>Ga0074195_1000577_pt1 | contig 67763 bp, 64 predicted proteins | sample EPASupsiteHSE623_FD_64525 | JGI IMG/M metagenome (GOLD analysis project Ga0074195, IMG submission 64525) | Bioremediated contaminated groundwater from EPA Superfund site, New Mexico - Sample HSE6-23 | ecosystem: Environmental > Aquatic > Deep subsurface > Groundwater > Contaminated ...
GCGCTGTGGGGGGGGGGGAGGGTTAATACCCAGCAAGAAAATAGTCCTGTTCGGCATTGTACCGGTCAATGCGGCCGGCAAAGTCCGATGAAGGAATTGCATTATAAAACGATACCTGGTCAGATTCCGGTACTATTGAATAATCATAGGCATCTATGACCATCGTTTGTTTCCCGGAAACCGGTGTTGTGAACACAACCGATGCCCCGATCTGCGGGTAGTTATAGCATACCAGGCTGATTGAGTTGATGGTTGCGTCCCTGTAATCCTGCCCGATCATCTTCCTGACATGCATTTCAACGGCTGCCAGGTCAATCGGTTCTGCTCCCTTACCTATTGTAACGACAGGGCCACCGACCACTTTATTGGCAGCGGCCTTGATCTCCCCTATTCGTTTTCCGTCTTTTTCCACAGAGAAGAGATAGAACAACTGCCTGCCATTGGAATCATAAATGATCCCGGGTTCCGGACTGATCGTGGCACCATTCCAGTTATCATCAAGCGCATTCCTGCCGGTGAAATGTTTCATCGCTCCCGTTGCTGACTGCAGCGCAGTTTCGGATGAGACAGTATTACTTCCGATGATGGTTGCATCATCCAGAGATGATTCACGATCGCTGGCTGCTGTAACCAGCGGCACCATCGCCATCGCTGCCAGCAGCAGTGCCAGCAGGACGACGCCGATTTTCATGTGTTTCATGTTTTTTCCTCCCATTCATATACTTCGCCCGGAAGGCATGATCCAGGGTTTTTTTAGTGTGCAACGGAATCTGGTTCATGCCCGCGGGCGGGACCGGGTTCAACAAAGTTCGTCGCTTGCCAAACCCGTACTTTTTTTTCGGGACAACCCCCGGCTGTCCCCGGTTTTGGGATTTCAAAATGGGAGATATAACGGTTCTAACGCAGACATCTACTGGACGGGATGATCGGAAGGGAGAATGAAATCAATCCGTTCCGTGGTGAACAAAACTCTTTGTTTTTAAAAATACGATTGCATTTCCCTCCAGTGACTGCGTTCAGACCGGGGTGGTGATCCGTTCAATACCCTCCGGATCAAAAAACGGCTTCATGAGTGTTTTCAGGTACGGAATCTGTTGGCTGAGGTTCCCTGACTTCACGGTACCGTAATACAGAATAAAAAAATCAGGATTTTTACTCTCCGGGTATTGTATTGTCGTGAAATATCCTGACGTGGCAGGATTCTCAAAACCGGTTGCGTTTACGGTAGCGGTCCGGTGCCGGGGATCTCCTGAATTACCCGGCTCATCATAATCAAAGGTAAAATTTGTTATTGACAAGTTGCCATAACGCTCCAGATAAAAGGAATTAAGAACGCCCTTTCTGTCAAGAAAGGTTTCCCGGTCGGTAAAATACCATACAATTGTCAGGTACAGGTCATTCGAACCTTCCCGCGTATGGAATACAGAACTCGTATACGGGGAAAGGTCCGGGAAGATGGGAGGTTTGCCGTTCATCACGCTGCCGGTCTTCCGGAACACGATCCTGTGGATCCCGTCATCAGAAATACTATCGCCCGTATGCAGGTAACTCTGTGTTCGTATTTCGACCGGGACCGGGCCGCCGATAGGATGAAAAACCATCGGGAAGATGACGAACATGATACCGGCAAGGCAGCAGCAAAAAACTGCTGCAAGGATTATCTGTTTTTTTTGTTGAGGGGTCATAAAAAAAAGTTATGGTCTTACCCACGTTGTCATGATGTTATCCCAGCTTCCATCCTGCAACAGATGGTAATTTGTATCGTCCCATGTGTCATGTATGGTCACGAAGTTATTGATACTTGTTACATACCCGACAACAGCAACACTGTGGTCACCGTAGGCCGTTGACCCGCCTACAGGTATTCCTCCGTTATGCATATTCAGTACGAACGGCCTGCTCGCACCGACTTCACTGACAAAACCGCTCCAGCCCGGGAGATAATCATTGGATGCCGGAGACTCAAGGGTATAGGTATAAAATACTGTATTAATCCCGTCATCAATATCCCACGGCCATGTCGTCCCGGTCCATGGCCAATCAGACGTCCCCATGGCGCTTGCGAGTTGCGTGAATAAGGTTGCCTTGTCAGAGAGCAGTGCAGGATAGCCATGGGTCGACCAGTAACTGACTACCATTGCCGATGCCATGGGAGAACAGCCGTCATAGACTCCACTCACCTGTTTGAAAAGCGGGACACCATATATGTACCCGGAGGATCTCGTTGCCCGGATACTTTTGAGAAGGGAGGTGCGCTCTTTAGAATCCATGTCAGAAATAAGAAGCCTCTGTTTGTCCCATTGCGCCCGGATATCAGCTTTTTTCTTTGCCTGCATTTTCCCGGTTACTTTTACCACTGCTCCTTCCTGGTCTGTGACGTCACTCCTTGATTCTTTCACAACTTCATTGGTGTGTTCATCAACAAATACATCCGTTGCTTTAGTGCCGTCCTGGTCAATCACGGAATATTTCCGGTAATACGACAGGCTTCCTAAATAAACGGGTTTTGAACCGATGATGGTAAGTCCCTTTTGCGAAGTATATTTCTCGACCGGTTCTTCATCTGCTGACTTTGCATCGTTGTAACCCGGCACTCTTCCTTTTGTGATCTCGAGGACCGGATAATTTCCGGTGGTTGCTGAAACCAGAATATACCCGTCATATTCCCCATTAACCATTACTTCGAAAACATACGCCGCTTCCTTGTCATTGAGATCATAGTATGTTTTCGCATGTTTCACCAGGGAGTCTTTCCATTCCGTAAAATCCGGGGAAGTGACTGACAGGTCTTTTGCATTCAGGAGTGCAATTGATTCTGCTTCTTTTACATCAACAATCGCAATTTCATCGTCCGGTTTTTGTGATGCACTCACCGTACCGAATTGATTGCTGTTCTCACTTCCGTCCGCCGCACTCACTATCGGTACCATCGCCATCGCTGCTATCAGCAACGTCAGCAATATGATTCCAATTTTCGGTTTTTTCATAGTTCATTACCTCTATCCATCTTTTGAGAAATCCCGGAGACATGATCCAGATTTTTTTAGTGTGCAAACGAATCAGGTTCATGCCTGCGGGCGGGAAGGGTCCAGCGAAGTTCGTCGCTTGCCAAATCCGTCCTTTCTTTTTGGGACAACCCCCGGCTGTCCACGTTTTGGAATTTTAAAAATGGGAGATATAACGGTTCTAACGCAGCCATCTACCGGATTCCTGACCGGTAGACGTACGCGTTAGAAACGTTAAGAGCCGGATATTCAAAATCGCTCACCGGTATACTATGAAAGTATCCGGAACCAGTATGGCAATCCTGATCTGCGCCCTTGTGCTCATATCGGGAGTTTCTGCAAAGAATGTTGACAACAGTGCCGGTTATACTGTGACCCCGGCCGGGAACCTGTTCCTTCCCATGGCCGTTTCACCGATGACGGCAGGTACCATCACCCAGGGACAGACGGACTGGTATACCGTGATAGTCCCTTCGGGAGCCGCATCGATAACCGCCGACCTGAACTGGGGATATGTTCCCGATTCGCTCTCGCTCACGGCGATTGCCCCGGACGGGACTGCCGGTCCGTATTACGATGTATCTGACGGAGTAATGAACGGAAGAATCTTCCTTACGTTCAGCAGGACCGGGGGGATTGCTCCCGGGACATGGAAATTCAGGGTGTATGGGGAGAAAGTTCTGGGGTACCAGAGTTATAATTTTGTTACGTATTAAAACAAAATCATAAATCTGATATCCTGTCAAGAGAATTATTTATCAATGGAAATTTCTCTGGTGAGGGCTGTTGCCCTCTTTTTTTCCATTTTTCTGGTTGCCGTGCCATTTGCCGCTGCAAATACCGGCGGATATAGTGCGACTCCGGCCCTGGCCGGTGCAGTGACGGATCATCCCCAGGATCCCGTGCCGGTATCATTCTGGGATCTCACGGTGCGGGAGATGCTCCTTGCAGTGGCCCTGTCTTTTTGTCCGGTGCTCGTGTTCCCGGTTGAGATCTTTTTCTTCCTGAAGCTGATATCGGTCCTCGGGTACCGGAAAGTCGAACAAAATGCTGTCTTGTATAACCAGAACCGCCATAAGATCTACGAAACCATAACGGCAAACCCGGGCGTGAAGTTCAATGCACTGGAACGGCTGACCGGAATAAAACAAGGGACCCTGAAATACCACCTCTTGGTTCTTGGGATGAAGAGGAAGATTGTCTCCTTTGGCAGGGACAGGTCCGTGAGGTACTTTGAGAACAATGGCCGGTACAACGAGCTGGAAAAGAAGGTGTTCCTGCACCTGCAGAACCCGACAACCCGGAGGATCCTCGAAATCCTTGCTTCTTCCCCGGAAGTCTCCCGGAAGGAGATCGCAGAGACTGTGGGCATTGCGGGTCCGTCGATCTCCTGGCATACGAAGCGGTTGTCCGGTGATGGAATTATCACCACCCGGAAGAACGGGAGGGCGGTCCGGTATACGCTTTGCCCTGCCGGGGCGAATATTTTCAAACGGTATTTCGGGCAGGATGGCGCGGTGGCGACCGATAGTACGGTGAGTGGAGAGGAACCGGGGGAGTAAGGAATAGACCCGCGTATAAAAATTTCATTGGGGTCTTTTTTTAGACCTATGTCTAATTTTTTGACGCACCTGATGATGGTATTGTGGAGCCCGGCGTTTGTGCAACAGGGTGCTGCACGAACAAGGTTATTTGTCGGGAAGAGATTGTTTTTGGAGAAGTGGAAGATGTAGTGCGACCAGCTGAGGGTGAACCGGGGGTGAATAAGTCAGACAGCGTCTGACCAGTTGGTGATTCCATCTGTTTACGGTTCTTGATAATTCTGGAGAAGTACCGTTTCGTCCCGGCCTAAAAATTCCCGTACCCGATAATGTTGACCATCCTCACCCGGATTTCCCTGAGATCCTGGTCGTCCAGGGTGAAACGGTAATCGGTGAAAAATTCCCGGTTGATGGTATAGATGTGTTCACATTTGACAAGACTATCGTGGCTTAGTTCCCGATATTTCCCTGGAGATATGCAATGATGCGACTGGATACGCGGCCGTTGGTTCACCGTATCCCAGAGTGTCGGCCCAACCGAGGTAATTGGTACACAGACGATTGTTTTATGGCCGGGATTATCCAGTTTCCTCTGGTTCATGATGATAACGATCCGGTGGGGATCTTTTCGTGTTCGCAGATTTTCCGGTGTGCCCGGTGAGATCGAGAAAAAAGACGTCGCCTTCCCTGAGGTCCGGGAAGGGCATTTAGTGTTCACCACACATTGTGTGGAACTGGAGTTCGATGAGATCGTCCGGGACCCGGTCTTCCGGACCTGAGTCCGCGCCCGGGTGCTGTTCTATTTTTTTTGCATCGGCAACAGAATCAGCATAATAGACGAACGATTCGAGTTCGTCGTACTCGTACTCATCGAGTTTGAGATTTTTGACCGGTATGATATCGCCGTTTCCCGCATATTTCCAGAGGCTGAACCGGTGGGTGAGTTCGCTGATCTCTTCGGTCTTATGGGTCCGGAGCGAATGGATGACCGTATTGAACAGCAGGATCTCCTTTTCAGAGAATGCGGACATGTCCGATTTCTGGACCGGGGTATACTGGTAGATGATGCGTTCAGGATCGCAGGGTTCGGTTTTCACGGTGAAATGGGCGTTTGAATTGTCTGTGAACGAAAAGCCGATGTCCGGGACCGGCCCGTTCGGGAGCCGGATATAGCTGTCTTCGAGTAACGTTTCACCACGGGTATTGTAGATGAACAGGTCGACCAGGAAGACAAATTTCATCAACTTTGTCCTACCGATCCGGGGATAGTTCTCGATTGCATACAACAGGGCGTTTAGTTGTTTTTCTGTTTTCATAAATAATTACACCAAATAATCCCTGGTCGGCACATCCGGAGATGTTTTCACACTTTATCTATCATAATATATCAGATTTGAAATACTTTATGATTGGGGTTGCAGCAAGAGAAAATCCACCGGGGCTGGGAATGTAGTAGGCCCACGGGGGAAGAATTTGTCAGATAGTGTCTGACTGATCGGGATTTCGTTTAATACTCCGGCGGGCGGATTGGGCAGACATTGTCTGCCGAATGAGCGATCTCTCCGGAATGGGAGTCACAGAATGCCCGGACAGTGTCTGGGTAATCTGAAGTACGGTCTCCGATCATAAGCCCGCTTGTGAAAATAACCGGTGAGGATTAGATACTATGTACGAACCCTCGTGGCAGGACGTCGAGATCTTCGCGTATGCCGCCACCTTTAGCCAGTGCATCGCATGCCTTGTCCTAATTTATGTATTCGTTAACCGCAGTTGCGAAGCGATCTTCCTGAAGGGGGGTGACTGCGGGGTCGGGTATGGCTGGATCGGTCTTGCGGCGGGGATTTTTGTAATCGGGGTGTTTTCAGCGTGGAAGGTGTACCGGCTGTTGAGAGAGAGGGCACGGTCCAAGCAAACGAAAACGGTATGACCCGGTTCTGAAAATCACTGCGTTATTTCATGCAGGGAAATTATCGGGAAGAATTTCTCTCCGCCGGGATACCCCCGGAAGCGAGTGGATAAAACAGCACTTTTTTCTAGCGTTGGGAGTTAAAAGAAAATCGCATCTTTTTTATCAAATATTTCGGTGACTGGTGAGCTTTTCCCCGGAAAGACTGAGTGCCTTGTCTGAATATAGGTTTATAGCCGGGGGTGGCCACTCGGTTTTAATTTTGGGGTCCGGGGTTGACGAATTGGGTTCACCAGTGCACCGGAATAGGTGTTGGTGGCGGGGAGAATAAATCTATGCACATAATGTGCGTTAAGCCCTAAATGTGCATTAACCCAATTGGGATCTAATGACCGAGAAAGAAAACACCGTCAAGTCCCGGCTTCATTACGGTACTAATTCTCTCGATCTCACTATCCCATCCGATGTCGTCAAATCCATGAAAATTAATCCTGGCGATGTTTTCCGGCTGATTGTCAGGGAAGAAAAGGGCAATCTTGTTTTGCAATACGAGCGGGTTTATTCTACTAAATCGTGAAAGGATTGACGCTCAAAAGGGGCTCTAGTGCGAGACGAGGAGGTCAATCCGGTCGGCCGAGAGGATCTCTGCCTTGAGCTCCTGGATCAGGCTGGGTTCGAGAGCGGAACCGGTGAACAGGTTGCTTTGCGTAAGGGGGGTGACGGGTCTCAGGGAGCGTGATTCATCACCGACCGATAGGAGAATTTCTCCTTCGCCCGGGATGGTACACTGGCCGAGACATGCTTCGTTCGTAATCGATGCGAGCAGCCGGATGATCTTTTGCAGCACGCGATCTGTTCTGAAGTCGAGCCTTCGGAATCCTCCAGGAATGCGAGAGACTTTTTCAGTACCGGGCCGAGGTACTGGGAGAGAAGAACGGATGAATCAAAATTTTTCAGGGCGTCTTTGCTGATCGTGATACCTTGCGACATGAGTTTTTCTTCGAGATGAGTGTTGATCAGCTGTTCGTAGAGACCATGAGGGAGCGGTTTCATCGGGCCTGCCTTTTAGGGAGATTGTATCTGGAAGAGATTAAGATACCCGGTTCGATTTTCCCTTGCATGAATATTCGGCGCATAAAAATTCTGAAATGTTATAAAATTGTTTGACCTCCGTAGTAAGTCCACGCGGGTGGGGCAAAGCCCCATTGAGCGTCAGACCCTCTAACGCTTCCCACTTTTTTTCGCCCGGTAATCCGGATCCTTCTTCTCGTAAATCGAGAATAATTCAGAAGGATCGATCTCAAGAACTGAACAGATCTTCAAAATAGTAGAGAATGTCGGGTTCCGTTTTCCGTTCTCGATGAGGCTGATGAAGGTCCTGTCGAGGCCGGCGAGTTTTGCAAGTTTCTCCTGGGAAATTTTTTTGGCTTTACGCTCTTCCTGCAGTATCTTGCCAAAAATTTCTTCTTCGTGCATTTTCACTTCAATGAGATTCTGTTGAAAAGAGGGTAATTTCTATCGCAGACTATAGTCGACAAATTTATCCTCCCCGCCCGCCAACACTTACTCCGGTGCGCTGGTGAACCATCTTCGTCAAACCCCGGACGAGAAAAAATCCCGAGTGGCCACCCCCGGCTATAAACCAATATTCTGACATGGCACTCTCTCGTTCCGGGAAAATCTCACCAGTCACCGGCATACAAGAATTTTTCATACCCCGGCTTCAACGGTTAAGAAATACTTTACCGTTCGAACTAAATTTTCAACGGTAAACAGGAACTGATATGGACCCGCATGGTTTTTGTAACGTTGAGAGGCTCGTTATCAGCCCACGTAAAATCCTGGTAATCGGGACGCTGCGATCCGGAAAGACAACTCTTGCGGAATACCTGGCACGCAACACATGACAAATAATCAAGTATTTTTTACTATTGATTTAAAAAAGACACTCAATTGTTTCATTTTAATAGACCAGTCTAGGTTACCCGTTGCATATAGCCTCATTTTTTGAGAATAATCGGGTTTTTGGAGGATTTTTGCAATAAAATCGATCATATCCTGAATGTTAATGTCACTTTCATCTGAAGGGACTCTGTATATAAACTCAAAATCGTCTGGAAAATCAGGGTCCATATAGCCACTGATAAACGGGATCCCTCTTGAACAATATTCACGTGCTTTTAATATCGAAGCCTCCTTTAATCCGATCCTGTGGATACCGAGACTCCCCACAGCAAAATGGCAGGAATCAAAAAGGTCATCCAGTTTTTTCCCGGTAAGGAATCCGTGAAAAACCACGCTGCGCTGGAGATTGAGATTATCTACCATCTTTTGCAAATTCAGAATATCAGAACCTTCGCCGGCAATATGAAACACGATGCGGGAATTTCCCTTATACGCTGCCATACCTTTCAACAATCTGTCAAGCCCGTGCCATTTACTAACATTTGCAACGCAGAGAAGATGCAATTCAGTATCATCGAGTGCTTTGAATTTTTTAACCGGTACGGATTCAACATCGAAACCATTGCCGATGGTGATATGCGGTTTTTTCAAATTCCCCGTTCTGCTCAATTCATATGACGTAATCTCACTGGTGACCCCGACAATTGCATCAGATTGTTTAAGTAATATTTTTCCAAACAACAATTCTGATAGCAAAAATCCATATTGACGTTCTAATAAGAATTCTTTATATTCAATGGTATTATGTTCAAATACGATTTTACATCGTCTGAATCTTTTAAGAATTGTTATTGGATAATAGAAAATGGGATAGGGATACCTCAAATAGAGAATATCGTCTTCATTCAAATCGTTAATTTCCTGACCGAGAAAATGTGCAAATTTTCGGCAGTAGATTATTTTTCTCAATAGATTCCATTCAGATTTTGAATTGATTTTGTTATAAGATATGGCAATATCCTGTGTTCTGATCTTATCAATTAATGAATTACCGGACAATACTAGTTTAACATTAATATGTAATTTCAACAATGCGGAAATCTGGAAAAATATTTTTTTATAGATCCCACTGGTTTCCTTAAATATAATTTGGAAATATACAATTTTCAAAGTTATCCCTTGAGATATTTAGCGTCCTTTTTTTAATATTTTATCGAAAAAAACGCATCCAAATCCTCAATAATCAAATCCAATCTCTGCCAGACACGGTAGAAAATCCCCTTTCAGATAATATTAATAGTTTCTAACGGAAAGGGCGGCTCTTTAATCAGAAGAAAACGGATGAAAATGTTTTGGGAAGTGGTCTTGGCATAACAATATTTTGGAGGTGGCAAGAATACGCCATCAGTCCCAACAATCTCTCCGTAATCGGGATCATTGGTGCAATCAATGGTACTTCCAATCATTAATCTTTTTGATTTATCGGCAAACGTGCCGTTATTTGACCATATGCGACACATCCTGCCAATGTGGATCTTACACGTCTGTTTTTGGGGCGCTAAAGATTTGTTAAGGATTGATACTCGACATTTTCAATGAAAATCTTGTACCACATTTCAAACATCAGAACACTCCACAGTTTTTGGGCATTGAAGAAATTCATTGAATAATTTTCCCCTGAGTGTTGAAACCTGCCAAGTAAATCCGTGATATAATTGGCATCATATAGGCTATGAGCCCTATCCTCGAGGAGAGATTCTAACGTACCTTTCAGTCTCCCTTTAAACCATCCGTCCATCGGAGCATTGTACCCATGTTTCTTTCGGTAGATTATTTTTTTTGGCAAGTAAGGTTCCATGGCTTTTTTCAACAGGTATTTACCGGTATCATGGTTAATTTTACACAGATCTGGTAATGAAAAACCAAAGTTAACAATGCGATAATCCAAAAAAGGGGCCCTCTCCTCTAAACCGTGGGCCATTGTCATTTTATCCGCTTTCATACAGAAATCATGAGGCAGCCATGTTTTGAAACCATAATACTGGAGGGTATTCAAGCGTCCCATTTGCCGGGGTGGGAAAAATGCAGAAACGTTTATTTCACCCGTGTCCATCTGTAATTTTTTAAATTCCTGGCTGTTAAAAAGAGAGTTTAAGATAAAATATTGTTGTTCAATCTGGTATGTTGAGAGAACATTGAGTATGCGATACCAGTTACTCTCAATGGGGATGATTTTTTTGACGTGGCTAATGGTTTGTTTGAGGAATTTAATCTGGGGATCGAAACGAGCTACCTGCATCATGATCCGTTGATTATCATAACCTGCAAATACCTCATCCCCGCCTTCACCTGCTAAAATGACTGTTACGTATCTTTTTGCCTCTTCTGAAATCACAAGCGTTGGCAACGTTGCAGCATCGCCAATCGGTTCGTCAAGATGCCATACCATTTTTGGCAGCAGTGACAGATGATGGTCTTCCACCATGAATTCGTGATGATCCGTTCCAAATTGTTCGGAGATCATCTTAGCATAGGGTAATTCAGAATCATCAGCAGATTCAAATCCCACGGAGAATGTTTTGATATCATCGGTTTTTTCACTCATCAATGCGACAATACTTGCAGAATCAAGACCCCCGCTTAGGAATACTCCGAGCGGGACATCACTTATCAGTCGTGATTGGACGGAATCTGATAACAATTCCCGGAGCTCGTGAATTAAAGAATCCTCTGATTTATCTGTTTTTCTTTCAGAAATTTCCCAGTATTGTCTGGTCTCGACAGATCCATCTCTCAACAGGATAATGTGACCCGGGAGTAATTTTTTTATTCCTCTAAAAAGGGTATGATCTCCCGGATTGTAGCGAAATGAAAAATATTCATGAAATGCTAAACGATCAACCTCTCGGGGTATCGTACGATCTGCCAGGATTGCCTTGATCTCAGATGCAAAAACAAATTTCGTGCCATCGAAAAAATAATAGAGGGGTTTAATGCCAATACGGTCGCGTGCTAAAAACAGGACCTTTTTTATGCTGTCATAAAGGGCAAATGCAAACATGCCATTAAACTGTTGAACACATTCAACTCCATACTCCTCGTAGGCATGGACAATAACTTCCGTATCCGAATGGGTAGAAAATACGTGACCTTTTCTTTCGAGGATTTCCCTGAGTTGTTGAAAATTGTAAATTTCGCCATTAAAAACTACATGAATAGATTCATCTTCATTATGAATCGGTTGCCTGCCGGATTCAAGATCAATTATTTTGAGACGCTGATGCCCCAGTGAAACAAAATTATCAATGAATTGCCCTGATTCATCCGGACCACGATGTTGAATCGTGTCCATCATCTTTTGTAGCAGATGACGATCACTCCAGTTAAACCCGACAATCCCGCACATAGTGAATTCAACACGATACTGGTTGGATCTTACCGATTCCTGTAAAATATTCTATTATCTCTATTGATTTGCCCAGTAATCTCTCTACGTTATTTGCGATATATGTATTGTGAATGGAGAGAAAATCAGACAATTGAACCCGGTGAGAAGTACTCAATTGATGATGGATATTGTTATCTGGGGCACTCAATAATCGTTTGATACAACGTGAGTGTTTTTTTCACGGTATCTTCCCAGGAGTACCCCTTCACTATTTTTTCCCGCCCACATTGCCCCATGGCTTCTGCAAGCGGGGGGTCCTCAAGAATCGTAATCATGGCATTGGCAAGCAATGATGCATTTTTTGAGGGAACCACTAACCCGGCACCCTCTACAATATTCAGGAGATGGGGGAGATCGGTTGTTATGACTGGGATTCTGCATGCCATGGCCTCGAGCAACGTCCTTGGCACTCCCTCCATGAGGCTTGGCAATACAAACACATCAGACTGGTTGTAAATCTGGGGAAGTTCTGTATTTTTAAGATAAGAAATTAGCGTGACAGATGCCTGGAGTCGAAGATTGTTGATCTTTGCTTCAACAACTGCCTTTTCCGGGCCATCCCCTACAAGAATCAGGTGTGCCTGAGGAATCTTCTCCTTCACACGGGAAAATGCTTCGATAAGATATTCAACTCCTTTTCCCGGGACATATCGCCCCACCCAAACGATCTGTTTTCGATCGCTTGTTTTTCTGCCAGTGAGTGGCGCAAAAAGCGTTGTATCAACGCCATTATGGATAACCGATATTTTTTGGGGATCTATGCCAAGTTTTTCCAGATTTTCTTTCTCAATTGCAGTATAACAGATAATGTGATCTGCAATTTTGAATGTCGCTATGGAAAATGTGTTTTTATAAAGGGTATTCAGCCATGCCGGTGTACTTGCAGAGATAAGTCCGTGGTTGGTGATGATTAGGGGAGCGGAGTGTAACAATCGTGCGAATACACAGACATTCGTAGAAAAGAACAAGTGCGAATGAGCGTGGATGATGTCAAAGGTTTTTTTTCTTTTAAGTATTTCTATAATTAATTCCGGTGCAAAATAATTCCCGCAAATTGAAAAATATGAGAGAAATCTGACTATCTTATACCCATCAACAAATTCAGTTTTTGGAGATTTATTGTGATTTAGGGTAAAAACAGTGACATCCTGCCCCATCTTCGCTTGTCCAGCCGACATCTGATGCGCATGGATACCGATTCCCCCCACAACAGCGGGATACAAATCACTGACTACGCGAAGGATCTTCATAGCAAATCACAGATCGGGACATATTGAGCAACAGGGGTACTATTACATATTTTTACCATTGTATGAATTAATAGTATCATTTGCTGGTGAATAAACTAAGTGAGATTCATTTTGCTGCTCCTCTTTTTATCGGTATGGATAGCTGGTTATGTGTAAAAAGAGTGTTGCTCGTCATGAGGTGTCAATATCACCCCATTGGATTCACTGGTGAACCAACCGGGATCGAACAAAAAAATTTAGTTGTACCCTTTTGCTATTATTTAAATTCCTTATTGCGATATTATAAACAGAAGAGAGAATTACCCTTTTTATCAAGATTCACAGGATACTAACATCTATAAAATATCCTATTCTTATAATCTAATACAATGAATCCCCTAAAAACGGAGCTGGAAAAAGATGCCCGTCACGGCAAATACGGATTGCCATGGGATATGAAAATTGTTCTGCTCTGGACTGCCCTTTGTATCGTAAGTATCTATACCCCCGTGATTAACCAGTCATTTCTCCGGTTAATTCTTGCAATTCCGTTCATCCTGTTCATTCCAGGATATGTGCTGATGGCAGCATTATTTCCGGATTCTGCGGATATTGATACAATTGAGCGGATTGTATTTTCCATTGGTACCAGTATCGTTCTTACTCCGTTAATTGGTCTTTGCCTGAATTTTACTTCGTGGGGAATACGGTTGGATCCCCTCATCATTTCCCTCACTGCGGTAATCGTAGTACTTGTTGTCATCGCGGAAATCCGTCGCACCCGAACATCTCCAGAATCGCGGTATACAATTCCCCTACCGGAAATCCGGCAGACCGTGCAGAATGAATGGGCCTTACGGAATGGATCCAAGAGAGAGCGAATCCTGTTTTATGCAAGTATTTTTGCAATCGGACTGGTAGTTCTTTCAGCAGCTCTGGTTATTACCCTTCCAAAACCCGGTGAAAAATTCACAGAGTTTTTCATTCTGGGAGAAAACCGGACTGCTGATTCTTACCCACGCGTCATCATTCCGGATATTTCGTATCCGATGTATGTCGGCATCGGTAACCACGAGTTCCGGACAGTAAACTACTCGGTAGAAATATATCTCGTATCAGACCCGGTGAATGAAACGACTATTGCACCATCGCAGCCCGCAACGCTCCTTGTAAAGACGTATTCCGTTACGCTCAGTCATAATGAAACCTCGGTTATTCCTTTTGATCTTATCGCCCCGGACAATAATTATAACCGTGTGGATTTTCTGCTCTTCGATGAGACAGCCCCAAGTCAGAATATTAAAGGATCCAACCGGGTCAACGCGAGCTATCGCAACCTTCACCTCGGGTTTAATATCCCTTCCCCGTTCACAGAATTTTTTATTCTGGGAGAAAATCAGACCGCAAATGCATATCCTAGAGCAATAAACACCAAAATCCCGCATTCGGTCAATATCAGTGTCAGAAATCATGAATTACGGACCGTAAATTATACCGTTGAGACATATCTTGTACCAAAACTGGTGAATGCGTGGCATGTATCACCCTCCCAATCAGGAATTCTGCCTCTGAAGACTTACACGATCATTCTTAATAATAACGAAACCTCGATTATCCCTGTGGATTTTTCTGTTTTGAATGATGGGAATTACCGGATGGATTTCCTGCTTTTCAAAGAAACGAAGGTCGGGCAGGATATTACCGGATCCAACCGGGTTAATGCAAGCTATCGCAACCTTCACCTGGATTTTAACGTGACTTCTCAGTTAGCCTTGAAAAATACCACAGCGATCTGGTAATTCCGATGACCAAACTAAATATTAATTTTGCATGCCATGTCAGTCCCCAAAATGATCTTGTGTGGTTTATTGATGAGTACTTACAATTCTGATCAATTTCCGGATACAAAGACCCTCCAAGACGCCGTATACAATACAAGCCAAAAAAAGATGAGATCCCTTGATTTATTTCTCTCCACGATTGAATCTTATGAAGAATCGTGTTTCGTGATGCACATCTTTTTACAATCATTCTGGGGATTACCCGTACTGACAAGTAAGAAAATTATCAGAACAATCTGCCCCTATCATTGTGTATCCCCATGAATACCTGCACGAATATTCCGGAAGAGAAGAACCCCCCTCTCACACTGATCGCACTTCAGCTGGTATCTGTGCTTGGTGCAGGGATATTTCTCTTTACCTCACGATCCTATCCGATTGCTTTGGTACCTGCTATACTGCTCCTGGGTATGGCAGTATTCCTCGCCGGGTATTCCCGCTACAGACTCTTCAGTATCCTCCTTATAGGGATATTTACCGCCCTCATCCTTTCATTGCGATTTGACTTTCTCACCTGGGGAGATCCATGGTTTGAATATGAAATGATTCAACGAATCCTTACCTATCAATCCATTACTCCATCAGTAACATCCGGTAGCTATCAGTCACAACTTCCGGTAATCCACGTCATCATAACAACAATATCCCTTTTTTCCGGAATGAATCCCCTGGATTTGCTGAAATATTCCATACCCCCGCTTTCTGTTATTGGATTATATGCGGTCTACCGGATTACAAAAGATATCTCATCTGCAGAGACTGCCTTTTTTGCCGGGCTCCTCCTGCTCTGCGGCACACCGTATCTTCACTGGACTACGCAGGGAGTGCGCGAGACAATTGGAATAGCATTGTTCGTTCTGGCTCTCTACGTATCCTTTATTGCAATAAAGTCTCATAAAACAGGTTATCTCCTCGTTTCTTTACTAATGGTTGGCGGGCTGGTTCTCGCCCATGATTTATCCTCGATGATTTTTCTCATCGTTTGGATCGCAATGTCCCTGACATTCATCTATTTGATGTGCGATATGGACAGGATTCGTACGACCAGCCTGTTCTCGCTTCTTATCGCATCGACTGCGGTCATATGTATGGCTGTTTGGGGGAGTATGAGATCGGTCTATGGATATACCCAATTCAGTAGTTTGATGAACACCTGTTTTCAATCAGATTACGGCATCCCCCTCTTTCTTGTGACTCTTCTTATTCTATACCTGATACCATTGAAAGTAGCGAATAAAATCCTGTTGCTGCGTACAACCGTTCATAAAATCCTTCTCCGGAAAAATTTACTTTATGCCGTTTTTATATCTGGCACGATAGTGAGCAGTATTGTTGTGCTCTGGTTCATATTAGGCAAATCCACCTTTGTTCTCAGTTATCCACTGCCAATGATGTTCAATGGTGCCTGTATGATTTTTCTTTCACTTATCGGACTGTATTATTTTCTTGAGATTGACCGGATTCATATTCTTGCATGGATTACCGTACTCGCACTGATCCTCGTTGTATCGATGAGTCACATCGTGCCATTTTTTGATCCACTCCGATTCATGGAATTTATCTATATCCCTCTTGCCATCATTGCTGGGTTTGGGATAACACGGATCGCGAAAGTGCCTTGTTTCTCAAAACTGTTACCGCTTGGTCTTGCTGTATTTGTTGTCATAAGTGTTGTAACATCATTTCCCTCAATTGTTTTCTTGGGAAAATCCTTTGAACCGGGAAACCCGCTATCTGATACACGGAGCTGGGTGATTCAGCACCAGCATTCAGAAATCTCCGCAATCAACTGGCTGAATGATTCCCGTGCGAACGGGGTAGTTGAGACCGATGCCTATGCGGGGTATGCCGCACGGGGGATTATATTTTCAGGTTCCCCAACAATTCAAAGTACATTTCCTTTCACGAGGGACAATGGGTATCTGCAAAGTACAGATACCAATGCGCAACAGCACTATCTGCTCATCCTCTCAAGAATGATGGAATATTCAGAATTCGGATTTCAATGGCAGCAGAAAAAGGAGCCGTTGAATGATGCGGATCTTTTAAAGATAAACAAGGAATGCAATATCCTGTATACCAATGGTAATGCTAAAGTGTATTCATATTTCAGCAACGTAACCAGTCAAGACTACTTTGTAAAAGTCAAGGGTAATATCGTCCCTTAACTGAATAAATTATATCGTTATCTCGTTTTTTCGGTGGTATTAAGAGTAATCAATCCTTAGTCAGCTACTGTAATGTTTCGTCCTTCAATAAAAAATATTGTTCGTCTTGCAATCGGTATAATCCTAATAATCTTATTGTTATTTTTTGTCTCTCCGTCTGCTGTAATCCAGTCACTGCGATCTGCGAATCCCTGTTTTCTGATATGCGCAGTCATTGTCTATGCGTTTGCATTCTTTCTCCTGACCCTCCGCTGGCGACTGATTGTTGCACATATGGGCGAAAATATCCCGTTTGGTGAGGCATACCAGGCATTCGCCGGGGGCGTGATGTACTCTGACTTCACACCCGGGCGGATAGGAGATTTTACCCGGGCAATTCTTGTAAAAGAGAGGATTGGCATCCACAAGGGAACTATCTCGGTTTTTATTGACCGGTACATTGACATTATTGTCCTGACATGTCTGGGAATCGCTGCTCTGGTCGTCTACTCTTCGCGTTTTGCATCCATTCTGCCTCTGTTTGCCTTAATGATTCTCCTGATCGTTTTCGTTGGTGTCACAGCAGTGTTCCTCCAGAATTCCTGGATATTTTCCTTAATGAAAAAGATTCCGTATTTTAATATTCCGGAATTCACATCACATCTCCAGGATGCCCTTCTGGAATTAAAGGACGGGAAAAAAGTGATTGCTGAGGGGATTGCCCTCACCGTATTTGTGTGGATTACCCATGCCATTCGCATTATACTGATATCGATGGGTCTTGGGTACATACTCCCCCTGCCAGATTTATTCCTTATACTTCCCCTGATAAGCGCGCTATCGCTCATCCCGGTAACAATCGCCGGTCTTGGGCTGGTGGAGGGGGGATTGATGGCGGTTATTGCCGGGTATGGAGTTCCCTTGTCTGCCGCTCTATCAATTGCTATAATAGACCGGGGTCTTACCATGCTCTTTCACTTTGCAGTGGGGGGACGGTATGCAGTGAAAAACATTCTGCAATAACAGGGTAAGATAGGTAGTGATTATGCCGGGCTGTTTTTTGCCATCACAATAATAAGTCCATTATCATAATAGGAATTGCCTGAAGTCAGTGTCCGGATTTTTTCGCTATCGATACTTTCAAAGGAAATCTTCCCGAATGTTTGCCCTGTTTTTTTAATCATACCCGTTTTTATCAATGTACGATCGAAAAACAAGTACGAATTGTCTGGCATCGTGATAAAACTAATTTCACCTCTGTCATTGGGAGGTACCATTGAAGTAATCTGTTTTTCATTTTGAGCAAAGGTAATCTGCCAATCTGCAAATGCTACATCCTGGCTTGTCTTATATAATTTATCATATGCAACGGAATTTTCCGAAAAAGGACTGGTTTCAAAACCGTTGATGGTACTTGCCAAAGAGAAAAAGGACATCATGGCAACAAGTATGAAAACACATCCAATCTTTATTGAACGGTTTCCTAGTGGCGTGAAATTAAATAACCAGAGTATGCCAAACGCTCCCAAAAAAACAAGGCAACAAATCTGAAGGAACGGGTATAATCGATCCGGGAGCAAGAAAATAATTGAGAAGAGTATACCTATTCCCAGTAAGACTGATATGAAAATTCCATTCATGAGAGCAATGCTCCCCAAAAAGGTCTGTTTTTTTACGCATGAACAAAAACCCACTGTCGATATCAGGATCAGCAGGGATGCGCCTAGTGTGTTAGAAAATATTGTGATGAGTGAAAGTTTGTCATATCCCGTTGGGGTATTAATAGGTGGGGGGGTGATAGGGGCAGGTGTAGCCGGAATAGACATTACCGGAACCGGTGTAGCCGGAATAGACATTACCGGAACCGGTGTAGCCGGAATAGACATTACCGGAACCGGTGTAGCCGGAATAGACATTACCGGAACCAGTGTAGCCGGAATAGATATTACCGGAACGGGAGAGGTAAAGATTGTTCCTTGTAATGAATATATATCCTTGAAAAATGGGGGAATATAAGATGAAACCAACTCCCCCGGAGTCTGATTTACGTTACCAGCCATAAGTGATACGGCAATAAAAATCAATATTATAAAAATAACCATAAAATATTTACTTGGCAAAGAACAGTCTTTTTTTTGCAGCAGTTGAATAAAATCAAAAACAAATAATGAAAATGCTGTGACAAACACAATAAATGCCGTGAGGTGATGCGAGAAGATTAATGCAAAAGTACTGATAATAAAGAGTACATAAAATGCAGGTTTCTGAGATCGATAGGTAAAGAGCATTATCGTGAAGCAAATGAGTGCAAATCCATAGTTATATGCCTGGTGCTCGGGATGTTCACCATACATCAGGTAATAATCTAAACATGTGAACAAGAGGGCGGCAACGAGCCCAAACTGAAAATTCACAAACCGTTTTCCTATGAGAAAGACAAACAAAATACCAACTGCGATAATAAAACTGCCGATCAAGAGATAGATCGACAGGGGATTATACCCGGTCAATATCGTAATGGATGATGCAAAAATATGATGGATGGAAAAAATATTATACATGGAGCTCGAATCCCCAGAAAGATGCCCTGTATCGAGAATTGACTTGAGAAAAACATTGAAATGAAGACTGAGGTCCGGCAATGCTATGCCGTGGATGAAAATCAGGTGATTGGCAAAAACAACATTTATTGATAACAATACTGCTTTTAGTAAAATCCAATAACCCTGAATTTGCGTGCGGTAACTTAAAATTTCAACTATCAAGATACCTGCACAGACTGAAATACACAGATAATATGCCACAGTTTTTGTATACTCTCCCAAAAAAAGCGAGAGAAGACTTGCTGAATAAATTATTAAAAACAAAATTGAGGATACGACCGGAATCATTTCATTGACTTGAATACAATTGTTTTCTTCCTCTTTGAGAGGTTCTGTTTCACATCCAACAGGAGTATTTGTGTTTTTTTTCTTGAAAATTAAAAACAGGATTAGTCCGATGTTTGCAGAAATTACCAAAAACAAAATACTAAAATATTGCAGTTTTATGGTAAAAAGAAGAAGGAAAATGAGTAATAGCCATACCAAGTAGATGAGTATGTCAAGATTTGCAAATTTTGTAAAGATTTTTTCAAGAATATTATTTTTCATATACAAATTACCCTCATATCCCAGACTAATAATTTTTCATAACCATACAATCCAATTGTTATATTTTTTTCATTCTAATTAATCACTGTGAAATTTTGAAATCATTTGATATCAGATCAAAATACTATGGGTGCACATTAGCCAATTGGAATAACAACAGATTTTTATTGTCAATTATTCCAACACCTCAATTGAATCTTGTACCGTTCCTTTTACTTACATCATACCGAAGCGGTTGCATTCCGGGAATTTTGATAATGATGCAGCATCCTGTCAATGCCACTAATCCGAGGATCAGGTTGCTTTCTTGATTGTTGTAAGGCGCCATGATATTTCCCATGCCCGTGCCTGCACTGACTACTGATAATATACCCAATGTGCAGAGAAGCAACAATCCTACAGACAATAATGGGCCCCTCCACCTAATATTATATGCATTCAATGCGTCGGGGTATCTGTTGCTGTAAAACCCGCAGAGCAGCACGATAGTCAAAAAAAGGAAGATCCACTCATTGAGAGATGTAATCTCCCGCCACAAATAAGTTTCAAAAAAATTTGTGTAATGGATTGGTTGGAAGGGGCCTGTCAACGGGAAAGACCATGTCACGGGTACATGCCACATCTCATCCAATATCTGATGAAGCAAGAGCATGCACGCTACCGCAATGCCGAGCAGCGTGTGCCAGTAACAAAGCAGAACAAGGGCAATGATAAACGCGATTACAACAATAATAAGGGAATGGAATATAGTTGTGCCGCTGTCCAGCGTCTGGGGGAGAAGAATATACCCCAGGGGCTTATCAATGATGTCTGGCAGAATCGCACCCGCGATGCAGGCAGGTATGAAGCGGGAATCTCCAATGATCCGCGCAAGTACTAATCCGAGCACAGCCCCGGCAAAGATATGGGCAAATATCAACATGGCGGTCTGGATTTTACTGCGTATTTGGGAGGTATCTTTTTATTTTGGAATTGAGTACCGTTCATCTCGCCTTTCTAAACAAATTACTGGATTTTATACCGTTTTTTACGATATTGCTGGACGATATTGCCGGCGTGTAAGAGACTGTCGAAGGTTCCGGCATCACTCCAGAACCCGTTAATCATTGAATAGACCATTGATTCTTTCTTAATATAGTAATTATTCACTTCTGTAATTTCCAGTTCCCCTCTTGTCGACGGTTTCAGTTCCCGGATGCAGTTAAATACATCAGAGTCATAAAAATAGAGCCCCGTGACCGCGAAATTTGACTTTGGTTGTATGGGTTTCTCTTCGATATTGATAATACGACCATTAGCCACTTCAGCAACACCAAATCTCTGGGCATCAGGAACCTCCTTTAAAAAAATATGCGACCCTGATTTAAACGCCCGTACCGTATCCGAGATGGAATCTTCAAAAATGTTATCCCCCAGAATAACTGCGATGTTTTCATCATCTGCCCATTGTTTTGCAAGACCGAGCGCTTGCGCAATCCCTCCAGAATCATGCTGGATCTCATACGATAATCGTACCCCAAAATCGGATCCAGATCCAAGGAGTTCCAAAAAATGACCCACATGGCCTCGCCCGGAAACGATAAGAATATCATCAATCCCTGCGTCGATCAAAGTGTTCAGGGGATAACAGATCATCGGTCTGTCATAAACCGGTAACAGGTGCTTATTGGTTACTTTCGTGAGCGGGAAAAGTCTTGAACCCGTTCCACCAGCAAGAATTACTCCTTTCATCATTTCATCTCATTGATGTAGTCTGCCAGAGCCAGTTTCCAGTGCCTTAGTGGCGCTGTCTTTGTGTTTACAAGTACCGAATATGCAGGTCGTTTTGCCTTCCGAGGGAATTCTTCCGTTGAACAGGCAACTGCATTGGGAATAAATGCACTTGCGAATTCAAACCAGCTGCATATCCCTTCGTTGGTGATATGATATATTCCCGGTTTATCAGAAATAATTTCCGTGGTCTTCCGGGCAAGATCGACAGTATATGTCGGTTTCCCGATCTGGTCATTTACAACACGGACATGCTCCATGGTTTTTGAAAGTGCAAGGATTGTATTAACAAAATTTTTCCCGTTACTCCCAAAGAGCCATGAAGTCCTGATAATCCGGTAATCATCAAGGTTTTTTTTAATTTTCATTTCTCCATACCTCTTTGACTCCCCATATATATTAACCGGAACCGGGGTGTCATCTTCCCGGTATTCCTGCATCAACCCCGCAAAAACATAATCGGTACTATAGTGAACCAGAATCGCACCTGCTTCAGAACAGGCCGCTGCAATATATCCGGGAGCGTCCCCATTTACTTCAAATGCCATTTTACGGTTATCTTCACAACCATCAACATCTGTATATGCCGCAGCATTGATTACGACCGACGGGCGTTCATTTTTCAGGATCTTCAGAACAAGGTCTTCGTCAGTGATATCCAGTTCCTCATGCGAAAAGGAACGGGCATTGGGCAGAATACGCTGGAGTGCCTGGCCCAGCATCCCATGAGCCCCAAGAAGAATCGTTTTTTGCGGCCCTATTTTTTTAATGGTTTCCACCACCATTTGTTCCTGATATACCATTCGACAGTGTCCATAAGTCCGGTTTCGAAAGAATGCACCGGTTTCCAGCCTAAGGAATTCAACTTTGAACAATCAAGAGAATACCGGAAATCGTGGCCAGGACGATCGCTTACGTGTTCGATTACCGATTCATCATATTTCATGAGATCCAGGATTTTCCGGGTAATTTCAAGATTTGTTCTTTCGTTTCCGGCACCGATATTATAGATCTCTCCGTCGGTTCCTTTCTCCAGAATACAGGAGATTGCACGGCAATGATCGGCTACATGGATCCAATCGCGAATATTATTTCCCGTACCGTAAATCGGAACTTTTCTGCCTTCAATGATATTTGTTATAAATAATGGTATGAGTTTTTCCGGATATTGATAAGGGCCATAATTGTTGGTACACCGGGTAATGATAACGGGAAGGTTATATGTGGTAAAATACGATTTGGCCAGGAGATCCGACCCGGCCTTGCTTGCCGAATAGGGGCTTGAAGGTAAAAGACAGTCCGTTTCTTTAAATGAACCCTTCAACGTACTCCCATAGACTTCATCAGTTGAGATATGCATAAACCGGGGAACCGCATATTTCCGTGCGCAGTCCAACAGGACATTTGTCCCTACAATATTCGTCCTGATAAAGATCGATGTATCCACTATTGATCTATCCACATGGCTCTCGGCAGCAAAATGGATAACTGCGTCAAACCGGTTTTTTTTGAAAAGACTCCCAACGAGATCGTGGTTGCAGATATCACCTTTGATAAATGTATAACGGGGATTTGAATCAAAATCCTTTAAATTAGCGAGATTCCCTGCGTAGGTAAGATTATCAAGATTGACGATCTCGCAATCATGACGGGTGTCCATTATATGGCGGATAAAATTGCTGCCAATGAATCCAGCCCCGCCAGTCACGAGTAATTTCATTCTTATATTCTCCGTTCCCAGCGCTTATCCATGCTTCAGTCCCGGTGCAAGGCCCCAGTCGTAGGGTATTTTTTCAGTATCCGGGGGCAAACGGTATTCATCCGGCTCCGCGTAGTTATACGGCAACGTCGGAATGTTTATGAAATAGGCCGTATCTCTGCCAATCGCTTTGAACCCATGATACACCCCGGGGGGAACAGTAATCCGGACGGGGTTTTGTTCCCCCACAAAAATTTCCACCAGTGCCTGATAGGTCGGGGAATCGGCCCTGTCATCATAGAGCACGACTTTCATCATCCCGTGAATGCAGGTGAAATTGTCGGTTTGTTTCTTATGCCCGTGCCATGCTTTGACAACACCGGGATATGCCGTTGTAAGATAAACCTGCCCGAATGATTTGAAACACGGGTCGTCACACCTCAGGATTTCCATGAGCCACCCCCTCTCATCCGGAATAACCGTGAGGTTTTTTATAAAAACTCCATTAATGGATTTTTCCATGAAAAATGTTATTGGTTATGAGAATAAATAAACGCGGTTTAAATCCGGTCGTATCTTTTGGATTTTTTTAAAGGATCTCCTTTTCTTCTCGACAAAATGCCCGTAATGAGTAGAAAAAAAATGACTGGGGACCCGGTATTGTATTTTAATACTTTCCTTGACGGTCACATTACCAAATTTCCCTATTCCTTATGGCATTTATTCCCGTTGATTCGGGTCTTCACACCGGTTTTGAATGAGGTTTTTTAGAAGGAAATGTAACTCGCTTTGGCTTTGAAATATCTTCAAAGGTTTTTTCACATCTGCAATATTTGGATCAGAGTGAACTAGGCTTTTTCCAATTCCGACACATTCACGGATTGTCGATGCCAGCTCGTTGATGATAATGTGTTTTCTACCCTATTTATTAAAAATTCAGATATTGGGAAGATACGTTTTTCCCTCCTTATAACGAATATCGTAAGAAATAGGCCACCATGAAGACTCATGATCCCCTTGTCTCAATAATTATTGCTTGTACAAATAATTTGGAAATTACAAGAAAATGTCTTGACAGCATATTTCTCCAGACCTATGAGAACAGGGAAGTGTTATTTGTCGATAATGGCTCTGAAGAACGGATGGGGTGGATTTTATCACAGGACTATCCAAAACTCAGGGTAATCCGCCTTGAAAAAAATACCGGGTTTGCCGGGGGTTATAATACCGGCATGTCGCAGGCCCATGGGAAATATATTGCAATTCTGAACAATGATGCCATACTTGAAAAAAACTGGATCGCTTCACTCATCATCCCCTTGGAAAGAGATTCATCGATAGGGTCGGTCAGTTCTGTAATCCTCAATGGATTAGAGCCGGATATTATCGATTCCATGGGTATCGGCATATACATTGACGGGATGTCACGACAGCGGGATTATGAGAAAAAAAGGGAGGATTTCCAAGACCCGCGGGAGACGCTCTTATGCAGCGGGTGTGCATGTATCTACCGGAAGGAAGCTCTTGATAAAACAGGTCTCTTTGATCCGGATTTCTTTGCGTACTGCGAAGATACGGATCTTGGCCTGCGCTTAAGGTGGGCAGGATATACGTCATGGATTGTTCCCGGCACAGCAGTCTATCATTTTCGTTCGATGACTCTTGGAAAATTCAGCCTGATGAAACTATACCTTGTCGAACGAAACCATAATTGGGTTTTTATAAAAAATTTTCCGGGGATATTCTGGTTACTGTTTCCTTTTGCCCTGCTGTTCAGGGTTGTATTTGCCGGCATATTCAGTATGAACAGGAAATGGGAAACAGCACAGTTTTTCGATAATTACTCAAAAAAGGAAATTATTGGTACTATTCTTCGGGCTAGTTTCGACGCTATGAAAGAGTTCGGGAAGATGTATTTACGGAGGAGGGTGAATATAAAAAACCGCCGGGTGTCATACTATTCAATGATCCGGACATTATTAAGATACCGTATTTCTTTATCGGAATTGCTGGGGAATTGAAGATGATCTCATATCATATTACATAAATTAAACATCCGATATACCAATAGAATCAATCCGAAATTATCTTATGAAATATGTCTGTAAGAGTTGCCATACCCTTATTTTGAAGTTTCCCGAAAAAGATGATGAAAATGAGATGACGGTGGGTAGGCAAGTCTTTAACTCACGGGTCTGGAAATATGGGTGGCGACTTGTTCAAAAATCACGCGGGCAATCTGAAGTGATGCGATATCACAACCCTGATTCGGAAATTAATTGTATCGCTGTCGAACTTTAATTCCTTGTGGCAGACGCTCACAAGCATAACGAGAAACGCGAATATACTTCAACATGGATTAAAAAAGGTGTAACCTTTAAGCATTTTAATCAAAATTATGAACTGGTGAAACCGTCTTTGGGTCTCTAGCTTCGGACCTACTACTTATGATGAGGCAGATATCGGGTATTTTAATATTTTAAAAAACAAAAAAAGTACATGCCAAAAAAACCGGGGGTACTTTTCGATTACGGGATTTACAGCATAATAATGCCTTTTTTGGATTTGCAAAACAATCATAAATTCAAGAAATTATATGGTGATTTTGGCCTTAAGAAAAATTATGAACGGTCACGGGTATACAAATTACCGAGTGAATCCGGTATTATTTTTGGCACGATAGTCGAATTCACAAATTCAATAAAACCGGTATCCTCTCTTCTTCTTCCAGGGGAAAACATTGAGGTAGGTAAGGTCTATTCAAACAAGTTCTCTATCCCCCGTGTTGTGACTATAGGGATCAATGCCGGAATGGATTATTTTTGGGATTTTGAAAAAGATCCTCCCGATATCGGAAAATTTGAACTCATTATCTCACAGGCTATGCTCGAACATCTCATCAACCCTTTCAAACATTTAGTGGACCTCTCGAGAATGTTAGACGATAAGGGATATTTGATCATCCATTCAGTGATGCCGGGATATTTCTACCACCGGTACCCAATAGACTGCCAGCGTTTCTATCCCGACTGGTTTGAAGAGATGGCAAAGAGATTAAATTTAAGAATTGTGTCAAAGCACCTTCATAGAGGGCATATTTTCTATATGTATTGCAACGATTTATAAAAAATTTATCACAAAAATTTCACTTTATTCACCGTTGATCATGTATTTCTATGAGTGTTTGATACGAGAGGGATAGAAGAAACGGATGTCATAACTCAAGGATCCAGTGATATTGAAATCGGTCTGTTACCTAAAACCGAAGATAACATTCCGCTGAAATTTCCGTGAAATATCACGATGGACACAATCAATTTTTTGTGAAGTTACAGTCAATCATATCCCTTTAAGAAGTTGTTGGGGATATGATAATGCGAGATAGATGTCATATAAAATTTTATTTACAGATACGGTTGATCCTTCATCGGAAGTCGAGAATCGGTATCCCCCTTTAGGACCGGGATATCTTGCATCATATCTGAAAAAACACGATCCTGACCAATTTTATGAATTTAAATATGTAAATACATTAACAAAATCAATACTTCTGGATTTCAAACCCAACCTTGTTTCCATTACATCGGTATCGCAAAATTTTGAGCGAGCAAAAAAATACGCTGAAATTGCAAAAGAGTCAGGATTAATCGTAATTATTGGTGGAATTCATATTTCCTCATTGCCCCAATCCTTAACCGAACATATGGATTTAGGGATTATTGGTGAAGGGGAAAAAACTTTTTTTGAAATTGTCAGCAACTTATCAAGGACTCCAGTTTTTAATAGTGAGAATTTCAAAAAAATTAAAGGGATTTGTTTTCATGAAAATGAGCAGATAATTGTAACCGATAACCGTGATTTGCTTAATGATAATGACATTCCACACCCCATGAGAGATTTAACGGGATATAAAGAACACGACTATATTTTTTCCAGTCGTGGTTGTCCATATAAATGCAGATTCTGTGCATCCACCCGATACTGGGGGAAGATACGATGGCTCTCACCGGAATTTGTCATTGAGGAAATTTGTGAAATGATGAATAATGGTGTGACTATGATAACTTTCTATGATGATTTATTCATCGCAAATAAACCAAGATTGAAAAAAATTGCAGATCTGATTGATGAAAAAGGAATTAATCGGCATATCAAATTTATCTGTACGGCCCGGGCAAATCTTATTGACGAAGATACCATCCATTACTTGAAAAAAATGAATGTTGTTTCAGTAGGATTAGGACTTGAAAGTGGAAATGAACGGGTTTTGAATTATCTTAAAGGAGATAGTGTTACCGTTAATGATAATAAAAATGCAGTAGCCTTATTAAGCAAAGCCAAAATTCAGGCTAATGCTTCATTTATTATCGGTTCTCCGGATGAAACTCTCGAAGAAATAAATGATACGTATAATTTTATCAAACATAATAAATTAAGTTTTACCGATGTTTATGTGTTAACTCCCTTTCCCGGTACACCGATATGGGATTATGCCAAAACGAGGGGATTGGTTTCTGATGAGATGAACTGGGAAATACTAAATGTCAATTTCGAGAAAAATTTTAATTCTGCAATAATCCTGTCAGAAAAAGTTGATAAGGCAACAATTGTTCGTATCTATAAAAAATTCCGCCTATTACGTTTATATAAAATTTTAATAGCGTTACCCAAATCGCCATCAATACGTGATGTTCCAAAAATACTATTATTCTATCTTAAGATGCAAATCAGAAGGATTTCAGAAGGATTTTAAATTCGAAAAGGTAGGGTGTTCAGAATTTTTCGATAATATTCCAAGTTTATTGAAGCATACCTTATTGGAACTATGGTTTTTCCTACGACTCCCGAATTGGCGGTATATAGTCTCAATGATCGCCAGTTCTGATTCGTACCATTATTAAAGAAACAAAACTGAAATAGATTAAAGGAATTTTGTGATGGTATTAAAAAAACCCAACGAAATATTTCGCTGTTTGTTATCGAGATGCAATTTTCTTTCAAATGATATAGTTTCCAAAAACACGATGTTTTTTTTATTAACTTTAAGTATAGCAGCAGCTGCTGGTTTTCTCTTCACAATTATTGCTGCACAAATGTACACGATTGAATCCGTGGGAGTTGCGGCGCTTTTATTATCCTACGCCAGTATCGTTATCTTGATCACACGATTTGGTACTGAGCAATCAATGATACGGTATTATCGCGAAGGTGATAAGAGTTCAATTTTTTGGTCATCTGTTTTCATTACAACGATTTCTGCAGTACTTTTAAGTCTTTTATTAATAATTATTTCATATTCGGGAATTTTCGGCATAGATTATCTCTTTATGTATTCAGTAGTGTTCATAATTAGTGTAACCATCTTCTCGATAAACCAAGTTTGTGGGGGATTATTCTTAGCCAGCGGTAAAACCATATTGTATTTTATTCAAAATTCGATTATCAGTTCACGGTTCATTTTACTTTTTGTTTTCATTCCGTTTGGGGTCTTGGGAATTTTCAGTTCGCTTACCATTGTTTGCGGAGTTTCAGCTATTTTCTCTTTCCTGTTACTATTTCATTTTGGATTAAAACTCCAAATACCTGATAAAAAATTCCTGGAAAATTCGTTTCATTATTCAATGAGCAATTACCTGAGTGATTGTTTATTGGCAGCCCCGGTTTATTTGATACCCATTGTAGTTTTTTATCTTTTAGGGCACAATGAGACCGCTGTTTATTCCGTCAGTTATGCATTTGCCTCGATAGCGTTCATAGTCCCTGTTTCAATTGGTTATGCTTTTTTTATGTCAGGATGCCAGGAAAAAACTACGATTACATCAATGAAAAACATGATATGGGTAGCATTAATATTTCTGATAGGAATTACCCTTCTCTTCATTTTCCTTGGAAAAGAAATTGTAAATTTACTTGGGCCGGAATACTCTGGAGCATATGAGCTCATCGTCATAATCATGAGTTCCAGTTTTTTTGCTCTGGCGTTCCAAATCTATTCTGCAGAATTTAAAATATTTAAACAAATGAAAAAAATATTGATATTAAATTGTATTTTTTTTGTTGCTGTGATGACTTTGAGCTTTTTCTTTATCATGAACTTGGGTTTAGTTGGTGCCGGGTATGCCTGGATAGCAGCGTATGCGATTTGTGTAGTCCCGATGATTTTTTACCCACGGTTAATTAAAAAAGGTATATTATCATGGGTATGATGTATGTCAAGGTATAACGATAATTTATGTATACATTCCGAAGTCTATAAGGGGTGTTTCAATTGATAGATGTAAAATATATAGTTAAAGATCTTATAAAAAATAGGAATTTAAAATACTGGCTGATCCGTCTGGGAAATAAATTTGATAAAAATTATATTTTTGTTGATAAAACAATTTGTCCTGAAGTTATAACCAAGGATGGGAATATTTTTCTTCTCACTCCTGAAATCGTTTCGATTAACCAAGTACATAATGATTATATTTTTAATGATATACAAAAAGATGATATCGTTATTGATATCGGGGCAAATATCGGGGGATTTTGCATCCCGGCCTCAAAATTTTCCCAGAACGTGTACGCAATTGAGCCAATTATGGTTCCAGAACTTCGTCATAATATTCAACGTAATAATGCTAATGTTCATATTATTGAGAATGCATTGGGAGACGGATCAATTACCGAGGTAACATGGAACGGTGTAAAAAAGACGATTCAATCCTGTACCTTTAATCAGATAAAAAAAATTACCGGGGGTTGCGATTTTCTGAAATGTGATTGTGAAGGATTTGAGTGGTTTATTCAACCTGATGATCTCAAGAAAATCCGCCGTATTGAGATGGAAATTCATAATTATAATCCATCGCCATATGACCCTGGATTATTATTAGAGGCAATTCAATCTGACTTTAATGTGGTGGTAAAAACGAATTCTGCCGGTCAGAATAAGGATGTAATGCCAAAATTACATTATAAAAAATATCCCGCGATTGATGAAGTAGAAATCTTTCATGCATACCGGAAATAATTTTTTTATGAATCAATGTTCTGTAACCTATTCGAACCTGTACAAAGGAATCAGACACGAGATTTTTCATATGAGAAACTTATCTTTTTTAAGTTACCACGAACCTTGAATTTTTCTTTTAACCAAATGTGTTGATACTTGAATTTAATATCCTGACTTCGTCACTTTGCGATAGCTAGCGCTCAATTAGCACAACCCCTATTCGCCAAATGAGGTTTTTACCCTCATAATGGACCTCTTAAAGTGCCATGCTATTAATGAAATTTCTAATAATGGCTCCAATCTCGATAAATCATTGGATATGATTTCAAACCGGGTGTCAGATCGATGCATTTCAAAGAGACTTGACGAACTCAAAATCTAATGATACATAGATGAGTGAATGACAGAGATAATTACCGAATGATTTTCCTGTCGTGAATGAGCGAATGAAATCGGATAAGCGCGAACAGGATTACCGTCGTAAAATTGTGAGAGAATGAAATACTTTTTTTATATATGCGAATTTTGTATGCGAATATTCGGAATGAAAAAGAGTGATGGTTACTTACAGTCTGTCTTTGCCCGGTTAATCAGACCGGAGAGGCAATACTACTGGTAATTTTTTCAGGAAATCATGTATCCGGTTATCGACCATCATCGCTATCATTGCCAACCCGAGGGTGTAAGCCAAAAATACGGGGATACTTGTTTGGGCGATTACAAGAATGGGACAGTGGAACAGAAACACATAGAAACTCAATTCTCCTAGATAGAGGGTAATGCCGGTGGTATCTGCCGTTTTTGGATACCAGGATTTATTTACAATAAAAATTCCCAATCCAAACCAGATCAAATTACAGAGTGGGAACCATCTAGATATCAAATATCCCAGCGGGATGTTTGTTGCCATTGCCCAAGTATTCAGGAAGAATATCGATGAAATACTGATTATGAGCAGGCAGGCTATCGCAGTATATGGCTTGCTATTAATCGCACAACTGATAAATGGATAGAGCAGATATAACACTACTAATAATCCAATGCACCATGAAACACTGTTTAAATTCCCGCCCCATTGATTCACAAATGCGCTAAAACCTGAAAACTGCAACAACAGATTTCCAAAATCTTTTTTTCCTGCATAAAGATACAACATAATCGCAAATAGTAAACTCATCCAATACGCAGGATATAAACGAAGTAATCGTTTTCCCTGAAATTTCAGATATGATGTTGCATCTGTAATTTTAGGTTTATTGAGTTCGAGTACAGCACCACTTATTACAATAAAAAGTATCACCCCGATACTCCCGAGATTCAGATAAAATATATTTCCTATCCAAGCATCCCATTGGTAATTTAATAAAGGTGATAATATGGGTGTACCGATATGACAGATCAATATAAGGCAAATCGCTAATATCCTCAACAAGTCAAAAATCATTACTCTAGGTGTTCCCATTATCGATCACATGAGTCCCTGTGTATACTTATGTAGCGATTCACCTTTTATCTGAAATATGAGATCTACGCGCTGATATTAATTTGTAAAATGATGTTTTTTGGCTTTAATCCGTTCTCTTGGTTATGACCCTGGGCCTTTGCCCGTCGTCTCACGGCCTTTTCGGAGAGGTTATACGTCTCCCCATTCTCCTTTGCACTTCGTATGCCTTCTTCATAGAATACAACTACTTAGATCCGGATTTCCATTGTCGATTTTACCCTCAAGAACCTATTCGGTACTCTTGAAAGCGGACATAAATTATGTCACTATTTTAGGACCGAAATACTGGCACGCTGCAATTAGTTATCGAATTAAATTCCACAACCCTTCTAAAGACAGAGTGGATGAAATACATTATATGGGTTTTCAAGAGATTGGGAAACTTGCATCAGAATATAGACACTCCCTTGAAAATCTCTGGGAAGGCCAAATTGGTACTATCTTAAAATCATGTAGTGCGATAATATTCTTCCAATTCTTTTTAAATCCTGAATCATAGGAACAATATCCGTCCTGTAAATGCCATTCGTGGTGTATATCTTGCGATAATTAGTCTTGTGCTTTCTCAATATTTTTGAGAGTGATTTGTAATATTCTTTTAAAAATTTATACGAATTCAGATTAAATTTGAACTTTTGGGAAAATCCTAATGACTGATGGTGAATTGGGAACGGGATGGTATACACATTGAACCCTGATGAATTCATACTTAAACAATAATCAACCGAATAAAAATGCCAATTATCGCATGTAACTTCATCAAAGGGATAGACATTGAATACTTTTTTTGGAATAATAAAAAGACATTCATCCACAGTCTGTACTAATTCAGTTTTATTTGTAAAATTGCCCCATATTTTTGGGGGGTTTTCTTGTTCGATAATCATATTTCTTTGGCACTGTTCGAAATTTTTTCCTTCAGAACTCATACCCGCCACACCAGCTACACTTAAATTATCCAATTTCGAAAGTTGTATCTCTATATTTTCTAAATCAGTTTTTCTGCAAAAATGGATATCCTGATGCACAAAGCATAAATAATTCCCAGTGGCTTTTTTTCCTCCAAAATTAAGCGCACTGGCAGCTGATTTGAACTTTCCATCAGAATTATTAATTAAAATTTTTTCATGTTTTGCAGATTGATCGCTCAGACTTTTTATCAGCCAGTCATTAAGGATTGATTCGTTATTATAAACACAAATAACTGATATCAACACGATCACCAATCAATTTTTTTTAAAATCGCCGCGATTTTTTTAATAACGTTGATCTATTTGCAGTACTATTTGAATAAGTATTACCACCCTTGTTATTGTCCTTCTTAACGATTTTAAATTTTGAAAGAAGAAAGAAAAAAAATTCAAAGTACTAGAAGTTAGCAATTTGATGAAATATCAATAAGTTTTCGTAAGAGTAATCACAATCACCTTGTATTCGACCATCCGAATGAATAAATGAATAAACACAAAAAATGAGTGTGAAGTATTTGTGAAAAATTCTACAGAGAATATTCATCAGGACGGCCTTATAAATTTTGATCAAGTTCAAGAGCGAAGCCGAATAAGAAAATGGTTACGATATATGTTGTTTATTCGCCCTATCGTTCATCAGTTACAGGGTTATGTTCTGGATATTGGGTGTGGTCCTGGTGTGTATCTCGAATATTATCCAGGTCCCTCTCTCGGAATCGATGCGCATCCTAACAATATCCGGATTTGTAAGGCGAAGGGAGTTCGGGCGATACAAGAGGATGCGAACCAGTTCGTAAAGGAAGAGACATTCGATACGATCTTAATCAGTCATGTTCTCGAACATCTTGATAATCCGGCAGGTGTTATTGAAAATGCCTACTTGAGTTTAAAGTACGGTGGCCGTATCATCATCATCGTCCCGTGTTACGAAGGATTTGCCGTTGGATTGAATGGCGAAAATGCGCATAAACACTTCATTGATGAGGATTATATCAATGAAAAGATGAAATCGCTTGGAGGTAAAAAAATGCATTCATCAATATTTCCCCCGCTCCTTGGTGGAATATATAAAGAATTACGGATGATCTTCGAAAAATAGGTTATTCTCTTTTCTGTCGTAATTTTCTCCATTTTTCACCTATGGCGCTATATCATCTTATGACATTTTCAGCAGGGATACTCTGACGCAGATCTTCTATCTTGACTTTGCCACTTTGCAATAGCTAAAACACTTTTTTTGCATAAACCCCATTCACCAGATCGGGTTTACTAACGGTTTGGAGCCACTAAAGAAGCTGTTGCCTGACTAATAAAAAGAGTAATTCGGATTAATGAAATATCCCGCGAACGAAATTTTTCCCGGACAAAAAATAAAGCAAGCCGGTAAAAGATCCTACACGCACTAAATGTCCTATTTTTGTCTTTATTAGTATTGGTTTAAGGTTACTCCACTAACCTCTTGCAATAACCGTTCGGAGATTTTGAGTTAGGCAAATCAACATCCACTCATTGTCACATGAATCGACTCTCTCCGCTGAAACTATCGAATATCCAGGTTCTCCTTAATTTAACTAAAATGGTTCGATAATAGTTTTACGGCGTATTATTCATCATGACAATGAGTCCATTATCATAGTATGATGAAAATGAATTGTCCAATGTTAATTGCCCGGAATTGAATTTTGTAAAGCTATGCTGACCAAATTTGTTCCCGATTTTTATGATGCCGGTTTTAATGAGTGTACGATCGAAAACCATGTCTGAATTGACTGGTGCAAAGGTATTTCGCCACTCCCCAAATGATGTATCCTGACTTGTTGTATATGCTTTCCAATATGCAACATCCTCTCCGATTAATGGACTTGTTTCAAACCCGTTAATGATGCTTGCCAGAGACAAAAATGACATCATCGCGATGAGAATGCAAATGCATCCGATAATAAGGGTCTTTTTTCTTGCAGAAACTGCATTATTCAACCAGAGTATCCCGAAAGCTCCCAAAAAAACCAGACTAAAAATCTGGAGGGATGGGTATAATCGATCCGGGAGTAAAAATCCGAGAGATAAAATAATCCCGATTCCCAATAAAAAAGACAGGAGAAATCCATAGATGATGGTAAAACCCCCAAACCAGGTTCGTTTTTTGATAAAAGAACAGAAACCCAGTACAGCTAACAGCACCAGGAGGGATGAACCCAGTGTATTTTCAAATAATGTAATGAAGGACAGTTTATCATATTCTGTTGGTGGGGAGATGGGATTATACGTGACCGGGATGGAGATTTCCGGTGCAGGAGCCGCAAAGAAATCCCGTAGTAAAAAAGTTATATCGTTAAAATAGGGGTTGATTGTATTATTCGACATAAACATCACCGGGCTGTTGTTAGACATAAGGAATATGATGGCAAAAAAGAGTATTACCGTGATTGCGGTGATGTATTTACTGGGTAATGAGAGTTCCCTTTTTTGTATGATGTGATATATATCAAGAATTAAGAGTGAAAAAACAGTAATGAAAACAATCGCCGCAGAGAGGTGGTGCGTGAGGGTCATCGCAACAGCACTTAATGCAAAAAGTATGTAAAAAGCAGGTTTCTGGAACCGGTAAGTATACATGATTATTGTAAAACAAATGAGGGCAAATCCAAAATTATAAGCCTGGTGTTCGGGGTGCTCACCATACATCAGGTAATAATCAAGACACGTGAACAAGAGGGCGGCAACGAGCCCAAACTGAAAGTTCACAAACCGTTTTCCCACAAGAAATACAAACAAAACACCAATTGCAATTATAAAACTGCCAAACAAGAGATAGACAGACTGGGGATTATACCCGGTCAATATCGCACCAGATGATGCAAAAATATGGTGTATGGAAAAAATACCATAGGGTCCGATTGGATTATTTGAAAGATGCCCCGTATCGAGAATTGACATATAAAAAACATTGAAATGAAGACTGAAGTCCGGTAGGGATATACCATGGATGAAAATCAGGTGATTGGCAAAGACAATATTTATGGATAACAGTAATGTTTTTAATAAAATACCATAACGCTGAATGTGAGTGCGGTACGTGAGAATTTCAATGATTAAAATTCCGGCGCAGAGGGAAATACAAAGATAATACGCGACTGTTTTTGTATACTCCCCCTGAAACAGGGACAAGAGGCTCAATGAGAAAAAAAATAAAAACAATATAGTAAGGATTTTAGAAGAAACGGGGAAGTTCAAATTTTTAGAGGTACTTTCCTCTTGTTCAATTTCTTTCTCCCCTTTCAGATCAGACTCCGAAAACCAATCGATCGTAATGAAAAGGATCATTCCCAGAATACTGAAAAAAACCGGAAAGATAATACTGTAATAATTAAGACGTAAAATTGCCAAAAAGAGAACAGACTGCAGTACAAGGATACCAAATAAAAAAGCACGCTTATTTTGAGTCATGTTAAAGGATCTACAATAATTCTTTTTATTCGGATGATTAAACCTTGTTTTTATTAATTACTTTTTTGTAGAATGTTGTATCATAAGCTGCACTACCGAATTGAGAATAAGTGCCATATTGATCAACAACAACCCGGAAACAAGAGCAACTGCACCAATTGCCGTATACGATAAATAGACTGCTTTATTCACTGCAAATTCAGTAAATGCCCAAAAGGCGAAGTAAAGACCGATCACGAGCAGGATAAATCCGGGGATCCCAAAGGTCACTAAGGGTCTCCTGTATCCAATAATGCCGACAAGGTTGCTGAGAACCGCTAAACCATGACTGAAAAAATTTGTTTTATGTTTATGCGGAACTTCATAATTCACACTTATCGGGACTTCAACTATTCTGAAACCACGGTCCGATAAATAAGAGATCATCACGGATTCGATATCATATCCTGATGATTCTATCGTAAAACCGTTCAGAGCTTTTGCATTCAAAGCGCGGAACCCTGACTGCGAGTCTGTGGCTTTATAAGATGATGCAAATTTTGTAAATGTATCCAGTGTTTTCTGACCGATCTTGCGATAAAAAGGTATACTGTTCTCTTCTATGAGAAATCGAGATCCTATGACAAAGTCTGCTTCATCTGTAATAATCGGCGCTATTATACTCGGGATCTCTTCCGGGTGATGTTGCCCGTCCGCATCGAGCATAACAACAATATCTGCATTCAGCTGGCGCGCCCGGTCAAATCCTCGCATTACCGCATATGCCTTTCCATGATTTTTCGAAAGACGAATGACTTCTGCCCCTGCATGGCCTGCAATAATACTGGTCATATCCCGAGAACCGTCATCAATAACAATGACTGTATTGACAAACTGCCGGGTCCGGATTACCACACTCCCAATCGCTAGTTCTTCGTTATATGCGGGGATGACCGCAATGACATTTTTCCCGGATACTTTTTGATCTAGATCGGGATTTTCGTTTGAATGAGTCGTAATAATCCCACTACTATTAAAATTTTCAATTTATTTATCTATCTGTTTTTTGTTTTACAATGCATTTTGAAAATGCCTTTAGGGGCTGAATTAATCTGACCTAGAATAGTATATGGAAGAGATTTTCTTTTCGGCATTATGTGAGTAAAAAAACAATTATCGATGAGTTTATTGAATGCGGCACCGATTAATTTTACATCATAAAATTCTCTTGAGGATAAACCATGGAAACACGATCCGGCACTACCCCCCCCCTTGATGTATCGGTAGTACTGCCCGCCCTGGATGAAGAACTCACCATAAGGGAATGCATAATAAAAATTCAGGCCGTGTTCCATGACCACGCAATCAACGGCGAGATCATTGTAGTGGATTCGTCTTCCGACAATACTGCAACGATTGCACAATCCCTTGGTGCGCGGGTGATAAAACCCGGAAAAAACGGTTATGGTAATGCATACCTTTACGGATTTAAACACGCTCAGGGTCGTTACATAGTCCTCGGTGATGCTGATAACACCTATGATTTTTCCGAGATCCCAAAACTCCTTGCTCCGCTAAAAACCGGTGCTGATTTTGTGATCGGATCGCGGTTCAAAGGAACCATTCATAAAGGTGCGATGACCCCTCTCCACCGGTATCTCGGCAACCCAGTCCTGACGTGGATGGTAAATACCATCTTCCACACCCGGTTCACGGATACCCATAGTGGTTTTCGCGCAATCACCCGTAAAGCACTTGACCGGTTGCCGATCACAACCGGCGGCATGGAATTTGCCTCAGAGATGCTTGTCATGGCATCAAAAGAGCAGCTGAACATTGTGGAAGTACCCATCGATTATTATCCCCGGATAACTCCTTCAAAACTGCACAGTTTTGCCGATGGCTGGCGACACATCCGGTTTGTCCTGCTCATGAAGCCTTTGCCCTTTGTGGCAATTCCAGGACTTGTTTTTTCCCTCGTGGGTGTTCTGCTGATGACATTTTTTTATCTCCAGGGCGATGTGGAATCATCCCACCTTCATACCTTCATTCTTGGGGCTATCATGATCATGGGCGGTCTCCAGTTTGTGCTTACGGGTTTTTTAATGAAGACCTATTCAGTTATCCATGGTTACGAGAACAACACGGGGATTATTGAACGTATCATGACCTACAGCAATCTCGAAAAGTTTCTTATGCTGGGATCTTTATTGCTGTTCATCGGAGCACTCATTGGATTCAATATCCTTATCCACTGGATTGCGGTGGATTTTGGCGTGCTTTCCGAGATATCCACAGCAATTATTTCACTGGTACTGATCATCAGCGGTCTCCAGATCGTTCTCTTCGCCGTCTTCCAGAGTATGATGCTCTTAAATGAGAATAACAATCATGACAAGAGTATTCAGGAACCCATATGAGCTGGATTTTTGAGGATTATTCATACGGAAAATTTCAATCTCAACGAAAAAATCTGTGCTTTCATGAGCGAAAAACACTTTCTGATACCCGGTATACATGAAAATTACATCCAACCTTAGGTTTCCACGATGAAGATTGCCATCATATACGATGTTATCTACCCGTACGTAAAAGGGGGTGTGGAAAAACGCGTATGGGAACTGGCAGTCCGCCTTTCCTGTCGCGGACACGATGTCCACCTGTATGGCATGAAGTCCTGGGATGGCAACGACATTGTCAAACGTGAAGGTGTCACCCTTCATGGCGTCTGCCCGGCACAAAACCTTTACTCCCAAGGGAGAAGAACGATCCGGGAAGCGATCTCCTTTGGCATTGCTTTATTTTTCCGGCTGCGTGAGGAGAACTATGATATTATCGACTGCCAGCAGTTCCCCTATTTTTCCTGCATAGCGGCAAAATGCAGTATAGCCTTTAAAAAAACGCCCCTTGTGATTACCTGGCATGAAGTCTGGGGCGATTACTGGTACACGTATCTTGGCATCGCAGGTGTCTTTGGGAAATGCATTGAATGGGGGGTATCCCGGTTCACGCCAGCGACGGTTGCCGTTTCAGCAACCACGGCAAATAATCTCATGACGTTAAACGGCCAGAAAAACATCTGCATCATCCCGAATGGTGTTGACCTGAAACGAATAAATTCGATTCTGCCGCACAATGAAACTTCAGATATCATCTTTGTCGGCCGTTTGATTCGGGAAAAAAATGTGGACCTTCTTATCCGTGCGATGGGCATCCTCTCACACGAAAACAAAAATTATCAATTGCTGATTATCGGCGATGGCCCGGAACGTGAAACCATTGAACGGCTCATCCGTGAACTCTCGCTTGAATCCCATGTGCGTATGATCGGATTCCAAGACGATCATGATGAGATCATCGCCCGAATGAAGTCCGCAAAAATGTGCGTACTGCCATCGACGCGGGAAGGGTTTGGTATCGCGGCGCTTGAAGCGCTGGCATGCGGGTTGCCGGTTGTTACGGTGGATCATAAAGCAAATGCAATACGGGATCTTATTACGGAGAAAACGGGATTCATCTGCACCTTGTCGGCAAAAGATCTTGCCGATAAAATTCGTACTGCGTTAGAGCGTCACGCTGAAATGAAGGAGGCATGCATAGCGACAGCTGCATCATTTGACTGGGATTGCATTGCGGCCGATGTGGAAGACTATTACCGGGATGTGATTTAAGAAACGGGATTGGTAACTTTTTGGTCGTGTCACAACATCGGCTAAGATCACATACTCTGATGGAATTACTCAGAGGATTTTCTTCTCCTCGTACAGCGCGATCAGTTCACTTTCGCCAAGTGAACAGTCTATCAGATCATCGAACTGTTTACGGGAGAGACTGATTTGTTCTGCCATAATGCCAAGCAGCCGATCGCTGATCTCTTTCTTCCCATGACTAACCCAGGTGCGGATCGATGTATCCCTGCCGCTATATCTAAACGTCAGCTTGATGTGACCGGACATCTTTTGAGAAAATCCCTTCTTCCTGAGTGCTTTGAGGATGTTATGATTCATCCGTGAACCCATCAGATCGCCTCAGTGAAAAGTGAGAGCAATGTATTCCGGAAATGGAGAGCTCCGGGTGTCAGTTCCCCCTCATTTTGATCGACGTAATCTTTCCAGTTCTCTTCAAATTGTCCATTAATCTCTTTTAGTCCATTATGCAGGTCCGGTGCGAGTACGAGCAGGTGGTATTCATTATTATAAATGATGTACTCTCCATCTTCAACCTCAAAAGAGAGATCGATTGGATTACAGAGTTCCCGAATAGTTCCTTTAATCTTCACATACTGAAGTGGAATGTGGCCCGGAAGGATTCCATCACGGGTATGGATTACCAGGCGTTCTATCACGTCACTATAGGTCTCTCTCGGATGCACCTTGATGCTACTCAGTACTTCTTTTACTGTTTCAGATATCTTAATCGATGACACACCCGGCATACCACCATATACTACTGCGGTGGTATATATAATAACTGATGCAGATATGGGGCCCCGCATCATGTTTAATCACCTGTCATGGGAACAATTAGTCAACATCAGAATCGTTTTTTCGTACAAATTCGAATCCTCAACAGGTTACCCTTTGACAAGATTTCCCGTCATCACATCATCATCAGTCACCGTAATGTACCGGGATGTACCGGCAATATGGTATGGGCCGGTTGTCTTTACCTCATAGTGATTTCCCGTTGTCGAATAGGGAACGACAAATTCCCCGTTTATGCTTTCCTGCCGGTAGACAAATGCCCGCCCGGTATTTGTCACGACCGGCACCTCAATAATCCCATCGCCCGTGATATGGGCTCCGTTGACATACTCAAATATTTTTACATATTTGATATCCGGAAGTGTGGTAAGCGAAGATTCCGGAAACACAGCAACGGTTGCATTATTTTGGGACTCGTGGATGAGCCGGTAATGCTGTAATGCCGGGACAACCTCAATCGGTTCATACGGCTTATCAGAAAACACATCTGCATATCCCTGGGGTACCAGATCCGAACCTTCACGTATGATTGGTGTGTCACTGGTGATGTGTGATCCATTTACCGGGCGCTCCTGGGCGATGACCCGGGCATACCCGTTTACATCCCCGGCGGTTTCTCCGGGATCCGGGACCTGACGAATTTTGTATGTCGTATATTGCAGAGTTCCGGGATCGGTCATCGAGCCATCATAGATATGCAGCCGGACAACCTGTGTCTGGAAATACCCGTTTACAAACCGGTGAACTTTGAGAAGGTGGGAGGAATCGCGGGTGTCCGGAATCATGAACCATTTTATGTAGGAGGAAATATCAACAGAACCACTCTGCCAGGGAACAAGATTGGTGAAGGTGTCGACGGCCATCTTTGAATCGGTGATGATATATTTTCCGCCGAAATTCTGGAGCAGCGTGTTGGCTTTTGACTCATTTGTGCTCAGGAAATAGACCGCACCACCATTTGCACCTTCCAGGTTGTTCTGGAATGGATTCATAATCGGAATGCGGTGCGAGAACACGGTGATCCAGTGCCCGGCATCCCAGATTGCCATGACCCCGTAGGATTGTGCCGGGTAGGTAAACCCACTGGCATCATAGGATTGATAGTAATCAACGCCCGTATCCGGGCTGTTTGCTCCCAGCCATTTCAGCGATTCAATCCAGTCAGGAGATAAGGTATGGTCCGGTGTTTTCAGTCCATAATCTATGTCCTGTGAAAGGGAAGCCACAATAAATGCAGCCGTTGTAAGAATTACGATAATGACAAGGATATCCTTTAAGAATTCAACTGTATTCCCCGGCTTGCGTACGGGTGGTTTTTGATCTCTTTTTTTATTCGGTTTTGGTATGGATACGGGATTTTTGTCCACAGGTATATCCGTTGATATCTCCCGTGATGGGAAAAGCCGGCACGTAACCGGTGCAAGGCACTGGAGAATTTTTTCCTTTCTGATGGTGAGTGTCTCTGCGATACAGATCGCAGCAAGCAAGGCAATATTTACCGTAAAATAATTCTGGAATCGCTGGAACTGGATGGTCAGAAGCAGCATGACAACTGACCATATCACAAGAAAAACCGCGTTGCTCTCCCGCTTTTTTATCAGTGCATAAGCCAGGATCAGCAATCCGCCAAGTGCCAGGATCAGGGAAAAATTAAAATTTTCCCATGCAATTGGCAGGGTCCAGGGCAGTGTTTCTACAATGCCCACGGAATAGGCTGAAAAACCAACCAGTCCAAGGGCCTGGTTACTGACTGCATTGAGCATGGGATTTATCTGGATAAGAACAAATCCCCCGATGGCAAGAGCTGCAAGACTTATTGTGTATACCCATTTTTTGCCGGAGCAACCCTTGCTCATAATGGCAAGTACAATCGTCTCACCGATAAGTGCAAAGTGCACATAGACGATCCCGATTGAGTATTGCGTTATGGAGGTTCCGGGCTGTTTGATACCAAAAAGCAGGAGCAGAACAGACGTTACCGACAATAATACCACATTGACGATGAGAAGATGGTTTGAGTTATTCCCCTGGTAATAATCTAAAATGAACTGGACTGCTGTATATACTGCAATGACAAGCAACACAAGGATAACGGTAGTCGATGACAGCAGCGCAAGGAACAGGGAAATACCGGCCCCGATTGAAAAGAGAACCGGTAATAAAAATGTAGCACCTTTTTTAATGTCCACGGGATTTTTTTGTATATAATTGAGTACGGAACAATAGATGAGGATAAAGACCGTGCTGAATAGCACTTCCGCCACATGGTGATCGTTCCAGCCATACGATGAAATGGTAAAATAATACAGGGAAATTATTGCGATCAGGCCCGCAGCAGCGAGACCGGCAGACCTGTTCCACAATTGTTTTCCCAGATAATACATTACGGGAACCATCATCATTGCCATGAGCGGCGCTACCCATCCGGACATAAAAAAGATCGCATCCCGGGTAGTAGCGCCGGTAATAAGACAGAGGGTCGCTGCAGTGAACGGAACCAGCGGACCCCAGTCGAGGGTTTTTCCCCCGGGAAATGCAGTCATGGGATCAAACCAGTTATACTGGGGAAAATGATTCACCATCACTTCGATCTGTCGTAATGTGTAGTAACTGTCCGTATCATAGAGATACAAAAAACCAGCGTCATGGATGAAGAGTGCAGGAATGGCTCTTAATATCAGGGCGACTGCCATGAAAGACAACAACACTGCACCAATAATGCACTGCTGTTTTGTAAATTTTTTAAAAAAATCCATGTTCCCCCAACCTGATTCAAAATGATATCATACTGTATCAGTAACCCGGTCAATATTTCACATGCATGTCAATAATTCTTGTCGTTTAATTTCAACCTATTCCTGTTGATTCACAGGATAAAAATGGCCTGAATTCAGGAGTGATTTTTTTAATTTATGTCATTGTGAAAAAATCGTGGAGCAGCGGGCAGTTGCCGGTTACAAAAAAACCCTTCACTTTATTACCCCATCTCCCAAAACTCTTGTAGATGCGAACCAACCGTCACGAGTATTTCCTTGACCTTGCCTTCAGGTGCGCCCACCAGGGAACCTGCCTCCGCCGGAATTTTGGCGCGATCATTGTCGATGAATACAATACAATCGTCTCAACCGGTTACACGGGAGCGCCCCGCAAGCAGATGGACTGCACGGAGTTGAACCGGTGCTGGCGAAAGGATCACAACATCCCATCCGGCTCCAACTACGAGCGGTGCAGGAGCGTGCACGCCGAGATGAATGCCCTGCTCCAGGCCGGCAAACTGGCCCGGGGATGCACACTCTACCTTGCGGGATTCGATGTCGAGACTGAAGCGCTCACCCAGATCTGGCCGTGTTTCCTCTGTTCAAAGATGATCGTGAATTCCGGAGTCACCAACGTGATTATGCGGACCAGTGATAAGGAACACCGCGAGATGGATCCGATGGTGCTCTACCAGATGCGAAGCCGGGAATCCCTGGGTGAGGACGGGAAATAATCCTTTGCGGAACCGTTACAAGGACTGTCACGGTAAAGGCCGTACCTACCCACGACACCGCTCACTTTTTTGTTCTTTATCCCGCGTTACAATGTCTTACTTTTCACCGCTTCATATGCAACAATGCCGGCGGCGCCCCCGGATCGAGCGGGTGATGGCAGTCATAGGTACGATAGTTTTGTGGGCTGGATATTGAAAGAATCGGGTCCGACTCGGGGAACGTTTTGTCCCGGGAATGGATCTCCCGTTAAAAAAACCCAGTCAGAGAAATGACGATTTAAAAAATGGGACCGGGGGGAGGTGTGTGTGTTTACCCCTTTGGTCGCTGGTACTTTTTGGACGTGCCTGTGTCCTTTGCCTGTTATGAGGTGATGACAGGTGCTGGTGACACCTTTTTGTATCATCATGGTTTCGCAGTCTGGGATCAGAAACGTATGCACACAACCGCTTGGGCGCACGTTTCTCTTGTTCAGCATTGCTGATTGGCTTGCAGTATATATGCACAATCCCAATGCTGTGCATTAGTGCACAAACACTAAGCACAATAACTATTATTATCATAGCTTTTAATAAATCAATCGATCAAAGATCGAAGCAGTGCTGAGAATCGAAATGAATGGGATAAAACAGTTCTTTTCACGGATATACTGACATTTTTTTAAGGTGACTGGTCTATGGAAGCGACAGACAATGAAATTACCCGTATAAAAGAGGTGCTCCGCGAGAACCCCCGGGGAATGAATATCAAGGAAATATCCGCTGCTGTTGCCATGAGCCGGAATTCCATTGCGAAATATCTTGATGTCCTGACGGCAGCGGGGCAACTCGAAGTCCGGTATGTCGGGAATGCAAAACTCTTCTATCTGGCAAAACGCGTGCCCCTTGAATCGATGATGAGCATGAGTCCTGATATGATCGCTGTCATGGACAAAGATATGCGGATTACCCAGGTAAATTCCCCGTTTGTTGATTTTATAGGAGCACCCAGGGACCGGATTATAGGTACCCGGTTGTTTGACCTCGCTTCGGCGATACTGCCGGTCGAGCAGATGATGGGATGGCTGCAGCAGGAAAGCGCAGATACAGACTCACGTCATGAGATACGGATTAAAAAAAATGATAAGGAGATGTATTTCAATGCTCTGTGTATCCCGACGCTCTTTGAAGATGGAGATACCGGTGTCGCCATGAGGTTAGAGAATATTTCTGATCAGAAGCAGGCCGAATTCTCACAAGAGGAGAACCAGCGAATCTTAGATGCAGTCCTGCATGCCTCCCCTGCCCCGATGTACGTGATTGGGAAGGATCACCATATTCTCGCATGGAACCGGGCGATGGAAAAGTTCTCAGGGTTAAAAGCCTCCGGTATGGTGGGAACCCGCAGGCAGTGGCAGGCGTTTTACCCGGAGGAACGCCCGTGTCTTTCGGATCTGGTCATCGATGGTTTAACCGGCCGAATCCGTGAATGGTATCCGGACACAGCACCGCAACCGGTATCTGCTGACGGGACTTTCATGGCAGAAGATGTGGTGCCTGCACCCGGTGGGAGCAGCCGGAGACTCCGGTTCACGGTGACTTCCGTGATGAACAATGGGGGGGATCTGATCGCCGCTGTTGAAATGATTGAGGAGATTCCAGTAACCGGAAATCCTGTGTAATGGTATTTCCGGAATGGTGATCGCGAATGACTGGATATTTCGATAAGAAATCAGTTGTCTGGGACAAGGATCCCGGGCGGGTGCAGATGGCAAAGACCATAGCCGATGCCATGATCAGCGCCCTGCACCCGGAGGGGACTGAGCTGGTGATGGATTACGGTACCGGCACCGGTAACATTGCGCTCCGAATCGCACCAATGGTAAAAAAGATCATCGCGGTTGATTCAGCAAAAGGCATGCTGGATGTATTGCAGGAAAAACTCCTCGCTGATGGCATCATCGCCATCGAGCCGCGGGAATGGAGCATTGGGCAGGATAGTACCGCTCTTCCCAAGTTTGACCTGATTGTGAGTTCGATGACCCTGCACCATGTCAGGGATACTTCCGCTGCGGCCCGGACATTTCATGAACTCCTGCTGCCCGGAGGGAGGATCGCGATTGCCGATCTTGATTCTGATAACGGGGAGTTCCACGAAGCCCCCGGCATTGCGGAGCACGATGGCATTGACCAGAAAAACCTGCAGCAGACTTTTGAAGAGGCCGGGTTTGACTCTATCCATTTCTCAGAAGCCGCAACGATTCATAAGACCTCCTCCCGCACAGGCAAGCCCCGGGATTTTACCATTTTCCTGATGACTGCAAAGCGGCGCTGATCAAAGATCTCTTTTTTTTTACTTGCCATTGCTGTATCAATCATAGCACCCGCAAACGCATCCCCTGCCGATGCGGTTTTGTCTCCCGGCCCATGAGATCCAAATCCCTATTCGTTCTATCATAAACTCACCGGGGGTTTATAACCCCATTTTTAGAGATTTCACTGCAGGTATCTGCGATCTGGTGCACAAATAAAGTCATTATACATCTCATTTTATATTCAGTATATCCTTGGTTTCCGTGGGATCTACCTCGGTTTTTTTTTAAAAACAATGTCCAGCACCTTCACGGTTTTTTTACATCCGGCTGAGTCCTCTGGAGGGAACCTGCACTCCCGCTCTTCAAACCTGTATGCTGTTAAAAGGTCTCGCACCCGAGTAATGAAAATCGTATGACTGCGGAAGGCAAATGCAGGTTATGGTACGGATGACTGCAAATTCTCAAAAGTTCTCATAACAAAATCCCCGTATCGGGAAAAAAATCTGATGATTTCCATCCGCATTTTGGATTTTATTATAAAATTTTGATTATTCAAGCAATCCGGCAAAACAATAACGTTCATATACCCCCTTTCTTCCACTGGAGCGGGCGGTATTTAAAGTCCCAATTTCCCCGGCTCGGGTTTATATGCGATTTTTATGCGCGCATATTTTCCACTTACCCGCACCTTTTGAGCGGACGGGAAATAGTGCGATATCCTTTGAAAATAATATAATTTTTGATAAAAAAATACTTCAGGAATTGATTTTTCCAGGATATTTGGTAACCTTTTAGAAGAAAATAAGGTGAGCAGTAAAGATAATGGTTTTTTTATTTTTTACCTTTGTCCTTCTGCCGGGCTTGTTCTTCTTCCATCAGCAGGTTAATCACCGTCTCAGAGATATCCCCTGCATACTCGCCAGCTCTCCGGATACTCTCAGCGATATACCCGACATGGATTGCCACAAGGGTATCCTGCCTGAGCACCATGTTGTTGATATCCTCGCAGATCGTTTCGAGCGCATGGATCGATTCGATATTCCGGTTCGCATCCTTCATATCGGCATTAAAAAAGGAAGTGATGCTCCGGTCAAAGTTCTCGAGTGAGAGGGAACTTGCCTTTTTTACTGCTGCAAGTATCTTTTTGTCAAGTTCCCCTTCGATAATCGGGGGGGTGTTCTCGGCAATCCTGACGGCATGGTCCCCGATCCGCTCGATGATCCGGCTGAGCATGTAATAGTGCATTGCCATACCCGTTGAGATCCCCATCTTCCGGGACAAGGATGCATTCTGCATGATCATATTGGTCTGCCGGGCGATCAGCCAGTTGAGCCGGTCCACGTCCATATCGCGGTTGACGACATCTTCAGCAAGTACCTTGTTGCGGGTTTCTAAGGCAGTGATTGCATCCTCGTGCATGGTCTTGACGATCACAAACATGCGTTTGATGGTATTTTCAAACGGCATCTCTGAGGGATTGAGAAGATCTTTTATCGTGATCACCGATTCGGTCTCCTCAACCACTTCCTGGCCAATCGTCATCTGGGAGAAGTCCCGCACAACGGTGCGGACGAACGGGGAAAAGCGCTGTTTTGTGGTGAGCCGGATCACGGTGAACCCGGTAATATAGGTCCCGATAAGCAGGCGGAAGAGAAACGCCGGGTCGGCAACGGTACTGCAATCGATCTCCTTGATCCGCTGGAGAGGGTCTTCGGTGATCTTTGTCGTGACCAGCAGCGTCCCGTCCGGCTGAGCGATAAGCCCGAGAGGATCATTTTTCCTGATGTGTTGTTCTCCTGCCCAGTCCTTGGGAAGTGTCACTACAAATGATGCACCCCCGGTTACCTGCACCCGCCTTATTTCCATGACTCACCTCGTATTACTATAGTAAACTGATTTCACTATGTTACTCTATTCTCATCTTTTTAATATATATTCATGTATAGTCTATGTCGAAAAACAGTATATTATCCCCGGGTAAATGGTGGATAGAACATCATGAAAGCAAACAGGAGTTCATCGTTACTTATCACCATTGGCCTTGTCGTACTGCTCATCGCAGCTATGGCAGTTGCCGGTTGTACTGACACCGCAAACAAGAACACCCCGGCAGCAACCGCTGCACCGGTTTCAACGCCGGCTGCAGTTGTAACGGCACAGAATGCAGTCCTGGCAGCAACACCCGTTCCACCGCAGGCAACCTCTGCCCCCGTATCATCCGGCCAGAAACAGACCATAAAGATCAGCGGTTCAACCACCGTTCTTCCTATCGTCCAGAAGGCAGCTGACCAATATATGGCGACCCACCCGGATGCTGATATTCAGATATCCGGAGGAGGATCAGGAGTTGGTATCCAGGCAATCGGTGGCAAGACCGTTGACATTGGCATGTCCTCCCGTGAAGTGACCAAAGATGAAATGGCAAAGAATCCGAAATTCGTAGTAACCCCGGTTGCCCAGGACGGTATCGCTATCGTGGTGAACCCGGTTAACACAGCCCAGTTCCTCACCCTTGACCAGATCAAGAACATCTACCTCGGGAAGACCACCAAGTGGACTGAGATCGCCGGCGCCGAAGTCCCCAACACGAACAACCAGATAGTCATTATCGGCCGTGACAGTGCATCCGGTACCCGGGTCTACTTCGATGAAACCCTGCTGCTGAAGGCTACCCCGACCAACAAGATGCTCGAGAAGAACTCCAACGGCGCCGTCCTCCAAACGGTAGCCCAGACCCCCGGCTCGATCGGGTACGTTTCCATCGGGTTTGTGAGCAAAGATGTTAAGGCTCTCCCCATCTGGTACAACGCCCAGAAGATTGTCGCACCAACGCTTGACAATGTAAAGACAAAAACCTACCCCGTCTCCCGTGACCTCTACGTTATCACCAACGGGCCGGCAAGCGGCCTTTCCAGCGACTTCATCAAGTACATCCTCAGCTCCGAAGGCCAGAAGATTGTTGCCGATGAAGGCTACGTGACCATCAACTAATCCTTGATGCAGGTTACCGGAACCACATTAATTTTTCTTTAAAAAAAGGAGGCAAACACGATGAAATTTATGAAAAAAATGGACGGGGTCTTTCATGCTTCCGAAGGTACCGCCCGGTTTTCTGTTCTCAAAGAACAGTCGATCAAGACCGTCTTTTTCTTCACAGCCCTCTTTGCCGTAATTGTCGTCTCATTCATTCTGCTCTTCTTGTTACGGGACGGTTACCCGATCTTCGCCCAGGTCGGCATCCCCAACTTTCTCCTCGGCCCTGACTGGGCTCCGACGGCAGTTGTTCCATTGTATGGTATCTTCCCGCTCATTATCGGAACCCTGTTAGTCACCATAGGGGCCATGCTCTTTGCCGTCCCGCTTTCCATCGGCTGTGCAATCTATATCTCGGAACTCGCGTCCCCCCGGACAAAAAAGATCCTCAAGCCAGCAGTCGAACTGCTGGCCGGCATCCCCTCCGTGGTATACGGGTTTTTCGGGCTCATCGTCCTGACAAATTTTATCCGGGTGAGCTTCGATATTCCTACCGGGGAGACCTGGCTTGCAGCCTCGGTGCTGCTCGGGATCATGGCCCTTCCCACGATCATCAGTGTCTCTGAGGATGCCATCAGTTCGGTACCCCATGAGTACAAGGAAGGGTCGCTCGCTATCGGAGCAACGCAGTGGCAGACAATCAGCCGGGTGCTGGTGCCGGCAGCCCTTTCCGGTATCGCAGCAGCAATTATCCTTGGGATCGGACGGGCCATCGGAGAGACCATGGCCGTCCTGATGGTGGCCGGTAATGCAGCGATCATTCCGGACCCGATCTGGAATATCCTCTCGCCGTTACGAACCCTGACCGCAACGCTCGGCATCGAGATGGGCGAGGTATCCGTCGGCAGCGAGCACTACAGCGCCCTGTTTGGTGTTGCCGTGGTCCTGCTCGTCATCACGCTCATCATCAATATCTCCGCTGTTGCAATCCTGCGCCATCTCAAGGAAGGAAGATCTCATGGTCCCTCACGAAAGCCGCTCGTCTCTTCCGCCACCAGAGAATCCATTGCACGATTTGCTGGGATTATCGGTATCGCACTCGTACTCGTATTCCTGCTCGCTGTAGCACCGTGGTGGCTTACCGCCCTTGTCCTGCTCACCCTTGGGGCATGGTATTTCGGCAGGGACCGGCTTTCAGAGAACCAGGTCCAGAAGATCGCGTTCTGCTTTGTCGGTGCAGCAGCAGTTATGGTGATTGCCATCCTGCTCATCATCCTGCAGGACATTGTCATAAACGGTCTGCCGGCACTGTCGTGGGAGTTTCTCACCCTGCCGCCCAGGGATCTCGGGCGGGCCGGAGGAATATTCCCGGCCATTGTCGGCACGCTCTACCTCGTCATGGGCGCGATTGCAATTGCTCTGCCGCTCGGTGTAGGGGCTGCCATTTATCTCGTGGAATATACCCGGGAGGGCCGGATCACCCGGCTCATCCGGACCGGTGTTGACCTGCTCAACGGCACACCGTCGATCGTCTTTGGCCTCTTCGGGTTTGCCTTCATCGTGATGTATCTCAATGTCGGCGTCTCGCTGCTGGCCGGGCAGGTCACGCTCGCCCTGATGGTGCTGCCTACCGTCATCCGCACGACCGAAGAATCCTTAAAAAACATCCCACAGTCATTGCGGGAAGGCAGTCTCGCGCTCGGGGCCACCCAATGGCAGACGATCAGCCGCGTTGTCATCCCCCCGGCCGTGCCGGGAATTGTGACCGGCGCGATCCTTTCTATAGGGAGAGCCGCCGGGGAGACCGCCCCGATCATGTTCACCGCAGTCGTCTTCTCATCGCGGTTCTTACCCGACTCGGTCTTCCAGCCGGTCATGGCGCTGCCCTACCATCTCTTCATACTTGCGACCAATGTGCCCGGTTCGTCCACCAACAAATACGGGACTGCGCTTGTCCTGCTCCTGCTCGTCATCGGGTTCTATTCGGTTGCGATTATCGTCAGGACACATTTCCAGAACAAGGCAAGGGGATAAAAAAATGTCTGAATCTGCAATTATCACGACAAATAATCTAAACCTCTGGTATCATGAGAAGCATGCACTTGAGTCAGTCTCGATAAAAATCCCGAGGAACCGGGTGACTGCCCTGATCGGTCCCTCGGGCTGCGGTAAATCGACCCTGCTGCGCTGCTTCAACCGGTTGAACGATCTCATCGATCACGTAAAGATCACCGGTGAGATCACGCTCGATGATGAGAACATCCATGCCCCCTCGACCGATGTGGTGACCCTCCGGAAGAAAGTCGGCATGGTCTTCCAGAAACCCAACCCGTTTCCCAAATCCATCTACGAAAACGTTGCGTACGGCCCCCGGGTACATGGTATCCGGGATAAAGCCGAGCTCGATAAGATTGTCGAGCAGAGTCTCCGCCACGCAGCGATCTGGGATGAAGTAAAAGAGCGGCTGAACGATTCGGCACTCGGGCTTTCCGGTGGCCAGCAGCAGCGGCTCTGTATTGCCCGCACCCTTGCCGTGGAACCCGAAGTGATCCTCATGGACGAGCCCTGTTCAGCGCTCGATCCGATAGCAACAGCAAAGATCGAAAATTTAATCGAACGGCTCAAGGAAGATTACACGGTCATCATCGTCACCCACAACATGCAGCAGGCAGCCCGGGTGAGCGATTACACGGGCTTCATGTATCTTGGCAAACTGATCGAATGCGGAAAGACCGGACAGATATTCGAGCACCCAAAAGAAGAACTGACCGAGAATTATATCACCGGCAGGTTCGGGTAGGAGAAAGGCATGGCAGAAAAATTCCATACAGAACTCAATACTCTTAGAGCCGACACGCTGGAGATGGCGCATCTCGGGCGGTTCATGCTGCGCACGGCAGTAGATGCGCTCATTCGTCAGGATGCGGAACTCGCAGCATCAGTAGTTGCACGAAAAGAAGAGATCCACAAGATGGAAGTCCGTCTCGAAGAGCATTGCTATAAACTGATTGCACTTAACCAGCCGATGGCAAAGGACATGCGGATCATTGCCTGTTCGCTCAAAGTGATAACCGCGTCGCTGCGTATCGGGCGGTATGGCAAGTCAATTGCAAACACGGTTGCCGACCTGTCTACAAAACCTCACCTCGCCAATATGATGAGTATACCACATATGGCAGATCTAGTGATCGACATGATCGATGATGCGATCGCCGCATATGAGTCCGACAACCTCCGCCTTATTGATGATTTCTCGTCAAGGGATGACACGATCGATGCACTCCGGCACTCGATCTTCCGCGAAGGGATCACCTACATGATGGAAGATCCTAAGAACATCTCGCGCTGCACACATTACATCATGGTGGCCCGGTATCTCGAACGGTGTGCGGACCATGCCTGCAAGATTGCGGAGAATGTCCAGTATATGGAGACAGGCGAACGGGTGGAGATTCATTGATTCCCCGGCACCATTGGTGAATCAGCAGAATGACCGATAACCGATCAAATCTTTTTCACTAATCCCGGTAACACTTCCTGAAGTCAGACCAACCTATATATCCCCCCGGAACAAGTTTTTCCATAACAACAAAAATCAGGAAATCCCCATTCCTGCCTTGTATGGATGATTGATGGCATGACCGACGCAAACACTCCTGGCATTGCGGAAACGGAAGGAAAATCTCCACGCCCCGTTGATTTTTCTCAGGTTACAGCGATTTGCGGTATTGGCACAGCCGCTATCGGTATCCTTGGGATTGTGGGATTGTACCTGTCTCTTCACCTTTTCAGCGGCATTATTCCCGATAATAAACCCATATCATTCAGTGCAGCACTGCTCTGGGTTTTTCTCGGTCTGGCTCTTGCGGTCATAGCAAAAAGGCCGCTTCAGGGAATCCCGCGAATCGTTATTGCCGGTGTCCTGGGGCTTATTATCATCATCCAGCTGATCGAGTTCCCGCTCAATATTCTGGGCGATCATTTTTTTATTGAACACCTGTCGATCCAGACCAGCAGCGCACTGATGGGAGTACCGATATCACCGATCTCCCCGGTCACTTCCGGTCTGATCCTGCCAGCAGGTCTCAGTCTCCTCATCCTCCTCTTTGCACCCGAGCTGTCAGAGAAGCATCCACGCATCAGGGATATATCCGGTATTGTTGGGATATTCGTCATATTCATGAGCCTGGTTTTTATTATCAGTTACCTCTACGGTGCCCCGTTTTTCTCCGGCACCCGGATAATCCCGATCTCCCTGCTGTCTGCATTTGCGTTATTACTCTTCGGGCTCGGACAGGTAACCGCTTCAGGACCGTCCGCTGTCCCGTTAAAGTATTTTACCGGTACTTCCACCCAGGCCCTGTTGTTCAGGATGTTCATACCGCTGACACTGGCCATCATCCTGTCGGATGAATTGCTCCACATTATCATCACCTTCTATGAACCCGTGTATGATGCTCTTGTTTTTGCCGTGGTCATATCAGTATTTATCGTTGTTACGATACTTGTGGTGGGCAGGGCCGCCAGAAGCGTGAGCAGCGCGATTGATCGTTCTGAACTTAAACGAAGAGAGGCAGAAACGGAACTGCGGGCTGCGTATGAACAGCTCGCTGCGCAGGAAGAAGAGCTTCACCAGCAGTACGATGATCTTTCCCGGAACCAGCAGGCTCTTTTAGAACGGGAGACGCAGTACCGCATGATCCTGCGGACCGCGATGGATGGTTTCTGTCTTGTTGACCTGAATGTGGCATTTATTGATGTCAATGATGCATTCTGTTCGATGCTTGGCTACACCCGTGAAGAAATGCTTAAGCTTTCCCTGCCGGATATCGAAGAAAAAGAGTCAAAGGAAGTTATCAATATCCACATGAAAGAGATACTCCGTAAAGGTGGTGACCGGTTCGAAACCCGGTACCGGTGTAAAGACGGGCGGATCATCGATGCAGAAGTAAGTGTGGTATACACCGGCTCACCGCAGGCACCGTTTTTTACCTTCCACCGGGATGTCACGGAACGAAACCGGGCGGAAAAAGCGCACGAGCAAGCCAAGAAAAAACTGAATCTGTTGAATTCGGTTACGTTCAATGATATCCAGAATGCGATTTTTTCCGCAAGTGGGTATGTGCAACTGATAAAAGGAGATCTCAGTGATAAGAAACTCTCCGGGTTTATGGATAAACTGGAAGAGTTACTCGGAAGAATCAACCATTTTCTGGAATTTGCTCACAGTTACCAGGATATGGGGATAAAACCCCCCCTGTGGCAGAATGTAAACCATGTGTTCCTCATTGCGATTTCCCATCTGGATTTTTCTAAGATCAATCATCGGGTTGAACTGGATGGACTGGAGATTTTTGCAGATCCCCTGCTCGAACAGGCTTTCCAGATTCTTGGGAGAAATATCCTTACTCACGGTGGTACGGTGACGCAGGTCTCTCTCTCCTATACAGTAATGCCTGATGAATGCGTGAAGATTATTTACCAGGACAATGGCCGGGGTATTCCGGATAGCATAAAAGCGGGAATCTTTACCCGGGATTTCCTGCAAAAGAAGGGAATGGATTTGTTCCTCGTTCGGGAAATCCTTGAGATTACCGGAATGTCCATCGTGGAGAACGGCGAACCCGGCACCGGGGCACGGTTCGAGATCACGGTACCGAAAGGCGGCTACCGGTTTGTGAATCAATAAGTAAATCCGGATATTTAACGATGGAGAGGCAATCCCTTCCGGCTATACCCGGCACTCCCTATTCCTTTCTTCCCGTGAACACGACAAACAGCCGGTTCTTGTATACTAAATCAATCTCGCCAAATCCGCACTCCTGCAACCACGCGAGCTGCACCGAGAGTTTCTCGTTCTTGTCAAATGTCTCCCGCCGGTATAACATCTGCTTCTTATCTTCGGGTGAGAGCGGGCACGGCACCAGAAACTCATCCCAATAAGCCATGTAACGCCGGTTGATGGCCATAGTCTCGCCCAGCACCTGGTCGGCATTCACAAACATGCCGCCGGGTTTTAAGGCATCATAGATCTTCTTGTAGAGCCGGTGTTTCTCCTCGTGTTCAAGATGGTGGATGGACAGTGCAGAACAGATCAGGTCATAGCGGCCGACAAAATCCACGCTGCTGTAATTCCCGGTAATGTGCCGCACATCTTTGCGCCCAGCGAACCGCTCCTGAGCGACACTGAGCATGGATTCTGACAGATCGACCAGCGTGAGAGCAGCGTCCGGAAATTTCTGGATCATGAGCGCCGAGAGAAGGCCGGTCCCTGCACCAATGTCAAGGATGGCCGGGCAGGCGTGGTTGCACTCCGCAGCCCAGACCGCTGCGCTGTAATAGTCGTCCATCTCGGGGATAATCCATTTCCGCTGGGCATCATACCGGGATGCGGTGGCATCGAAGGCTCTTCTGATCTGTTCCACAAAGGTCACTTCAGGATCAGGGTTTGTCAGGGAAGAGTAATCAAACCCGCCGGGCTGCCCTGTGTGCTATCCCAAAAAAATGGTAAATTTTCAGCCAGCCCTTTAAAAATTCTGGATTAGGAAGAGTTGTGATTCACGGCCGGCTCCTGATGAAACGGTATCCTATAATTCGGTCCCATTTGCACAAGATGCACCCGAAATTCCTTTTTGTGATGTGCTATTCTTTATTGAACCGGGTCCGGTCCCTGGGCACGGAAATCTCAAACCGTGCACCTTTACCCGGCACCCCGGTTTCTTCGATGGAAATACCGGTGATATCAAGAATCTCCCGCGAAAGTGCCAGACCCAGCCCTGTGTTCTTCCCACTCCCCCGGATAAAGATCCGTTTCTTTTCATCTTCAGGCACACCTTCACCATCATCCTCACAGACAACAATCTGGTTCCCATCACGTTCCTCCATCGAGAACCTGACGGTTGTGATCTTTTTGCCATGCCGGACGGCATTATCCATCAGGTTGTAGAAGACTTTTGCGATGAGCGGGTCCGCAAATACCTCTGTGCCGGCCGGAATGTCGTTTTTAACCATGATCTTTCCGAGCGGGGCTACCTTAGCTGTAGTGTCGATAAGTGTGCGGCAGTCCTGCCAGACAGGAGCCGTGACGCCGATCTTTTCGTATTCCCTGGTGAAATCAATCATGGCAGAAATCCGGGCACTTATCCTCGTAATCCGGTTGAAATACTCTTCATATGCGGGATCCGGGACCTTCTCCTGGAGTAACTCAAGAAATCCATTCAACGCCAGAAGCTGGTTTTTGATGTCGTGCCGTGTGATGCCCGAAAGGAGGTTGAGTTTTTTATTGGCCTGCCGCAACGCCTCCTCAACCTGTTTGCGCCGGGTAATTTCCTTTGAGGAACAGATAACGGTGACAACTGATCCCTTGTCATCCTTGATCGGAACAATTGTTGTCACGTAATACCGGTCGCCATCGGGGCGGGGGACCCGGACTTCGAATTCGTGGCCATTTCCCGTTGTAAAGGCCGTGCGAAGCGCAGAAAACCGTTTCTCTGCCTCCTCTTTGGGGAATACGTCCCAGATCTTCTTTCCGAGAATCTGGTCTACCGACTTCCCAACCCCCTCGGCAAAAGCCCGGTTGACGTAACGGTATGTCCCGTCCGGGTAGAACGAGAAGATAGGATCTGAAGATTCGTCAAGAAGGATGCGGTGCTTCTGTTCGCTCTCGCGCAATGCATCTTCCGCCTGTTTACGTCTGGTGACGTCGCGGCAAGTGCTCATCACTGCAGGATGCCCCTCCCAGGTGATCAGCCGCGCGTTCACCTCTGTTGGTACGAGTGAACCGTCCTTGCGCCTATGCATGGTCTCAAACGAGAGATGACCTTGTTCCATCAGCCGGGCTATTCGAGCTGGTGCATGGGGAGCATTGTCTATGGAGTCTACCTGTTTGACCGTCATGGACATCAACTCCGTACGGGTGTAGCCGAGCTGTTCGCAGGCCTGCGTGTTGAATGCCAGTATCCGTCCATTTTCATCGTGAATGAAGATCGCGTCACCAGCGCTGTCAAACAGTGTACGGTATTTTTCCTCGCTCTCGCGCAGCGCATCTTCCGCTCTCTTGCGTTCGGTGATATCCCGAGATATGCCGAGAACAGCCCGGACCTGATCATCAGGACCTTTGAGCGGCATCAGGACGTGATCGAACCAGCGAATCTGATCATTGACCTGTATGACCCCCTCATTCCGGACAGGGGTCCCTTTTTCAAAGACCATTTCAAGTGCTTTTTTCTGCCGTCTCGCCAAATCAGGGGGGAACAAAGTGGAGCGCGGGCGGCCAAGAATCTGCTCCACCGGTTTTTTGAGCATTGCAGCCGCGAAACTGTTCACATATTCCACACGATCATCGCTGCTAATTACAAATATTATGTCATTTGAAGTCTCGGCAAGCGTGCGATATCGCTCCTCGCTGGCCAGAAGGGCAATCTCTGCTTCCTTCTCCTCAGAAATATCCCGGCCCACCGACTGGTATTCGGTAACTTTTCCGGACGTATCGAATATTGCACGGTCGCTCCAGCGCTGCCACCGTATTCTGCCATCCGGCATGATGATCCGGTGCCTGATGGTATCGACCGGGTGGTCAGGAGTTAAGGATGCAAAAAAGCGTTTCATGTGCTCCTTGTCTTCGGCAGGGATATCCGGCCGGAAGCGGTGCCCGAGGATCTCTTCTCTATTCAGGCCGAAGTACCGGCAGTAGGCATCATTGACAAAGACATGGGTACCGTCCGGTAAGAACCGGGAGATGAACTCGGTCTGGTCTTCAACTATGTTCCGGTACCGCTCCTCGCTCTCGGCAAGGGCTTCATCTGCCCGTATCCTTTCAATGGCAGTTCCTATCTGGGTAGCGATCGTTTCAAGAGCGACACGGGCATTTGCCGGGATCTCATCTTCTGAATGTGAGCTGATGTTTAAGCAGGCAATGACCCTGCCTTTCGACAATACCGGCATGATGGCAGAAGCCATGAGTCCCTCCTGTGCCTGAACAGGGGTATGAACAATCCCTGTTTTACCGTATGGCATGTAAATGGGTTTTCCTGCCATCACCATCCGGGCATTTGCCGACCCTTCAGGATAATGAGAGGCGTTTTTTACGAAATCATCCCCGAGATTTCGTGAAACGATAAGGTCAATAGAACCATCACTCCCGTTGATAAGGTAGATGCCTCCGGCATCCATGCCGGAGATCTCAATTGCCCCATTCAGGCAGGTCTCTAAGGTTTCTTTCAGTCCTCTGATTGACTGGAGTGCAAGCCCGAGGTCCAGCTGGGTTTTGAGGATGTGATCCTGCCGCTTTCTCTCGGTGATGTCCTGGATAACGCCAAAGACAACCTTTTTCGTTGGATCATACTCCGCAATGGAGTGTATATCCAAAAATTTTCCGTCTGATGGGCGTCTGATCCGGAATTCTACGTCATACGACCGATTATCCTCGACCAAAGCCCGTAAGGCTTCGTCAAGCATCGGACGGTACTCTGAGAGGGGGATCTTTTGCACTTCCGGTATCGTCGAGGTATGAGTAGACAAGCCGTACAGTGAGCGTCCGCCATCTGACGCATAAACCTCCCGGGTCTCAAGATCAAATTCCCAGTGACCCAGTCCCGCGACAAGTTCGGCTCGTAGCAAACGCCCCCCGCCATCAGCAAGCGCCTTCTCATTACGTTTCCGCTCGGATATGTCAACAATGATGCCCCGAATGCCGACTATGCCGTTGTTTGAAAAGATTGGTGATGAGTAGATGGAGACGGGAAATGTGCTGCCATCTTTCCGCATGGCCTGGTATTCATCCACAGGTCCTGTCCTTCTCTTCCCTTCAAATATCGCCTGGAAAGCTACCGTGGCCCGTTCCCGGTTATTGGGCGCTACCATCTGAAGGATGTTCAGTCCCTGCCGGAACTCCTCCTCTGAATACCCGTACTGTTCGAATGCGATGCGGTTTGCGTACGTCAGGTTGCCATTTCTATCTGCTTCATAGACAATCTGGGGGAGGAGATCGGAGAGCTCACGGAACCGTTTCTCACTTTCATGCAGTGCTTCTTCTGCCCGTTTTCGTTCCGTGATATCCCGGATCGACTCGATAGCCCCGACAATAATACCCTTACGGTCAAAGAGCGGAGAGGCGGTAAACCAGAGTGCAGCTCCTCTTCCGTTGTTGAAGTGGGGGATCGTAATCTCTGAGTATAGGGTAGTCCCGTCACGGGTTATGGCCGGGTATTTTTTTGTGATGGCCGGATCATCTTTGAAAACAAGGTCGATGAAGATGGGGCGGCGCTCATGATAGAACGGGATCGCGTACTCGTAATTCCCTTTTCCGAGTATCTGGTCTGCTTTGACCCCGGTCATCTGCTCCATCGCACGGTTCCACGCGATCACAACTCCCCTGGTATCGATTGCGAGGGTGGCATCCGGCAGGAAGTCGATGATATCTGCTTCACGGCGCTCAAGGTCCCTTATGCTTGCCGCCGCTGCCCTCTGCTGGACGGCCTGGTGGATTTTATGCGCAAGTTCCGCAAACTGCGATCTCGGCTCCCCGCCTTTCTGGAGATAAAAATCAGCCCCTTCATTGAGCGCCTGGATAACAATCTCTTCGCGCCCTCTGCCGGTAAAGATGATGAACGGTGTTGCATTACCCGATGCTTTGAGTTGTTTAAGGAAGGTGATCCCGTCCATCTCCGGCATCTGGTAATCCGAGACAATGGCATCATACCGCTCGCTCTTCAGCCGTAGCAGTGCTTCTTTGGCAGACGCGAGGGTGTCGACAACATACTCCCCCTTAGCCTCAAGGAAGATCTTTCCGATTTCCAGCAGCGTGGGTTCGTCATCAACATAGAGCAGCCGTATTGCAGATGCCATTACTCTTTCTTATCATTCATCCGCCACATACCTTTTGGCGCAGTAATCTCGAACCGGGCCCCTTTACCCGGTTCACCGGTCTCCCTGATGGTGATCTCCATGATCCCGAGAATCTCCCGGACGAGGAAGAGACCCAGCCCCGACTCAATCCGGGCCTGAGCCCAGAATAGCACACACTGCCGCATAAAAACCCGTCCCGCACCGCTTTATAAACGCAGTTCTCCGTCGGCATCTCCAGTGGAAATAAAGGGGTATATGAATATTGTGGATTTGCCGGATTGGCTCTGCGACCATGATAGTCTGGCAAAATCCTAAAAATCCTATCAAAATGGCAAAATATATCTCCTTGGATTTAACCAGTTCCCCTTAACTTCCCGAGAAGGTGCTTATGTGTTCCGGTCCGCAAGAGGCTGTGAAAACGTCTGAGTGATAATGAAAAAATTGCGGCAGGGGAATTTCCCTGCCCTTTTATCCTTACTTCTTTTCTTCCATGTGGTCGAGAACCCGGTCCCACGTGACGAGGAGACCGGAGACGATCACATAGGCGAGCAGCCCGGCACCGAGAAATGCGCCGGTGAGGATGAGTTCGTTGTCCATCCCCATCACCCTCAGGCGAGTGCCGTGACGGTGTCGGCCCAGGTCTCGACCGTTGTCCGGATGCTGTCGTCCGAGTAGGACGTGAGGCTTATTCTGTCCCGGCTGAACGTGATCATGTAGATCTCCCCGTTTGCGTCGTGGCACTTGAATGTTGCCGAATAGGTCTCGCTGTCGGTGTCCCGGTAGGGTGAGCCCCCGTGGGCCGCGGTGAGGGCTGCATTTGCAAGGATTGCGGTTGCCCCGGCATTGAACCCGGCGATGGTGTTGAACCGGCCGGAATCGTTTCCCACGGTATTTGCTTCATTGTCCTGGTACACTACTTTTACCACGTAGTTCTCCCGGGTCTTCTCGACTCCCGGGTGGCTGGTATCGGCGGTCATGTAGGCTACACAGGCAAACGGGTTGCCGGTCAGGACCGACTCGACGATCGTGTTGAACGTCGCTACGTCTGCAATCGGGCTCGCGAGTTCGCGAACCGCGGTCTTTATGGTTGTCTTCTGTACGAAATCTACCATGTGGTTTTCCTTCTTGTATCAGGGCCCTTTGACATACCCGTATACGCCGTAAATGGGCTTAGTCGTGACTGAATTTTATTTATTATTGGGAAATGGCCTTGTATGCGTTGTCTGCCGTGGAAAAAGAGCGGGAAATGAGCGGGAATGATGCGGGAAAAACTGGAGAGGTGCGGGATATATTGGGAGACGAGCCGGCTTTTAGCATGGGGATGGGAATCAGGGCGCTGACAATCATCCCGGAACAACGGTGGCGCCCCAATGACTGTAGGAGTCGGTGGCGTTTTGCAGGGTGCTGCCCGGCTCCGCTTACCCCCATATTTGTGAAAAAAAAAGGAAAACGAAAATCCCGCTTATCCCCGTTTTCCCGCACTCTTTTTCGTTGGCGAATGTTTGCGGAACTGGCTGAGCGGTACGGATGTTCGTTTCTCTGCGGGTTTTGTTTTTCCGAAAGATCTCTTCGCATCTCCGGGTTCTGCCTTTGCGAGCTGTGCCGAACTCTTCTTCGGAGCGGGGGTCTTAGCATCTGCCGGTTTTCTTGTCGCTGGCACTGCAGGTGCCGGGGATTTCGGAGGGGAGGGAAGTGCCTTTTCCGCACGGGCCGGGGGGGGTCGCGTGTGCAGGTTTCCTGTGGCCGGGTTCTTCTTTTTTGGTAATGCCCAGCCGGGTTTTGTATTTACTCAGGTATTGCAGCAGTTTGAGCACCGATTCTGTTTCTTCCCGGATAAAGTGCTCAATCTTTTTGAAATCCTTATTCTCGTACCATTTCTTCATGTGACTGCCATCATATTTTTTCGATGAGAACAGATCGAGACGGGCACCTGCAAACCGCCCGTCATTCAGCAGGACAACAATTGGCCTGAGATCAAAACGGGGTCGCTGGAAATAGAGCTGGTGACTTGTAATCGCGGGTAGGTTGTATTTTTTGCATTTCGTGATGATCATCTCGTATTCGTAATCGAGACTCATTCCCACAGGAATAAAATGAGTAACCGGCATTTCCGTCCTGAAAAACTGGTTGCAGAACGTAGTGATGATACTCTGTTCGGAGCTCTCCCACTCTTTTAGGATGGTCAACTCACCCAGCGGTTCACCGGTGGTCAGGTCGATCTTCTGGTATTGGATAGTGATCAGTTTATCGACAGCGGGATCGGGTTTTTCCCCGGTGTGATATCCTTCCATGGCAAAATAGTAAGCCGGCATAAACTGATCTTATAACCTGAGATAAAATCCTTTTGCGTGGATTTGCAAGCGGGATATACGAACCCGTTCATCGAACCGTTGGGTAGATGTTTTCTGCGGGAGGCAACGGGGAGAAGATGAGTGGATGAGGAGTTATTTCCTGATAGGTGGTGAAGGTCGCACCGGGTATTTTCCATGAGGTCAGTGTGCCAGTCGATGATATAGCGATTCTTTACATTAACCAAATCTATTTCTAGGTTTGAATATTTCATCAGTACAGTGAGGCTATTATGGTCACCTGTCCAAATTGCGGGCGTAATACCCCTGAAGGAAGATTTTGTGAGCGCTGCGGAGCCCAGCTGGTTACCGTGCAGCAACCGGCATATCCGCCTTACACGCAGCCGGCAGGTACGGTGCCGGCACCGTTTCCTGACGCGAAAAGCACCCAGAGATCCTTTCATTATTCAGGCCTTTTTTATGCTGTCATAATTTTGGATCTTGTGGCAAGTTTTATCTTCGGAGCAATTGGCGTGTATGGTTTTTCTATCGAGACCGGTAAATATTATCCTGATACGTTTGGACTCCTCCTTGCCATCTTCCTTATGGTTTTCTTCTCAATCGAGATTATCCTGGATTTTTATCTCCTCAGAAACCGGGTCCGCACTCCCCGGAGTATCGATATTAACTTATGCTGGGTGAAGAGCCTGTGTGGATTTATTGGGGTTATTACGTTGATATCGGGTCTCTATTTTTTCATCATTGCCATGAAAATGCATGACACTCCTGAAGCGGGACACGGGCTGTAAGTAAGGAATTGACCATCCTATTTTTTATAAAAACAGGGGCTGCAATAACCTGTTACCCCCGGTAAAAAGGTACCCGTTTTGGGTTCTGGTACGTTACCCGCCAAGCACCCACCATCCCACAATGAACGATGCTGCATTCATCACCGCTGAAAGTGCAATTGACAGACCGGGCCGTATCCGGAGGATCTGGTTCAGGATCACACACTCGACTGCAATGACGAAGAGTTCGCCAATAAGCAGGTAATGCGTTGCCCCAATGTATGCCGGCAGGACGAACCAGAGATACGGGAGGGTGAGGGCGGTTGCAAGAATTCCTGTAAAAATAATTCGTATAACAGGGACATCCCTGAGTTTCACTATCGTGCGGATCAAAAACCATAAGACCGGGACTTCAACCAGCCACGTCAGAACGAGAGCGAAAAGAAATTGGGTCTCATAGATCATCCTAACAAGTCCCGCCTATGAGATTTTTCAGGAAGCAGATAACATCATCGAAGATACCCTTCGTTTTTACCGGTTCCGGCGTTGGAGTTTCCATGATCACTATCCTGTCCGCAGGTGAGGGTGAAATATTCGTTGCTGGTGCCGGGATGGCGGTATAGTGTGCGGATGAGAGATTGATATGGAGTTTACATGACTGCGCTCTCCCGTTATTGAGCGAAGAACAGGAAAATGGTTTTTGTACATTCAGAAGAGTAAATTGCTCTCCGTTCAGTTCCCCAAAAAGAGCACACTGGGTCAGATGGGGGTAGTCCAGGTACTCGTACATACGATTAAAACACCCGTACGATGGGCATACTGCTGAAAACGAGAATATATCTCCCAATTCATTTATTTCATGACGTGGATTTGATTCGGGATTGTCGTATGCAGAGCAGTTCACGGTAAACATGACGGGTTGATTAACCGGAATAGTGTCTCTTTCAAAGTATACCTTCACCGTGGTTACCGGGGGAGCAGAATTTGCCCCTGCAGGGGGGATGATAACGAGGGAGACTACACCCAGTATCAGTAATACTTTAAGAAACGGCATCCTTTGGTTTACTTTTTTGTGTGCCATCATACACTGCTCCCAACAGACAATGGTGAGAAGCAGAATATAAAGTATTTATCCCCGGGGGGTGCTGTTTACGTTAACGGGACTTACTAAAGGTGGTACCGCCGGAACTCATCCCTGTTGAGTATTCAAGTATCCTTAAAGATGCAACAAAAAACGGCCCGGAAAAACCAAAATATTATCATTCTCTGAAAGGATAGTCACGGTTGCCCCGTGCCAGTCCCCCCCCAAAATTGCAGGCCGATAATGGGGTATCATGGATGAAACCTGATAGTTGTTCAGCTCCCGGTACGAGTGTTGTTTTTTAAAAATTATGGTGCGGACAGGGGTTCCCTGCAATACGGACAAAATTTCGGCGTTTTAGGGAGGTGAAGCTCTTTACCGCAATAAGGGCATATCTCGAACGGTTGGGGGTCTCTCCCGCCGGATTTTGTCCCGATATCACTCCGCGTAAGAACCGAATCTTTTATCTCGATGATATCGTCTCCCACTCTGCCAATACGGGTATTTTCCGTTGGTGTATAGTGTATCTGCGGGGATTGCCGGACGTTCGATACGTTCTGAATGACCGGCTGGAAAATAATGGACGAACCCTGCGGGGCAGGTTGTGAAACGGGTTGTTTTTTTGCAGATTCCCGGGCTCTCATCTGCTGTATCTGCTCCGTTATCTGGGAAAAAATAATAGCAATATCTCTCACTCCCCTGACATTGCTGAACCGGGGATTGTCTTTCAATCCCTTCCCCATCGAGTGAAACGCGATCTCATTGATGATGACTCCCGGGTATTCAAGGAGGGGGGATTCCTTATGAATTAATTTGGTAATTTTCTCCAGTCCGACCTCCCAGGCCTGATCATAGGTTGAAGAGCCAAAAAACGATCGGGATTTCGGATAAAAGATGACTACCCGCCGGCTGGTCAGAACAAAATACGCCCAGATGCCCCCCCATCCTCCCACGGGGGGACTGAACGCACCATACGTCCATAAACCTCCTCGTCGGGTTTCAATGCCAGTTGGGCAGCATCGATATCCTTGGGTAAATCCATTCAGATCAACTAACATTACTTCCCATCTTTTTGATTAATACAAGTATCGCAGGAACCTGTGTGGAAAAAAGTCTTCATCGAGAATGTCAAATCCCCCTTCTCCCCCAGCACACTTAGGAAATTTTCCCTGTTTTCCTTGACAGTGTTTGTATTCCATTACCCCAATCAGAAAATAACGAGGATAGAAGTGTATGCCGATTTGTCCGACTTGTGGCAGCTCCACCCCTGAGGGAAGATTTTGTGAAAGCTGCGGATCTCGCCTTGATACACTTCTCAATTTCACGCAGGAGTATTGTAATACACTTCATGCACGATTGGCAGGGATAGGATTTGATATAAAGAGAAATATCTCGATTAATCCTTACGTTCTCGGAATTGCAGGGCAGAAGAAAGGAGTGAAAGAATTAGGTGTACTATTCAGTATGGGCATTGTTTTTTTCTCGGTCATGCCGATGGATAACCCGGACCCGATAAAAGTCATACAGTTCTCAGACCGAATTGCGGAACTGGCAAAAGAGTCCGGTGCAACATCACATTGGGTGATGACCCTGACAATCCCTGTCGTTGTCACGGAGACCATCACCTATGACATGCGAGCCTGGATCGCGGGATTGAGGATGGATTTCCGGTACAATATGATCGTATTTCCGGCAATCGCCGTCCATAGTTCCCGGGAGATCGTGTTCTCTCAAAAGACCGGTTTTGTCGGGGCGTTTTTACAAAAAATTGGATGGAACGCGGGGATGGTGCCGCATCTTTGAGCTGACCGGGCGGTTAGATGTATGGGGTAAATAAAATGTGTGGATGTAATTCTTTGGAATGGGTTTCACCGGCAAAAGTCGGGCGTTTTTCACCGGTTGTAACCGGGAAAAATCAGGACGGGATCTTCACCAGTTCTTTTACTATCGCCATTTTTTTGATCTTTCCGTTCAGGTTGGTGCTGCTCTCCATGCGGTGCCACTCCTCATTGCTCATCCCCATGAAAAAACCGCAATCAGGGCATTTGGTCCATGCTTCATAATGATCCGGGAATTCCACATGGAGGACGGATTTTCCGCATTGGGGGCAAACGAGTTTCTCCTGCGTGATCGTAGTAGTGACCTCGCTTTTACGGTCGTGAGGTTTTACCTTTCCTTCACCCGGAACGGGCCGGGGCTCGGGAGTTTTTGCATCAGCAGACAGGTGATGGGGAGCCACGCTGCCGTCACCGCGGGCAATCCTTTCCTTAACTTGTAATTTGTCAGTCATTTTTTTGGTTCACTCCATTTTTGGTATGATTAAAAAAAATCAAAACGAATACATTTTTCCTGATTTCTGTGACACTCTTCATGGAGCAGGGAAGTATATCCCTCTAACCGGTTGTTGCAAAAATTTGCTCTGTAGAAATGATTCCCTGACGAAGAAAAACCGAGTGAAAAACGACCGAAAGATCTAAGGTACGGTGTCTCCTTACAATGTTATGCTACTAACGAGTAAGGAGACAATTAAGAAATCGTCCGGCCGGTTTATCAGGTTTATCAAACACGCATATTCCCTTGTCCAGTCCACACGACTCACGCCGTATTCCTGTAAATATTCGAGAAAAGATTACACTCAACATCAGCTGTTGACACTACTTCTGTTCAAAGAATATCGAAAAGAAGATTATCGCACCGTCATCTGGAACCTTGAAGAGATGGATCGTATCCGAGCAGTACTCGGTCTCACAACGATTCCTCATTTCACAACCCTTCAAAAATTTCTCTGTCGTATCAAACCCCTATACTTCAATCTCCTCTTAATAAATACCCTGAAATTATTCTATTCGGAAGACGATATGATCTTCATAACCGCCATCGATTCATCCGGTTTTACCAGCGGGTACTGTAGTCATTATTACTCTGAACGAACCGGAAAAATCCGAAAGCATTTCCTGAAAACTTCGATTTCTATTGATACCG
>Ga0074195_1000578_pt1 | contig 67673 bp, 51 predicted proteins | sample EPASupsiteHSE623_FD_64525 | JGI IMG/M metagenome (GOLD analysis project Ga0074195, IMG submission 64525) | Bioremediated contaminated groundwater from EPA Superfund site, New Mexico - Sample HSE6-23 | ecosystem: Environmental > Aquatic > Deep subsurface > Groundwater > Contaminated ...
GGCCTGCTCATGAGCATCGGCTTCGCCACGGGCCTTTTCTTCGGCTTCTCGCTGATCGGGCCGGCTCTCTCGACGCTGTTCTAACCGCACACATCTAGCGGCAACACATAGTCTCCACGCAACGACACCCTTGTTGCCCGCCGAAGACACGGAGAATCCCCGGGAAGACAGACTGCCCAGAGACTTCCTCCAGAGCTGTACTACGTACGATGTTTCACAAGTCTCCAGGCAGAGCTGTCCCGGCTCAGCATCTACCAAACCCCTAACTGACCTTGATCCATGAACACGTCGAGCAGCCGGTCGCCGTTGAACATCCGATACACCTGAAACCCCTTCACCCAAGGCTGCCGGATATAGACCGTCTTCTTGTTGAACAGGAAGACCCGGCTCGCGTCGGCCACGACCTTGTCCTCGATCTGTCGGTACAGCTCACGGCGGGCTTTGTCGTCCGTGGTTCCCTGCGCTTGGGTCAACAGGGCATCGATGGCGGGGTCGGAGTACCGGGGTCCGTTGCCGGCACCTCCCTTGCGCGACGAGTGGAACAAGGGAAACAGGAAGTTCTCCGCATCGGGATAATCAGCGTACCAAGAGTAAAAGAACAGTCCGAAATCCCCCTCGTCCACGCGTTTTTTGAAGATCGCCCCTTCGTACGGCTGCACCTTCACCCGAAAGCCAACAGCCTGGAGGTAGGCCTGGACCATCTGGGTGACTTCGAGATTGGCCTTGTCCTCACCCTGAACCAGACGGATCACCGAGGTCGGAGCCCCGCCCGCTTCCCTCACCAGGGCCTTGGCCTGCTCCGGGTCGTACCGGATGCCGGGGAACCCTGATTCATAACCCAAGAGCCCGGGCGGGATCGGCCCCATCGCCGCCACGACCTGCCCTTTTCGAACAGTGCTGATGATCCTGTCGCGGTCGATGGCCATGGCCGCCGCCCGCCGCAGCCGGAGGTCCTTGAACGGACCCTTCTCGCAGTTCAGACCCAGGTAATAGATATTGAGTCCGGGCATGTCCTGCACGCATCCGGCCCATTTCGGCTCGCTGGTCAGCGAGGTGAACTCCGAGCTGGGTACCTCGGCGATGTCCACATTCCCGCGTTTGAACTCCGTCACGATCGTGACCGGTTCCTTCAAAACCCGGACCACGATCCCTTTGATCTTCGGCACGCCTCCGTGATGGGTCGGGTTGGGTGCGAGGTCGATGCCCGAGTCCCGAACCCAGGAGAGAACGGTGAACGGTCCGGAGCCGGAGTCGTGTCGCGGGAACTCCTTTCCCCACCGCCGGACCGCGTCGGGGTCCACGACGCTGGCCGCAGGCATACTCAAGAGTCCCAGGAACGGAGCAAACGGTTCGGAGAGAGTCAGGGTGACGCAGGCGCCCTTGACCCGGATGCCCGATACGTACGACACCTTCCCGGCCATGAACTCCCGGGCTCCCTCCAAACGATCCAGGACCCAGGACCGCGGAGATGCCGTCTTGGGATCGAGCAGCCGCTCGAACGAGTATTTCACGTCGGACGGAGTCACGGGACGACCCGAGGCGAAGCGGGCGTTCGGCCGGAGGTGAAACGTGTAGGTGCGCCGGTCAGGACCGAGTGCGAACGTATCGGACAGGTCCCCCTCGAGCTGCGTATCCTTGTTGAAGCGCACCAGCGTCGAGAAGATGTAGTTGACGAGCGTCCCCGAGTACACGTCCTTGGCAAAGGCGGGGTCAAGGCTCGATGGGTCGGAGGTGAAGACGAGGACCAGCCGATCCTCGCTGCGACGGGACTCGCCACAACCCGTGGCCAATCCCAGGACGACCAGGAGCACGACGATCGGCCAAAACGCACCCTTTGCGGCACTCATGCGACTTTCGATCACCATTTCGATGTTTGTCGAGTGCCCTGATGCGCGGTCCACGGGAACGCCGGCACAGAGGATCCTGGCCGGAAATCGAGCACCCTCTCCTTCGGAGCCAACGGTACCCCGAGGTCGGAAACCTGTCAATGAGCACAAACGAACAAAACGAACACGAAAAGCATTCCCTCTGTCACTTCCGTACGATTCCCCTGAAACCCGCTGTCAGCCTTGCACGCAGCTCAACCACCTGCTATACTCCGGGGCTCCCGGAAGGCACGGCGGACATCGGCTCGACGGTCCGCGGGTTCGGCCGTGGACCTGTACTGCAAGAGAAGTCTTATGCACATCTCACAGATCCGCAACTTCTGCATCATCGCACACGTGGATCACGGCAAATCCACGCTGGCCGACCGCATTCTCGAGCTGACCGGCGTCATCTCCGACCGAGACAAGAGAGATCAGTTCCTCGATTCGATGGAGCTGGAACGTCAGCGCGGCATCACGATCAAGGCAAAAGCCGTTCAACTGCCGTACCGAGCGAACTCGGGCTCCGAGTACATGTTCAACCTGATCGACACTCCAGGGCACGTGGACTTCACGTACGAAGTGTCCCGGAGTCTGGCCGCATGCGAGGGGGCCATCCTGGTGGTGGACGCGGCCCAGGGCGTGGAAGCTCAGACGATCGCCAACGCCTATCTTGCGATCGAGTCGAACCTCGAGATCATTCCGGTGATCAACAAGATCGATCTGCCTTCCGCCCGCCCCGAGGATTGCCGCCAGCAGATCCAGGACGTCATCGGGCTTCCAGCCGAAGAATGCATCTTGATCTCCGCCAAGGACGGCACGGGCGTGCCCGAACTCCTGGAACGAATCGTCGCACGCGTCCCGCCTCCCCAGGATCGAGCGGGCCAGCCGCTTCGTGCCCTGGTGTTCGACTCCCACTACGATCTGTACCTCGGGGTCGTGAGCCACATCCGTGTCATCGACGGACAGATCCGCCAAAAAATGAAGGTCAGGGGGATGTCCAGGGGAGCGAGCTGGGAGACCTCCACGCTGGGTGTATTCATGCCCAAGCCGGTCGGGGTCCAAGAGCTGGCGTGCGGTCAGGTCGGCTTCATCGCGGGTTCGATCAAAGACGTCCGCGAGCTCAGGGTCGGAGAGACGATCACGTCCGCGGAGCAGAGCGCCGCAGAACCGCTCCCAGGCTACCTGGAACCTCGCCCCGTGGTCTTTTGCGGCATGTTCCCCGTGGAAAGCGACGGCTATACCGGTCTTCGGGAGGCTCTGGAAAAGCTCCAGCTCAACGATGCCGCGTTCGTGTTCGAACCGGACAACTCGGCGGCTCTGGGTTTTGGTTTTCGCTGCGGCTTCTTAGGACTGCTCCACATGGAGATCGTTCAAGAAAGGCTCGAGACAGAGTTCAACATCAACCTGATCACCACCTGCCCCAGCGTGGTCTACCACGTGGAGATGCTCGACGGAAGCATGCGGGAGATCGACAACCCGTCGAAGCTTCCGCCCCTGGGTCAGTTCGCGAACATCCACGAGCCGATCGTGCGGCTCAGGGTCTACATGCCGCAGGACGGTGTCGGTCCGGTGATGGAGCTGATCAAACAGAAGCGTGGCGAGTTCAAAGATATGAAGTACATCGGAGGGAACCGCGTCGTGGCCACGTACGAGGTCCCGTTCTCGGAGGTGATCATCGACTTTCACGACAAACTCAAATCGAGGACGCGCGGTTACGCGTCGATGGAGTACGAGTTCTTGGGCTATCGTCCCGGGAAACTGGTCCGGCTCGATGTCGCGCTGTCCGGTGAGCCCGTCGATGCCCTTTCGTTCATCGTGCCCGCCGACAACGCCTACTACAAGGGGCGCGACCTGGTCAGCAAGCTCAAGGAGGTCATTCCTCCCCAGCTCTTCGAGGTCGCGGTCCAGGCGGTGGCCAACGGGCGAACCATCTCGAGAGCCACGGTGAAAGCGAAGAGAAAGAACGTTCTGGCCAAATGCTACGGGGGCGATATCACTCGGAAGAAGAAGCTCCTGGAGAAGCAGAAGGCCGGGAAGAAGCGGATGAAGCAGGTGGGCAATGTCGAGATCCCTCAGGAAGCCTTCTTGGCAATCCTCTCCCTGGAATGATCCGATGATGAGCGTAGAACAAGCCCAAAAACTGGTCTTTGACAAGGTCAAGGACGAAGTCGTCTCGCGCTACGGGGAGTCCTTCTATGAAGACGTCCTCACGGGCCACCTCATCACCGAATCGGTCAACTGGTTCGCACCGTACCTCTTCGGCAAGGCCTCCGATGCGGGCACGACGGTTCCCTCTCCGCTCTTCGAGCTTTCGGAAGTGTGCCGGTTCTTCGCGCGGGAGCTCAGACGCCCAGCGCTCGAAGTCCAGTGCAATCTCGGCTGTATAGGGGCCTCGCTCAAGGTCGATCTCGCCATCGATCGAGACCCGAACAAGATCGACCTGGCCCGGGTATCGTTGCCAGGTCTCGAGTTCCAGTGCAAGGCGATCGAGGATGTCGAGGGGGAGGCAACGTATGCGACGGTTCTGACCGCGTTCGGACTTGGCCGGATGGACGCGGGGAGAGGTCAGCCGATCTTCCTGGATTTCGTGACGCACGCCACTCGGCTTCTGGCGCCTGGCGGACGCATCCTCGTTGCGGAACGGGCCCGGTTCCAGGACAACATTGTGGAACCTCTGGTGGCGCTCGACTACGAGATCGCCAAACTGTCTTCGATCAAGGGCACCGGAAGCGTCATGATCGTGGCGATGAAGCCATAGGAGACGGTCGGACTCTCGTCCGATGAGGCGCAAGTCCGGAGGCGTAAGTCCGGAGGCGCAAGTCCGCTGGAGTCCGGAGACTATCGGGAGCATACTCCGACAAGCGCGAAGTACGACTCTTCGGAGCCGGTCCGAAAATTTCGTGGGGGGACGTAGCAGCGGGTGGTTCCGCGGGGGATCTTCGGAGAGGCTCTCGGGAGGCCGGGAGGGAGCATTCAGATGAGACGGTTTCTTCGGCTCACGTTCGGACTCGTCATGTCGCTGGTCACCCTCACGCCCTCGCTTCATACAGGCCGCGCCGAGACTGCGGCTTCGGGCGGAGAGATCGTCGTGATGACGCTGACGGGCGTGATCAACCCCATCTCGGAGGGCTACCTGAGCCGGGTTGTCAAAGAAGCCGGCGACCGGAACGCCCGCCTGCTCCTGGTCGAGATCGACACCCCGGGCGGCCTGATGGAATCCATGTGGGTCATGATCCAGCAGATCGTCAACTCCAAGATCCCCGTGGCGGTCTACGTCACCCCGCAGGGGGCCCATGCGGCCTCTGCCGGCACGTTCATCCTGATGGCCGCGCACATCGCCGCGATGGCGCCCTCGACCACGATCGGCGCCGCGCATCCGGTGGGGTTCTCGTCGGACGAACGAGAAAAGAAAGACAAGGACGAGAAAGGAGACAAAAGCGAGAAGGATACGATGATGCAGAAGGTCGTCAACGACGCGGTCACACGGATGAAACAAAACGCCCAGCGCTACGGACGCAACGCGGTGTGGGCGGAAAAGGCGATCCGGGATTCGGTCACGATCGGGACCGACGACGCGGTCAAGCAGTCGGTCGTTGACCTCAAGGCTGAGAGCAGGGCCAAGCTCCTCGAGCTTCTGGAGGGGCGCACGGTGACGATGGCCGATGGCCGCAAGATCGAGCTCAAGCTCAAAGACGCGGCGATCGTTTCGATGCCGATGACCGCCCGGGAGGAGATCCTCCACACGGTGAGCCACCCCTCTATCTGCTACCTCCTGGGGGCCTTGGGCGTCACGGCCATAGGCATCGAGCTCTATAGCCCGGGATTGATTCTGCCGGGAGTCGTGGGAGTCCTCTCCATGGCGCTGGCGTTCATGGGACTTCGAACACTTCCGATCAACTACGTGGGACTGGCCCTGATCTTCTTCTCGTTCCTGTTCTTCATTCTGGAGCTCAAGCTCGCCACGTCGGGGCTGCTGACCCTCGCCGGAATCCTTTCCCTGATCATGGGCTCGGTCCTCTTGATCGACTCGCCGTTACCCAGCCTGCAGATAAGCCGCGCCGCCATCGGTGGCGTGGTCGGAGCGATCTCGCTCGTGTTCCTCTTCATTTTCGGGAAGATCGTCCAGGACCTGTCCCGACCGCCTGCCACCGGGCTCTCCACGATGGTCGGTTTGGAGGGGCAGGTCAGCGAGGACTTCGACCAGGAAGGGCTCGTAAAGGTAGCCGGCGAGTTCTGGAAGGCGCACGTCCATGGTGGCGGCGGGCTGCTCGAGGGAGATCGGGTCCGAGTCGTGGAGGCCGATCAGAAGTTCCTGACCGTCGAGAAGATCGGTCGTGAGCCACCCCAAGCTTGATCTAACCCCTCCCTTCCCCTACAATGGGGTGGGTGCGACGGCACCGGGACTTCGACTTTGGGAGGGTGAAAAGACGTGGGCTCTGAGCTGGTCGGTATCGGCTTTTTCGCGCTGTTGATTTTCCTGGTCTTCGTCGGCACCTCGATCATCCGGATCGTTCCGGAGTACGAGCGCGGGGTGCTTCTGACCCTCGGGAAGCTCTCCGGAACCCGGGGACCGGGACTGATCATCGTGATCCCCATCGTGCAGCAACTCTTCAAAGTCGACCTCAGAACGGTCAACCTCGAGGTCCCGGCCCAGGAGATCATCACCAAAGACAACCTCCCGGTGAAGGTCAACGCGGTCATCTACTATCGGGTCGTCAACCCCGAGGCGTCGGTCCTGCAAGTGAAGAACTTCCACATGGCCACGTCGAACATTGCCCAGACCACGCTTCGGAGCACCCTTGGGCAACACGATCTCGATGAACTGCTCTCCGCGAGGGAAAAAATCAACAAGAGCCTCCAGAAGATGATCGACGAACACACCGAGCCCTGGGGGATCAAGGTAGGCTTGGTGGAGATCAAGGACGTCGAGATGCCTGCCAGCATGCAGCGCGCCATGGCCAAACAGGCTGAGGCGGAGCGCGAACGCCGGGCAAAGATCATCGCAGCGGAAGGCGAGTACCAGGCATCGGAGAAGCTCGGTAAGGCGGCCGAAGTCCTGTCCATAAATCCGGCCGCGATCCAGCTCCGCTACCTCCAGACGCTCGTGGAGATCGCGGCGGAGAACAACTCCACGACGATCTTCCCTGTTCCGATCGATCTGTTCCAGTCTTTCCTGAAGAACCAAGGGCCTTCGCCGAAGGCGTGATAACAGCGCCAGAAGTCGTACGGCTGGGGACCAGCACGGCCAGGAGGCTTCTGACCCTGGCCGATCGGGATCCCGTCTCTTTGACGTTTGGCTGCTTCGATCGGAACTACTGGCACTACAAGATCCTCAAGGACTTCCCGAGCGCCACGTTCCAACAGGCGATCCTGCCACTGGCGCTCTTGTACCGGACGCCTTTTCCGGGAAACGACCTGGCGGGCGAGCCTCATCTCGCACACCTCCTTTCCGGAGCCATTCGCTACTGGTGTCGTCTTCAGGGAGCCTCCGGCTCGTTCGATGAATGGTTTCCCGGGGAGTACAGCCAGGTGGCCACCGCGTTCACGAGCTACGCCGTGGCGGAGACGATCCGGATTCTGTCGAGTCCGGGACAGTTCGGGGTGAGCCGACAACAGTTTTCCGACGTGTTTCCTCATCTGAAGAGGGCCGCTGAATGGCTCATCCGGCACCCGACCGACTGGGTCTCAAACCACAGAGCCGGGACAGTGGCCGCGCTCGAGACGATCCACAGTCTGACCGGTGTTCCGAAATACAGAGATGCCGCGCGATCCGAGCTCGCGATGCTGCTGACCCGGCAAGACCCGGAAGGATGGTTCCCGGAGTACGGCAACTCCGACCCTGGCTACCTCGGCATCACCTGTGCCTGGCTGGCCCGGTACTACCGACTCAGTCAGGACCAACGGGCCAGGGAAGCCCTGGAAAGGGCTCTCTCGTTCCTCACCCTCTTTCTTGGACCAGGAGGGGTCTTCGCCGGTCCGATCGGCGGCAGAGACGCCACCTATCTTTTGCTCGGAGGGCCATTCCTGGCTCCACCGGAATGCCCCAGCGCCCGCCCCCTGGCCGCACGGTGCCTGGCCGCCCTCTGCAAGAACCAACTTGCCGGTCCCGATACCATCGATGACCGATACCTGGCCTTCTTCTTCGCACCCGACCTGATCCAGACGATGATCCTGGCGGACGAGCCCGGGACAGCACCGGAGGTTCCCGCCCACGCCCGCCACCTTCCTCGAGCCGGTCTCATCAGCGTGCGTAATGGTTCGTTTCATGTCATGGTCGGACTCTCCAAAGGGGGCACTCTGTATGCCGGGTCGGTCCGAGCGGATCGGCCTATCCTCTGGGACGCGGGCTGGCAGGCGATCGATGACGAGGGAAACGTCTGGGCGTCGAGCTGGCCCGGAACAAGCCAGGTGTTCGGACTGACCTTGGAGCCGACAGGGGATTCGTCGGTCGAAATCGACGGTCCGTTCCACCGAATCGACTACTCCCGCCCGCTGGAACAGTTCCTCATTCCGTTTCGCATCTTCACCACGCTGTGCTCCGGCACCGAGGCGATCATGGCCCCGTTCGCGAGCTGGCTCAAAGGTCCACGGCTCCTGGAAAGCCCGCGCGCGCCCATGAGGCTCCGCAGAATCATCTCGATAGGCCCCTCGGAGCTCAGGATCGTCGACCGACTCACAACCGACGCGAAGCCCATCACCAGACTTCAGTGGGGCGGCCCGTTCACCGCCCGACACGCCCCGAGCTCCAAGATCTTCTCCCCGGGGGAGCTCGCCTGTGTCGATGCACCATCGGAGCTCCTGATCAGGGCCGCGAAAATCCTGTCCGAGCGGGGCGAAGTCAAAGTGTCCGTCAAGCTCACCGTCGATGATTCAGGGCTTCCCCATCGGGAGTTCTCGATGATTTGAGTCCGTACTGTCGCCACGGACCTCAACGGCCCCCGGCTCGGCCGGGCCCGGGGCACCCCCCGGCTTCGGTGGGCGCTTCAGAAGCCGCCACGAGCCGTCCACGGCGCTCGTTGACCAGCCTTCCGTCTCGAGAGCGCGGGCCAGCGCACAGCCGCTCTCCAAGAGGGCCCAATCGATGTGGTACTGGTCGAGGATCGTCTCCCAGCCGGGTTTCACGTCCCAGACCGTCAAGTAGCGCTCAAACCCCCCTGAGGCGATGTGGGTGTCGACGCGACCATCGATGAAAGGCCTATAGCCCGCTGGGAGATGGTAGAGCAGGTATCCTCCCAGCTCGAACTGATTGTAGCCCAGACCCGGGTGGGGATCGTTCTTGAGCTCAGCGACCGACTTGACCGGATAGAAGCCGGGCAAGCTCGCGACCTCCCTCTGCCCCCATGAAAGACAGAGCGCGATCGTGATCCAGATCCAGGCCATCGCGGTTCGGGGAAACGGTCCGGGATCCCGCGATCGAAGGCTCAAAACGCACGCATCCGCTGCCAGGGCGATCGTGGGAGCGACGCAGAGCCCGAGGACGAAGTGATGCCGCACAGCATCGCACGTCATGTAGACCCCCAACGAGACAAACAAAACCTCCGATAGAGGACAGTCTCGTCTGGGCGCAACCATCAACAGAATCACAAGGAAGAGAAAGACGGCCAGAACCAGGGGCTCGTCCCGCAAGATGGTCGGTCCCCATTCGGAGATTCTGCTTCTCAAGGCCGCGTTCCCGGCGTGAAACAGCGGATAGAAGGTCTGTGCCGGTCCGTAGGGATTGATCCACGACGCGATCACAGAGCCGCCGAAAACGGCTCCGAGTCGCTTGAGGCGCAGGAGCCCCTCCGGCTCCCCCCGGACAAAGGATGGGACCTGTCCCACGGCCGCCAAGAGGATCAGGACAAGCCCCAGAGCATAGCCGGCGTGAGTGTTCGCCCACACGACCATGATCAGCGGAAGCAGCACGAGATGGTCGGAGATCTTCCGTTCGTATCGCCGAAGGATGAGCGCGAACACCGCACCGAATAGAGGGGACACCATCTGAGGCCGCAGATTCCAGAACTGACTCCGCAAGCTCACCAGACCCACCAGGAGGGATACGATAAGAGCGACCCCGGAGCGTGCCCCCGAATCCCACGAGATCCGGACGATCGCGAGCAGGGTCATGGACGCGACCAATCCCTTGAGAGCCAGCAGGAATCCAAGCCCCCCGTGCCGGGTGATGAGCCATGCGACGGAATCCCAGAGCCAGGAAGGGTTCATCCAGGGTGTTCCGGCAGAGACGAGCGACCAACGGTCCACCCGTGGGACAATCCCCGACTCCACGACGCTCTGTCCCGACTTCAGGTGCCACCAGAGATCGCAGCTCGAGAGTTGCCGGGTGAGGAGAACGAACGAAAGGATCAGGGCGACCTCAAGGGGGGTCGGCAGAAGCCACGGCACTCGGCTCGATCGCGTCCGAACGCTGCGGCCGGGCAGTTCCTCCGCGGTCACAACTCCCGGGGCGGCTGGGTGTTCGGGCTCAACGGTCATCGACAAGGCTCCAGACCGGAGACGGTCGGGGTCTTGCTCCGACAGGCTCCCAGAGTGGCACTCATCGCGAAGGGGCGATGGTCTTGAGCATACCATGCAGTGCAGTAGACAAGTAGTTGACAATCCTCGGGTACCGACCTAGACTTCAGAAAGATAGATCTCAACCAAACTCAATTATCCTCAACTCTATTCAACAGACATAGGCCTGATACCCTTGATCCTTCGTCTTGAGGTAGAATGCAGGCGGATCGAAGATCGAACCGTTATGAGCACTTCACCGTCGAACAACCAAGAAGACACCGGCGAAGCAGACGTCCTCAACGCGAGTGAGGCAGCCGCGTATCTGAGCGCGCATGTGGAAACGCTCAGGCGGCTCGCCCGGCGCGGAGAGATCCCCTCGTTCAAGGTTGGCAAAGACTGGCGCTTCAGTAGGGCTGCCATCCGACAATGGTCCGAGGAACACCGCCTCCGTGTCCGGCCCTCGGTCGTTCTGGTGATCGACGATGACGAGATGTCGCGCGAGTGTCTCCGCGTCCATCTCCAAAAGGCCGGTCATACTGTGCTCACAGCCAACAGCGGCCCCCAAGGGCTCGAGAAGGCAAGTCGCCAATCACCGGATCTGATTCTTCTCGATCTGTGGATGCCCGGCATGTCCGGGCCCTCGTTTCTGCAGAAGCTCCGCATCGATCACCCAGAGCTGCCGGTGATCGTCGTCACGGGCTTCCCCGACAGCGCTCTGATGTCGGCCGCGATGGCTTACGGTCCTCTCACTGTGATTCCGAAGCCGTTCGACAGGGAGCAGCTCCAACGGGCGGTACGAATGGCCACAGGACGAGGCTGAGCGATGTGTGCCGAGGGGGTTTTCGTGGGCGAGATGACCGACGAGGTCCGGTTCAAGATCCTTGTCGTGGACGACGACCCTCTGAGCATCAAGTTCATCCAGTCCATGCTCAAAGAGGCGGATGCCGAAATCGTCACGGCCGACTCCGGAGCGGCGGCGATCGAGCTCGCCCGGGAAGAGGAGTACTCTCTGATCCTGATGGATGTCTTCATGCAGGACATGACCGGCTATGAGGTGGCCACCCGGATTCGAGAAGAGGCAAAGACAAAGGCTCCTCCCATCATCTTCGTGACCGGTGCGTTCCCGAACGCAGACCTGGTCCGCCAGGTCTACGATCACGGGGCGGTGGACTTTCTCCTAAAACCGCTGCATCCCGTCGTGGTGCAATCCAAGGTCAAGGCGTTTCTCGAGATCCACCGGCAGAAGAGAGCTCTCGCGGAGATGGCTCTCTTGAAGAAAAGGCTCGAGGTCCAGGCCCAAGCCAAGGAACAGAGCGAGGTGAGACTCGCCCTGTTCGACAAGCTCGGCCGGGCGTCGGACCCGGCAGCCCTCCTTCGAGAGGTCCTCGATCTGATCCTCACCTATGTCGACGTAGACACAGCGGGAATCAGGATCAAGAAAGAGGATGACTACCCCTATCTCGAGGCCAAAGGGTTCCCCCGCGCATTCGTCGAAACCGAGGGTTCTCTGTGCAAGAAGAACACCGAAGGCTGGCTCGTCCGAGACGATGACGGCCGTCCCCAGTTGGAGTGCGTGTGCAGGCTCGTTCTGTCCGGACGCACCAATCCGTCCCGTCCCTTTTTCACTCAGGGGGGCAGCTTTTGGACCAGCTCCACCACCGATCTGCCGGCAAACGCGAACAGTACCGATCAACAGACGACAACGCGAAACAGATGTAACATCCTGAGACACGAGTCAGTGGCTCTGATCCCCATCAAGGGCCCCGAAGGACCGATCGGGCTCCTCCAACTGAACGATCATCGCAAAGGTCGCCTCACACTGGAGTGTGTCCTGTTTCTCGAGGACCTCGCCGGGAGCCTGGGAGAAACCATCGCCCGCCTCCAGGTGGAAGAGGCTCTCAGAAAAAGCGAGAGTAGGTATCGACTCCTAGCCGAGCATGGAAGCGACGGCATCACGCTGGTCGAGAACGATCGGTTGGTGTATCTGTCGCCGTCGTGCGAGAGGATCACCGGATTCTCCTCCAATGAACGGCTGGGTGCGCATCACCTGAACCTCGTTCACCCGGACGACAGAGAGCGGGTTGTCAGGGAGATTGCCGAGGGAATCAAGCGGAAACTCACCCACCTGAAGCTGGTATACCGCATCGTCCACAAGAAGGGTCACGTTCTGTGGCTCGAGGACCACGTCGTAAGAGAGCCCTCGACGGACGATCGGAACAGACTGATCGCGACCTCTCGCGACATCACGGAGAGGATCCTCACCCAGGAGGAGTTGATACGCCATCGGGAACATCTGGAGGAGTTGGTCGAGCAGCGGACCAAACACTTGGAGCAGGCCAAAAAGGCGGCGGAGGCGGCCAGCCGTGCGAAGACGAGCTTTCTGGCGAACATGACACACGAGATCAAGACCCCTCTGAACGCGATCATCGGCCTCACGGAGATCCTCCAGAGAAACCATGGTTTTACGGAGCAGGAACGCGAACAGCTCACCACGATCCATCGCTCAGGACACCACCTCCTCGAGATCATCAACGACGTGCTCGAGATGTCACGGCTCGACTCCGGGCGAGTGGAGCTCGCCCATCGGCCGTTGGATCTGCACGGACTCGTCTCTGACCTCGGACACATCTTCCGGATGCGAGCCCAAGGCAAGGGGCTCGAACTGCGAGTCGAAATGTCCGGTGCCGTGCCGCAGGCCATCCTGGGAGACGAGACAAAAATCCGACAGATTTTCGTCAACATCCTCGGAAACGCCCTGAAATTCACGGAGCGAGGTGGCATCGCCTGGCGGCTGGATACAGAGAGCCGTGCCGATCTCCAGACCTGGTTGGTGGCATACATCGAGGATTCCGGTCCCGGGATCTCGGAGGAAGACTCCGGCCGGCTCTTCCAGCGTTTTGAACAGACCGCGATCGGACTCAACGCCGGGGGGACCGGTCTGGGGCTCGCCATCAGCCAACAGTTCGCGCAGTTGATGGGCGGTAAGATTTCCGTCACCAGCACCATGGGGGTCGGCACCTGCTTCTGCCTCAAGGTCCCGATCGAGACGACCGTTCCTGGTGACGTGTTTCAGCAACCTGTCCAGAAAAGTGTCGTGGGAATCAAGGAGGGGTTCGGACCGTATCGCATCCTGATCGCGGAGCCACGGGACGAGATACGGCAACTCCTCAAAGAGATTCTGAACCAGGTGGGGTTCTCGACTCGACACGTAGCGAACAGTCAGTCCGCGCTGCTCGCTTTTCAGAAGTGGAAGCCGCACGCGATCTTCATGGGCCCGCTCCTGCAGGGGACCAATGGCAGTTCAACCACGAGACTCATCAAGAGCCTGGACGGGGGCGACAAGACAGCGATCTTCCTGATCTCGGACTCACCGGGAAAGAAAGACCGGCTCTCCTTGACCGACTCGATGGCAGACGGCATCGTTGAATCGGCATGCCACCCGAGCGAGGTACTCGAAATCTTGAGGAAGCCGCTGGAACTGGAGTACGTCTACGAAGTGCGCGCCCCCTCGGTTCATGGGGACGCGATCTCCACATCATCGATCACGGAGCTGAGCCGTCTGATTGGGGACGATTGGCAAGAAGAGCTCGAGCGAGCCACGGTCTCGGCCCGCTTCGAGTCCATTCTCGAGTTGATCGACCGGCTCGAATCCCACGCTCCTCAGGTCGCCGCTGACCTCCGGATCTGGGCCCGTTCTTTCGAATATCAGCGGATCCTGGACTGGTTGAAGGAGGGGAAGTCCAAGTGACAGAAAAATCGACACACCCGGAGAGTGCGGCCAACATTCTCATCGTCGACGATACACCGGCCAATCTACAGATACTGACCGCCATGCTGAAGAAGCGTGGATACGAGCCTCGTCCCGTTCCGAACGGGAAGCTCGCCCTGCAGGCGATCAAGGTCGAGCGACCCGATCTCGTTCTGCTCGACATCAACATGCCGGGGATGGACGGATACGCGGTCTGTGCCGAGATGAAGAAGAACCCTGATTTCGCCGAAATCCCGGTCATCTTCATCAGCGCCTACTGCGAAACCGGAGCCAAGTTGCGCGCCTTCGCAGCGGGCGGCGTGGACTATGTGACGAAGCCATTCCAGGTGGAAGAGGTCGAGGCCAGGGTGAAAATGCACCTCGCGCTGCGCCGCCAACAGATGGAGCTGGAGAGAAGCTACAGGAGGCTTCGGGAGCTCGAAGCTCTCAGAGACAACCTCGTACACATGGTCATCCACGACGTGCGAACACCGATGACTGTCATCCGAGCCTATCTGGAACTGCTCGAATCCGAACCCCTCCCGGAGGACAGCGGGTCGATGGTCAAAGAAGCCGCGATCACGACAAACTCGGTGATCGAGATGATCAGCTCGGTTCTGGATGTCTCGAAGATGGAGTGGGGCCGTCTGAAGCTCTGCCTTGCCGAATGCGATCTCGTGACGATTGCTCGACAAATTATGGACGAGGTCGCGGTCTTGACCAAGCGCCGCAAGGTCACCCTCTTGGCAAAGGAATCATCGGCCCCTTTGAGGGGAGACCCGACTCTCCTCGCAAGAGTCATCCAAAACCTCGTGGGCAATGCCATCCAACAGACATCGATCGATGGAACGATCGACATCGAGATCTCGGTTGAAGGAGACCTCGTGCGGTTGGCGGTCAAGGACGACGGTCCCGGCATCGCGGCCGAACACCACACCAGGATCTTCGAGAAGTACGGCCAAGTCGACTCCGAGCAACGCAAATGGAAATACTCCACAGGACTGGGTCTCACGTTCTGCAAGCTGGCCGTCGAAGCCCATGGAGGCCGAATCGGCGTAGAGAGCACGTTGGGCTGTGGAAGCACCTTCTGGTGCGTGCTCCCCAAGGATGGTCCCACGGACTCCGCCAGCCCGGCGAAACGAGACGCGAGCGACTCGCAAGACGTTACGAGCCGCCCTCCCGGGTGAAAAAGGCCGTCAAAAGATGCATCCTTCAGCCCTTCACATCCGGTCCATCCACACTCTCGCGACTCTCTTTGTGACAAACCCCGGGTGTCGTCCGGGGTCTCGCTTCTGTCCGGTTCGGACGACGCCCCGAATCGTTTGCGTCACATGATGCAGGGTTCCAAGCCTCAAGAAGTGACTCAGTCAGGGCGTCGATCGTCATCGATCTTGAACGGGAGCCGGCAGTAGGATATTTTATCGAACACAATACTGACACCATTAGGTTTGGTCAATACGGGCAAGCTTCCCAAATCCTTCACCTCATTCTGGAAAACCCAGTGATCATGAGCATTTCGAGGACATACACTTTCACTTCCCTGGACCCCAGATGTGCCCCGGATGCAAGGAAGAACGAGGTCGCCGCGACGCAGGTGTACAAAGACGTACATCGAGGAGCGGCAACGAGTTCTGACGCCGCAGACGGGGTGCAGGTGGGGGATCAGGGGCTTTGAGGCGGAGGGGGTCGTGTTGTTTCTTTAGTGAAAAGGGAGGGAACGATTAGACGTCCAGGGAACGATTGAGCGATTCCGGTCGAGGGAGGGGATCACGGTTGGAAACACATGATGTTAAGGAAAAAATTCTGGTCGTCGAGGATGATCGGCGTCTGTGGGGGCTCTTTCCCCGGGTCTTTCGGAAGGAGGGGTGGGAATTCAGCTTCTCCGCCTCCGCCGAGGAAGCGATGGAAACGGTCAAGAAACCCGGGGTGATCGATGAACTCGCCGTGGCGCTCGTCGACATCAGCCTTCCGGGTGCTTCCGGTCTGGATTTTCTTCGATGGATGCATGAACTCGACGCAGGAATCCCAGTCGTCATGCTCACCTCGACGGCCGATGCAAAGACCGCCGTGACCTGTATGAAGGCAGGCGCCCTCGATTTTGTTACCAAGCCGTTTTCCAACCAGGATCTCGCCCAGACCCTGATTCGTGCCATCGCGACCAGGCGACTGATCTGCCCGCATCCGCGGATCCTCCTGGATGAGCCGATGGCCTCCCTGATGGGGCCATCGGACAAGATCCGCGAATTGATCCGACATGTGCACCAGGTCAGCCCGACGAATCTGTCGGTTCTCATCGTGGGGGAGAGCGGCACCGGCAAGGAGATCGTTGCGAACCGTATCCACGCGTTGTCTGGTCACAGCCAGGGGCCGTTCATCGCCGTCGACTGCGGCGCTATCCCGGAGAACCTGATCGAATCCGAGCTGTTCGGGTTCAAGAAAGGCAGCTTCACTGGCGCTGTCGGGGACCAAGAAGGCAAAATCCGCGCTGCTTCTGGAGGATCACTCTTCCTTGATGAGATTGAGAATCTCTCTCCGGCCACCCAGATCAAGCTACTCCGTGTCCTCCAAGAGAGACGGGTGACTCCCGTCGGGGCCTCGACGCCGGTGTCCGTCGACGTCAGACTCATCAGCGCCACAAACACGCCGTTGAATGCGAAAATAGCTGCGGGCGAGTTTAGGCTAGACCTATTTCACAGGATTTCCGAGTTCCCGCTTTCCATTCCTCCGCTCAGCGAGCGACCAGATGACATCTTGTACCTGACAATGAGATTCTTGCGTGAGGCTTACGAGGAATTCGGAAAGGAATTCCGAGGACTGGGACAGGACATCATCGACCAACTCTTGGAGCATCGCTGGACCGGAAATGTCCGGGAACTCAGGAATGTGATCCGGCGTGCGGTTCTGGTCAATCAGGGGACGATCTCGACTCTCTGGCCCGATGATGCGAGTCAGAACGAACAAAGAGACTCGACTCTCGTCACGGCAGATGGCCAGATCGTGATTCGCGCCCATGCCGTCATTTCGGACGAATCGATCCATCACGGGAACGTGCCGTTTAAACAGATCCGCGACCGGCTAATGGGCCAGATCGAGCGTGAGATTCTGAAGGCAGTACTGGAGCGCCTGTCCGGCAATAGACTCCAGGCATCGAAAGTTCTCGGCTTGGACTACAAGACCGTTCACACGAAGGCGAAAGGGTTGATCGAGGGAAGGCTCACTCGCAGCAAGGTGAACGAAGAGTTGTAGCTTGCACGTTCCAATGTTCTATTGAGAGCGCCTGCCTGGGTTCCTCTCGAAACGTCCCGGTTACTGCGAAAGTGTCGACAAGCGACCGAGCTGGCACCGATTTTGCGTCTTTAACAGTCGGGAGGGTTGCTTCATGGCGTTCTTGGATTGTTCGCCTGTCGACTCCAGCACGGAAAACGGTGCCGAACCGAGATCGAGGACTGACTCGAATCACAGACTGGGCCGCGAAGCGTTACTCAGGATCGGGATTCCGGTCGCCATCGTGACCGGAGAGGGTCGCGTTCTCCTGGCCAGTCGAACGATGATGCGTCTGGCGGACGGCTTTCCGGGGACTCGGAGAGGTGGACGGTCGCACCTTTCCGACCTTTTGCCGGCAGAGATCGTCGAGGCGACCGCTCTGGCGACGAGGGTTCGAGAGTGCGTCTCGACAGCCCGACCCTTCGGCCCGGAGCGGGTACGGTACAGGGCTCCCGGAATGCGACGACTCTACCGGTATTCCTTGACCCCGTTGCCGTCCGCAGGCGCACAGCCCAGCGTCCTCCTGGTCTTCGAGGACATCACCGAGATGTCCCGGCTCGTGCGGAGCTACCAGGAGCTGAAGCAGGTGACGGACCGTGCCCTGTCGAGCATCCCGGCCGCCCTTGCGGTGTTCACCGGGCAAGGTCTGTTGCGATGGGCAAGTCCACACCTGTGCGCCTTGCTGGACGAGGACCTCTCGACCAACCTCGGACACGACCTCATGAAGCTCAAGGGCATGGCGGGATTGCTGGGCGCCTGTGGCATCTCTCTGTCGAAGGCCATCCAGCTGGCGCGATCGCGACGAAAGCCGCTGGAATGGTCCGAGGTGCCCTGCGAGATCGACGGCACCTCCAGACGTTTCTTCGACGTGACACTCGTCGAGTTCGACGCGGACCCGGAGAATCTCGACACCGATGAACAGCTCCTCCTTCTCATGCTCATCGATGTGACGGTCAGGGTCAGGGCCAGCAAGCTGGAGGAGCGTGTGAAGGGGCTCGAGAATCTGACGCGGCTGGGCGAGGTCGTCGCGGGCGTGGCCCACGAAATCAACACTCCCCTGTGCATCATCTTGGGCAACGCGCAGCACCTGAACGCGGCGCTGGCCGAGCGATCGCTCCAGAGCCTCACCCCCGGCGACTGGAGAGACGTGCTCGAAAGCGTGGGATCGATTGCTCGCGAAAGCGAGCGATGCTCGAGCCTCGTGACCTCCCTCGTCGCGCTCACCAATCAGGGCACCCCCACGAAACAGGTTCACGAGCCAATCCAGCTCAGTCGCTTGATGGACAGGATACTCCGACTCTACGAGTCGGAGCTGACCTTGCGGGGAATCAGGATCACCCGGCATCTCGCCGATCCGTCGCCGGTGGTCTTGGGCGATCCGTGGCAGCTGAGGCAGGTTCTCTTGAACCTTATGCACAGCGCCTTGAACGCCCTGTCGAGTGACGACATTCTCACCGTCAGTACCGAAATCGTCGATGGAGTCGCGATCGTCACATTGAGAGACTCCGTCCCGGCCGACAGGAGAAGGGTCAGGGAGATCCTCACCGCGCAGCCCAAGGGCCGGTACCCGCTCTGTCCGCCCCAGGATCTAGGACTCCTCATCGCAAGCCTGCTCGCCGCTCTGAACCAAGGAACGATCGACGTCATCAGCGAAAGCGAGCCAGGGACGACCGTCACACTCAGGCTCCCATTGAACGAGAGGTCGCCGGGCCCGACGTCGGTCAGCACCGATTCGAAGCGAGGATCCTCGAAAACCAGGTCTTCCAACGTCGTGAAGTGACGCCTTTTCCGGGAGGTAGGTTCGATGTCCCTTGGTAACGGCCCTGATGCTGAGTTGACCGGAGCCACGATCCTCATCGTGGACGACGATCCTTGCGCCTTGAGAGTGCTCGAGCGAGTGCTCGAGAAGGAGGGGTGCGAGGTCCTTGCCGAGACCAGTGGCTGGGCGGCTCTGTCGACAGTCAGGAGATATCACGTCGATCTCGTGCTGCTCGACCTCCGGATGCCCGGAATGGATGGCCTCGAGGTGCTAAAACAGCTCGTGAAGGCGAACCGATTGCTTCCGGTTCTCATGATGACCGGTTACTGTCATGTCGAGACGGCCCAGGAGGCTCGGCGACTCGGAGCGTGCGACTACCTGGCCAAGCCGCTCAGCACACGTCTTCTCAGACAAGCGGTGCGGGAGACTCTGAGATCGAGTCGTGTCGGACGGGTTTCACTCGCGGGTCAGTCTTGATCCGGTGAAACGAGCTTCGCTCTGCTCGAGAGGGGAGATGAGCTCTGAGATCCCTGATCTATGTGCCGATCATTCACACCGAGCTGGACATGGGCTCTCTGGCGGAGCGTTTCAAAGAAGCTTACGTCGCGCGCCACGGGCAGGGCTCCTGGGACGAGCATGTTGCCGCGATTCATGAGCTCTGGAAGGGGATCTCCGAACGCGTCCGCGCGCGGAAGCTCGATCCGAAAAGCCTCTTCATCTACCAGGATGGGCTTCCTATCTGCGGCAAAGAGGAGGAGATCGTGCGCGACGTCGCGCGCCAGGGCAGTCCGAACCATCGACTGGTGGCTCTACTGGTCGATCAGGGCGCACATCTCATGGGCACGGAGAGTCCGGAGCTGCTGATCGCGGAGTACCATCAGGTGGCGCGAGCCGCAACCAGCGCGGAGGGGGAGCTCGAATCCCGAACCGAAAAGAGCCGATCGACGGCCGCCTCTCTTCTTGAGGCCAGGGACCGATTCATCGCTGGCCGGATTGATTCGACGTTGCCCGAAGGGAGCACAGGTCTCCTCTTCCTGGGGTTGGCCCACGGGGTCCACCGATACCTGCCCGCATCGATCCAGGTGGAGTTCCTGATCCACCGGCTCCCGTTCGACAAGGAGATACTGCCCCGATCGTGACCACAAGGAGACGCTGCCGCCCTATGGCATCGTCAAAGACCCGCTTTCCTGATCGACCGGGTCGGCTCGTCTCATCCCACGCCGCGTTCCTTGGTTCTCCCTCCGTCTCCACACGCGCCCGATCGTTCTCGGACGATCGGTGAGAACGTTCTGTGGAGAACGTTCTTATAGGAAACGATTCCATAGTGGAGTTCCCTAATAGGGATCCGGATCCATAGTCTCGGCCCGGTTCGCCGATCGGATCGGCCTTCAGCGGTCCTGAGGCTCCAGTTTCCGGATGGATCCGCGCAAATGGAAATCGGCGTGCAGAGCCCAAGACGTGCCGTCTTCGCGGAACGAGACCACAACTGGCATCCTCCTTGCGACAAACAAAAGGACAAAGGGACAAGGGTGGACACACAAACGCCCTTTCCCAGAATGTACTGGGAAGGGGGTGAACAAAACCGATGGCAAAGATCCAGAAGTCAACCGATTCTTCGAGCCTCGCCGAGGTCGTGGACCGCATCCTCGACAAGGGGATCGTGATCGACCTGTGGGCGAAGGTGTCCCTGGTCGGAATCGAGTTGCTCTCAGTCGAGGCCCGCGTCGTGGTGGCGTCCGTGGAGACCTACCTGAAGTACGCCGAGGCCATCGGGCTGACCGCGACGGCGGCCGCCCCCGCTTAGGATCATGGAAGATCCGATGGATGACCAGGGCGGCCCGACCGGGTGTCGAGAGGATCGGCCCGCGGGCCGCCCGTAGTTCGTAGTCCTGAGGGAGACGTGAGGATGATGGAACGTTTTTCTGATGAGCTGGAACGGATGGGCAAGGACATGCGAGAGGCGCGCGACTCTCGCGAGAAAGCAGTGAAGCAGCTTCGAGACGAGGCCTGCGCCATGATCTCAACGGCCAAATCGACTCGCCAGCACACCGCCGCCGAGCAGAGAGAAACCCTCTCTTCCAGCCAGGCCGATCGTGCCCGGGCCACGGCGGCGTTCCTCGAGACGGCGAGAAGGGAGCGTGTGCGGAGCGCGGCCGAACGCCTCAAGGACAATCGTCGCACGCTGCAGCAGCGCAAGCGCAGCGTGGAAAAGACGCTCCAACATGCGCGGCGCTTCACGAAGGACGTCCGCCGACGTCTGGCCAAGGAGTTCGACGCCCAAAAGGAAACCCTCGTGGGGTTCGTCAGTGGTCTGAAGGCGACCGTCGACGAGACGATGAGGACGTGCAACCAGGCGAGATCCGCCTTTGCGGCGGACTACCAGAAAGGTGCCCGACGGCTGCGTGAGGCTCTCGATCCCGAACGGGCGGAGAGTGGCCGCTGATCCGGGTCGAAGCTTTGCGAACCCGCCGAGCCCGAGGTCCGTTTGAGCGAACCGGAACTAAGGACAAGATAAGACGAGAAAGAGGGATCCATGCAAGGCCAGGTTGTCACCGCGCTGAAGCTGAAGCCCCGAAGCAACTTCGTGAGCTCGGACCAGGTTAACGAGATCGCTCAGCGGGCGCTTTTCTACCTGAGGGCTGGCTACCCGGTCCACTTTTCGGGTCCGGCCGGGACCGGCAAGACGACGCTGGCTCTGCACGTGGCCGCCTGCGTCGGCCGACCGGTCGTCATGATCCACGGCGATGACGAGTTTTCCTCCAGCGACCTGGTGGGATCGAGCCAGGGGTACCGGAGAAGCAAGGTCATCGACAACTTCATCCACTCGGTCCTCAAGACCGAGGAGACTCTTCAGAAGAACTGGCTGGACAGCCGGCTGACCCACGCCTGCAAGCTCGGTCTGACGCTGCTTTACGACGAGTTCACCCGCTCGCGTCCGGAGGCCAACAACGTGCTGCTCTCGATACTCGAGGAGCGCGTCCTCGACATGCCGGGGGAAGCCAGTGAGGATCCCTACCTCCACGTCGACCCGAATTTCTCCGCGATCTTCACCTCGAATCCCGAGGAGTACGCCGGGGTACACAAGACCCAGGATGCGCTGCTCGACCGGATGATCACTCTCCGGCTCAACCACTACGACGAGGTGACGGAGACCGCCATCACCGCGTCACGATCGAACATGCCGGAGGACGATGCGCGCAGGATCGTCCGGCTGGTGCGACACATCCGGGAGCTTGGTTTGAGCCGTCACAAGCCCACGATCCGGGCGTCGATCATGCTCGGCCGTTTGTCGAAGCTGCGGGGGGCGCACGTGCATGCCCACGACGAGGTGTTCGTGCAGATCTGCCGGGACGTTCTTTGTACCGAAGGTGGGAAGGTGAAGCGTAACGGGAAACCGGTGATGCCCGATATCCTGGACGAGTACATCCGGAAGCACTGCCCCCCCCCGGCACTGCAGGTGGTCTGACGAAACGTTCACGACGACGAATCCCAGAAGCCTCGAGGAGAACCGAAGATGAAGATCAACTGCCTATCATGCGGGCATTCGTTCACTCTGGACGAGACCTATGACGACTACTCCGGCCCCGTCAAATGCTGGATCTGTCGAGCGGCCATCTTCCTCAAGACCGAGGAGGGCAGGCTGAAATCGTTGGCGCTGGCGGAGATCGAGCGGCCAAGCGCACCGCCCAGACAGCAAGGTATTGAGCAACCGTGAGCGACGAGAGGCGAAAGCTCATCTTCTGTGTGATCGAGGCGGACGCCGCAGTCCCCTTGGGTCAGGTCCGCATCGACGAATCGGACGTGGACGTCATCCCGTTCGGGCGTCTGGAAGCTGTCGTGACCGACATCGGTGCCAAGGATCTCGACGACTGTTCTGAAGACCGCCTCAAGGAGTACACGGCTTTCCACCAGCGGGTCAACCTCGCCCTCATGAAAGACCGTACCGTTGTGCCATTCCGGTTCGGATCGGTCGCCCGAAACGCGGACGAGGTTCGCGACATATTGAGCCGCGTCTACGTCCAACTCGAGGCCGCTCTGATAAAGCTCAGAGGCTCGTTCGAGGTCGTCATCCATGCCCACTGGGACTTGAACTCCGGTCTTCAAGAGATCAAGAAAAGCGCGTCGTTCCAGTCGGCGTTGACTGCACTGGAACGAGAGCTCCAGGGGCAGGCGTTCCTCGAAAAGGCTGGCCAAATCCTCTTCGAAGCCGCCGAGGCGAGGCGCAACGGTCTCATCCACTCGCTCTCCTCGAGGCTCGCCCCTCTGGCCGCGGCATGGGCCGAGGGCCGCTTGAGGGGCGACTTGATGATTTTCAACCGGAGTTACTTGATAGAAAAGGAGAAGGAATCGGCCTTCGACGACGCGGTAAACGACCTGGCGGAGATCCATGGGGAAGGGCTGAAACTACGGTACATCGGCCCGCTTCCGCCCAACAGCTTTGCCGACATCGAGTTCAGTCGTGGCAACTTCGAAGTCGTCGATCGGGCTGTCAAAACACTGGCTCTTCCGTCAAGGGCCTCGCTCACCCAAATCAAGGCCTCCTATCGGAAACTCTCGCTCGAATACCATCCCGATCGATGTCCCGGGAGTGGGGAAGAACGCGAGGCACGATTCAAGGAGATCGCCGCCGCGTATGGCATCTTGGTCGCCTATTGCCGGGCTGTGCGGGGTGCGGACCCTGAAAACGAGGGCTCCGAGTACTCGTTCGAGAAGGAAGCCGTCGAAGGGATCTTCGTGTACAGGCAGCCCACACCGTTCCAGAAAGTATCTCTGGAGGTCACTCTCTGACCGAGTAAAACCACGCGCTTACGTCGAGCGAGCTTCCCTCGTCGCTCATCGGCACAAAAGCCAACGGGCATGCTATTCAAGACGATTCCTGCTCAGTCCTTGCTCACGCCATATGGAATCGATTCCACAATCAAACTCCCAAGTATGGAATCGCATCCATACTCCCGGTCCAGTTCGCCGGTCATGCCGACACCCGGCATTCAAGCAAGTTCCGGAAAAAGCCCGTGCCTTTGTGGTTGCCCTGCAGGCATTGCCTCCGGGAGAGCTAATGACATTCCGCTTTCTCTGAGTGAGACGATTGTTGGCACCCTCCTTGCGCATAGGCAATTGTGCAATGGGACAAGGGTGGACGTACAAACGCCCTTTCCCGGAATGGGCTGGGAAGGGGGCAAACAGAACCGATGGCAAAGATCCAGAAGTCAACCGATTCTTCGAGCCTCGCCGAGGTCGTGGACCGTATCCTCGACAAGGGGATCGTGATCGACCTGTGGGCGAAAGTGTCCCTGGTCGGAATCGAGTTGCTCTCACTCGAGGCTCGCATAGTGGTGGCATCCGTGGACACCTACCTCAAATACGCCGAGGCCATCGGGCTGACCGCGACGGCGGCCGCCCCCGGCCCCCCCAGCACACCGCCTACTGAGGGCACGACGATCCCGAAGACCACGCCGGAAGATCTTTCGGCGTCGGAGTGCCCGGTCAAACCCTTTTTTCCAGGTGAGGAGATCAGCTCCGCACAAGGGTCGCAGCGGGTCTCCGGACCCGTCCATCCCAACGACCCGTCCGGGCAAGAAGAGAGCCGGAGCCAAGGAGAACTGCGGAAAGGAGAGGGGTGGAAAGCTCAAGAAAACTCATCGAACCAAAGAACGAGATCTGTGAATAAACGCTCGAGGAGGTCACGTGATGGGTCAGCGAAAAGGCGTGGGCTCGATCAGAACCTTTGCCGGGATGCCGGACCGGAGACGGAGACGGACCGCCCACGGAGCCTACGTGGAGCTGGCCGCCATCGCTCTTCACCGGCAGAGGCTTCTCCAGGAACACAAGGCCGCTCAGAAGAGAAACCTCCAGATCGAGGATGAAATCCGGAAACTGGAGCGTCTGTCGAAGACCGTCCAGCGACTGGCCGAAAATCCGGATGAACCGTTGCTCGAGGCGATCCGCCAGGAGACCACAGTGAAGGGCCAGGAGCCCCCCAAGTGCGCAGCTGCCGGAGAAAAGGTGGGATCTCATGACGCAGGAGTGCGAGAGAAGGAGTTCACCTACTAGCCAGAACGCCAGAACAGAGGGCACCGGCTGGTATCTGTACGCAATCACGGAGGCGTTTCCGGGCATCGATCCGAAGAATCTCTCCGGTTTGCCGAACGGTGCCGGTGGACCGCGACCGGTCGAGCTCGTCGTGAGGAAGAGCATCGCGGCGTTGGCGAGTCCGTTAGTCGAGAGCAGGGTCCGTCCCCAGCGATCGAACCTGGCTGCGCACCATCGGCTTCTCAAGGAGCTCATGGACGCGGGCGTCCCGTTTCTGCCGGCCGCGTTCGGTGTCGTGGCTCCCACGCGACAGAAGCTGGAGGCTCTCCTGGTCAGCAGCCGGACCGATCTCGAGAACGAGCTCAAGCGACTCTCGGGGAAGGTCGAGATGGGTCTGAAGGTCCACTGGGAAGTGGACAACATCTTCTGCTACTTCGTCACCCAGTATCCCGACCTCGCCCAGCAGCGTGACCGCGTGATGGGACAGCCTGGAGGCGCTTCCCGGGACGAGATGATCGAGCTGGGCAAGGAGTTCGAGGGGTTGCTCAAACACGTGCGTGAACGGCACACGGCCTCGATCAAGCGGGCTCTTGAGGCTTCTGTTGTCGAGTTCAAAGAGAGCGCTCCGCGTGACGAAAAGGTCGTGCTGAAGATCTCCTGCCTGATCTCGCGAGACAGACAGAAGGAGTTCGAGCAGGCAGTGCTCCAGGCAGCGGCCGCGTTCGACGATCACTACGCCTTCGACTACAGCGGACCCTGGCCGCCGTTCAGCTTCGTCAACGTTAGTCTGAGCGGGGCGGGGGTCGCCGCCGAGGAGAGCGATTGACCGATGTTCATCATCGACGACATTCTCCTGAGCCCTGTCAAGGGACTGATGATGATCTTCGAGGAGATCCACAGCGCGGTCGAGTCCGAGACCCATGACACCGAGAGTGTCGTGGATCAGCTCCAGGAACTCTACATGTGCCTCGAGACCGGGAAGATCACGGAGGAGGAGTTCGACCTTCGGGAGAAAGAGCTCCTCGATCGGCTCGACCAAGCGGAGGGACAGGGGGAGACTCGAGATGGCGAGAACGTGTGAGGCAGCGGTGGAGCTTCCCATGGAGCTTGCGCTGGAACGGCCGCTGGTGTTCATGGGCGGCAAGGGGGGGGTCGGTAAAACGACTCTGGCCACGGCGTTGGCGATCGCGCTGGCACGGGCCCACCCGAGTGCGCGAGTGCATCTTCTTTCGACAGATCCCGCCCATTCGGTGAACGATGCCCTGGGGGACACGCCCTGGGAAGATCTTGGTTGCCCGAACCTCGAGATCCACGAGCTGGACGCGGCCGCTGCCTTCGTCGAGTTCAGGGCTCGCCACAAGGAGGGCGTCCGGAGGATCGGCCTGAGAGGAACCTTCCTCGACGACGTCGATCTGGAACGTTTCCTGGATTTGAGCCTTCCGGGGCTCGACGAGCTGGCCGCCCTGAAAGTCATCGCAGGCCACCTCAAGCAGGGAAAAGAGGTCGATCACCTGGTCGTGGACACGGCGCCAACCGGCCACACGGTTCGACTGCTCACCCTTCCCGCGCTCGTCGACGACTGGCGCGCGGCGCTGGACAGCCTCATCGCGAAGCACCGCGTCATGTCCCGACTGTACGTGGGAAGGTACGTCCCGGACGAGGCGGACGCCTTCATCGCCGAGCTGTGCGACATCGTGAAGACGATCCGGAGCGTTCTTCTCGACTGCGAGCGCTCGGTGTTCGTCCCGATCATGGCCCCCGACCCCCTCAGTCTGTGGGAGACCCAGCGTCTTCTCGAGACGCTCGGCCAGCTGGGCATCGAGGTCCCGTTCGTCGTGGTGAACAAAGTCTCGGTTCCGGGTCCCGATTGTGGACAGTGCCAGTCGCGAGTGGGGAGGGAGGCGGTCTACATCAGCAAGGCCTGTACCCAGCTGGGACGCCGGGTGAAAGAGATTCCCTATCTTCCGGTCGAACCCCGGGGCGCGGTGCTGCTCCACAGCATCGGCCAGCGGTTGTTGCTCGGCGAGCGGCTCCTGCTCGATCCGGCCCCTCGGTCGTCCGGGAGCGAGCTTTTGGTCGACGCGAGGCTTTGCCCGGCGAACCTCGCGCCCGTGTTGGAGGCCGGCCGGATCTTCTGGGTCTGCGGCAAGGGCGGTGTGGGGAAGACGACGGTGGCCTGCGCCCTGGCCCTCTGGCTCGCCCAGCAGAAAACCTCCAAGGTGCTCCTCTTCTCGACCGATCCGGCGCACTCTCTCTCGGACGCGCTTGGAACCCCGCTGAGGGAGGAGCCGACCCCGCTGACCGATCATCTCGACGCTGTGGAGATGAACCCGGAGAGGCTGCTTGCGGAATTCAAGGCGAACTACAAGGAGGAGATCAACTCGTTTTTCTCCGCGCTATTCCAGTCCGACCAGGTGGACGCCACGCTCGATCGCAAGGCGATGGAAAGCCTGATCGATCTCTCCCCTCCCGGGCTCGACGAGATCATGGCTCTCTCGGCGCTGACCCAGCACCTGCGATCCAACGGCTACGGCAAGCTGGTCGTCGACACCGCTCCCACCGGACACTTCCTCCGACTTCTGGAGCTTCCGGACGTCTTGAGAGGCTGGATCCGGGCCATTTTCGAGATCTTCATGAAGTACAAGCGGGTCTTTCGCGCGCCGCGCGCCCAGGCCTACCTTGTCGAGCTCTCCAAGGCGATCCGTGAGATCCAGGAGACGCTCAAGGACGCTCGATCCTCCGTGATCGTGCCGGTCTCCATCCCCACGATGCTCTCGGTGGAGGAGACCGGCGACTTGCTGCAAGCGCTGAAGGGGATGGGGCTTTGCTCCACGTTCGGAGTCTTGAACCATTTGGTGCTCGATCGATCGGACTGCGATTCGTGCATGTGTCGGAGAGCACTCTCACTAACGTCCATCGCACTCTATCTGCGGCTGTTCGGGGATGTTCCGTTGCTGGAGTTCCCGGAGCAGACGGATCCGCTCACCGGAGTGGAGCCGCTGGCGCGCCTCGGACGGTCGCTCTTCGGGGAAGGGCGGGTGTTGCTCGGATGAGAAAAGCACGTCTTGTGCTCAAGGTCCCGATGGCTCCGCCGAGACAGTCGCTGTGCGACGCCTTAGACCAGCTCCTGGACACCGGTGTCGTGGTGGGCGGAGAGCTGATCGTGAAGGTGGCCGACGTCGACCTGCTCTACGTGGCGCTGGAGCTGGTGGCGTGCTCGTACGACAAGGCCCGGCGCACGGGTATCTCGGATCGCACCCGTATCGGGCCCAACCGTCCGGAGGAGGAGGTCTGACGTGGCTCAGGGACGAGGAACTTCCGGTAGAGGGAAGAAGACCAAGATCGACATCGATCCCGAGAACGTCCGGCGCGGGCTCGGCCAGCTCGTTCTCACGATCGTGGAGCTCTTGAGGCAGCTCTTGGAACGACAGGCGATCAGGAGAGTCGAGGCGGGCACTCTCACCTGCGGCGAGACGGAACGCCTTGGTTGTGCCTTCAAGGCGCTCAAGGATGAGATGGAGATCTTGAGAACTCATTTCGGGCTGACCCAGGACGACCTCAACCTCGACCTGGGACCCTTCGGGAAGCTTCTCTAGGGGGCAATCCATGGCTCAACACGTGACCCACGCCGTACAGTCATCCACGCTGGGGGATGTGCTGGAACGCATCCTGGACAAGGGAATCGTCATCGCCGGAGACATCAAGATCAAGCTGGTGGATATCGAGCTGTTGACGATCCAGATTCGGCTGATGATCGCCTCCGTCGACAAAGCGCGCGAGATGGGGATCGATTGGTGGGTGAGAAACCCTGACCTGTGCGCGAGCGCTGGAGACGCCGCTCGAGATCGGGAGGTCGAGACACTCAAGGCGCAGGTCCGGGAACTCGAAGCAAAGCTGAGGGTTTAAACGATCGGCTGCGGGCACCCCCCGCCGGGACTGGAGTCCGGGTTCGAATGAGTACCCGTGGAAGCCGCAAGAGCTGCTCGACTACGAGCATTGCAGCCACAAGGAGGTCGACGGACTGCCGCAAGCATGAGGCGAGATTCGTCGAGAAGCCTTTCAATTACAGTGCGCACCAGGCCAAAGTGCGCCGGGTGCTCGACGGAGGCCGGCAATGGATCGGGAATCGAAAGACGCGGGTCCAGCCCAGCTCGTACTGATCACGTCGATCATCGTCCTGCTCGCGTTCTCGACGCATCTGAGCTCCTCCCTGGTCGCGATCACTCAATTCGGCATCCAGGTCATCCTCTTCGCTTACGTGCTCATCCTGGGTCGAAGATATAGGGCGGTCTGGAGTCACGGGTGGACCTTCATCATCATCGGGTTCAATCTCGTCACATTTGGCGGACTCATCGACATCAGCTCCTACCTCCCGTTCCTCCAGAGCGCCCTTGTCGAGCTCCAGAGCCCGTTTAGAATGTTCCTGGTCCAGGTCCTGGGGAAGATTGTGGGACCGGTCCTCCTGGCCTACGGCTTCTACCGATGGGTCCCCTCTTTCATGGAATCGCGCGGGGTCATCGAACGGATGGCCGAGCAACTCCAGATGAAACTCAAGTCCCAGGCCGAGGTTCTGCAACAAACGCAGGAGACGCTTCGGCTCCAGCAGCTCAACCACGAATCTCGCGAGGTCATCGAACGAATGGCCGAGCAGCTCCAAGTGAAACTCAAGTCCCAGGCCGAGGTTCTGCAACAGACGCAGGAGATGCTCCGACTCCAGCAGCTCAATCAGGCGGTCATCGAGACGGTGCCTCTCGGGATCCTCGCCACCGATGCCGAAGGGACGATCACCCACGCGAATACGGCCCTGGCGGCGATAACGGGAGTGGCGATCACGAGCGTTCTGGGACGACCCATCCTGGAGGCGTTCGAAGGGTCGAGCCTGGGAGCAACTCTTGACCTGGCGTCTCGCGAGCAGTCTGGTGGTCCAAGGTGGACCGAGGCCCTCGACGTTTGCCTGGTCGGTACGCAAAAGGATCTGAAGATCACGGCAGCGCGATCGCAAGAAGGCGTCTGCGTCTGCGTCATCGAAGACATAACGGCTCGGGTCGCCACGGCCAGAGTGGAGAAACACTGCCAGGTACAACTCCTGCGGAACGAGAAGCTGTCCGCCCTTGGGGGGCTCGTATCGGGAGTTGCCCACGAGCTCAACAACCCACTCACAATCGTCGTGGGGTATGCGGACCTCCTGACGCGCCGGCCGCCCACTCAGATTCTTCTCAGCAAGGCTCTGGCTGACATGAAGAAGGCAGCGACTCGATGCGAGAAGATCGTGGCCGGTCTGCTGATCTTCGCACGGCAGCGAGCGCCCGAGCGCACGTCCATCGATGTGGCCGAGGTTCTCGAGGAGGCCGTACTGCTCCGTGCCCACCAGTGCAGGGTCCACACCATCGAGGTGGTGCGCGACTACCGGAGCGTTCCCCGGACAATGGGAGACGGACACCAGCTGCTCCAAGTCTTCTTCAATCTCATCAACAACGCCTACCAGGAGCTTCAGAACTACGCAGGGCTACGACGAATCACGGTGAGCTGCTTTCAGGAGGGCAACACCATCAGAGTCGGGGTGGCCGACAGCGGACCCGGAGTTCCCCCGGAAAACTGGGGCAAAATCTTCGATCCGTTCTTCACGACGAAGCCGGTCGGAATGGGCACGGGCCTGGGGCTATCGGTCAGCTTCGGCATCCTCAAAGCCCACGGAGGAGACCTCCGCCTGGACTATGCGCATGGAGGCGGTGCGATGTTCGTCTGTGACGTTCCCATCACGACTCAGTCCGTGCTGGCGGCGGTGCGTCCCGCCGCGCTCCTGTCGGATTATGAGCTCGCGGGGAGGTCCATTCTGATCGTGGACGACGAAGAAGGTATTCTTGGGTTGTGTCGATCGTATCTCTGCATCTACAAGATGGACGTCGACTACTGCGGCAACGGTGCAGAGGCGCTCGAGATGATTCGAAAGCGGACGTATGACCTCGTCCTCTTGGATGTGTGCATGCCGGAGATGGGCGGGCGAGAACTTTACGATCGGTTACGGGTGGAGAACCCCCAACAAGCGAGCCGGGTCGCGTTCATGACCGGAGATTCCTCCGACGAGTCCACCTGGCGATTTCTTCAGGAGAGCGGCCGCCCCTACATTCTCAAGCCGTTCCGTATGGGCTGCCTCGACACGATCCTGGGTGGTCTGGCTTCACGCTCGTGATCGGGCAAGACTCGTTTGCAGAAGGCGTCGTGGAGATTGCGGCAAGAGACGAGGCTACGAGGTCCGGGCCCAAATCGATTCAGCCCTGGCGTGAATCTTGCGAATTCGAAGGGAGCGATCGACGCACTATCGCAAGACGCTGCAACAGAGACTCCGGAGGCTCGTCGTGAACGAGGATCGCGTGGACATCCCGGACGGGCCCGCCGAACCGGCAAGTCGAACGGCCGAGCAGAGAGTCCGGCCCAAGAGCAAAAAACTACGAGTTCTCGTCATCGACGACAACTCGGCCGATACCGACCTGCTGAGGAAAACCCTTCCGGACCGTGGTTCCGTGCGCTTTCGGCTCGAGTGCGTGTCCAGGCTCTCCGAGGCGCTCGCGCGCCTGGAAAAGAAGAATATCGACCTCGTGCTGCTCGACATGGAGCTTCCGGTCAGCCAGGGGCTGGAGACCCTCGGCAGGCTACAGGCGGCCGCACCTGATGTGCCGGTGATCGTGTTGACCAGGGACGGTGACGACGAAATGGGCGTCGCCGCAGTCGGAAACGGCGCCCAGGACTACTTGGTCAAGGGTCGAACCCCGGGCGAACTGCTCGTTCGCTCGGTGCGGCATGCGGTGGAGCGCAAGCGGTCTCTCGACCGGGAGCACCTCGCGCGCGAGGTGCTGTCTCTTCTGAACCGCCCGGAGGAGGTCACGGACACGGTTCGCGACATTTTGCGGCTGATCAAGACCTCGGGCTTCGAGGCCGTGGGGATCCGTCTGCGCGAGGGTGACGACTATCCGTACTATGTGACCAACGGCTTTTCGGAGGAGTTCCTGCAGGACGAACGGTCCCTGTGCGAACGCGACGAGGTGGGGGCGATCGTGCGTGACGCGGCAGGGAACCCGGTGCTGGCGTGCATGTGCGGAAACATTCTCCAGGGTCGCACCGATGCGTCGCTGCCGTTCTTCACTGCGAGAGGTAGCTTCTGGACCAACAACACCACCAGACTGCTGGCCTCGACCACGGAGAAAGACCTCCAAGCGCGCAACCGCAACCGCTGCAATGGCGAGGGCTATGAGTCCGTGGCGATCATCCCATTGAGGTCTGGCTGCGAGATCATCGGGCTGCTGCAGCTCAACGACCGGCGGCCCGACCGGTTCACGCCGGAGATGATCCGGTACTTCGAGGGGCTGGGCGCCAGTATCGGCATCGCGCTCGCGCACAAGCGGGTCGAACAAGAGCGCGTGGTCATGCTCTCGCGACTCGAAGCGATCAACCTGCTGCATCAGTCGCTCCTGGCGCCAGCGCCTCTGGACCGGAAACTCATGAGCATCACCGACAGCATCGTTCGACTCTTCAATGCCGACTTCTGTCGAATCTGGCTGATTCGCCCCGGAGATCTTTGCGAACAGGGATGCCTCCATGCCGCCGCGCAGGAAGGGCCGCACGAGTGCCGCTTCCGTGACCGCTGTCTGCACTTGCTGGCCAGTTCGGGCCGGTACACACACACAGACGGCAAAGGCCACGGCCGGGTCCCATTCGACTGCTACAAGATCGGCCGAATTGCCTCGGGGAAGGAACAGTCATTTTTCACCAACGACGCGCAGAGTGACCCACGCGTTCACGACCACGAATGGGCGCGCGAACTGGGGATCGTGTCGTTCGCGGGATACCAGATTTGCGTTCCGGGCGGGCAGACGATGGGGGTTCTGGCTCTCTTCGCCAGACAGCCCATTGCCCCCGCTGAAGACGCAATGCTGGCCGGACTCAGCAGCACCGCTGCCATGGTCGTTCAGACAGCCTTGGTCGAGGAATCACGCGTGAAGCTCGAGGACCAGCTTCGGAGCCACCAGAAGATGGAGGCCATCGGCAGCCTCGCGGGCGGCGTCGCTCACGACTTCAACAACCAGCTCGCCGTGATCCTGGGCTACACGCAACTTTCATTGGAGGAGATGCGCGAGGACGATCCCCAGCGAGACAACTTTCTGGAGGTCGAGAAGGCTGGTCAGCAAGCTGCGATGCTCACACGTCAGCTCCTCGCGTTCGGTCGCAGGCAGGTGCTGCAACCCATGTCGCTCGACCTGAACCAAGTCCTGACCAAGCTCGAAAAGATGCTCCGGCGGATCATTGGCGAGGACATTGACATGGTGCAGGTGCTTGCGCCCGACCTCGGCCTGACGCTGGCCGACCCGGGCCAGATCGAGCAGGTGCTCATGAACCTCGTGATCAACGCCCGGGACGCCATGCCCACGGGGGGTAAACTCACGATCGAAACCGCCAACGTAGTTCTCGATGAGGAGTACAAGGCGCGGCACGTGTCGGTGAACCCGGGGCCCCATGTCCTGCTTTCGGTGACCGATTCCGGCTGTGGGATGGACGAGCAGACTCGGGCGCGGATCTTCGAGCCGTTCTTCACGACCAAGGAGAGAGGCAAGGGAACGGGCCTGGGGCTCTCCACGGTCTACGGCATCGTCAAGCAAAGCGGCGGCAATATCTGGGTCTACAGCGAGCCCGGCCAGGGGACCACGTTCAAGCTGTACTTCCCACTCCAGCTCTCGGCCGCGGCGCTCGGAACCGGAATCCCGGCAACGGTGACGCGCGTCGTGGGGACCGAGACTGTCCTTGTCGTGGAAGACGAAGAAGCGGTACGCGCCCTCGCCGAACGGATCCTTGGCGCGGCTGGCTACACCGTGCTGACGGCCGCGAACGGGAACGAGGCGCTCTTGACCTGCGAGGCGTACCGGGGAAAGATCCATCTCGTGCTGATCGACGTCGTGATGCCGCATCTGTGTGGGCGGGCGCTTTCCGAGCGCCTGGCCGTGGTCCATCCGGGGATCAAGGTCCTCTACACGTCCGGCTACACCGACAGCGCGGTCCTCCATCACGGAGTGTTCGACCCACGGACCCCGTTCATCAGCAAGCCATGGAACACGGTCGAGCTGGCCCGCAAGGTGCGTGAGGTTCTCGACGACGGAGTGGTTGAGCCTGCCAACCGGATTGACCCGGGATGAGCGGTGAATCGGCTCAGGGTCTCCGTCAACAGATACTATGGAAGCGCATCCATACTGGCACGAGGTTCTGTGGAATTGACTCCATAGCGCGGGCTTCACACCCACCGTGGCAGCAATCGAAAAGCATTCATCCTCACGAGGACTGCAGCAGCTGAAGGTTCTCGCTCCTAGAACCGGATCTTGAGGGCCGCGAGTTTGGCTTCGATCACCGCGTAGAACCTGTCGGCTTCCACCGGCTTCGGCATGTAGACGACCCCCATTTTGTCCAAGTACTCCTTGTGCGGGCCCATCCAGTCACTGACGACGATGAAATGGGCCAGTCGATCGGGATTCTCGCGGGCCATCGCCCGGATGACCAGAATCCCGTCGGTTTCGGGCATTTTGAGGTCCATCAGAACCAGATCGTACTTGGACTCCCGGAGTCGAAGCAGGCTCTGGTAACCGTTGGTGACCTTCTCCACCCGCCGGACTCCGCGCTTTCTAAGAAGGCCCTCCATGACGTTCGCCACCGTCACCGAGTCCTCGGCGATCAAAACGCTCGGGCCGAGGTTACGCTCCGGCTTCGGCACCAGCTTCTCGTCGATGGCGCGGTACACGTCTTCGGGGCGAAACGGCTTGGTCAGACAGACGAGCCCACTGCTCTGGAGAAACGCCTCGTGCTTCTCAGGGGCTCCGGTCACAGCAATGAACCGATCGATCAGATTGGGGAACTCTTTGGACACCGTCGCAAAGAAAGCGGGCCCGTCCACGCCCGGCAGCTCGAGATCGAAAAACACCAGGTCGAACGGACAGGTCTGGATCTTGAGCAACCCGGAATAGCCGTTGTCGAGCTTCTCAACGTGGTATCCCCGCTTTCTCAGGAGTCCTTCCAGAACGTTCGTCAGCGTCGGAGAGTTGTCCAGAAACAGAACCCGGGGAAGGAAAGGGCTCTCCCCCAAGAAGGCGATCTTCCGATCCAAGGCATCGTAGAAGGTCTTCTGTGTGAACGGTTTCGTGATGTACGAAAGGTTGTTCTCCTCGAGGAACCGTCGATAGCGTTCGGTCTCACCGCTCATAATGAGAATCCGATGGAGATACTGCGGCAAGTCCTGAGAGATCGCGCCGAACACCATCGGACCGTTGATGCCGGGCATGTTCAGATCGAGAATAATCAGATCGTGGTCGGACCGGCTCAGATTGATGAGGACCTGGTAACCGTTGTCACACGTGGACACCTCGTGCCCCTTCTTGCGGAGAAGCTGGCCGACAAGCTGGAGCATCTCGGGGGAGTCGTCCACGACCATGATTTTGAGAGGTCGGGCCGCGACTGAGACACGTTCCGACTCACGGATGGGAACGAAAACCGAGACCGTATTGCCCGAGTCCGCCCCCTTCTCGACCTCGATGCCTCCGCCCAGGCGGTCCAGTTCCTTCCGGCCGGGCATGCTCGTGAGCCACAGAGTGCAGGCCCCTTCTTCCATACGCAGGCCGTTGTCGCAAATCTGCACCAGGAGACCGTCTTGACCTGCGAATAGCGGCGGCACCGACTTATCATCCCCTTGGCACCGACGCGACGTCACGACCAGAGTCCGTTCGACCCTCATGGACCAGAGGGACGTCACCGCATTGTTGATGCACCCCATCAAGACGGTCTGGAGGCACTTCCGGTCGATCGAAGCTCGCGGCAACCCACGCTTGAGATCGGTCTGGAGATCGATCGAGTAGTAGACGATCTGCGCCCACACCAACCGAAGCACCTCATCGACGACCTCACCGACGCTACACCCTGTGCCGGGACTGTCCGTGATATCGCTCTTTTGCGGGTCCTTGGCGTCGATCACCCTGTGTTCCCTCCCTTTCTTGACTCTAGAATCGAATATTGAGCGACGCGAGCTTCGCTTCGACCACAGCGTAGAACTTCTGGGCTTCCACCGGCTTCGACATGTAGACGACCCCCATCTTGTCCAGATACTCCTTGTGAGGTTCCAGACACCCGCTGACCACGATGAAGTGGGCCAGTCGATCGGGGTTCTCACAGGCAACCGACCGGATGACGAGATTCCCATCGTTTTCGGGCATATTGAGATCCATCAAGACCAGATCGTACTTGGATTCCCGGAGTCGAAGCAGGCTCTGATAACCATTGGTGACCTTCTCCACGCGCCGGACTCCGCGTTTTCGAAGAAGGCCCTCCATGACGTTCGCCACTGTCACTGAGTCTTCAGCGATCAGAACGCGCGGGCCGAGGTTGCGGTCCGTCTTTGTCGACAGCTTCTCGTCGATGGCTCGGTACACATCGTCGGGACGAAACGGCTTGTTCAGGCAGACGAGCCCGCTGGTCTCAAAAAACTCCCGATGCTTTTCGGGCGAGGCTGTCACTGCGATGAACCGATCGATCAGATGCGGAAACTCTCTGGACACCGTTGTGAAGAGTGCGGGTCCGTCCACTCCCGGCAGCTCGAGATCCAAGAACACCAGGTCGAATGGACTGGTCTGGATCTTCAGCAAGCCGGCATAGCCGTTGTCGAGCTTCTCGACGTGGTATCCCCGCTTCCTCAGGAGTCCCTCCAAAACATTCGCGAATGTCGAAGAGTTGTCCAAAAGCAGGACACGGGGAAGGAACGGGCTCTCCCCCAGGAACGTGATCTTTCGATCCAGGGCCTCGTAGAAGCTTTCTGGGCTAAACGGCTTCGCGATGTAGGTAAGGTTGTTCTCCTCGAGGAACTGTTGGTAGCGTTCAGGCTCTCCACTCATGATGATGATCCGATGGACGTACTGCGGCAGGTCTTGCGAGATCGCCCCGAACACCATCGGACCGTTGATGCCGGGCATGTTCAGATCGAGAAAGATCAGATCGTGGTCGGACCGGCTCAGATTGATGAGGACCTGGTAACCGTTGTCACACGTAAACACCTCGTGCCCCTTCTTGCGGAGCATCTGGCCGACCAACATGAGGACCTGAGGATCGTCGTCCACGACCATGATTTTGAGGCGTCGGGCCCCCACGGAAACGCGCTCCGACTCGCGAATGGGGATGAAAATCGTCACCAAGTTGCCCGATTCGCCCTCTTTCTCGATCAGGATTCGCCCACCCAGAGCCTCCATGTCCGTCCGCCCGGACAGACTCTCCAACCACAGAGCGCGAGCCCGATCCTCCATCCGGACTCCGTTGTCGCGCACCCGGACCAGGAGCCCGTCCTGGCCGGCGAACGCCTGCGGACCGGATTTGTCCTCGGCAAGGCAGCGACGCGACGTGACGCCCAGAGTCCGTTCGACCTTGACCGACCAGAGAGACGTCACCGCATGGTTGACGCACCCCATCAAGACGGTCTGGAGGGCCTTCCGATCAACGGAGGTTCGCGGCAACCCACGCTTGAGATCGGTCTGGAGATCGATCGTGTAGAAGACGATCTGCGTCCAGACCAGGCGAAGCACCTCGTCGATGACTTCCCCGATGTCACACCCCGTGCCTGCTCCGTCCGGAGCGGGTGTGTCGGTTTTTCGTAATTCCTTGGTCTCGTCAATCACCCTCATGCCCTCCATCGCGATTCCGGATCGATCACTCCGGAGACCGATCCAGGTTGAGATCCCGCAAAGCCAGGACAATGTTCCGCTCTGGAAATGCGGATGAACCCATCGAGACGCACGTGTTGGCGAACGAGAACAGCCCAGAAGGCGCTCTCCCCTACCCCCCACGCACAAGAGTCCGTTTCAAACTCCCCGGCGAACACGGTCTTCGCCCGATCGTTGGAAAAAGACCCGGCAGCGGGGAAACCACGAAGTATCCGATATAAACCACCGGTAAAACCGCTGGGCCTTGCTCGCCGGACAGCGTCTTGCCCCCCTTGACGAAGAAGTCCATGGTAGGCTGGAAACCGGTACAAAGGGAAGGCTTTTTTCGGACGGATCTGTCAGCTTCTTGAGCTATTCACCGCCTCCAATCCACCGATATCGAGTTTTGCTGACGCCATTGAGTCCGTCAGGGATTGTATCGGACAGACAAAATGGGGGCTCGCTCGTGTCTTCTCTGGCCGGCCACGCATTCCGGTGTTACACTGTCGGTCGCATCAACACATCACATCACGGAGGACTCGATCGTTCATGCAGAAGATGTTCTGGATCGACATGGAGATGACCGGACTGGACTTTGAACACTGCGTCATCTTGGAGGTAGCTGCAGTCGTCACCGATTTGGACCTGAAGACGTTGGAGGAGTATTCCGCCACAGTCCGGAGGTCCCAGGAGTGCCTCCGATCGATGGATCCTTGGTGCGTCCAGACCCACGGCAAGAGCGGCCTGTCCGCGGAGGTGCCATCGGGCCAGCCCATCGACGTGGTGGAAAAAGCGCTTCTCGACTTGGCCAAGAGGCATTTCGCGGGAGAGAAGATCATCCTCTGCGGAAATTGCGTTCAAACCGACAAGCGGTTCGTCGAGAAAGAGATGCCGACCTTCGCGAAGCTCCTCCACTACCGCGTGGTGGATGTCTCGTCGTGGAAGGAAGTCTTCTTCTCGCGGTACGGGACGGTCTTCGAAAAGCGAGACCTGCACCGTGCCCGCTCCGACATCTTCGAGTCGATCGCTGAGCTTGGCCACTACCTCACGTTCATCAATGCCCCGCGGAGAGGCTCCTCGTCACAATACCCGTGAATTAGGACGACGGTCAGGGAGTCCTCACCCGATCCCGCCCAGGAAGGCGATCCAGGACGACACGGAGGCTCGGAGGTCCACCGAGACGCACGGAGGGTCATTCTCGAAAGAGATCTGCCTGACCTCCGTGGCTTTCCGTGTCTTGCGTGTTTGTTCTGACCCCTAGCATTACAACGTAACGTCCTACCCTACTGCGGCCTGCTGCGCCGCACGCTGACGGCGTCAGCATCGCGAAAGGTCCTCGATGTACTGTTCAAGTACACCTCCGGTCCTTTCGCTCCTCTTCCTTGCCAGTCTGCGGCTCGCTTGGCCTCGCTACGGGCAGGACGTTACGTTGTAGTGCTAGTCACCCATCGGTCGGGGGGAAACGTTCTCGCGCGTGAGCCGGATCTTGACGTTGATGTTCACGGGCCCTTTCTTGATGGTGCCGTTCGTGTCGGCAAGCCAGGGAAGTCCATCCGGGGCGAGGGTTGAGACAGTGACCATCTTCACCTTGCCATCGAGGCTGGTCGTGGTCGATTCCACCTGCATCGAGCCATCATCAGCGACATCCCCGACACGTCGGTGGGAAAAGTCGACGATCCGCACGGTTCCGTTGGTCTCGATCTGTCCTTTGGCCGTGAACGGGCCTTCCGACTTCAGAAGCTCGGCTCGGATGACGGGATCGATGGCCACGATGTTCGAGACGTTTACGAGTTGGGGGCTGTGAGCCCTGAGCGTGCCACTTCGTGTGAGCTCGAGGACTCCCGTGACCGGTTTGCCGCCGTGCGCGAGGTCTTGCACGGTCGCCGCGACCGCGGAGAACTTGCCCTCTTTCTTCACCGGAGACATCAAAATCTTGAGATCGCGGTTGAACTTGAACATCAGAGCCTTGGCCTGGCCCTTGGAACGAAATCTCACCGGCTGTTTGAACGCGTTCGCGCGCTGCGCCACAGGAGGGGCCGACCTCTGTTCCTCGGCTGCGACCGATTCATCGGGTGCCGGTGCCGACGCTTCCTGAGGGGCGGCGGCAAGCAACAGCTCCCGGGCTTCCGGGGTCGCCTCCACGCTGGTCAACGAGGAAAACCAGAGAACGAGGGCCAGAAGAGCGAGTCTCACAGAGAAACGTTCCGGGGTCGCGAGTTCATGCATTCGTAAACCTCCGAGCGTCTCGTGGCCAAGGAAGGACCGATCGATGGTCATTGATGCCATCCGCTTGAATGCCATCCGCTTGAGGGCCGTTATCTTACCACACTGATGGCATCACAGGGAAGAGCTGATGGCATCATGCGACAACTCGTGGTGCGAAGACGGGTCCGGCAGGTTCAGTTTTCACTTGCGGAGTCTACGTCGGAGCAACACCGGCAACAGAGTGACGCTGGCGCTGATACAGCAGACGGCACCGAGCACCACGACTTTTCCGAAGCTCGACAATCCGCGATGGTTGGCGAGTACGAGGCTCGAGAAACCCACAATCGTCGAGTAGGCTGAGTAGAGTGCTGCGCGGCCGGTGGAGGCCATCGCGACATCCATGCTGTCTTCAGCAACCACGCGGTGGATGATGTTGACCGCGTAGGCGATCCCGATTCCCGGTAGCAACGGTATCACGATCGCGTCCAATGGGTTCCAGCGGAGGTTGTTGTAAGCCATAAGGCCCACCAGCCATACCATTCCACAGATGACAGGGAGGAGGGCGAGCAACGACAGATCCAACCGACGGAAGTCAAAGACCAGGATGAGCAAGCAAGCAATCAGCGAAAACACGGCCGCCCGATAGAAACCGCTCCGTACCAACAGGACCATCCGGTAAATGATGTGCGGGATCCCGGCGACTTCGATCGTATCTCTGCGAGGCCCCTCGCCTGCCGCCGATTTCTCCAGTCCCGTGGTCTCCAAGTAAAAAGCCTTGGCATTCTCCTCGGCCGTCAAGTCGACGACGGGGCTCACGTACGTGGCCAGTCGGCCGCTCTTGCTCACGAACCGCTGGAGGATGCTCTTCGGCAGGGTGTCGAGAGTGAAGGGCACCGCATTTGCCGAATTTTCGAGGAATCCGACGAAGCCGTTGAGTTCGTGCTGAATGGCTTTGGCGTGAGAAAGGAACGCATCGGCGCAGCGCGGTCCGGCCCTCGCGATCTGCTTTCGCAGGGCTTCCCATTCGGCGCGACACTCGTCCAAGAGGGTCCTCAGGTCGGAACTCTCCGAGAGGTTTGCCAGATGATAGGGTCGCTTCAACGATTTGATCAAGGCTTCCAGCGCCTTGTCGACCTGGTCCGGGGTCGAGGACGTGGGAGCCGCGGTCGAGCGAGGAAGCCTCTTACCCCAGTCCGCGATCTTCAGCACCTGGGCCTTCTTCTTGTCTACATCGCGCGGAACCAGTGTCGCCAGTGAATCGATCCCACCAACGGTATTCCGGTGACTGAGCTGGTCGTGGATTCTGTAGACACCATCCATCGTGCGGGCACAGATCACCGCCATCTCCGTCGACACACCAAACTCCTCATGCAGAATCTGCTCGTACTTCACCGTGGTAGCGCCGCTGGCTAACATGTTGGTCAGGTTGAAGTCGAATTCGATTTTGTGCGTCACCAGGACCGCAGCCACGACCAACGCGACGGTTACGACAGCGATGAGTCTGCCTGGCCTGCTGATCGCAAGAAGCGCCCGGCCGGACAGAGGAACTCGCTCGGTGAACCGGACCGTCTTGGGTTTACCCTGAAGATGACAGACCCGAGCCCGAACAACCACAGCGGCCGGGAGCAACACCAGCATGCAGAGCATCGCTAATAGGATCCCGTTGCCGGAGATGAGCCCCATTTCCTGGAAGGCCACGAACTCATGCCAGGTCAGCGAGTAAAAAACGGTGGCGGTGGTGATCGCACCGACGATCATTCCCGGGCCGGCCTTCTCCATGGCGGAAACCATGGCGTCCGGCCCCTCCGGCAGGTCCGAGTCCTGGTACACCATCATCAGGTAGTTGCCGAAATCCTCGCCGAGGCCCAGCATGAGGGGGACAAAAACCGCGCCGATGAGGTTCAAGTGTCCGATCATCAGCTTGGTCACCGCGCCGTTGTAGATGATGGCCAGCCAGAGACACATCTCGATGATGACGGCCGGAAGAATGCCTTGGAAAGCCATCCGACAGAGGATGAGCACGCCCAGAGTCGCGCAGACGGCGGTGACTTTCATGTCCCGCCTCACCGTAGCTTCCTCTTCGATGCTGCGGATCGGACCGCCGGTGGGAATCCAGCTCACACCCGGTTCGGTGATCGGATCGAGTCTCTGATGGACCCGCTCCAACAAGGCCTTGGTCTTTGCCGTGCTGTCGAGTTCAACGGCCGGAGAAAGGATGACCAAGAGTCGCGTGCCGCTGCTGCCCGTGAGGTAGCCATCGTCATCCACAACGAGGCTCTTTCCGCCCTCGGGTCGGAGGGCGAGAGACGGGAAGACCTTAGGAGGAAACGGACTCTTCGCATCCAGCCGCGTTTTCAAAGCACGTACCGCATCTCTGACGAACCGCATGCTATTGATGGCTTCGCGGGTCTCCTTCGCCGGGGTCTCCTCGTCACCGATCTCATCGGCCATGTAAGTGATGAGCCCGGCCGCGGAGGGAGACTGCCCCACTTCACGGACCAGGGGAGCGAGATCGATCATGTCACGTTCGATCTTCTGAAGGCGAGCTGGCTCGAGGACGTAGAGGCCTTGAGCCTCGAACCGTTCCCTTTCCAACCGTGCCGTCACCCCGCGAAGATCCTGCGTCATGCCGTCCAGCGCAGACTTCGCCCGATCGGCGAATCGCCGGATCTTGTCAGGAGCCCCCTCGACGACGAGGAAGACGGTATTGACACTGCCGAAGTCACCGTTCATCGTCTGCCAAGCCAAGACGGCCGGGTCGGTCTTGGGGACCATATCGAAGCGACTGGGCCTCAGTGGCAGGTGAGAACACGAGATCGCGGACACGACGGCCAAGACACCGGCGACGACAAGCACCAAGACCGGTCTACCCGTCACGAACAGACCCAGCCTACGGAGCAGCCAAGCAAGCATATGCACTCCAATCGGGGCACATCGGCGGCCAAGGCTACTCACTTCGCCCACAGGACCGCCCCGGTGTTACTTTGGGGCGATCAGCCCGGAAGGGAAGCGCAGCCGACCGACCAGATGGCCGAAGTTTCGTATCGCCTGAGGGCACCCGTTGTCAAGTGTTCCCCCGCTGGCGGGTGCATGTCGGACGGGTGGCAAGATCTATGGCTTCGTATGGCTTGCAGGGCCGGCGGAGGAGGTCTGACGCCGCAGACGGGGTGCAGATGGGGGATCAGGGTTGTCACGCAGGCTTGGCGACTCGTGGTCGGCTCGCCTATACTCGAAGCAGACCGTTTCGGTGTCGTGCAAACATGAACCCTCGTCGATCACCGAGCTCTCCGACCACTCGTTGGATCGCATGGTTTTTTCTGTCCATCGAGGCCTGGACCGTGGTCGCCGCGAACGCACAGACGCCACCCGCTGCCCCGCGCCCGCAGACCGAACGGTTCCTGGTCAATGCAGCGGTATCCGGGGTGGTCAGGAGCAACTTGAAAGATCTGGGGCGTGCGTCCGTGCAATGCCTCGAGCTCCCGAATCACAAGTTCCGGGTGAGAGCGGGCGGGTCGGTCTCCAACCCCGAAAAGAAGAAGGCCTACAAATTTGCGGTGGATATGACCTTTTCTCTCGCGGGAAGACGATTCTCGATCGTGTCGTCGGGCAACAGGTACAATGCCGACGCCCAGGAGTTTCGGGATAGGGTGGAAAGGGTCGTGCCCTTCCTCCACCTGGTGAAATCCCTACCGGTCCCGTCGACGGCCGATGAACCCTCCCGGTCGTTTCTCGCTCCACACGGCTACTTCGTTCTCAGATACCGACGCACGGAACGACAAGTGGAGGTCAGTCTTCACCAGGACGATTCTCTCGTGGCCCGCTTCTTTCTGTCGGACGGATTCGGAAGACCGAACATCCTGGAGAAATTCCTGATCCCGGCCAATCCGGAGGTCACGATCAACTTCTACCGGAACACCGAACAGGGACTCTGACTTAAGTCCATCAGAGAATGAGGGTGAGACGGTCTGATGGCGAAACCTCACCGGACTGAGGCTTCGGTCTTACGGAGAAGACGCGCCGCTTGCTGGGCGAACCGAGTGCCAGAACCGGTGCGGCAGGCTAAAGTCCAGCTGCGACGTGCCGCGTCCAGTTCCCCAAAGGCGTGCTGGGCTACCCCCAGGTTGAGATAGATCTCCGGGACGTCGACCGAGAACTGCTTGGCCAGCTCGGGTTTACGCCGCACGGCCAACTCGATCGCTGTCAAATCGTCCAACGCGGTCTGAAGCCTCCCCCACTCGCGGGGCATCCTCAGGCACACCTCCGCGCGCATCAGTCGAACCTTGAGATGGGCCGGATCCCGGCCGATGACCCCATCGAGCTCCTTGAGGCCTTCCAGGGCAAGAGACTTGGCACTGGGACCGTCCTGGCACTTCGCCTCGACGCAGCGGAGCACCCCCAGCCACCCTCGCGCCTCCGACATTCCAGGGTCGGACGCCGTGGCGGCCAGGAGATAGCGCCGGGCCCAGTTCAGATCCTCGGACCGCTCGGTTTCACTGGCTTCCAGCACGTACTGTCCCCCCAGCCGGACCAGGATCTGAGCGTTGCCCGGATGAACAGCCAGGAGCTCACGAAGCCGGGCGATCCGGGACATCCGACCGCCGGATTGGGCCAAAACCTCCTGGCCTATCAGGGGAAGAACGAACAAGAGCACAAGCAGTCGATTCATTCCATGCTCCATCGTAGCACAGACGAGCGGTTTGACGTCGCCCAGGAAGTTGGTTATAGTCTTTCACAACATGAACGAAGATATCCGAAGGGAGCTCGAGACTCTTCTCGCCGAGGGCAAGATCGACCAAGAGGTCCACGATCGGCTCTTGGAAGGCGAAGGGAACGACCAGGACCCTCCCGCGGTCGACCACGGTCTTCTGTCCGGGGTCGGGGCTATCACGCTCGGTCTGGGGCTGTGCTACCTGATCGGAAGCGTTCTCAGCTTCGATGTCAACAAGATCGCGGTGGTCAGCATCCTGGTGGGGACCTTTCTTGCCGCTCTCGGCATCCGGCTGGTTCACACGTCCGTGCCTGGCCTCGTATTCTGCGGCGATGAGGACTCGACCAGACCCGATGCAGAGGACGAGCTCGAGACAGCTCCGGCCCAAAGAAGAGAGTGGGGACGAGCCGCGGCCACCTGTGCGAGCTTCCTTCTGACTCAAGGCTTCCTGGCCTGGTCGTTCCTCCACGTGGATCCGGACCGATTCGACAACGTTCTCCTGGCTCTCTGGCTGACCCTGGGCGCTTTGGCGTATCTGTCCACGAGCGCATTGGTCCTCCTCGGAGCGACTCTGTGGACCTCACTTTGGCTCGGCGTCTTTGTGCTCAATCACCTAGGGCCGGAGATCACCTTCGGGGTGTATCCCGTGGCCTTCGCGGCTCTGGGGCTCTCGTTCCTGGGGATCGGCAGAGAACACCTGATCACGCGACTCCCGGCCTCGCCCGCATGTCTCCGATTCGTCCTCGTGTACCAGACAGTCGGGCTCAACTTGGTCAACTGGTCGGTGTTCCTGCTGGCATGGTTGGGCTGGACCGGCTACGGATACCCTGACGTCCCCAGCCGTATGTTGGGGGTCGGACTCGCAGTCCTCCTGTATGGCTTGGAGGCATGGGCCGGCCGTCGAAGCGGGCTTCCTTGGGTCACATCGATCAGCATCTGCCATTTTCTACTGCAAACGGTTGCCATTTTGTATTATCCTTACATCTCTTTCCGCAATCGAGCCCTCATTCTCGTTGCCATGGGGCTCATCATGTTGATGACCGCAAGTCAAGACGAGCGAGGCGGACAAACCGAGGGCTGATCCATGGTCAACGGCGAGAGGCTGTATTAACCTAGGACGTACGTCAAGACGAGTCGCTCGAGACGTTTCTTCTAAGACCCGCTGAGCAACATGCCGAGAGACTTTAGGGAAAGGGACTTTGTCGTCTTCGTGATTCTGCGCGGAGGATTTTGAATGCGATCGAGCACATGCGCTCTGTTTCCACGACCAACGCGGATCATGGCGTGTCTTTTCGCCCTGCTCGCCACCGCGCCGCCGACTCTGGCGTGGGACTCGCGTCCGTTGTCCAACGTACAGATGGAGGCGCTCATGACCTCCGCGCTCCGGGGATACGACGGATCGATAGTCATCATCGATCTGAAGACCGGACAGGAGAATGCCGTGGGGCCTCACCTCCGCGAGCCGCTCATGCCAGCCTCCACTTTCAAACTCATCTCAGCGTACTATCTGCTCTCAACCGGTAAGTACCAGCCCGATCAGGTTGGAGATTGCAGTCCGTTCCTCCTAGGGCGCAGACGCTACCGCTGCTGGAACCGCAAAGGCCACGGCGACATCGATCTCACCCGGGCGCTCGCGGTGTCCTGCAACGGCTTCTTTTTCGCGAACTACGACTACGAGACCGTTCTGGGCGTGGTCGAACAGGCGCTCAAGGCTGGTTACACCCTGGTCGAAGGGGAGGCTCCCAAACTGGCTCCGGATGTCCTCATCCACGGCGACGGTCTGAAGATCACCCCCATCGATCAGGCACGCCTGATCGCCGGGATCGCGCCCGGCGTCCATTCGCCCAACGTCAAGGGCCCGCCCTTCCCGTTCACCGATCCCATCGCGTTGGCAGAAATCCGAAAGGGGATGGAAGCAGCCGTCACCGAAGGGTCGGGCAAGATCTGCAGGATCCCCGGGTTCCCGGTTGCCGGGAAGACCGGAAGCTGGAAAGGCTCCCGCTGGTTCGCGTGCTATGCCCCCATCGAAGATCCGAAATACGTGGTGGCGGCCTACACGCACGGAGGAGGCATCCATGGCGGCGTCGAGGTCTGCCGTCGGTTCTTCTTGAACTACCTCCAAGGACAGGGCTACGCACAGGTTCCCGCAAGACGGGGCAGTCGCCGCCACAGCATCCGGTGACGTCCAGACCGACCCATTCCTTTGATCCGGTGGGGACGCTACTTGGATCCCTTTCCTGGAACCGAGTTCATCACCATGTTGATGGTGAATAGGAAGGTGGAGATCGTCACCGGCTTCGTGAGGTAAGCCGCGGCCTGAAACTGCTTGGAGGCCTCGAGGTACTGGGTCTCATGCAGGGCCGAGAGGAAGATGATCGGGATGTGCCGGGTCAGCCGGCACGCACGAAAGACTTCGGCCAGGGCAAACCCATCGAGGACCGGCATCATCAGATCGAGGACGATCAGATCCGGCTTGTTCAGGATGGCCACCTTGAATGCATCCATGTTGAGACTCTCGATGACCTTGTACCCCTCGTGCTCCAGGAGCTGCCCAATCATCAGAGAATGGTCGACGTCATCCTCGACGATCATAACGGAGCGGCCGACCGCTGAGGCGTTGAGAATGACCTTCCCCGGTTCTCCCGCGACCGACGGCGGCGCGGCCACGGGCGCTGGCGCGCGCTCCTGAGGCGAAAGGCGTCCCTGCACGAAGAGGGATTTGAGCCGGTTCACGAAATCGGACTGCCTCATGGGGACGTCCACGAAATCCACGGGCGCCGTTCCCTCGTCTTCGCGAATCCGATGGTGAGCTCTGCCGATGGTGATGAGCAGGGCCGGAACCTCTCTCTGACCAGCCTCGAGTCGAAGCCACCGGAACACGGCGGGCCCATTCATCTGCGGGGTCACGCAGTCCACGATCATGAGGTTGGGGTGAGCCTTCTTGAGAACCTCGACGATCTGATCCGCCCGGGTGACGAGAAAGAGGGAGAATTCGTGGGCCGCCAAGAAATACTGGATCGTGCTGCCGTACTCCGGCGCCGCGACGACCAGCAGTCGAACCTGTTCTTTCGCCTTCCCCACGGCCAGCAGTCCAGGGCCTCCCCACCCGACGATCCGGTTCCTGAGCGAGACCTAGGATACCACAGTCGAGCGACGGGAGATACCGGCTTGATGGAGGGCTGACCGGATCCTCAAGCCCGTGTCGGCTTCGGACAATGCTGCGATCAACAGGATCCTTGGAGGCGGGTAACACGACCGGATCAGGTGGATGACCTCCGCGTCGCTTGACTTCGCGAACAGCTCCAAATCAGATTCCAGAGCATTCGCCCATTCCTGGTACTTCTTCGGGACCAGGAATCGAGCGGTCGACACCTCGCGCTTGAGCGGCGAATCGAGAAGCAGCGCGCAGAAATAGGGATAGCAGCGGTCCTTGAGAGGGCCGATGGACGATTCGAACTCCCTCTCCACGGCCTCCACCCGGGCCACTCGGTCCAGGGTCTCCTCTGTCGGATGGAGGCTTGCCGCCAGCCCCTTGAGCACCTCAAACCGCATCAGGAGGGTCACGACCCGGCACGCATCCCGCTCCTTGAGGCAATTCGAAAGCTCCGAGAAAACGACCTCCCGGCCGAGCTTGTCGAGCATGCCGGTCGTGAGCGCCTCGGACATGAGCGCCGACGTCCTGGGCTCCAAGTCGAACCTGAGTCGGCCTGAGAAGCGAACGGCCCGGAAGATCCTCGTCGGATCCTCCACGAACGACAGATTGTGGAGCACTCGGACTTTTCGCTCCAAGAGGTCTCTGTATCCGCCGTAGTAGTCGAAAAGATCGCCCAGGTTGCCGCGGGAGAGGCTCAGGGCCATGGCGTTGATCGTGAAGTCTCGGCGGAACAGGTCCAGCCGGACATTCTGGGTGTCGACCTGGGGCGGAGCCGCCGGGAACTCATAGAACTCCCGTCGGGTCGTCGCCAGGTCCAATCGAATGCCCTGGATGGACAGGGTTGCTGTCCGGTAGCGCTCGTAGAGCTGAATCCGACCACCGAACCTCTCGTGGATCGTCCGGGCGAGCAGATGGGCATCCTGCTCGACTACAATATCCAGATCCATGTTCCGGCGAGAGAGCAGGACGTCTCGAACCGTGCCGCCGATCAGATACGACTTGAGCCCCAGCTCGTCCCCAACCTCTCCCACCTGACAGAGAAGTCGAAACCGGTCGGCCGAGAGCGATTGTTCCAGAAGCGTCCGGCAATGGACAGGACCGGCTGGACGGCCGGTCCGCTGAGGGCGCCGCTCCTGGTTGAGCGATCGGTGGAGGCATCGGAGCACGTCCTGCGCGGTCACGATCCCGACCATGGCGTCCTTCTCCACGACCGGCAACGACGAGACGTTCCGTTCGATCATGAGTTGGTGGATGTCGAGGAGCGGCGTGTCGGGAGAGATGACATAGGGATCCCGGGTCATGTAACCGGTGACCCTCGCATGCCCCAGTCCATGGCGAACGGCCTTCTCCATGTCGGCCCGGGTCGCGATCCCCACGAGCCGGGTCCCATCCATGACCGGAAGGCTCCCGTACCCGAATCCGCTCATGATCATCCGGGCGTCGGCGATCGCTGCGGTAGCGGAAACGGTCTTCACGGGGGACGTCATGATCTGAGCCGCCGTACTTTGAGGCCGGATCCTTTTTTTGAGAACGTCCAGGAGTCGTGCGCCGGCCGCCTGGGGGGGGACGTTGTGGAGGACGGCACTGGCGGCATACGGGTGTCCCCCTCCTCCGAGTTCCGCGAGCACGTCGCCCGCCGGCACTTCGGAGAACCGGCTGCGCCCGATGAGGTAGGTGTGGCGCCCCATACCGACGGCCACAAAGAGAATGCCCAGGTCTTGGATCTCCCGGAGCTTGGCCACGACTGCATCCAGGTCCTCGAGGTAGGTGCGGCAACTCGCGAGGCCCAGTCCCACCTCGAAACCCTGGAGCCGGTAGACTTTCATGGACTTCATGAGCTGCTCCAGAAGGATCCGCTGTTCGTGGTTCAGGCCGCGCCCAACAAACATGGAGATGATGGAGAGATCCGCTCCGAACCGGGTCAGATCAAAGACGGTCCGCACGTCGGTCGGTGTCGTGGAGCCGAACAGCAAACATCCGGTGTCCTCGTAGATGGCAGTGCAAAAGAGCGTGGCCTCGATGGGAGAGATCGGCATCTTCCGCTTGAGGAGCTCACGCGCCAGCAGGGTGACGGTCGATCCGAGCTTCCGGGTGAACCGCTTCTCGCTCGCGTCGCCCCTGGCTCCTCGCGGGATGGGGTGGTGGTCGAAGAAGATCTTCTCGACGCTGGGCCTCGACGCCACCTCGGAGAATCGACCCAGCCGGGAAATGTCCTGCGTGTCGACGACGATCAAGCGAGTGATCCGCGCCAGCTCGATCTCCCTCGCCCGGAGCAGCCGGACTTGGCGGAGGTAGAGGGTAAAGAACTCACGCACGTTTCGGTTGAGACTGCCCGAAAGCCCGAGGTGTGCCCCCGGGTAGAGCTTTGCCGCTGCGATCATAGAAGCGGCCGCGTCGAAATCCGCGTTGATGTGCGTCACGATGATGTCCATGTGGCACCGCTTCCGAACCGAGTTCCTTACCGAGTTCCTTTTTCGCGAGTATATCACGGCCCGATTCCGATACCGGGCGGTGACACCCGCAAAACAGTTTGTCGCGGGGCACCACCCAGATCGGGTCGACTTTCCTTGGCGAGGCGGGATGTGACACCCGTGGTTTATCGCGGGGCACCACTGCACGTCTTTGGCTCCAGGTTCGGGCACTGCGGAGGGGGGGCATGACGCCACGGTGGCAAGTATCCTGAGGCGCTCTTCATGGAATCAAACCTCCGTGCGTCTCAGTGCTTCTCGGTGCCTCCGTGTTTGTCCGGGTCCTGGGATGGTGCTTGCTCAGGGATCTCCCACTTTTCGGGTTTGTCGGAGAGACTGGAGGAAGGACTCGGGCGTGGTATAGTGTCACCGGTCTTTGGCGACAAGACCCTTGGCAGCAGGAGGATCGGGGCGATGAGAAACGTGAAGGCACCCAGGGGCTCCCGGATCACGTGCAAGACTTGGGGAGCAGAAGCAGCGATGCGCATGCTCATGAACAACCTCGACCGCGAGGTGGCGGAAGACCCGGACAATCTGGTGGTCTACGGAGGCTACGGTCGCGCGGCCCGGAGCTGGGAAGCCTACGACCGAATCGTCTCCAGTCTGCGCGCCCTCGAGACGGACGAGACCCTGCTGGTCCAGTCGGGCAAGGCGGTGGGCGTGTTCCGGACGACCCCGGACGCGCCCCGGGTCTTGATCGCCAACTCCAACCTCGTGGGACGTTGGGCCAATTGGGACCACTTCTGGGAGCTCGAGAAAAAAGGGCTGATGATGTACGGCCAGATGACAGCCGGATCGTGGATCTACATCGGTACCCAAGGAATCCTCCAGGGCACGTTCGAGACGTTCGCGGAGGTCGCGCGGCAGCATTTCGGAGGCTCGCTCGCCGGCAAGATCGTTCTCTCCGGCGGTCTGGGGGGGATGGGCGGGGCTCAGCCACTCGCCGTCACAATGAATGGCGGCGTGGCCCTCATCGTCGAGGTGGATCCCGCCAGGATCCACCGTCGAGTCCAACAAGGGTTCTGTGATGTCTTGATCGACGACTTGGAGCGCGCTCTCCAGGTTGCCAAGGAGAAGGCCGCGAAGAAGGAGGCATACTCCATCGGGCTTCTCGGAAACACAGCCGACGTGCTGCCTCGGATGCTCCAGCTCGGGTTCATCCCAGACTGCCTGACCGACCAGACCTCGGCGCACGACATGCTCCGCGGATACGTTCCCCACGGGATGACGCTCTTGGAAGCCCTCGATCTCAGGGAACGAGACGGTGAGGAGTACCAGCGCCGGGCCCGCGCCTCCTTGGTCGTACACCTCAAGGCGATGCTCGACATGCGACAAAAGGGCTCGGTCACGTTCGACTACGGGAACAACATTCGCGGAGAAGGCCTGGCCCAAGGGGTTCAGGACGCGATGTCGTTCCCCGGGTTCGTTCCGGCATACATCCGCCCCTTGTTCTGTGAGGGTAAAGGGCCGTTCCGCTGGGCCGCCCTGTCCGGCGACCCGGCAGACATCCTTCGGACCGACCGACTGGTGCTCGACCTGTTCCCTTCGGACGAAAACCTGAAGAAGTGGATCCCCTTGGCGCAGAAGAAGGTTCCGTTCCAGGGGTTACCCGCGAGGATCTGCTGGCTGGGGCTCGGGGACCGCGCCCGATTCGGTCTTGCGCTCAACGACCTCGTGGGACGAGGCGAACTGACGGCGCCGATCGTGATCGGACGCGACCACCTCGATTGCGGGTCGGTGGCGAGCCCCTACCGAGAGACGGAGAGCATGAAAGACGGATCCGACGCCGTGGCCGACTGGCCGCTCTTAAACGCGCTGACCAGTGCCGTCTCCGGGGCGACGTGGGTTTCGATCCATCACGGCGGAGGCGTGGGCATGGGCAACTCGATCCACGCCGGGCTCGTGATCGTCGCCGACGGCACACCCGAGGCAGCCCGGAGGCTCGAACGGGTCCTCACCAACGACCCTGGGACCGGTGTGATGCGACACGCGGACGCCGGGTACGAGAAGGCCATCCGGACGGCCGAGGCACGAGGCCTCAAGATCCCGGGACTCACATGGAACGGGTGATAGTGGGAAGATCGACGTGATCGACCAGCACACGCTTCACTCGACGTCCCCGGAGGCTCGTCGTGACGAGCCCGACCTCTTGTTGACCGGGGCCTCGCAAGTCGTGACCTGCTCGGGGCCCGGTCCCCGTCGGGGTAAGGAACTCGGCCAGCCCGGGATCGTCGAAAACGGCGCGGTCTTGATCTCGCGAGGCCGAATCGTCCGGGTTGAAGAGACCGCCACCCTCCGCGCCCAAACCGCGAACAGGCTGAGAAACGGCCAAATCATAGAGATCCGCCTGTCCGGCCGCTCGGTCGTTCCAGGGTTCGTGGACCCTCACACCCACGCGGTCTTCGTCGGGAATCGAGCCGCCGAGTTCGAGCTTCGCGTCCTGGGAAAAAGCTACCTGGAGATCCTCCAGGCCGGTGGTGGCATCCTGGACACGGTTTCCAAAGTCCGAACCGCCGACCTTTCGACCCTCGTGTCGGAGACGCTGCCACGGCTGGCCCGGATGCTGGCCCTTGGCACGACGACAGCCGAGGTCAAGTCGGGCTACGGACTCTCTCTCGAATCGGAACGGCGGATGCTCGAGGCGATCCGCGAGCTGTCGCGAAAGCAACCGATCGAACTGGTGCCGACGTTCCTGGGCGCCCACGCCTGTCCCAAGGACGTGGACAAAGACGACTACGTGACCGACGTGGCAGAACGGATGCTCCCGGAGATCGCGAGTAAGGGTCTTGCCCGGTTCGTCGATGTCTTCTGTGATGCCGGGGCTTTTGACTGTGGTCAAACCAGAAAGATCCTCGAGGCTGCCCGCGGACTGGGCTTCGGGCTCAAGCTCCACTCCGATGAGATCGCTTCCATCGGCGGTACGCCGTTAGGAATCGAACTGGGATGCACATCGATCGATCACCTGGAGAGAACCGTCGACGTTTCCGTCGAGCTCCTGGCGAAGTCCCCGACGGTTGGAGTCCTCCTTCCGGGAACCGGCCTCGTCCTGGGGCTGGGATTCGCGCCGGCCAGAAGGCTCATCGAGGCCGGTGCAGCCATCGCTCTGGCCACCGATCTGAATCCCGGATCGTGCTACACCGAGTCGATGCCGCTGATCCAGACCCTGGCGTGCGTTGGGATGCGACTCACACCGGCCGAGGCTCTCGTGGCCTCCACGCTGAACGCGGCCCACGCCATCGGCATGTCCCACGAGGTGGGCAGCCTCGAACCCGGCAAGCGGGCGGATCTCTTGGTCCTGGAGGCCGCCGACTACCGGGAGATCGCCTACCACTTTGGAACGAGCCCCGTGAAGGCCGTCTTCAAGAACGGCTCTCTCGTCCACGGCCGTCTCGATTAGGGCCGATTTGCCTCACCGTGCCGTCGGACTGAAGAACGACGTGTTTTCAGTTGCCGTCCGCCCTGTGCTGTAACAATCTCAGAATGAAGGAGAATAAGGTTAACCTCGTGGGGGCTCAGGACAGCGACCCGCTGGATCCTGACACCGTTGGGCGTGGTCATTGAGCCGCTCGTTCGCGACTCCGTAACCTCCTGAAATCCTTTCACTCGCGTGGGTAACATGCTGATCCGAGGACGTCATGGCGAGATCTGACTTCGTTCACCTCCACGTTCACTCACACTACTCGCTCCTCGACGGGGTCTGCCGCATCGAGGAACTGGTGGCAGCTGCGAACGAGCACGAACTGGTAGCCCTGGCGCTCACGGACGCAGGCAATCTGTTCGGTGCCATCGAGTTCTACAAGAAGGCCAAGGACAAGGGCATCAAGCCCATCATCGGTTGCGAGCTCTCCATCACGACCGGCCCGCACACCAAGAAAGACAAGACGAACCTGGCCTACGATCTCGTCCTGATCTGTCGTAACATTGAGGGATACAGCAACCTCATCGAGCTCGTCAGCCTCGGATACCTGGAGGGCTTCTACCACAGGCCCCGGGTCTCCCACGAGCTGCTCGCCTCCCATTCCACCGGGCTCCTGGCGCTTTCCGGAGGGCTCTACGGCAAGATCAGCCAGCATCTCCTTCGTGGTCGCTACGACGCGGCCGTGGAGTCGGTCAAGGAGTACCAGAGGATCTTCGACGGTCACTTCTATCTCGAGATCCTCGACCACGGACTGGACGACCAGAAGCTCCTCAGGGCTCAGCTCATCCAGCTCTCGAAGGAGACGAAAACCCCGCTCGTGGCTACCAACGACGTCCACTACATGCGACAGGAAGACTCGATCGGCCGCGAGGTGCTCTTCTGCATCGCCACGGGAAAGACACTAAATGACGAGAATCGAAAGAAGAGCCCCACCGACCAGCTCTACTTCAAGAGCCCGCAGGAGATGCGCGCGCTGTTCTCGGACATCCCCGAGGCGTACGAGAACACGATGAAGGTCGCCGACGCCGCGAACCTCCAGATCGAATTCGGGAAGTACCACCTGCCCCAGTTCAAGGTCCCGGAAGGTCACACCGACGCGACTTACCTGGACGAGTTGTGCTGGCAAGGGGTGAAACGGCGGTACGCCGACGCGGACGCCGACCTCAAGAGAGAGATCGAGGCACGACTCGAGTTCGAGCTCTCGGTCATCAAGAAGATGGGGTTCCCGAGTTACTTCCTCATCGTCTGGGACTTCATCCACTTCGCCAAGTCGAACGGAATTCCGGTGGGTCCGGGCCGTGGCTCAGCCGCGGGCAGTCTGGTCTCGTACCTTCTCGAGATCACCGAGCTCTGCCCCATCCGATTCGGGCTCTACTTCGAGCGGTTCTTGAACCCCGGACGAGCATCGATGCCTGACATCGACATCGACTTCTGCGAGAAGAACCGAGGCCGGGTCATCACCTACGTCCAGGAAAAATACGGCCACGAGAACGTCTGCCAGATCATCACCTTCGGGATCCTGAAGTGCAAGGCGGCGCTCAAGGACGTATCGAGAGTCTTGGGACTCTCGTTCGCCGAGGCCAACCGGATCACGAAGGCGGTCCCGGGCGACCTCAACATCACGCTCCAGGATTCCCTGGCGGCCTCCCCCGATCTGAGGAAGTTCGCCGAGACGTACCCTGAGCTTTTCTCCATCGCCGCCCGGCTCGAAGGCGTGGCGCGTCACAGTTCCACCCACGCGGCCGGAGTGGTCATCACGCCCGATCTCCTCTACAAGTACGTCCCGCTCTTCAAGAGGGACGATGAAATCGTCACGCAGTACACGATGAAATGGCTCGAAGCGGTCGGGATCCTCAAGATGGATTTTCTGGGTCTCTCCGCCTTGACCGTCATCCAGATGACCCGTGACAACATCCGGCTGGCACGAGGTCTGGACCTCGCGATCGAGAAGATCCCCAAGGACGACAAGCGCACGTTCAAACTCTTGGCAGCCGGTGAGACGCAGGGCGTGTTCACGTTCGAGACGTCCTCATTCAAGGACTTGCTCCGAAGGCTCAAGCCGATCTGCTTCGAGGATCTCGTGGCTGCCCAGGCGCTCGGCCGGCCGGGTCCTCTACAGAGCGGAATGGTGGACGAGTATATCGCAGCCAAGCACGGCCTCAAGGCGATCCACTACCCCCACCCCAGTCTGCAGGAAGTGCTCCGGGAGACCCAAGGGGTCTTCATCTACCAGGAGCAAGTGATGCAGTGCGCCAACATCCTGGCCGGTTACACACTGGCAGAAGCCGATGGACTCCGCAAGGCGATGGGAAAAAAGATCGCGGCGGAGATGGAGAAGCACCGTGAGAGGTTCATCAAGGGGTCGGTGAACAACAACATCGACCAGAAAGTGGCCGAAGAGATCTTCACCTTGATGGAGAAGTTCGCCGCCTACGGTTTCAACAAGGCCCACTCTGCCTGCTATGCCCTGGTCAGCTACCAGACCGCGTACCTCAAGGCCAACTTTCCCGCGGAATTCATGGCAGCGTGCCTCTCGATCGAGATGGGGAACACCGACAAGATGGCGATCCTCATCGAGGAGTGTGATCGGCTCCGGATCGAGGTTCTGCCGCCCGACCTGAACGAGTCGGACATCCACTTCACGGTCGTCGGCCGGAAGATCCGCTTTGGACTGGGAGCCATCCGCAACCTCGGTACCAGCGTGGCGGAGAGCGTGCTGGAGGCCCGTCGGAGACACGGGGCCTTCAAGACGCTCGAGGAGTTCTGCAAGACCGTGGATCTCAAGGCGGTCAACCGACGGGCGATCGAGAGCCTCATCAAGTGCGGCGCCATGGACGACTTCAAGCGCAATCGCGCCCAGCTTCTGGCGGTCGTGGAACAGGCCATGGCCATGGGCGCCGACACGCAGAGACACCAGGCAGCAGGACAGGGGACGCTTCTCGACTTCTTCTCTCGACAGAACGTGAGCTTCGAGACGTCGCTCCTCACCTATCCGGAGATTCCGGATTTCACCCCGCGAGATCTCTTGAACTTCGAGAAGGAGATCCTCGGGCTCTACCTGTCGGGTCACCCGCTGCAGGCGCACGAAAAGCTCATCGAAAAGATGGTCACGGCGACCACCCAGACGCTTTCGAACCAGGCCGACGGGCAGGTCTTCCTGATGGCGGGGATCGTGAAGGCCTTGCGTAAGCTCCGGGTGAAGTCGACCGGCCGCAACATGGCAATCCTGACTCTCGAGGATCTGGCCGGCTCTCTGGAGATACCCATCTTCAACGAAGTCTACGAGGCCTACAAGGAGCACCTCGTTGAGGACAACGTCCTGGTGGTCCACGGGAAGATGGCGAGTCGCCGCGACGGCGAGACTCGACCCTTGGTAGAGGGTGTCATCCCTCTGGACACGGTCATGACCAACCGGAACTGGAAGGCCTCTCTCACGATCGAGTGCACCGACGGCGCGATCACCCAGTCGGCGATCGCTCGGTTGAAGAACCTCCTGCTCGCCTACAAGGGGCGCCACCCCGTCTACTGGAAGATCCATACGGAGTGTGACCGGGTTGTCGTCGTGAGGCTGGGCAAGTCGTACAAGATCACGCCGAACAAGGAGCTGGTGTCGGGTATCGAGGAGGTTCTCGGCCCCGGGACCGTCTCGATCAGCCTCACTCCTCCGGACCCGGAGGTTCGGGAAGCCAAGGCCGGGGAAGCGGCCGGCTGAGGCCACGTATTGCGCCACCCGGGACTGTCGGAGTCGCCCCTCCCCGTGCTAGAATCGCTCATGAAGCGCCCGTCGCGCGTTCTTCAGTAGTCTTTCCACTATGAGACGGATGGTCATCGAAGGCCATCCTCACCAGAAGAGGTGTCCTGCCATGTCGGAGGACCGCCGGACTCAGATCCGCTCCGTGTTCGGTCTTCTGCTCTGTATCACCATCGCGATCTTGGAGGTCGGCTGCAAACTGGGAAGCTTCGCCGACCTGAACACAAACGGGAACACAAACGGGAACTCGAACGGGAACGGGAACTCGAACTCGAGCCTCGTGTTCTCGACCCCGGAGGACGTCAGCAACAGCCACAGCAACCTACGGAGCGCCTGGCCGATCGAGAGCAACGTCATCTTGGACGACGTCGGAAGCCTCCACGTCCTTTACGAAGAGACCGATTCGATCGGATCCGATCGCCAAATCAAGTACGTGACCAAGACGTCCGGCGGATCTTGGTCGACACCGGTTCAGCTCTCGGCGGCGGCGTCTTCCATGGGTTCGATTGCCTCCTTTTCCGCGCGGATGGATGTTCACCCGACGAACGGGCACGTCTATGCGGTCTGGACCCGTGCCAGCCTCTCCAGTGCTGTCTACATGGTTCACAATAGGTCCGGAAGCTTCACGGCCGAGACCCAGATATCCGATACCAACACCCCGCCCAACTTGAACTTCGCGCCCGGGGTGAGAGTCGATGGCGGAGACAACGCCCACTTCGTCTGGACAGGCCAGCCATCGGGACGCAATGTGGTCTACTACCGGGGACTGTTCGACGGGACCCTCGACACCGCGCAGACCGCCGTGTCGAGCCTGACCGAGGACTCCTGGATCGAACCGTCCGGACTAGCCGTGATCCCCCCTGCCGACGGGGCCCAGGTCGTCTCGGTCGCCTACGTGGGATCCACCCCGGTCCATCTCTGGTACGCGGAACGTCCTGCCGGAAAGGGCCAGTCATTCGGGACCCCGATCGACATTTCGAAGGACAGTCAGAGCACCCACGAACTGGGATCGATCGATGCCTCTCCCCGCTTGCTGTTCGACGGGACCGGTGATCTGAGGGTGCTCTGGACCCACATGTACGCCAGCGGCTCAGTGAGCGCCGACATCTGGGGCAATCCACGCGCGGCCTCGGGCTCATTTAAAGACACAAGCGACAACCTGACGCGAGCGTCGCAAGGTAGCTCGTCCAGCGTCACCGCCCCCATCGACCTCGGAGGTCGGCTGGCCGTCGACTCGAGCGGCTGTCTCCATCTCTTCTGGGAATACAATCCGGGCACCGGTACCGACGAATACTACCACCGGTATTTCTCGCCGATCGCGGTCGACCCGTCGACAGTGGTGTCAGCGCTCTTGGGCACAACGACTACGCTCTTCCAGACGCACGGTATCCGAACCGCCCTCGACTCGTTCGATGCGCTTCACGTCGCCTGGGAACAGGAAGACTCGAACGCGGCAAGAACCATCTACTATCAAAAGAGATCGGCCGGTTCCGGAGGGAGTTTCGAGAGCTCGGCCACGCAGCTCTCCGTAACGTCCCTGGACTCGGCCCTCAAATCGGCCGCCGCCTCCGGGGGTGGACGATTCTTTGCGATCTTCGACAAAGGAGATGTCCCGAACGCGCACGTGGTCACTCGCGAAGTCAACGGCTCGGTGCGAGGCCCCCTCAATCTTTCGGAGTCCATCGGTGCCCAGTCCCAGGGGCTCATCGTGCGTGTGGATAGTGCCGGCACCGCCCATGTGCTCTGGATCTCGACGTTCAATTCGACCCAGAGGGACATCTATTACAGCTCCGGGACCTGATCGGATCGGACGCTCTCTGGTTTTGCTCTTTTCCGTGAGGACTAAGGGCGATCGCCCCGGGCGCCGATGATCTCTTTGGGTCAGTCCCCATGAGGCATGCTACGCTTTTCGCTCGAATCCTGAGCTTGTTCTTGGCCACGGCTGCGGTCGCGATGGCGGCACCGCTGTCGGTGAAAGTCTCTGACGTCGACCTCTCCGAGTTCCCCAGGGTGAACGTCGTCTTCGAACTCGCAAGCCCGGACAAGCTCGATTTCAAGCAGCTCACGAACGATGCGATCCGCCTGATCGAGGAAGAGGTCCCCGTCTCCAACCTGTCGCTCGTTCCCTGCGACACCCAGCTCTCCCTGGCCCTGTTGCTCGACGACTCCGGCAGACAGGACCACACTCTCTCGCAGCTCAAGAGATCGATCTACCGATTGATCGATCGTCTTGCGTATCACGATGAAGCCGCTGTCGTCACCTTCGCCCGGGGAACAAAGGTGCTCAGTCCCCTGACATCGGACAAGAGAATCCTCACCGACGCGGTGGGGCAACTCAAGGCCTACGGAGCGAGCGCCCTTTTCGATGGCCTGGCCATGGCCATCGCCGAGGTTCACCGTGGCAAGGGAAAACGGGCAGTGCTCCTGATCAGCGACGGGATCGACGAGGTGTATCCAGGGGGGCGCCCGCTATCCGAAGAGACGCTCCCGGCCGTGATCCAGATGGCTCGGGAACACGACATCGAGATCTACACCATCGGCGTGGGAACCCGCGTCGACCGGAAGATGCTCACGACCCTGTCCCGATCGACCGGCGGCGTCTACATGCATGCGCCCTCGGACGTGGAGATCGGCGAACTCGTCCTGAGAATCTCAATGTCGTTCCACGGTTTGTTCAAGCTGGTGTATGACTCTCCCAGGCCGGCAGAGGACAACCAGCTTCGGGAGGCCAAGATCCAGGTCGACTTCCGAGGGCACCACGGCGAAGACCTCTTCGGCTACCGATTCCCCCAGCGCACCGACACAGACCTGGTCACGGTGAAACGAACCGATGCGTATCAGCCCGGCACGGGTAATCTGCAGGTCTTCACACTGGGGCTCAGACAAAAGCCTCTGCCCCTCCGCTTCTTCCTCTTCGACCGCTACAACCGACCCATCCGGCAGGGGATGACCAGCCCTGACGGTTACGGGAAGCTGGACAGTCGGGACCCGGAGCTGATCAAGATCCCTCCGGGAACCTACAGGTTGGAGTTGGAGGTTCCAGGAACGACACTTCGGTACGTGCATCCCGGGATCAAGATCGTCGCGGGGGAGACGGAACAGGTGCGGTATCGGTATTCGAAGCTCCTGTTTCGCCGCAACGGAGTGGTCTGGTACGACACTCCTCACCCCTACGGAGACACGTCGGAGTTGATCTCGCTCAAGCTCGTGAACACGGCCGATTCCCGGGTGTGCCATGCGGGTCGACTGATCGACTTCACCCTCGGGAAAGAGACCTTCATCTGGCTCGAGGAGGGAACTTTCAGGATCGAGCTCGCGAATCTCTGGCACCAATCCGCCCCGCCCGACGTCGAGAAGTCGATTCTGAGAAACAGCCTTGAAGCCGACATCGCCTGCCCTGGGACAAACCTCCTGTTCTTCGACGTGGCGGACGACGACTTCGTGTTCGACAAGGACGTGCTGGCTGATGCCCAGCCGATGCGGCCGAAGAAATCCTCACGAACGGTCGTCGTGAACGTGCCGGACGCACCTGAACGGTCCGATGACGGCCCGACCACGACAGACGATAGAGATCCTCCGGATCCGCCGGAAGAGGAATTCGTCGACCGAACAGAACCGAACAATCGTCCAGGAGTGACGGCCGAGCCCGCGCAAGCTCTGGTGAGCGAGCGAGAAGCCGTGAGCGATCCGGTCGCGGCGAGGCGATGTGCTTACGGAAGACTCTTGGAGTTGGCCGGGGGCCTGGAGACGGGCAGCGCCGGCCAAGGCAACCTGAAGCTTTTGATCGCGTCGCTCGACGAGAAGTCCGATCCGTCGACACCCAGAGATCCGCCCGGATCCGGAATCGACTCAGAAGGGGTCTTGGCCTCAAGAATCGTCACCGGAGAACGTACCACGCCTTCGATCCGTGCGGATCCGTCGGAGACAGGCCGAGATAAAGAGACGAGGTCGGCAGCGCGCTTCCGTTCGACATTACGTGGAACAAAGGCTGAAGGCGAAGGACAAGACCTCGGTTCCGCACCGGAACGGAAAGACCTCTCGAGGGGTCGGTTCACTCGCGGCCGTTCGAGACTCCGCCGGGGACGGGTCTTCCTCGCGGACGAGCTCAAACAGCAGCGGCTGAACGGACCCGGATCCACGAAAAAGAGTCCGGCCAAGAGACTCCTCGTCAAAAGCAAAAATGACAAGATCGACCAACGGCCAACTCGATCATCCGGAGATGCCAGATCGTCCGGCATGGAGAGCTGTTCCATGGAGAGTCCGTACCAGACGCTCCTGCGGATGGTTGGGGATAGCGCCAAGCCCCGGCCCCTCCCCTCGCCACCGCGTGAACCGTGAATTTTTAAGACGCGGGACTTCGCTCACGCGTCGAACTGCCGGCGGAATCGCTCGAGGTAGGGCCACAGGATCGGTATCACCAGAGCAAAGAGCAAAGCGTTCGACACCACGTGGACCGGCGTAAAAAAGCATGGAGGAACGAATCCTCCCGCAAAAAAGAACCAGAATGTCACCCCGTACGCTTTGCTTTCCGCCCAATCGGTGATGATGTGGTACGCTAACGTCAGGGTAGCGCCGCGTATCGCCAGTCGCCCACGGCCGGGGCGGTCGATCTCGAGCCGCGCAACGTCTTTCTCAAAGGCCGCGGATCCGGGTTCGATCGGTCCAGCCACCACCGTGGTCTCGAGTTCCAGCCGAGATGAAGTCATCCCGGGAGGATTCACGCCTCCGGGACGACACCAAGCCCCGGCCCATCCCGTCGCGCTCCACGCCACGATTTGGCCAACACAGAGAAAGAGGTCGGCCGGGCCAAAGGGGTTCAGCAGTTGGTGCAGAATCGAAGCCAGAATGCCGGTGATCGCGCCACTCACCGGACCGGCAAGGTGTCCCGCGAGATAGATTGTGAGGGTCTTGGCTTCGACGTTGAATTTCGCGACGCTGACAAGGCCGAGGATGTAGGTCAGAGACGCGCACAGACCGGGGATGACCACCTTCATCACTCGGCGTCCTGAGGAGCGATGATGCCTGTCGTGCATTGGTGGCGACCCCACGCCGGGGCGTATCATAAGCCAGTCGGTTCCAAGGGTCAAGATCACGTCGTAAGGATCAACGTAAGGATGAAAGGAGACGGTGGGCGAAGGTGTCAGCCAGACTCCGCGTTTTGAGCACCATTGGCCTTCTGAGTTTGACGGTCGGAGCGATCGCCGCGGCCGGTGCAAAGGACAACCCAGACGAGGTCAGGATCGGGTTCTTGTGTCCGTTGACGGGCGTCGAGGCTCCGACCGGGGCGGAGCTGCGAGAGGCTTTCGAACTGGCGTGCAGCGAGAGGAACGCGGACGGGGGGATCAAGGTCGGCGTCAACAAGCGAAAGGTGCGGCTGGTTCTCTCGGATTGCCAGGGAAAGCCCGACGAAACCTCGTCGGTCCAGAGACTCATCAGACACCACAAGGTGCAATTGGTCGTCGGAAGCTTTTCCCACGGTCGCGGCCTGTCGGCGGCCGAGCTTTGCCAGAAGCACCAGATCCCGATCGTGATCCTTTCGACCGCGGGAACGGAACTCACCAAGAAAGGCGAGTACGTATTTCGAGTACCCCTTGCGGATACGCTCCAGGCCACGGCGATGGCTCGGTTCGCCCGAAATACGCTAAAGGCAAAGACCGCGGGCCTCTTCGTCGAGAAGACCTCCGCGTCGTCAGCCACTCTGGGGGCACGTTTCCAGGAAGTCTTCAAGAGCGCGGGTGGAGAGATCGTATCGGAACAGACCTACGGATCCGAGGACTTCGATTTTCGGATTCAGCTCACCGGATTCAAAGACAAGAACCCCGACGTCATCTACATACCCGGATCGCACACCTCCGCCGGCCAGATCGCTCTTCAGTCACGGGACCTCGGGTTGACCTCGGTGCTTCTGGGAGGAGACGGGTGGGACAGTCCCAAGCTCTTGGAGATCGCCGGTTCCTCCGTGGAAGGAGCGTTCTACTGCGCCCATTTCCATCCCAAAGAGCCGCGAGCCTCGGTCGCTCGGTTCGTGGACGCTTACGGCAAGCGTTTCACAAAGCCGCCCTCAGGCTTGGCAGCCCTGGGTTACGACATCGCCCGGCTGGTCATGTCCTGCGTCGAACGTGCCGGAAGTCTCAAGGGACCGGCCCTTCAAAAGGCGGTTGCATCCGCTCGAGGATTCTCAGGTGTTACTGGAAGTATTACAATAGACAAGGAGCGGACGGCGGAAAAGTCTACAGTAATCGTTTCAGTCACTAGCAGCGGTGTCGACTTCAGAGAGATCTTCACGCCCTGACGCGCGGGGCACGGTCCAAAGAACCTATCCCAGCCCCCCCGCTGCCGCGGCCGGCCGCGACGAACGTAGGTTCTTTGGGCTCTCACACAATCCGCACGATCTCCGCCTGCCTTGGGCCACCGATCCGCACTTGTCTGTTCGCATCGACATAGCAGTCGATCTCCGTGCGCACACCGAACTCGGGCAGATAGATCCCCGGTTCGACCGAGAAAAGCGTCCCTGGGACGATGAGCCGATCGTCGCGGGTCTCGAGATTGTCGATGTTGACACCGTTGCCGTGCACTTCCTCGCCGATCGAATGACCGGTGCGATGTACGAAGTAGGGACCGTAACCGTGGGCTTCGATGTGGGAACGGCATACCTGGTCGACCTCCCATCCGCGGAGGAGCTCACCGGATTCCATCCTTCGTTCCACGAGAGAAACCGCTCGGTCTCGAGCCTCTCGGGCGATGGAAAAGACCCGCGCGTAATCCTCGGGTACGTTCTCGCCGACGTACGCCATCCACGTAATATCGAAGTAGATGGCCCGTGGCCCGGAAAGCTTCGCCCACAGGTCGATGAGAACCCGATCCCCGGGTTTGATGGTCACGGTGTTGTCCTGCCTGGGCTCGAAATGGGGATCCGAGGCATGAACGTTGACGGCCACGATGGGAGGATCCCCCCAGACGAGCCCTTGCTCTCGGTACCGGTCGAGCATGAATCGCTGGATCTCGAACTCGGTCGCGCCCGCCCCCTTCACGCACCGACCGATCTGGGCAAACGTCTCGTCCAAAACAGCGTGGACTCGTCGACCAGCCTCCAGGTGGGAAGAGAAATCCCGATCATTGATGGCGGCCTCGAACTTCTGCACCAGATCGGCCGACGAGACGACTTCGACGCCGAACGATCTCACGAGTTCCACCGTGCCCGCGTCCGCCAAAGAGACGGATGGAATCAGACAATTCTCCGAGTACTGCATGGCAACCCGTCGAGAGCCGGAAAGCATCTCACGGAGAAGCTCATGCTGTTTCTGCCAGGCCAGGTATATCTTCTTCTCACCAGGAAGACCATCGAGCTTGTGGGGTTCCACGCTGTGGCACAGCTTTCGGGGTTCTCCCCGGGATGGAATGAAGTAGTACCACCTGCGTGTGGACATCTTTCCGGAATCGAGCCCAAGGATGCGGTAACTGATCTGGTCACGATTGTGAAAGTCGTAGAGCAACCAGCCATCGAGACGGGCTTCCTGCAAGGCTTCCTGAATGGAGCTCAAACGTTCCACGGATTCCTCCCTGGGATTCGAGACGGACGAGTCAGTTGTTGGTGCTGGCGGGGGAAAAGCTGACGACGAGTCTGTTCTTGGCATAGATCCAGAACTTGGTAACCGGCCGCACTCCGCCTTCGTGAGGTTTCAAAAAAAAGCGGGCGATCGGGCCGGCATCGTCACGGACCGTGGTCTCGAGCCATCTGGACGCGATTTGGTAGGTGACGGTGTAGGAGCGACCGTCGACCGTGAACGTAAGGGGATCTCGCGCCTTGTCATCGGCTCTCGGCGTTCTCCACTTGACCAGATAGACGAGAGAGACCGTATCCACGAGCTTCCGCTTGTGCTCGGCCGCTGCCGCGTTGAGCCGGTCCCTTTCCACCACCTTCACAACCTTCGACCCATCCATCCGGAACTCCCGATAGATATCGAACTCCAGAAGGTCGGTCTTGTCCGGAGGTTTGACCTTGCCGATCAGGCGGACCGAGAACTTGTCCGGTCCGAGTGTCTTGCACTCGAGCTCACCGAATCCCAGTTCCTTGAAGCTCTTCTTGATCGTCGCACGATACTGAGCCCCCACATTGTAGGTCTCGTTCGTGGCCAAGACCGAAGCCGGAGGGTCTGACGGTTTGCCACGAGAGGCCCGGAGCTTGCCGATGACCTCCGTGATCTTCGTTCCTGAACCCCAGGAATTGTCCCCCAAAAGGAGCAGGACAAGGAACGGAACGAACCACGATCGAGCACTCATCGGACCCTCCTCCGGCGGCCAGCAATCGGCGCGACGTATTCACATGTCACCACGGTGCGAATGCCACCGCGGACGGAGAAATCACCTTCGATTCTCATCCGCCGGGGCTTGAGATGGGCGATCATGTCCTCCAGGATGCGGTTGGTCACGGCTTCGTGAAAAGCACCTTCGTTTCGGTACGACCACAGGTAGAGCTTGAGCGATTTCAACTCCACGCACAGGCGATCGGGAACGTACCAGAAACGGATTTGGGCGAAGTCGGGCTGCCCCGTGAGGGGACACAGACAGGTGAACTCGGGGCAGTCGAAGTGGATTTCGTAGTCCCTGTCCGGATTTGGGTTGGGAAAGGTATCGAGCTTCTTGGAGGGTTTCGTGGGCATTTGGAATCACCTGGGAACAGGGAGAACCCCCACGCTCCCGAAAGGACGAACTCGGCTCTGGGCCGCTACTCCGACAGACGACGGTCTTCCGGAGGCCGGCTCCTCACGGAACCTGAACACTCAATATTATCACACTGCCCGCGGCGTCGGCGTCGGTTGCGGCTAAGCGTCATGATGGCGAGACTGCCAGTCTGGAAGGGGCAAGACTGAGGCGCTGATGCTGGAGGACTTCCAGGGAAACCTGTCTTGCCGAGTCAACGTCCCGATACGCGAATTTTGCCTGATCGGGTCCCGATCGCCATCTCGCACAACGGCGCATTGAGCACACCCGAGAACCGGTGGGCGCCGTGCTGCGTCGCGGAGAGGTTCAGACTCGTCGTGATCCGGTCCGGGCTCGCATGCATCTCGAAGCGAATGTCGGATTGCAGCGGGACTCCCACTTCGATGGTCCCCGTGTCGGTCCAGAGATGCTGATCCCCCCGTCCGAGGATTCTGTAATCTACATAGAGAGACCCTGTCTTCGACTCGAAATCCAGATCGCCCTGGCATTCACGAGCTCGAATCGTCCCCGACCGCGTTCTCGCCCGGATCCTCGCGTCGAGCTTTCCCTCTATCCAGATCGCCCCTGACGAGGTCTCGAGCTCCAACGCTCCTTTGGCCCCCTGCACGAGGACGGCACCTTGGTCGCTCTTCGCATGAATCTTGCCCTCCACGTCTTTGAGGGCGATGGAACCGTACGCGGTCATGAGATGGGCACGAACCCGGGCCGGGGCACGGATGACGATGTGGGCCATTGCCGGCTGCACTTTTCGCTTTACGTAGTCGATGGCGCGCCAAAAATCGGGAAATCCCCACGCGAGTGTGGCGATGCGGATCGACCGTTTGGCGGTGCTGGTCCCCAGCCGAATCGAGTCCCTATGGGTTTCGGCTTCGGGTAGGTCCTTTCCGGTCCCGACCCGGACAAAAGTGACCTCCACGCGGTCCTCGGTCCACGTCCTATACGTGACAGTGCCCGAAAGATGAAGAAGCTCCAGGTCGAATGCCCCTCTCGGATAGTCGGCAAGCGAGATCTCGACCGTGCGGCGGTCGATGGCTTCGCTGGCGCTCGCCCCGGATACGAGGCCAACCAGCAGAAAAAGCGTTCCAAGAGGGAGACGGACGTTGATCATCGATCCTCCAGTCAACTCATCGGCCGTGAATCCGCAAGCTCGGAAGAGCGCTCGATCGAAAAGAGCGACGATCCGCAGACGGGGTGCAGATGGGGGACCCAAATCCTTCACCTCATTCTGGCAAACCCAGTGATCATGAGCGTTTCGAGGACATACACTTTCACTTCCCTGGACCCCAGATGTGCCCCGGATGCAAGAAAGAACGAAGTCGCCGCGACGCAGGTGTACAGAGACGTACATCGAGGAGCGGCGACGAGTTCTGACG
>Ga0074195_1000582_pt1 | contig 67454 bp, 50 predicted proteins | sample EPASupsiteHSE623_FD_64525 | JGI IMG/M metagenome (GOLD analysis project Ga0074195, IMG submission 64525) | Bioremediated contaminated groundwater from EPA Superfund site, New Mexico - Sample HSE6-23 | ecosystem: Environmental > Aquatic > Deep subsurface > Groundwater > Contaminated ...
CGACGCCTGGGATGACGGCTGGACCGCAGAGGTCAATGGCCGCATAGCCTCCATCTGGCGGGGGAACATCGCCTACAAAGCCGTCCAGCTCAAAGACAGCAAGAGCAACATCGTCTTTCAGTACAAGTCGCCGTGGCGAACCATGGCCCTACCGTGGATGTACGCCTCGTGCATTGTCTGGTTCGTGTTCGTTCTGCGAGAGGTCCTTCTCATTCTGACGGGGCGGTGGTGATGGAGTCCGCCCCGCGCCCGACGGGCGGTCATTCGAGGCTGGCAATTTTCGCGGTCGTGGCAGTCAATGGGTGTTGGGAGGAGACACGGCCGGCAGAGTCATCGATCCGTGCGAAGCGGTCGACGCGGGTGCCGGGTCGACGGTCACCAGTTGAACCGCCGACACCCCGAGGCTGTAGGCGTTTTTGTCCCCTTCCGCGCTCCACTCCCCCGCTCCGGGGCGACAAGCCCCGTCGCTGTCGATGGCCAGCTCGGACAGACCGGAAGGAAGCGTAAAAGACGGACTCACGAAGGTCAGAAACCGATCGGGGATCATATGCCAGCTGCAGAGTCGGCGCTCACCCGCTCGAAGAAGGACCGTCCGTCCCTGCTCGAGTGACATGGCTTTCACCGTCAACGTCAATGGACGGGTCTCGTCCGGGTTGAACACGGTGATTCGTGCACTTCTTGAAGCCAACCTCCATCTGTGGCCGTCCCGGACCACCGGTCCGTGCCAACCCTGAGTGCACAGAGGCGTGGGGTGTTTCGGCCTGGTCAGCAAACGCCGATCGAAAACCACGGTCGCAGGGTCCTCGAACACCCGCGCATGAAGCATCCGGACCCGCAACGGCTCCACTGCAGGAAGACACTGTTCAACGAGAAGAGGATCCTTGTGCACGACGACATAGTCCAACCGATGGACCGTAAGATACAACCACACGTAGTCCTCAAAGTGGATTCCGGACAGCACATCGAAAGACATGACCTCTGCGCCCTGAAGGAACTCCTTCGTCATCAGTCGCGGCTGGGTAAACGGAGAAGTGTGATAGAGAAGATCCTCCGCAACGAGATTAGGGTATCCGGAATACCCAGCCGTCGTCTTCCCTTGATGCCGAGACTGCCAGTAGCCGCAAGACGCATTCAGGACGCTGCACTCCCCCGTTGCGTATTGCGGCGCTTCAAGCAAAGTCGACTGGGAACTCAGTCCCCTGAGGTATTCGTAGCAAGCCGGCATCGGGGTGACTTCAGCCGTGACAAAAGGCACCAGAGCAAGGTCTGCCATCGCGACTGTGCAGAACGCCACAAAGGCGACGACTCGCCACACGGGTTTGTTGAGGCACCCCAAAAAATGGCGCAGCCCTGCGGCCGCGACCAATGCGGCGAAAATGGAGGCTAAAAGATTGAACCGTGCTGGAGCTCGGATGAGGCGAAAAGGGTAGAACCAATGGCGGAGCCACCCTGCGGGCATTGATATTTGATGTCCGAAAACATCGCACCGCGAGCCAAAGGACAACACCAGACACCCCAGGAGGACCATCCACCAAAAACTTGCCCGTCTGAATCCCACTCGTGCCGCAGCTGCATATCCCACGAGTAACCAGGTGGCGACCCCCAGGTATGAGCAACTCTCCACCGTGAAGTAACCGGATCCGTCATACCATGCCGAAGACCATGGACTGCTTCGACCCAGAGGGTGGAACGAAGAAGGAAGAACGTAGCCCCAGAGAGGCACCCGATACCGAAGGAACTCCCCGGAACCCCGTAAGACAGAGTAGCCATGGGCTCGGCTCCAGAGCTGGGGGTAAAAGAGGACGCACATGAAGGCCCCGGAAAGTGCGGCGAACAGGAACAACCAACCGGACCGCGCCCACCACCATTGAAGAAAGCCTGAATTCCGCTCCTGGGCCCCTCGCCAGAGAAGGTAGCAAACGGCGGGAATGATGGCAAACACCGCGAAATACGCGGCGCTGGCGCCCACCATTATGTAGAGAAAGGCGGCCAACAAGAGCCGCCGAACGGTCGGTTGATCTACGAAGCGCAGCCATCCGACCACAAAGAGTGGGATCCAACCCAGTGAAATCAGCTCAATATGTCCCAGAGCGTGCACGAGCACGGGCCCGCTCAGCATTGCCACAAGACCAGCGAATCCGGCGCACCATCGATCCCGAAGAACGTACCAGACAAGAAAGAAAGTCCCCATCCCCGTGAAAACCAGATTGAACAGCCAGATCAGGTTGTAACACAGCACGTCATCCACGCCGGCGAGGGACAAGGGCAAATAGAGAAAGGACTGGAAGTGCAGCGGCGAGAAATTACCGAGTGGAGCGCCGATGGGGTATTGAAGACCAGGACACTGCAGCAAGGGATATCCGTGCAGCATGGAGTCCTTGTACCAGCGCATGACCCGCAAGGCCTGCAGAGGATCGGAACGGCTTCCGGGCAGACGCGAGGTGAACGTGCACACCACGGGATAGGTTGCGAGCAGGACGGCGGTGACATAAGACACCACCAGCAATGTCAGGGTTTTCCAACCCAAGGCGGATCGGGGAGCCGCATCTGAACTGTCGTCGCAGTCGGTCATACCCCACGACTCCTTGTCACTGGCCATCGACCGGTCCCACCGGAAAGGGGGGATGTCTAACACGCGGAATCGAGAGGAGTCAATCGGCTTCAACAGCCAGGGCTTCCGATCCGCAGACGAGCAATGGTATACCATAGACCCATGGACCCGAATACCCCGCCCTCTTCCGCCGAGGACGTCGATCTGCTCAAACACGTCCGAGGTCTCGTTGATCCCGACCTTTCAACCCGCCGTTCGTCCCTCGACGCTCTCATCAGGGCGAAAAGACCGTCTGGTGGGCCGTGGGTCGAACCGGTCTTTGAGCAGCTCTCCGTGGAAACGGAGTCGGCCGTCCAGACTGGACTGATGCGGCTGCTGGGCGAGGAAGACCCCGAGAACGCCATCCCCCTGGAAATGCTTTTAGCGACCCGCGGACGCGCGATCTCGGACGAGGTGATCCGGCTTCTCGTCGCCGCCTCGGTTCGTGAAGACCTGTTCTTCCAGGCGTTCACGGGGCTCGGAAGGCCGCAGCGACGGGCGCTCGCAGGACTGCTCCTGGAGCTTCACCAAGCCGATCCGGAGTCGACCGGACAGACGTTGAAGAGGTGTCTTGATTCCGGACGGGCTCCAGAACAGAGGGTTGCGCTGGCCGCGTTGCTCGAGCTCCCGGAGGACGCCTCTCGATCGATCCTCAAGGAGTTTCCCGAGGAGCTCATTCACACGGACGCCTCAGACGCCTACGATGAGGTCATCGAGATCTCTGACACGAGACGACTCTTCCGGAACGAAGGGCTCGGTTACTTTCCACTCCGACGTCTGGGTCAAGGCGCCATGGGCAAGGTCTACCTCTGTCGGGACTTGAGCCAGGCTTCTCGACTGGCCGCGCTCAAGTGCATCCGGCCGCAGGGTCGGCATGGGCTCGACCCTGACTTGTTGGCCCGGTTCCAGCGAGAGGCGCGCGCACCGAGGCTTCTCGATCACCCGAACATCGTTCCGGTCCGTGGCCACGGCGTGGCGGGCGACCTCCACTGGATCGACGTGGACTTCATCCAGGGGGAGACGCTCCAGGAAATGCTCGAAAGGCAAGGCTCCCTCCCTTGGGAGAAGGCTCTCGACTTCGCGCTCCAACTGGCCCGGGCCCTGGGTCATGTGCACGGAAGAGGGCTGGTCCATCGCGACGTGAAGCCGGCGAACATCTTCATCGAGAGAGAGACCGGACGTCTCATCCTTGGCGACTTCGGACTGGTGGTGGTCCGCGACGAGGAGCTCCAGAAGGAGATCCCCAGCTACACTCCAACGGCGACCCATGTGGTTCTGGGTTCGCCCGGCTACATGTCGTTGGAGCAGTGCATCAGCTCCTCGGTCGACGGCCGGGCCGATCTGTTCTCGCTTGGGGTCGTGCTCTACCAGATGCTGGAGGGCTGGCTGCCGTACTCGACCCCGAACCTGTCGCTCTACATGGCCGCGCTTGCAGCCGGCCGGCCGCCCGAGGCGATCCAATCCAACGTTCCACCGGGCGCCCGTGAAATTGTCGAAAAACTCCTCTCGGCCAAGCCGGAGGCGCGGTTCCAGGCCGCCGTCGAGGTCGAGGCTGCGTTGAAAAAGTTGGGGCCGAAGCCGAACCTCGTCGATCTCGAGAGCCAGATCAAAGCCGTGCCGGATCGCCCATCCGGCGCCAATGACGGTCACAGCAAGCCGGCCTATACCGCGACTCTCATCGAAACGATGACACCGGTCGATGATTCCCCGCTCGATGATTCCCCGCAATGTGCGTCCGAAAAGCCGTTGGTGGATGATCCTCGCCTCGAATCTGCATCTTCTTGCTCGTCCGCTTCGGCCCCATCCTCCACCCGCGAAGGGCAAGACTCACCTCAGGCACCTCCCAATCCGCCGGGCGACCCGTCCTCGATCCGTGCGAGGCGAGACCCTTTTCTCACCATCATCCTGGCCCTTTCACTCGCCGCGATCGTGCTCTTCCTGCTGTTGTCGTGAAAAGTGCAATACCGTCCGGATCCGCTCAAATCCCGGACAGGCACGCTTCCTCCACGCTCTCCTCCTCCGTCAACTTCAGAAAGACCTCCTCGAGCGTGCGGTGCTCGCCCTTGGTCAAAGCCTTGAGTTCATCGATTCGCCCCAGAGCGACCAATCTGCCCCGGTTCAGGATGGCGATGCGATCGCAGACCTTCTCGGCCACAGTCAGAGTGTGCGTCGAGAGGAGCACGGTCACGCCTCGAGACCCCATCTCACGTATCAGAGAGCAGATCTTCCGGGCGGAAGCAGGATCCAGACCGACCATCGGCTCGTCCACGATGTAGATCCGCGGTGAATGGAGAAGCGACGACGCGATCATGAGTTTCTGCCTCATCCCATGCGAGTATCCCTCGATGAGGCGTCCTACATACTCGATCAGGCCGAACCGCTCCAGGAAAGGCTGGGCCGATCGCGCCACTTGGTCCGGGGATAGATCGTACAGTCCTCCGACGAACATCAGGAATTCGTAGCCGGTGAGCTTCTCATAGAGGTACGGTCGATCAGGGCAGTATCCGACCATCCTTTTGGCTTCCCGGGCGTGGGTCGACAGATCGAACCCTCCGAGAGTCACCCGTCCGCTCGTGGGGCGGGCCAGACCGTTCAAAATCCGGATGGTGGTGGTCTTCCCCGCCCCATTGGGTCCGAGAAGCCCACAGATTTCGCCCGGCGGGACCTCGAGAGAGAGCTCCGCCACGGCACAGGTCTCTCCGTACATCTTGGTCAGGTTCTCGATCTTGATCACGGCCGGATCAGGACACCTCCAGGTAGCGCAGTGAGCGGATCCCCCAGGACAGAGCCAGTCGAGCAAGCGCAAGACAAAGCCCGATGGAACAGAGGAGACAGACCAAGCCCAGCCAGTAATGCCATGGCTTGGGCTTGGCGATCGAGAGCGCCAGTTCCGTGTAGTACCAGAATGGCAGAGCCTGCAACAGCATGACGAGGACCACGGAGGAAAGCGTCGTCACCATGAAGACCATCCCCCCGAAACTGGAGGGAATCTCAGAGAGACTCTGTCTCTTAAAGTCGTGATAGAACGCCCCAAATCCCAGAGCCAAGGCCGCGATCATGTACGTCAGGAGCGCAACGTCCAGAATCGAAAGCCAGAAGACCCAGGAGCGCACGCCCAGGATGTAGTCGGACACCAGAACCAAGGTGAGCGAGATTCCATTCAATGGAACGAAGTTCGACCAGAACTTGATCATGAAGTACCGATCGATCCCCACGGGCGAGTTGTGGATCAGAAAGAAGCCCTGCCCCTCCAGGCTGATCGCGGGAAATCCGAAGCGTAGTCCCAGAGCGACCACGACGAACGCGACGAATCCGATATTGAGGAACGCGAGCCACTCCAGGAAGACCGGAGAGACTCCGTGCATCGTCTTCAAAGGCAGCAGATGCACATTGTACAGGTAGATGATCATGATGACGACCATCAACATGATCTGCGTCCAGATCACGGGTGACCGGCAGAAGACGCGCACATCCTTCGAGAGGATCGACCGTCCGGCGATGCCCAGCGGAGACAACAGTCTATCGAGCAGCGATTCCTTGACCTCCGTCAAGGAGCCGGAACGGATCATCGGGCCCACCGATTCGTCCGAGATCTCGAGATGGACCTGCCAGCAGGCAAGGTGCAGACGGGAACAGAAACGGTAGGTGATGACAAGACAGACAGCCGCGCCCAGCCAGAGAAGAAGGTGGTCGTACCAGAGCGCGGACAGCGGGAAGTCCATCATCCAGAGAATTTCCTTGACGGCCCAGCCCGACGGGATGTTCTCCAGATGAGGGTTCCATGGGGTATTGAGCATCACCAGAAACTCCCGAAAGTGGTCCGGAGCCACCAGCAGCTCCGGTCGCATGACCCGAAAAATGATCAGAACGGCCCCGGCGCCGAGCACGGCGAGGAAGCGCAACAGATTACGGGTCTGACTGACGGGAAAGACCTTGGCCAACAGAAGCGTGATGATGATTCCCGTGGCCGTGCAGTACACGACAAAAGGGACGAGCGGCACCCAGGCAACGAAGTAAAACCACGTGGGAGCCCTATAGACTCTGCCCAACGCGGCCAGGAACGGGACAAGAACGATGAAAACCATCCAGGAGCTCTGGATCGCCGTTTCTACGAACTTCGAGCAGAAAAGAGAGCGGTACGAGAGGGGCGAAGAAAAGATGAGGTCGAGCTCCTCGGAGGAGAAGAACGTCGAGAGCGCAGTGATCACATTGGAGATCAGGAGCATGATCATCAGGGAGAACAAAAACATCATGAGAAGCGTGCGGTTGAGCATCTCCCCGATGGTCGGGGCGCGATTGTCCAGGAGCGCCGAGACGCTCTGGATCGTTGCGAGCACGCTCGAGATCTGATCCACCTGATCGACCTTGAGGAACAGCCGGCAGCTCAACTGGTACAGCCCGATCGAGAGGACAACGACGATCAGCGCCCAGGTCAAAGTGATGCCGATGCTTCGCCGTGAGAGCAAGGTGTTCCGGATGGACCAGAGCCGAGCCCTCAGAAGGTAGAAGAGATTCAAGGTTTTCGAGGAACCTCCCCCCCCACAGCGCTCGACTCTCTCGATGACAGAGCCAACAGCGTCCTACAACCCTGACTCGTCACCCTGTCGTTTGAGTCTTCTTGCCCATGTTGACAGTGTGGCGGACGATCTCGCCCGCGATATCGAGGCCGGTGGCCTTCTCCAGACCCTTGAGCCCCGGCGAGGAGTTGACCTCCATCAGGATCGGCCCGTTCTTGCCGATCAGGAGATCGGCTCCGGCCACACCGAGTCCCAGCACCTTCACGGCCTTGAGAGCGACCTGTGACTGCTCGGGGGTGAGCTCCACGGCGGAACCTTTCCCGCCACGGTGGATGTTGGAGCGGAAGTCTCCGGGCTGAGCTTCACGTCTCATAGCCGCCACGACTCGATCGGCCACCACCAGAACCCTGAGATCGGTCCCCCGAGATTCCCCGATGTACTCCTGGATGAGAATGTTCTGCCCCAAGCTCCAGAGCGTGTCGAGCGTCGACTCCGCCGCATGGTATGAATCCGCAAGGATCACACCGATACCCTGGGTGCCCTGTTGCAGCTTCAGGATGACGGGAATGCCCCCGACCAAGGAGATGGCGTGCTTGGTGTAACGCGGACTCCGACACATGTACGTCTTGGGGATGTGAACATCCTGATCGGCCATCAACTGAAGACACGTCAGCTTGTCCCTGCTGCCGGCAATGGACCGGGACGAATTGACCACAGGAACGCCCATCAACTCGAATTGTCGCACGACCGCCAGGCCGTATTCGGTCACGGATGCCCCGATACGGGGGAGCACAACATCCACGCCCTCTACCGGATGGCCTCGGTAGTACACCCGATAGACTCCCCGGTCGAGGAGTATGTGACACTTGAGGGGATCAAGTATGACGACGGAATGGCCGAGAGCTTCGGCTGCCTCGATCAGGCGCTTGGTGGAATAGATTTCCCTTCGACGGGAGAGAATCGCTAGGTTCATCTTGCTGGGGCCTGACGGGCCACCTCCACGTACGTCCCCCCCCACGGGGTCTCACGGTATTGCTCCCAGTCGATCCTCAAGCCTCGTGGGGCTTCCAAAGCGGTGAGAGACTTGACCTTGAGCCCGGCGGTCAAGGCATAGATGCCCACGGCCAACCCCTCTGCCATGACATCGAGCTTGTTGTCCAGTAGCCAAAGATCGCCCGGGTTCGAGAGGTAAGCCATCTCGAGGTAGGCGGTGACAGAGTTCGAGAACCAGGGCAACGCCCAGTCGGAACCGATCGGCAAAAGCTGGCGCCCCAGATACAGATCGGGTGACGGCTCGTCGGCGACCGGGATGGATGCCCCCTCCGACGCCCGGCTCGTAGGAAGAGTGTGCGGTTCCGAGGCGACGGACCCGAAAGCGGTCTTGGCTCCGGCATCGCCCTCTCGTCGCGTTTTGGAGACGTCCGATGCTCCACGAGACTTCGGTCCTTTGGACCCCTTCGTCCGAGCGTCGGTTACGGCTCCTTTGTTCTCGACGGTGGATGCTTTCTTCAGAGAGCGATGCGCATGGGTCAATTCTACCTCCGGCGGCATCTGAGATCCTTGCTCGAGCCGGTTTTTCCACAGGGCATATCGCACAAACCGGATCAATTCCTGCCCCGCATACAGATTGTCGCCACCTATCTCCTCAGGGCCCCCTCCTCTCCGGAATCCCTCGAATTTGGATCGTTCCCGTTCCCAGAAAGCTCCGGAGGGAGGTGTCCGTAGGTCCACGGGTGAGGGCGCACGGGTATCGCGATAGCGCCACGTAATGTGGGAAAGCCGTGAGCCCCCTTTTCCCTTATGGCCTCCCGTGCCCGACCCGGAATCGAGGAAATAGCGGTTCACCTCACCCGTCACATCTTCCCGCCGATGGCGTCCGCCCCTGGTTCCGGCCCAATAGAGGTAATACGGATTGAATCTGAGATCCTTCCACGGTCTGGCTCCGATCAACATCTGACGGAGATCCTCGAAGAACTCGAATGGAGGAACGAACAAAGCCGTGTACCCTGAGACCGACTGGACGGAACTGTCGTTGATGTGAAGGGCAACGACCAGATCCGGTCCCTCGGCAATGATCTTCGAGAGGCGACCCGGAACCACACGTGTGGCCGGCGTGGCCGGAAACGATTCAGGGCTGTCAAACAAGCGGAAGAATCTGTTGGCATTGGTCGTCGACGCCTCAGGATGATCCAGATAGGAGTTTTCGCGTGCCAGAACACTGGCAATCCTGACCCGGCGCACCGGACTCTTCGAGAGCTCCTGGTATCCTCTGACAAGGCCCTCGAACTGGGGCCAACTCCGATCACTCAAGGTCTTGTCCAACAGGAGCTTCACTCGCTTGGATAGAGCGAGTACGATCTCCTGCTCCGAGTAGCCGACCTTTCCGTGGGTCCGCATGCCCCCACTCAAATAGTGGGAAAGAAACTCTCCAAGCTCCGGATCCCAATTGTCTCCCGTTGTCGCGGATCGCCGTTCCGCCCGGCCTCCGTGTCCAGGATCGAGGACCACCTTGAACGAGGTACAAAGCTCGCGTGCGACTCTCGACCCTGCCCGACCGGCCTCACGATTGCCTGAGGGGCTCACTGAGGCCGCGACACCGGGGCTGCTCGCGGTGAATGGAGAGAACCACCGGTTCATCTTCTCCTCCAGAAGAGAGATCGTCACAACGGCGAGGATGAGAGGCACGAAACACCAGGCCAACCTCGCGATGCTCATGGTTCTCCCTGACTGGAACGGCCCCTGGGCGATTTGATGCCTCTTTCATAGCACTCGGCGATGGGATCCGCAAGTTGATCCCGTGGCCTCGTAGCCCCACAAGCCGAGTGTATGACGGGCGAGTCGCTGTCCGACCGGAGTGACTACCGGCCTCCATCGCCATTCGAAGGCCTGCTCGACGGTCGGTTCGGCCGATCGAACTACCAGACGGGGGGGACGGAAAAATCGCAACAGAACCGATCGTTTTCCATCAGGAGAAATCGGCGATCGCCGGGATCCACCAGTTCCATACGGACGACTCGCACGTTCGGCTGCACCGACGGGAGATAGACCCGATCCAGATGGACCACCTCCTCGGGCCGGCTGAACGCTGCGGGCCCCACCTGGCCGCCAAAGTGCTCGGAACGTCCGAAGGCGATGTGAAGCCCCAGTTTCTCGTCCAACAGCAGCTCGCCCACGGGCCGGACGCCCAATTCGGAAAGGACCCCAAGGCCCAGCTCCGCGATGTTCCCGTACGCGGGCTCGCGGATCAAATGATCTGCCTCCGCACTCGCGATCGGTCCCTGCCCCCGGACCGATCGGGCCCTGTTCTTTTGGATCTCGAAGATCATGACCTCTCCGTCGATCTCGACCGGCAGCTCTCCGTTCGTCCGGCTCGGATCCCCGCTCCTCTCGCCTTCGTAAGGCACGATGTACGCTTCCCCGGAGGGCAGATTGCCAGCCGTACCAGCCTCGTGGATGAGTCCCGTGGACGCGTGAGAAGACCGATGGCGCAAGTCGATGGAGAGCGTGTGACAACCCTCTACCCCCTCGACGCGGAACGTGAGGTCGGCCCGTGCGGCCCCATCGAGAAGGCTCTTGAACAACAGAACGCGGCGACTGACCTCGCCGTAATCCAGGCGGAGAGCGGGAACCATGGCCTCCGTGAACCCGGGCATCGTGGCCGCGCGGAACCGGTGCGCTCGGGCGGCCATCTTCAGGGGCGCCGTGGCGGAGAACTCCGTGACCGCGACGATCATCGTATGGTCACGAAAGACCGACTCGATCGGGATCTGATCGGCCTCGGACAGTTCGGAGACCTCTCTGGGCAGAGCTCCGTGCCGATGGGCCCAGACCCGCTGCGGCAGATCCGCGTTGTTGGCTCTGGTGTTTCGGTACAAATAAAGCGAGGCTTCGAGCGTCGGTTCAAGCGAGGAACGAACAAGACTGTGCGTCCAGGAAAGCGCCATTTCCCTGCGTCGACTCCAACTCTCGTGATCCGGCCGGCTGTCGTCGGGCAGATCGACGAGGATCGCAAGCGAGTGTTCGTCCGGCCGGGGGGCAAAAACACGGAAAAAAAGGGCGATGAGCTCATCGCGCTCCAGAGTCGTCGAACGGTCCATCGCGGTTCTCCTCTCTCTTCGGTCACGATCAGGAACGAATCCGGATCGTTCCATCCGCGGTGCGCCCGCCCACGATCGTGACCGACAGAGTCGCCGTCGAGAACAGGCTCGAAGAAACGCTCACATCGAAATCGCCCGGGGGGAGACCGAAGAACCGATATCGTCCCGCGGAATCGGTCGTGGTGGTCGTGGTCGGAGCCTGGGACGCCTGGGACAGCGAGACGTTGGCCCCGACCAGAGTCTGCAAGAACGGATCGAACACCGTTCCGGTCACGGCTCCCACCGAGGAGCTCGTCGAGAGAACGATGTCCCCGTTCCCGACCAAGGGAGGTTCCACACGAACCTCCTTGATCCCCGGGAGATAGCCTGCCATCTCAGCCTGGAGCACATGGTAACCCACGGTCAAGCCATCGAAGTAGTACTCGTAGACCGTGGGAGTGGGAAACATGGGCCGCGGAGGAGATGGCTGTTCATTGGGTTGCAGGGGGCGCGTCACGTAGGACTGTCTGGTCCCTGCGAACAGAGAAATGCGAACCAGGCTCGTCGGAGATCCCAACGGATTTGTGCCGTCCGTCACCGTCCCCGTGACGATTCCATCCCCTCGGCGGGTCAGCGCCAGAGTCACCTGGGCGTTCTGCCCAGCCGCCAGGGTCACTGTGGTCGTCCCGCCAAAGAATCCGTCTTTGGTCGTATCGATCCGGTAGATCCCCGGAGTCAGATCGTTGATGGAAAACGTCCCGTCCGTAGCCGAAGTGACCGCACGGGTGGGTGGCACGGTCGTCACGGTCGCTCCGGATATGGGAAGAACCCCGTCGGTAATTCTTCCCAGAATGTAGGGACCGGTCGAGGGGCTCAGAGTCACTTCGACCGGAACCGTCTGAGACGGCAAGACCGTCACAACCTTGGAGCCCGGCTGGTAACCACTGGCCTGTACGATCACCGTGAGGGTCTGAGGAAGAATGCTTCCAAGAGTGAACCGACCCGACGCGTCGGTCGTGGCGCCCACAGTGGCCGGGAGGGTGCTGATGACAGCACCGGGAAAGGCAACCCCACCCACCAGAACCAGTCCAGAGACGACTCCCATTTCCGTAGAGAGGGGGAGCTTGACGATCGACGAATCGACCGTGGCGCAGCTGACCGTGATCAGCAGGGCGGTCATGAGCACTGCCGTCAGCCCCCAAGGGATCGATCGTGGTGGACGCATCCCGGTTCCTCAACGGACGAAGAAAATCAGGGCATAGCCTCGCCCTTTTGACATATTTATCGGTCTCTTGAACGATTCCATGAACCCCTGACAGACTGGGTGGCCGAAGCCGGCGGGAACATCCGCGATGCGAACCTCGTATTTGTATCAGGGGGCACTCTTTTGTATCAGGGGGCACTCTGAATTGTGAAAGTGTCTGCCTTTTCTGCCACGATTCTCTCGTTCCGCGGCACGGTGGCGTCAGTAATAGAGGAGCTCTGTTGTCACGTGAGGTTCAAGGCCGCAGGTGAATCTTTGTCTCGCGGGAGTCCGGAGCAAGTCGAGCTCCGACGATTGGAGAGATCCCTCGGATCGGGGATTCGTGTCGAGGAGGTAGGGCTTATGCTCGGGTGGAGGTCCGTGGTGGCGATCGCCGCTGTGATCGCCTGCGTCGTGGCCACGGACGGCCTGTGCCAGAACTCCAACGACCCGACCTCGGAGTCGAGTGGCAACGCCAATGCTCAGCAGACCTATACGAACTCCAACCAGAACAGCTCGACCAGTGCTTACTCTTCCATCACGAGGGCGCAAGCAGAGGCCATGATCGGCCCGGCCCTTCCCATCGTCGACATCCACAACCCGGCAATGGTGTTCAATAGCCCGGACGAGTTGATTCGGGCAGCGGTTGCGGATTGGCTCTCCCAGATCAAACAGCCTCACGATCAGTACGGAAACCTCATCACGGACTGCTACAAGGGTTCCTACTGCCCTGACCGGCTGGATTCCAAGCTCATCGAACATATCATCAACTTCACCAAGGGGCGTCGGCTGATTGCCTTATCCGCGGGTCATGCCCTGTCTCTCGCGAACACCCAGCTGACGCAACGCAACTACCAGATCGAGCAGATCATCCGAAACGGCTCGAAAACGAACACGAACCAGTCCGATGGCGGCAATGGAAACACCAGCAGAACCAGCAACAACAACAACGGGAACGGAAACAGTCCTGAAGACGTTCCCAGCCTCAACAACAACAACGGAACAACTCCCTCGACGAACAACAACAATTCGACATCCTCCAACAACAACAATTCGACCGCGAACAATAACAACGCGACATCCGCGAACAATAACAACTCCACGACGGGCGGCACGCTGGAAGAGCAGCTGGAATCCAAGTACGGGATCATCATCGCCAACAGCGACGACTCGGCCAACGGCCTCAAGAAGTGGCAGGACTACGAGCTCCAGTGGCTCGACGAGGCGCTGAGCAAGATTCCGACCTCCTGGGTTCGTGGGCACAAGTTCATGAGGGGTGTACAGCCGAGCGACAGACCCACGGTCTACGGGCAAACGGTCGACACCGGGGATACGAGCGGAGAACTCACAATCTTCGACTACTGTCAGGATTCGACAGGAGCCGCGACCGACTTCCCGGTTCCTCCCTACTCGGCAGAGAGTTCCAAGAAACTCGAATTCATGGCAACGGTGATCCATGAATCGACCCACCTGTACCAGTTCTACGGCGGTCAGCAGAAACACAGCAATCTGTCCGATCAGCCATTCGTCCAGAGCTGGGCGAGCACGTTCGGCTGGACGTACGACCACACCGATGAGCAGACGTTGCAGCAGATGTGGGCCATCGATTCCACCCGTGTCAATGAACGGCCGACTGAGTACGCGATCCCGTACAAGAAGTACACGGACTGCATCATTCCAAACGGTCCGGTCGAAGACATGGCCGAATCCATGTGGGTCTACTGCCTCGACCCGGAGAGGCTCAAGAAAACGGAGAACGCTTCATCAGCCCAGGGCAAGACAGGTCGCTACGACTTCATCAAGAACACCCTCGGGATTTCCGAGGCCAGCTCGGCCACCCTCATCTCCGGCTCAGGCCAGGTGAATCCCCCGGGGATAAGCCAGTAGCCGCGGGGGGATGGGCTGAAGGGGCGTGTGGCCGACGTTGAACCGCTTCCTTGACTCTCGTCCCGGCCATCCATGGGTCGTCGTTGTCAGACGACCCCAAGGGGAGGTAATCTGTTCGTCTGGAGGGAAAAATGCCGATCGTTCTCACCCGGAAAGATCGGACCCTGTCGCGGCTTCACGGATGCCATGTTGAGGTGTCACCCATGCGGAAGAACGTCGATCCGTCCTTCGGTCTCGTTCTGCTCCAGACCCGATTGTCCCTCGTCTTGGTGGGCTGTCTTCTGTTGGCCTTCGGAGGATCTGCCGGCGTGAGCGCGGACGATCTGCGAGTCGCGTCCGGTCCAGCTTCCGCGCTCCCGGGCGCCTCCCAGAGTCAGCCGACCACAGAGGCGACAGCCTCCGTTTCGGTGGCCGGAGGGGTCACCCTCTCAGGGAAACAAGCCGGATGGAAAGGGATCTATCCGGGCCGTTCCACCCAAGTCGACGTGGTGAGGGCTCTTGGAGAGCCAGCCTCCACGGCCAAAACCCGAGACGGGCTCGTTCGCCTCGTGTTCGGGCCCGACGCCGACCTGAAATTCAACTCCGTCTATCTGGATAGCCAGGGCATCGTGAAGAAGATCGACTGGAACCGATTCGCCAAGGGCGACGTGGTCCGCTATTCCCAGCTCGTCCGGTCGTTCTCGGAGCCCCGTCAGATCACCCGGCCCGGACAGAGTCTCCAGGGCCAAACCTGCCAATTCCCGGACGAAGTCGGCCTCTGGGGACTCTTGAACATCAAGCAGGACTCTGTCGTGTCGCTCGTGTTCTACGATCCCAAGAAGAAGCTCGAACTGAAGCCCCCTGCTGACACCCCGATGCGTTGAGGGTTCGCGATCTCGATCGTAGGCTCATCGAACCGGGTCGTAAGCATAGTTCCAGAGCACATCTCGGTCAGATTCTTCAGGGGTTCTCTTGTTCACGAGGGTGTGAAACTCGTAGGGCTTTTGAGCCGGCCTCGCGCCAGGATCCTGCTGGATCGGTGCCGCCCCCTGAGACGCCTTCCGCTGGACGATCGGCTCGAACTCCACGTCGATTCGGTAGAACCCTGGCAGAGCTTCCACGTGCTTGACCGAGAACGACTTGACCACGCCTTGGCGTCCATCAGAACCCAGGAGCTTCCGGTCGGAGCCAGCCGTTCGGGTGACAAAATGGCCGGCCGCGTCGTACCTGTATGTGACAGTCTCCGTGCTGTCGCCGACGGAGCGCTTCACAACCAGATCCGATCCCTTGGGCTGCACCGAATCCGGAGATCTGAGCGACGAACGAATGTCCATCTTCACGGACTCCACCAGAATCGTGGCCTTGCGAAGGAAGTCCAGGATCTCGATGCCCTTCTCCGTGTTCCGCTGGGTCGAGAAGAAGACGAAAAAAAGCGTCCCCGATACGACCAGAGCGATCGTCATGGCGATGATGACCTCGACGAGGCTGAAACTGCCACGGTTCGCTCTTGCGATCATCGAGCACCTCGTATGGGCGGCAACCCCGGTCCATTCGAACGTCTCGCACCTGCAGCACCTTCAGAGCTCCCGGATCGCGGATCCGTACGGGGCTCGCCAAGTCCGGGGGAGTGGTCAGGCTCACCCTCTGGATGGGGCGGGACCTGGGAGATGAACAGATAGGGATCGGCAAGGACGGTCCTGAGCTCGATGGTCCGCTCCTGAGCACCCTTTGTGCTGGTTGGATCCACATCGTCCCACGAGACCTTGACGATGAGCGTCACGTACCCCTGCTCGCGCACAAGAATCTTGAACGCTCTCTTGAACCGGTCGTCGATGTGCGGAACGACGGGATTTCGCGGAGAGAAGAAAACCCTTTTGAACTCCGCGAAGTTCTTCTCAGCGAGTCCCGCGATGTCCATCGGCCTCGCTTCCGTAGGATGGCCTCCGGACTCCTGGCCTCCGGACTCCTGGCGCCCTGGCAAGCCCTCCCCGAGGAATCCCAAAGGCCGCCTCCCGATCTCGTCGGCATCGGACATATCGGACAGATCCGCGCTCACCGTCCACTCATTGGCTCCACCGCGTCGTTGCTCCATGGCCCGTGGAAAGTGGAGGAGGTTCTTGAACTCCGATTGTCCGAAAGCTCGCAGAGCCTCCAGAAGGTTCGTCGCGTGGTTGATCGCCTGGACCTGAGACATGGAGACGCGGGAGTCCCGCGTGGAAACCGTGTAGGCGATCATCAGAGGGATCAACCCAACGACCAGAATGACGACGCCGATCAGAATCTCGATGAAGCTGAATCCTGTCCTCGTTTTCACTGACTCGCCTCGATGACATACTTTCTGATGCGCGGTTCCAAATTCAGAATGTAGGGGGGAGTATCCGGAGTCGATTTAAGGGCCGGATCGAAGACGATCCTCCTTTGGCTTCCGGTCGGACTCGTCCACGATTCAGGGTCCCACGCCTGGGCCACGAGATTGCCCCGGATCCGGCAGTCCCGTGCCCCCTTGAACTTGAACTCGCGGGTGGCGACAATGGAGGCGTCGATGACCTCCGTGTTTGCCGAGATCTCGAAAGACGGTGCTTTGAGAATGAGCGGTGGCCCACCGCCAACGCTCTTGATCGAACCGGTAATCTTGATCGGTGTTTTGTCGGAGAGGATGGCGCCTCCTCCGCGAATCGTAACCGGGCCCAAGGAGAGATCCTTTACCTTCACTACGGTGCCGAGGGCTACGACACGCTCCTCGCCAGTCGGGCCCATTTCGACCTTCACGAACCGCTCCTCGAACTGCGCCTGATCCATCTCTTCGTAACAGTAGTGGTCTCCGACGAAGATCTCCTCGAGATCAACGTCCTTGGGCGACTTCACAGCCTTTCCATAGTCGTCCATGAAAAACCACCCCTTTCTGAGGTATTCGTCCCCACCGACCCGCCTCTGGTGGATCTGAGCGAGCACCTCGTCCGAAAGGGCCGGATCGACCGACTCTCCGGCCTTGGGTTTGAGATAGTCGTTCCCTGCCCCCTCGATGTAACCGAAGGCCGCGTCTCTCAGTTCCGGCACGACCTCCCGGCTCATCAGATTCGAACGTTCTTGGCTGGACAGGCTGAAGATCTCCTTGAACTGGGAAAACCAGAATCGCAGAGAGTAGTTGTACGGGAGCGTCCGTCCCGGGTTGGTCATCAAGGGCTTGAAGTACTGATCGAAAAGCTTCTGGGGGTTCGAGACCGACTTGAGCACCGACTCGAAGTTGTTCTTGGCCCTTTGGGATCCCCGATCGGACCAAGGATCCGGAAGGGACCACGGATAGATGAGACCGTCCCCGGTCGAGTTCCCCCCGACCCAACGGGACTTCTTCCTCGAATCGGGGATGGTGTTGGGGTCCATGGGCACAAGCTTGGTGGCCAGCAAAGGATGATCGAGTCTCGCTGACAGGAGATCTCGCCAGAGTGCTCCGGCCTTGCCGATGGTCTCTCTGGCCGATGGTCCGTACTTCGCGAGGAGCGAGTCCGGAACGCCACTGCATACGTAACAGAAGTTGCGGAACAATTCCTCGAAATAGGCGCTGTTCTCTTTAGACCCAAGCTCGCCGAAGATCGTGCCTGACTCCACAAGCTTGAGAGCCTCGGCGGAAGGCGTTGCCAGCTGGAATCCACCGCATTGGTTGAACAGAGTAAAGATCGGACTCATCCCGCCCTCCTCGCCCTCTTCCGGGTCGGTGGTATTGAGGGTGCCGGATGAGTCGCCATCCCTTCCTGAGCGGTCGCCGAAAAGCCGGGCCGGTGGAGCCAGCGCGACGGCAAACAGCTTCTCGGCCACGGCTCTATCAGCGTTCCAGAGCCTCTGCAACCCGGGAACCAGACGGCCGAACAAAGACGCGCCGGACACGGGGATGTAGGTTCCGTCGGCAACGTCCTTGCCCTGTTCAAGGTCCTCTTTCTTGCTCCAATCCACCCTCATGTCCCAGACCCAAATCGGACCTCCGGCCTCATCGTTCTTTGACCAATCCAGAGTTCGAGAGAAGAGGTCGTCCATCGACTTGTAGTAGTCGATGGGACCCGCTTGAACTTCGAACTTTCGATCGAGGCTGGGGTTGTCCAAGGAACGTCGCTGCTTGTACCCGGACAGAGAAAGGCACCGACGATAGACATTACCAAGAACGACCGTTGGCGTTGGCTTGGCTCCGGACGATCGCGAGTTGTAGAGGTGCAGGGAGTTCGAGACCACCCGGCCCGAACCGAAACCATACTTCTTGTAGGACGGATTTTCCCCCCATTCGGAGGCGTAGCCGAAGTCCTTGCGCACGATGTAGTACAGGGGAAGATTGGTGGAAGGCCCGGCCCCGGCCTGTTTTTCCAGATCGTCCAACGCGCGGAAGAACTGAAGCGCCCGACGCACCACGTCGCCGATCTTGGCGATGGAGGTCTTGATCGTGTCCCTCAACCAACGGAGGAACCCTCCTCCGGCCAACGAACCGCCGAACCCCTCGAGCGATATGCCACTGGGAGCGTTCTCCACGAAATTCGAGAACTCCGTGGCCACGACCCTGTAGAAATGGGTGCTCTGACCTCGATAGAGCTGAAAATCCTCCCCGAAGATCGACTCTTCGGAAGACTCCTCGTTTCCGCCTCCACCTGCTGCCAGATTGAGATATGCCCTGTTCGCTCCGCCAATATAGATGTACGGAACGGATCCATAGAACGGATTGTCGCGCTTCTTCGAGCTCACCTTGGGCAAGTGGCCCTGGGGGAGCCCGACCGTCCCGTTCTGGACGAACAACGCCCCGCCGGAAATCGCGTTGTTCCCGGTTCGATCGCTCACCAGATGGTTGAAGTTGGCGGCCGAATCGGCGTAGTCCTCCTCCTTCTCCGGTTTGGGTATGCCATTCTTCACGTAGACCGAAAAGTGTCGGAAGAAGGGCGGCACAGCCCTGAGCTTCTTGAACTCGAACTGCGTCTTTGCCGTCTTCTTGGTGGCCTGGAAGTTGACGTCTCGGAACCCCTTGAAGGCGACCTCGATTGAGATCTCGAGCTTCCCGACCTTCTCCTTCTCATCGTGGATGACGGTCTTGTTCTGACTCTTGAAGTCATCCTTGGCCAAGAGACGCACCGTCAACTTGATTTCCGGCACGATGGCGCGTTTTGCATCGGCATCATCCGAATCGAAGAGTTTGAGCATCTCGGCCTTGGCCTTGACCGCGGCGGTGAGACCGCCGGGGATGTACGGTTTCAGATCCGAAGGAGGATCTCCCACCCGCAGGTTCTCGATGATCGGGTCGAGATGGAGCTGGACCACACCCCGGGCAATGGCTGCCAACCCGTCCAGCAAGCAGATCGCCCGCTCGGAGTAGTACGTGTGGTGGAACATTTTGTGCGTGGAGAAGGAGGACCACTGGAAGGCGAAAATGATGATTGCGAGGATGACCAGAAAAAGGATGGCCATGACGACCAGAGAACCGCGGCGAAACGCGATCGGCGCTCGTGTCATGGACAAGGGCCTCTCCCAAGACGATCCGTGCATCGAACGAACAGAGAGCCTCTCTCGTTCGGCCGGACTCATCAAGGCTGGCTCCACTCGTCTTTGGACAGGTCGGAAACGGCTCACACCCAATGATTTCACCTATCCGTCGGCGTTACGCAACCGCTGGGCAATATCTCGAACCACGAGGATCGGCCGAACGGATCCGGTCGAAGAAAAAGGCATCACCGCCAGGGGACCCACAGAAACCAATGCAGAAGGGGGCCTCCTGGTTTGATGATGATGGTCGTGAACCGTGGTCCAGTCTAGCGCGTCTGACGCTCGCGATCCAGTCAGTGTTGACGTGAGGGTGCACGACAGGCGGGTGGCACCGGCATGTTTTGGTGGTGTACGCTCTGGGAAGAATCCCATCCGGATTCTGGAATGGCCAGACGAGAAAGTCGGAACCCTGTGGTTGAGTTTGCGGTCTGGAGTCTGTGACGAGACATCCGGCTGTCACGTTCTAAAAGAGGCAAACTCCCATAGTCGACGGTTGCAGAGAGCGTTGCGGGCGGGTTTGGAGGGCCGTATTCGGCCCTTAGAGAAGGTCGAGTGCGGCGCGGCCCCTGGGGCGAAAGGACGTATATGAACCGAGCCAAGATCCTCCTGACGATTGCGCTCTCGGTCGCGTTGTGGATGAGTTTCCAGGGGCGAACACTGACGGTCCCGTTCCTCGTTCAACTCCCCCAAGTCACGGGAGACATAAGCCCCAAGGTTCCGGAGATCCAGTCTGGAGCCGCCGCAGTGATCCCCGCCGTGATCCCGCCCTGGCGGGCGCCGACCGTTCAATTCCGCTCCTCTCTGGCCGGACCGATCCGCCTGCTCGCTCGCCCCACCAGCTCTGCTCTCCGTGCCGGGATGTCGGGTCATGTATCTATCCTCATCTCGCTGGAAGCTCCCCAGATTGAGAGCAAACGCCGACTGCCGCTCAACCTAGCGCTGGTCATTGATCGGTCCGGATCGATGGCTGCACGGAACAAGCTCGAGTACGCCAAGAAGGCCGCCAAGATCGTCGTGGGACAGATGGGACCAGGCGATCGATTCGCCTTGGTGTCGTTCGATTCCGTCTCGACCGTTTTGCTCCCCTCAACGCCGGTAACGGATCCGGAGGCGATCTACAGCGTGATCGACGGATTGACTCCCGGAGGGTCGACGAACCTGAGTCAGGGCATGGCGGACGGGAAGGCTGAGGTTCTCCGCTTCGCGAAAAAGGACCAGGTCAACCGTGTGCTCGTGATGACCGACGGGCTTGCGAACTATGGGGAGACGGACCCACGAGTCCTGGCCAGGCAAGCGCAGGGATGCGGAGAAGGCCAAATCGCCATCACGACCCTTGGTCTTGGCGCCGACTACAACGAAGATCTCCTTTTGAGCCTCGCCGAATACTCGGGTGGGCGATACTACTTCATCGAGAATCCGGATCAGATGACGTCCATCTATGCCACGGAGATGAAGGGGCTCTTAAAGACGGTGGCGAGGAACGTTCGGGTCTCTGTCCAGCCACTGGGAGGTGCCTCGATGGAGAGGGTCATCGGCTATCGCGGACCGGCGGAGTCGAACAAAGGGCCATTCCTACTCGGCGACCTGTCCTCAGGCCAAACGAGACGAATGGTGGTCCCGCTCAACGTTTCCGCCCTCGAACCGGGTATCCGAAAGCTCATGATCATCTCGGGAACGTACGAGGACGCGGTCAAGGGTCGTCCAGCCTCTTTCTTGGGTGAGGTGGCCATTCAGGTCTCGAACGATCCGCAGGTCGTCTCTCGATCGGCCAATCTCGATGTCCAAGAGAGGGTCGCAAGCATGGGCGCGGCAACCAGACTCGAAGAAGCCATGATCTATCTCGACCGTGGGCAGAGGGCACAGGCCCAGTCCTTCCTCTTGGATCAGGTGCGGGCACTCAAGGACGCAAACGGTCGCTACCGCTCCGCGACCCTCTCCCAGCAGTTGACCCAAATGGAAGGCGCTGCCAGAGCGCTCGACAAGATACCTACCCAGTCGGAAGACTATCGAAACTTCGTCAAGTGGAACAAGTTCCAGGCCTACCAGCTCTCACGCTAGGCGCGCCCGGGCATCGGGCCGTTCGTCGAGAAGCGAGGGGCAGTCTCATCGATCAGGGGGATGCGTTCCACGGACGGCTCGCCGGCCGCAAGGGAGGAGTCTCTTGCTCCAGTTCAAACTCACGTCCCAGGATAGGTTCTATCGGAATCTCTTGACGCTGACTCTCGGGAGCGCGGCGGCGACGATTCCCTGTTACGCGGTGGCCTTCCTGTTGGGAGGGCTTCCGTTGGCTGGGGTGGCTGGCGGCATAGCCGGTGCTCTCACGATGTTCTGGACCTTCCGTTTCGTCAACCAGCAGGTCAAGACGCTACCCGGCGTGACGGCCGCCATTCTATCGGGCATTGCGCTGGGCCTCCTGTTTCCCGCTCATCCCATCCTTGGCTGCATCAGCTTCGGAGGGCTGTTCGGCCTTTCTCAGGCAACGGCTTATCAAAAATGGAGCCAGAAACTCTCCTTGGTCGCGTCCGGAAGCGCAGCCGCGCTTTTTGGCGGAGTCGTCTGCGGCGCCCTTCCCCACCTTGCTTTTGCGGCCGCGGTGCCGACTCCCCTCTGGATCACCGGCACATTCGGGATGTTCGGATTCTACATGGGGCTCGGGTGTCTTCCAGCTCATGTACGCGTCCGTCGGGATCTTGTCGGGGCTCGCTACGCCAAGATCTCGGCGGGACTCCGACCTGAGATCCGCGACTACGTGAGCCGGGTCTTCGCTCTGCACACGCGTTTCACGAAAATCCTGGGGCCTGACAGCGGCATTCCGGAAGATCAGGAAGAGTCGTTCTCCAACGATCTGGAAGCGATGGTTCTCAAGATCCTCTCGCTGGCGGTGAGATGGCAGGAGATCGAAATCCATCTGACCGGAGCCAAGATGGACGATCTCGGAGAAAGGATCCGACTCATCGAGGAAAAGATGGCGACCGGCACGGACACGCAGGTTCTCGCGCAGTACGCCAAGACCAAGGAGGCGCTGCTCGCCCGCGCGCGAGACTTGGGCGATATCGGCCGGGCACGCGACAGGATCGTGTCGGGCCTCACATACTCGTTCACGAAGCTGGAAGGGCTCTACTACACGCTCGTTAAGATGCGATGCACCGACCCCCAGAGTGTGGCAGGCGAGATCGAACAGCTGCTTCGGAGCGCGGGCCAACTCACGGAAGAAACGGATGCCGCCGGTCGGACGCTCGACGAGATCACAGCCGAGGCCGGGATCGCAGCGCCTCCCGAAAACCTCCAGTCAACGCCACCCGTTCGGTCGGGTGACGTGGTCTCTAGTCCGGCCGCGCCCAAAATGGAAAGCGATACGCCGACCCAACAGGTCTAGCACTACGACGAGAGCGGTCGTCAGCAGCAGGCCATCGTCGAGAGGAGGGGGGCGAGTGTTTCCTCAAGATCGCGAGTTCCACAGCGGCAGCGAGGACTGTTCGAGCTAAAGAAGAAACACCCGCACCCCTCCGACGTTCCGGTTCACCTGTCAGGCAGGTGCGTCGGACGCCAGCAAGCCACTCGATGCCCGCGAGAAAAGCGCACGAAGGCTTGGGCCTGGGCATACATCAGTGTCGTCGAGTAGAGCGCGGCGTCGGTGAGGCACGCTCCCGGTGAGATCCACCCACATCCAGCGGACAGAGCAAGCGCCAGGGCGATTCCGCGAGTCACGCCGGTGCCGGTGAGCAGACCCAGGAGCAACACACCTCCAAAAACCCAGGAGAACCATCGCAGGAGCTTGTGCGATGCGAACACAAAGGCAAGCCTGGGACGCCGAGCGAAGTCCAGACAGGGCATCAGCATCGGCAGTGCCGATAGAGCGCGCAGGGTAATCCTCCTCTTCATAGACAAGACCGCATCAGGGGACGCCGGGAGAGGCTCCTGTGCCGTCGCGCCCGGGACGTACACTGTGCGCCCCCCGTGGAAAAGGCCGATGAGCAAGGGCTCAACGAGATCTGCCAGTCCGTGGGCCGGCAAATCGACGTACTGATCGTGCCGCAACGCATAGATAGCGCCATTGGCGCCCAGAGTACCGGAAAACTGTGATTCCCACCGTTTCAACGTGCGCTCGAACGACCAATAGCGAGCCTCCATACCGGGGGTCGAGTACAACAGCTCGCCGCAAGTGGCCACGACCCGTGAATCGGCAAGGGGAGCGACGAGCTCGGTCAAAGCGCCAGGAGCGAAGCGACTTCCGATGTCGGTGAAAACCAGGATCTCGCCTCGTGCCCTGGACACGGCCGCGTTCTGGGCCTCGGTCTTTCCTCGAGGGTTGGACAGGCACAGAACGACCGGAGCCGGAGACATCCTCGCAAGTCTTTGTGCGAGCTCTTCCGAAGGGCAAACGCCATCGAACACGAGAACGATCTCGAGGTCCGGGTACGCTTGTGCCTGGAGATCGAGAATCCTCGCCTCCACGCAGGAAAACTCGCCAGCGCACGTGACGATCACGCTAACGCGAGGAACGAACGACTTGTCGAGGCGAGGCGTGGGGAGTGGCAGGAACGCTGCGAACACCCGCAAAAGGACGGGGAATCCGAACAAGGGATAGCCAAGCCCCAGAGTTCCCACCGCACACAACAGGATCGAGAGCTCGCACATCGAAAGGGTCAGTTCGTCAGCCCGCGAAGAGGAGCAGGAAACCGACCGCCGCGGCGAATGAACCGCTTGGGAGAAAACCGACTGACCGGTAGGATCGGACTCGACCCGAACAGACCGCCGAAATGGACCGTCTCGCCCGGTTTCCCTCCTGGAACGGGGATGATTCGCACTGCGGTGGTCTTGTTGTTGATGACGCCGATGGCGGCCTCATCGGCGATGATCGCGGAGATCGTCTCCGGAGGGGTATCACCAGGGATGACCACCATGTCGAGGCCAACCGAACACACAGAGGTCATGGCCTCGAGTTTCTCCAAGTTGAGGCTCCCCGCCTTGACCGCTTGGGCGATGCCGGAGTCCTCTGCCACCGGAATGAACGCTCCGGACAGGCCTCCGACATGGGTTGCCGCCATGACTCCGCCACGCTTGACCGCTTCGTTGAGAAGAGCCAGGGCTGCGGTAGATCCAGGGCCGCCAAAGCTCTCGAGCCCCATGTTCTCGATGATCCCGGCCACGGAATCCCCTTTGACAGGGGTAGGAGCCAGCGACAAATCGACGATCCCTCTTGGAATCCCGGTTCTCGCCGAGACTTCCCTCAGGACCAGTTCTCCCACACGGGTAATCTTGAAGGCGGTCCGCTTGATCAGCTCCGCCAACTCATCGATAGACAGGTCCGGATTCTGCTGGACAACGTGGTTCACGACGCCAGGGCCTGAAATGCCGACGGACAGGGAGGTTTCCGACTCGCCGACGCCGTAGAACGCACCGGCCATGAAAGGATTGTCTTCCGGAGCGTTGGCGAACACCACCAGCTTGGCCGCGCCGAACCCGCCGCTGGAAGCGGTGAGACGAGCCGTCTCGCAGATGGTCTCTCCCATCTGGGCCACAGCGTCCATGTTGATCCCGGTCCGTGTGGAGGCCAGGTTCACGGAGGAGCAGATCCTCTTGGTCGAGGCCAGAACGTCCGGAAGCGAATTCAAGAAGGCCTTGTCGCCCCGCGTGGCCCCTTTGTGCACCAGGGCCGTATATCCCCCCAGGAAGTCGACGCCGAGCTCCCCCAGAAGTTGATCCAGAGCCGAGGCGAGTTCCCGGTAAGTCGACGCCGGACACGGCTCGAGGACAAGAGAAATCGGGGTGATCGCAATCCGCCGATTCGCCACGGGCACACCGAGTTCGGTGGAGACCTCGTTGACGGCCTGGACGAGATTCTTCGCAAGCGGCCCGATCTTCCGGAGTACCTTCCGGATCACGGTCCTGGCATCGGAATCGACGCAGTCCCTCAACGAAACCCCAAGAGTCACGGTTCGCACGTCGAAATGCTCAATGGCCACCATTGAGAGAGTCTCGACAACTTCTTCAAGCTGAAAATCCATATCGGTCACACAAGGACAGATCCCGCGCCCCAAGACAGGCTGGGTTGACGGAACAGTGAGCCGGACGAAAGCAGAGGGGCAACCCCCCCGACCAAAGAAGCATTCGCCACCGGTACTCCGATCACCACCACCGATTCGGAGGGATTCCTAGATCCGATGTATGGCTTTGAAAAGCTTCTCGTGCTGCACTCCGGCCGCGACTCCCAGACTCTTGGCCTCCCGGTCGATCGCCTGACTGAGCTCCGCCAGAGTGCAGGTCGCATTCGTCAGATCCCCGACCACGACCATCAGGAACAATCCCTGTGTCAACTTCTGGGTAATGTCGTAAATCGAGATGTGGTTATCTGCGAGAGTCTTGGCAAATCGTGCGACAATCCCGATTTTGTCCTCCCCCATGACGGTGAGTACCACACGACCTGCGGGCTTGTCCGAGTTGCGAGATTCGAATTTCATCGTCCGAACACCCACGGGATGATCACGATCGCCACGGCCAGCAACAAGATCCCCCCAAACATGAGCACGAAGGAGCTGATAGACTCCCTCACGACGCGGTTCGCATCGCCTGGGCTCGTCAGCGAGTAGACAATAGACACCACGGCGCAGGAGATGATCAAAGCGACGACAACGAACGCCACGTTACTCACTGCGCCCTCCGGCGTTCGAGCTCCTCCTCATTGCATGCGATATCGTAGGCATCCATCATGATGAGCAGGTTCAACAGTCCGGCCAGCAGAGCAAAGCAGTAGCCAATGTCGCGAGTGGTCACTGGAATCTCGGTCGCCTTGGCCACACCGGGCACGTTCACGATATACGGCCCGGCCCATTCGACCCACTTCAGGCCGACCACATAGTTTCCGAACCCGACGAAGAACGGGTAGGCATAGGTGAAGACGACCTTCCAGGTCTTGTCGACCGCGCCTTCCAAGTCATCCCGAACCTCACGCAACCCACTCGATTGGTCCGTCCTGGACTTGAGAATCCCGTAGCCAAACTTGGAGAAAAAGTCCTGTTCGAGAAAGACACCAGCATAGAAGAGCAAGGACAGCAGGCAAAAAAAGACCAGAGCCCGGCGTCGCCGGCCCAAAAAGAAATGGCCCAACCCGGGCAAGAGGAGACCGGCCAACGCGATTGGAAGCTTGGGTCTACTCACGGATGACACCCGACAGGTTTCGCGAACAGGAAAACAGCCGGCAAGCAACACCGGCTTCGGTCACTGGCTTCCCGGAGCCGCATAGAGACACAGCCGACACCGGAGAACGCCCCCTTCGCAGAAGACCCGGGACCCATCACCCAACCCGAGACCAGCTCCATCAGAGTCAGCCAGTTCTTTCCTTCAATCAACCCCATATGCACAATTACGGGAGCCGGTCACGCAAAGCCCCGCATCGATCCTCTCGAACCAGACTAGGACGCGGAGGGCGTCGTTCCCGGCTTCTCGGGATAAACGGAGACCCGACGGCTGATCTTGGAGTGGTGCTCGAATCTCACGTAGCCATCGATCAGAGCGAACAGCGTGTCGTCTCGTCCCTTGGCAACATTGCGGCCGGGATGGATCCGGGTTCCGCGCTGCCGAACGAGGATGTTCCCTGCCTTCACGAACTGCTGATCGAACCGTTTGACCCCCAGATATTGCGGATTGGAATCCCTTCCGTTGGAGGAACTCCCAACCCCTTTTTTGTGTGCCATCTCGAAATCCCTCCGACGCACAGCGACCGCTCTTGATCCGGCCCACTGTCGTCAGCCTTGCCATCGGCTCGCTTCCCACTCGCCGCTGGATTGCCTCTTGACGATTGTCAGATTTGCCCGGACGATCCTCAGGCAGCTCCACCCTGGACGCCCAAGACCTGGACTTCCGTCCAAGGCTGGCGGTGTCCCCTGCGGCGACGATAGCCCTTGCGCTGTTTCTGCTTGAAGACCAGAATCTTCCGCGCCTTTCCCTGGGCCAAGACTTTGGCTTTGACTGCCGTGCCTGCGAGGTACGGAGTACCCACTTGGGCAGACTCGGCTCCTTCGGAGAGCAGGAGCACTTTCTCGAACGAGATCTCATCCCCGGCTTTAGCCTTCGGGAGCTTCTCAACCTTGAGGCGTTGCCCAACCTCGACCTTGTGCTGCTTCCCTCCGGTCTCGAATATGACCAGCATGACTTAGCTTCTCCTCCTGTCAAACCTTCTATGAGTCATCAACGGTAACACGTCCAAAGCCTTGTGTCAAGCTTCCGGAGGCTCACACAGCGGCGAGGAGAGAACCTCGTGAATCGGCAGGTTCTGTGCGAGCCCTGTGCTCGACATGACTTGCAGACCGCGACCGTCAAGCGGCTTGGTCGGTGACCTGGAACTGGCCTCTGTGAAAACCGTCATCCGCACGGACAAAGAACTTCTTTCCATAGCGGGTTTCCAGGTCGTTGACGCCACCTTTCTGGATCTCCATAATGTGACGGGCGATCGCAGGATGAGCGACCACGAAGACGCAATCTCGACTCGATGACGAGCAGAGCTTCTCGGCGCGCCGCAGGATCTTCCCTGCGAGGTATGAGCCCGACAAAATCCGCCCCTCGCCCCGGCAGTGAGGACACATCTCCTTGAGCCGACTGGCCAGAGTTCCGCGATTTCGCTGCCTCGTCATCTGGACGAGCCCCAGAGACGTCAGTTCAAGAATGTTGGTCCGGGCGCGATCCCTCTTAAAGGCCTCGCGAAGGCTCTCCATGACTTTCTGTTTGTGACCTTCGTCGACCATGTCGATGAAATCGATCACGATGATCCCGGCCAGATTCCTCAGCCGGACCTGCCGGGCGATGATTTCCGTGGCTTCCAGGTTGGTCGAAAACGCGGTTTCCTCCAGATTGCCCTTTCCCAAGAAGCGCCCGGTATTGACGTCGATGGAGTGCAGAGCCTCGGTCTCTTCGATCACGACCGATCCGCCCGACTTGAGCCAGACCTTGCGATCCATCGCCCGTTCGATAGCTCGTTCCACACCGCACCGATCGAACAGCGGCGAAGCACCGTCGTGAAGGGCAATTCGATCGATGAGAGTATCGGTCAGAAACGGACAGGCTTCCTTCAGATGGGTGTATTGCTCCGGCGAATCGACAATGAAGGCTTCGACCTGCGGAGAAAAAAGGTCCCTCGCCACCCGACTGAGGATGCTGATGTCCTCGTACAGGAGGGTTCGGACAGCAGCCTTGGCGGAGCGTTCCTCGACCGCGCGCCATATTCGCATGAGAAGCTCGACATCGGTCCGGAACTCCTCCTCCGACTTGCCCTCGGCGACTGTCCTCACGATCAACCCGATACCCGGAGGCTTCAACTTCTCGACGCACGCCTTCAGCCGCTCGCGCTCAGCAGAGTCGGCAATCCTCCTCGAGACGCCAAGATGGTCACAGGTCGGCATCAACACGAGATGTCGGCCGGGCATCGTCAGATGGGTCGTCGCCCTGGCCCCCTTGGTTCCCACCGGCTCCTTGACGACTTGGACCACCAGCGACTGTCCGACCTTCAGAAGATCCGAGATTTTCGGAGACTCGGGAGGAGTCGGCCGTTCCTCACCATCCTCTTCAGGGATCGCTTTGGTCGGCTGCACGATCTCAGCAAGTGGAAGGAACAGGTCGTGCTCCAGACCGACGTCGACGAAGGCCGCCTGCATACCGGGGGCAATGTTGGAGACTCGCCCCTTGTAGATATTGCCGACGAGACCCCGGTCACTGACCGTCTCGATGTAGATCTCGGCCAATTCAGAGTCCTCGACCACGGCCACCCGGGTGGTCGTCGGACTGACATCGGCGAGGATTTCGATGCGCACCGCCCAACCGGTCCTTTCCATATCGTCGTCGTCGATCGTCGTGGGCCTCGACCCATCGACGGAGCAGCCCCCGTGACAAGCCCTTTGGTCCGTCTGGATCCGTCGACCCAGAACGGCTACACCGAGCGGGGCGGAGATGTCAGGAGCCACCCTCGAAGGGCTCGATCCTCTTCAAGGTTTCCCGTCCGTCCCGGCCAAACCCTCGGGGCGCATAACCCCGATGCACGGCAGGTTCCGATAGCGCTGCTGGTAATCGAGCCCGTACCCCACCACAAACATATCCGGAATCTCAAACCCGCAGTAATCGATGGGCACTTCGACGACCCGGCAGGCAGGCTTGGAGAGCAGGCTCACTGTCTTGAGGCTCCGCGGGTGCCGCCCCAACAGAAGAGCTCGGAGATAGTCCAGCGTGAGCCCCGAGTCGACGATGTCTTCCACAATCAGGACATCGCGTCCGAGAATGTCCTTCTGAAGGTCTTTGACGATCCGTACGGTCCCGGTTGACCGGGTCGAGTTTCCATAGCTCGACACCGCCATGAAGCCGATCTCGATCCGCAAGTCGATGTGCCGGACCAGATCGGCTACGAAAATGAAAGCCCCGTTGAGGATCACGACCAGGTAGGGGTCTTTGTCTCGATAGTCACGGGTGATTGACTCTCCCAGCTCCCGAATCCGCTCTTGAAGGCGTGATTCCGAAAGAAGAGTCTCCGAGAGATCGGTGGCGAGATGGTCCAGGTGATGATCATGCATGCCGTTGACACCCAAGAGCCTACGGGAGGAAGGCTCCGCCAGATCAGTCCGAAGTCAGAAGACGACTCGCCACTCGAGCACGACCGGCTCCCCACGACCTTCGACAGAAGGCGAAGACCATCTCCCGCAAGACACCGCTCTCTGGTGGCAGTCGAAGGAATCACGAAGAGAGGTCCTGAGCTTACGTTCTCGAGGTTGACAAAAGTTCGGAATGGAGATGGGGCTTCTGAGCCGGACGATAACCGTGTGGTCGCCACCGTTACGTCCAAGGATCGGCTCACCGGGAGCCCTTCGACAACGATCGATGACGGCCAAAATTCAGAGCGGGAGACGGGGTTCGAACCCGCGACGTCCAGCTTGGAAGGCTGGAGCTCTACCAACTGAGCTACTCCCGCATCACGAAATTGCACTGCCAAAACAGCTCGCCCACAGACCGACACTCGACCGAGCCGAGTGCTGATCGGCCAGGCGAGATTTGAACTCACGACCCCATGCGCCCAAGGCATGTGCGCTACCAGACTGCGCTACTGGCCGACCTCGGTAAGCTATCATATCACACGGTCGCTCGACGAATCAACGAGGAGAATCAGGTCGACCCGAAGCGATTCCACGAACAGCCTCGAACAGGCGCGAGATGGATCGGTACGCCCATCCGGCAAGGGGTCCCTGGGACCTCGTGAGAAATCGCGCCTTCGAGGCCCGGAGGTCGCCGGTCAGGGGACGGCCGGAACGTTCGTACGACAGATGACCCCGATGACGGAAACAAAGACTGCCGTCGACCTCCGCCGAGAACCCCCTCTGAGCCGCTCGATAGCAGAAATCCACGTCTTCATACTGCATGAAATAGCCCTCGTCGAATCCGCCGAGCGATTCCAAGAGCTCACGGCGCACCAACATGAAACAGCCGGACACCCAGTCTGCGGGGAATGGAGCTCCCGGCCGCGCTCCGTCCTCGTCCCCGGTTCCGGTTCGAACACAGAGCCGATCCATCCAACGCGACACAGGCTCGAAAAGGTGAGGAAAGGCCCCGTGGGTCCTTGGGCCGTCCCCCAACGAGATGCCGCCCCGTATCCCCACCCGAGGGTCGTCGGGAAGCGACAGGATCATCTGCTCGAAGATGCCCGGGACAGGCTCGAGGTCTGGGTTCATCAAGAGGACCCAGGGCGCCCGGCCAAGGGAAGCCAACCGATTGACCGCCCGGGCGAACCCCAGGTTCACGGTGCTCACGAGAACGGTCGCTCGCCCATCGAGCGACCGGAGGCGAGCCTCCTCCTCGATCCCGGATCCATTGTCCAAAATGAACAACCGGATGGCCCGAGCCGGATCCTCCGCCTCCACTTGTGCCAAGAGACTCAAGGCCTCTGCCGCAGTGTGATGACTCACGATCAAGAGATCGACTCTGGGACTTTTCCCCTGATCCACCAACATCCTCGAGACCGATCGTTCTTCCATGAGACCGCGAGACCGCACTGGGAGACCGCACTGGGCCGAAGACTCGAAAACCGAAACGACCCCATACGAAAAACCGCGAGTCCTACAGAAAACGTCTGGGGCAAGAGTCTTGAACCCCGCACGACCCCGCAAAGACTCGCAGAGCACGGAAGCGAATCTGGCTATTGTGCCTAGATCTTCAAATTGTGTTCCGCAACCAGGCGCTTGACTCCAAGATCAGGGAAATCCACGACGATCCTGCAGTGACCATCCGGAGTCTTGCCGATCTCGACGACAGTGCCTTCAGTCTTCCACACGGGGTGAAAGATCTGCTCTCCCACCACGTAACTGTTGGCAGGCTGATAGACCTTGGCCTGGGACGAGGGTTCGCGTGCGACTTTGGCACTGGAAGACTTGGTCTTCGTCGGCTTTGCCTCTTCGAGTGCGGGCTCGTCAGCAGCCTTGGCTGACGCAACCTCGCTGGACTCTTCCGCGGGCTGGATTGCCTCGTCCTGCTCGTCCGTCTCGTCAGTCTCCAACCTGTTCTTTGCTGACTTGGTCTGTTCTGGCTTGCCCTTGTCCTTACCCTTATCTTTGGCCTTCACAGGCTTCCCTTCATCTTTCTTCGCCGTTTTCTTCGTCGTTGCCACGGTACGTGTCGACCCCCTTAGATGGCACCGCTCTCCTGCCCCCTGTTCGGGTGCCGTCCTTCGAATACCTCTAGTGTCTGCCGGGGCTCGAGAACCGCTAACGTACGCCTCGGCACTGATTGAACACCTCCGGATCGACAGCCACAGCCGACCGATCTGGAGATGATCATCTAGTATACCAGCATGAGCGAACGCCAAACAAGGGTCTGACCCGATCAGCAGGGCTATTGCCTCAAGGAATCAGCTATGGCGATTGCTTCAAGGAGTCAAACATCCATTCTTCTCAGTGCTTCTCGATGCCTCCGTGGTTGACCGTTCCTGGGATGGGGCTTGCGTAGGGATCTCCCACTTTTTTGGTTTGCTCCCGATTCCTGACACGGGTCTTTACAGAGAGGATTCGGACTGCTAAAATGACCCCACACGGAGTCGGGGCGTAGCGCAGTCTGGTAGCGCACTTGAATGGGGTTCAAGTGGTCGCTGGTTCAAATCCAGTCGCCCCGACCATTCTTTTTTTACCGATTTCTTGGCCAAGCCTCCGAACCGGCAATGGCGTCTACGAGTGAGTCGCAGGTCATGCAAGCCTGTTCGGCGGTGTCGGAGCCAAAGGCGTTCGCGATCGTATGGCCCGCCGTTTAGCCCACGCCCGACCGGGTTCCTTCATTTTGGCCCTCTCTCTTCTGATTTCGGCTCCAGCGTTGCTTCACGCCTCCGAAGAGTTCTATCTGGCCAACAGCTACTTTCGACAGGGCAAACACCAGAAGACTCTCGAGATCATCGATAAGCTGGAACGTACAGAAGGTCAGGGGGCGCTATCCCCTTCCTTATTTTATATAAAAGGGCAATGTCTCCTGAGCCTGGATCGTTTCAAGGACGCCCTCGAGGTCCTCGATACTCTCATCCAACGCTTCCCGACCTCGAGCCAAGCTGGTACCGCCAAACTCAAAGTCGCCGAAGTTCTCGAGGAGCAGAAGAACTACAGGGCGCTCATCGAAAAGGTCTCTCCATGGGCTTCCGCCGAGACCAACGACGTTCAGTTCACGAGAATACTCGCCAAGGCCTACGTCAGAGACTCCCGGCCCGAGCAAGCCATTTCGTTCCTCAGAGGTCTTCCCGGCTCCAAGGCGACGGGCGTCCTTTTCGAGGTGTTGACAGAGACCCATCGACTCGATTCGTTTCTTGCCGGTGAGGAAAGGTCGTTCGACGGAACAACCGCTGCCGCTCGCCGTCTCGGTACCCTTCTGGGTCTCAATAAGGACTGGAAGAGAGCCAAACCCTATCTTGAGAAGTGCCGTATGGAAAAGCAGGAGCCGGAGCTTCTGCAGACGATGATCCGCTTGGCCAGAGAGGCCCGTGACCTCGAAGCGGCCGTACGGTACGCTTCTGATCTGTCCAACCTGCAGCCCGATAACAGTGGGCATCTGAAGAACCTCGGCGAGCTGCAGCTCGAGATGCAACAAAAGGATCAGGCCCTGGCGACATGGAACCGTATCCGTGCCAGGAATCCTCCGGATCGACAGGCCCATCAACTGTTCGTTACGATCCTGGCCGATCACGGATTCGTGAACGAGGCGGTGAATGCGGTGGATGGAGCTCGACGACTGTTCGGCTCTCCGGCTCTGTTCGCCGAGGAAATGGGCCAGCTCCTGGTTCGACAGGGAGATTACATGAACGCCACGACCGAGTACCTGCAGCTGGTAGGCCAGCCAGGAGACAAAGGTCGGGACCTGATCCTAGCCCTGGCCGCGACCGGACTCAAGCGAGAGGCTGGTCCGTCGTCGATCCGGCAGTCAATCAAAGGTCCGTACGAATCGTGCGTCGATGCCACGCTGCGCGCCGCGGATGCTCGCCCTGGGAATCTCGATTTGTACTATCTTCTGGATGATCTCTACCAGATGCGGCCGAACGAAGTCGCCATCAAAGAGCTGGCAGACAAGATCGTCAAGGGGTTCGCTTCGGAGACCGACCAGACCCTCCGTGCGGCCCGCGATTTCGCCGCAGAGGGACGCTCGCTCGAGGCACGCCTCGTCCTCAAAGAGGTCCTTCCCAAAATCGGGCCACCGGAACTGTGGGAAGTCACCCTTGAGCTGGCCCAGCTCGAGCGACGCGGCGGAGCCTTTGCCGTGGCTCTTTCGCTGACTCAGGGGCTCGATGTCGACGGGGTGTCGGAGGCGGTGCGGATATTGGCGCGCACACTCTCAGCCGAGATCCTCCTCGTCGACCTCAAGAACCACGAGAAGGCTCGGAACCTCCTCGAAAAGCTTCTGGCGGACTTCCCGACCGGCAGCGACAGGACCCGGTGGACGCTGCTCCTCGGGCGATGCGCCCTCGCCAGGTTCGACTTCAAGGAAGCAGAGCGGCTCTTCGGGTCCCTCGAGACACGTGCCGGAGCACCATTTCAGGCAGAGGCGCTCCATCGGCTGGCCACCGTGGATCTCGCATCCAACCGACTCGACGCCGCACGGGAGAGACTCTCGACTCTGGTGATGAAACACCCGGCAGCTCCGGCCGCGAACGATGCCATCCGTGAGCTCTTCTTCCTGAGCACGCACAAGGAATCGGGCAAACCGTTCGTGTCAGCGGAATACTTCGCCCAGCTCCTCGCCGTTGAGATGGGGCGGTTCGACGAGTACGACAGACGGGTCGCATCCATCAATCCCTCCCAGATTCCCCCCCTGTTCAAGGCCGATTTTCTGCTCCTTTCCGCAAAAGCCGCCCGTGCCAGGGGCCAACCGGCAAGGGCGCTCGATGTGCTCGCGGAGCTCATGAAATCCCAGACCGAAGGTCCGGCCATCGAGGAGGGGCTTCTCCTGAAAGCCGAGATCTATGATCGCGACGTCAAGGATTCGGCCAAGGCCAAGGCCACTCTCCAGGACTACCTGATGCGGTATCCGGCCAGCATCCTATGCGAGGAGATCCGTGAAAACCTCGAAGGTCCGGCCAAGAGGACGATGCCCACTCAAGGAGTCGACATTCCCGCACAGTGAGCCTTGCCTCCGGACCACGTGGACCGCTAATCTGCCAGTCAAAATTCCCGAGGACAACCATGACGCAACCCGTAAAGAGCGAACTCCAAAGACAGCTGGACATCATCTGCAAGGGAGCAAGCGAGGTCATTGCAAAGGATGAGCTCGCCGCGAAGATCGAACGCTCGCTGGCCACGGGCAAGCCTCTCGTGGCCAAGCTTGGAGCGGATCCATCGGCGCCGGACCTCCATCTGGGCCACACGGTCGTTCTGACCAAGCTCCGCCAGATTCAAGAGTTGGGCCACCAAGTCGTGTTTCTGATCGGAGACTTCACCGGTCGGATCGGAGACCCGACGGGCCGCTCGGAGACACGCAGACCACTCACCGGGGACGAGGTGGCCGCCAATGCGGACACCTACCGACGACAGATCCATAAGGTTCTGGATCCGGCGCGGACGCGCGTCGCGTTCAACAGCGAATGGCTCTCTCGAATGAGCTTTGTCGATGTCCTGGGACTCTCATCCAAATACACCGTGGCCCGACTCCTCGAGCGGGACGATTTCGATAAACGATTCAAGGGTGGGCTCCCCATCGGGGTTCATGAGCTGATGTATCCACTCATGCAAGGGTACGATTCCGTAGCTCTCGAGGCCGACATCGAGCTCGGCGGCACGGATCAAAAGTTCAACCTGTTGGTTGGACGGGAACTTCAGAGGGCTTACGGGCAACCTCCCCAGGTGACGATCACGATGCCGATCCTCGAGGGGACGGACGGTGTGCAGAAGATGTCGAAAAGCCTGGGCAACTACATCGGAATCAACGAGTCCCCACGCGACCTCTTCGGCAAAGTGATGTCGATCTCCGATGAACAGATGTTTCGGTACTATCTGTTGCTCACCGACAAGAGCCCGGCCGAGGTGAACGAGGCAAGGGCCAAGATCGCGTCCGGGTCGGTTCACCCGATGGAGATGAAGACCGATCTGGCCTTCGAATTGACGGCGAGATACCACTCGACGGAACTCGCCGCGGCGGCCCGTGATGAGTTTCGCCACGTGGTCCGCGAAAAGAAACTGCCAGACCAGATGCCGGAGTTTGTTCTCTCCACGCTTGCCTCGGAGGAGATCTGGGTCGTTCACCTTTTTCAAAAGGTCTTCGGCCCCGAGCACTCCTCGTCTCACATCCGTCGATTGATCGCTCAAGGCGGCGTTAAAATCGATCAGGAACGGGTGACGGATGACCAGAAGAAGATCAGGCCCTGCTCTTTGAAGACCGGAACCGTTCTGCAGCTCGGCAAGCACAGGTACGCCAAGCTGGTCGGATAGAAGCCCAAACGGACGAAGTCCGACGCGGCTCAATACCGGAAGGCCAGGATTGATGCACAGCTCCGCCAACGATCGGGACACACGATGGCAGGTCGTCCTGGCTTCCGCCTCGCCGAGGCGGAAAGAGATGTTGACGCGCCTCGCCATTCGATTCCGGGTCGAGAAGCCCATGGTCGACGAAGAGACCGATGGCCTCTCACCGCTCGATCTCGCGCAGGTCAACGCCAGAAGGAAAGCCAGATCGGTCGGGGCTTTCCTCCTCCGGTCTCCGGGACCCACGCAAGAGCTCAAGGAAGCGGTACTCGGTGTCGATACAATTGTTGTTCTGGACGGTATCGTTTTGGGCAAACCACGCGACGCACGCGAGGCCCAGGCGATGCTCGAGGCCCTTTCCGGGAGAACCCACGAAGTGATCAGCGGGCTCCACCTGGAACGGATGGGACCTGCCGAGAGCGCACTCACTCTCGCCTGCAGCACCAAAGTGACGTTCCGCCGATTGAGCCGGCGGGAGACCGAGTGGTATTCGAACACTGGAGAGGGGTTAGACAAGGCTGGTGCGTACGGGATCCAAGATCTGGGGTCTCTGCTGGTCAAACGGATCGACGGCTGCTATTTCAACGTCGTCGGCTTTCCGGTTGGCACTTTTCTCACAGCTCTTAAGCGGCTTTCCATCCCTCTCGCCAACCTCGCGGTCGAAGACTCCCCGTCCGCCTCCGCTTGGGCGTCCACGTCGTTCGATTCAGCACACAGCCCCCGCTTCGGAACGCCGAACCTGGTGTGAGCCAGGGCCGACGACCGGTGAGAGTCTTCAACTCGTGAACCGCGGACCGACGGACTTTGGTCTGTCTTCGATCGATCGAGCGGCTTTCGAGCCGTCTGAAGCGACTTTCGGAAGGTGGTTATGAACAGGCAGCAGAAGAGGATGGCTAGTGTCGTTCTGTTCGTCGGCGTGCTCATTGCCCTCTGGTTCCAGAAGAACCAACCACCTCCCGAACCTCCCCCGAGCGCGCCTCCCACGGTTGCCTCGGTGGCGCCTCCGGTCGAGGTGCAGAACGCCCTTTTTGCCAAGCGCAAGATCGAGAAGAACACAAAGTTCGACGAGACGAAGATCCTGGATCTGGTCGAACTCAAAAAAGACATTCCCAAGGATCAACTTCCGAAGGAAGGCGTGGTTTCCCGCTTCGAGGATCTCAAGGGACGAATTGCCCTCGAAGACGTGCAAAAGGGCGAGGTGATCATCTCCTCGAGATTCGCCACTCCGGGTGAGATCGGCGGAGTGTCCTACCACATTCCCGACGGATTCCGGGCAGTGACTCTCCGGATCGACAAAGTGAAGGGAGTGGGAGGATTCATCCAGCAGGGAGACTACGTCGACGTCCTCGGGTCGTTCAGCGTCGAGGGAAAAGCTCTGACGAAATCGGTTCTGCAGAAGGTCAAGATCCTCGCTGTGAACCAGGTCTTTGTCGCGACTTCACCTGGAGGCGAGGGAGGTCCACAGGCCAGCCCCGCCGCCAGCCCGGAGGCGGGACCTTCTCCCTCGCCCGACCCCAACGCCCCGCCCAAGGATCGCATCACGGGTGGAGATGTCCAGCTCGTCACCTTCGAGGTGAGGCCGGAAGAGGCCGAGCGCCTCGTCGTCGCCAGCGAGAACGCTCGACTCTATCTCATATTGAGAAATCCGAACGATCCCGATTTGACGCCACCGGATCCGGTGGACGCGGTCGACGTGTATGTCGAACGACCCAAAAAACGTGCGGTGCCGAAGTACGACATCGACATGCTCAAAGGTAACGCCCGATCCGCGGTGGGCGTACGAGTCGAATCGGTAGAAGGCCACGATCTCTCTACCGGACTCAGGAAGTCGGTTTACCTTGATCCGAGAGAACCCGCGGTTCGGGATCTTTCGGCTCAGGATTTCCAGACGGGAGGCCGCTAGAGTGCGTTGGACGAAAAAGGGCAGATTCCTTCCATTGTCAAAGCCGGCAAACTTGCCGATAGAATCGAGGAAGCAGTTGTCGTCGGGAGGTCTTGGACATGGCCAAGCTGCAGCATAGAACCACCCCGGCCCCTGCACCGTGCGCAGGTGCGCGCGGGCTCGATGGTCTCTCGAGTGGTTCGTGGATAGTCGACGCGATGAGGACCGCCTCGTCCCAGTCCCGGTTGGAATGGGTCGGTACACGGGCCTTCCGGATCGCATGGCTGGTAGGAGCTCTCCTGCTGGGCGCGGTCCAGTTCGCCCGCGCCACAATGGACGATCCGGTGATTCGCCTCTTCGTGGACGAATCGAAGATCCAGGAAGTGGTGGGCTTAAAGCGCGTGTCCATCACCAACCCGCGGATCGCGGACGTCGTGGTGATCGGTCCCAAGGAGCTGCGACTGGACGGCCTCTCCATCGGCCGGACCACTCTCTATCTGTGGGATCAGGCGGGCCGAAAGAGGTTCGAGGTGGTCGTCATGAATCGCCGTGACGATGTCGCCACGGTGATCAAGGAGGCCATCAACCTTCCCGAGATCTCGATCCAGGTCATGAACAACCAGGTCCTTCTGAAAGGCTGGGTCGAGAACGAGGCGCAGCACAAGGTCGCAACCGAGGTGGCCCGGATTTATCAGGACAAGGTTGTCGACTTGATCCAGGTGAAGGGTCAGAAATCCGTGATCGTCGACGAGGAGATCCGACGGATCCTGAACCTCCCGGAGGTCAAGATCACGGTGATCTACAGCCCTCAGGCGGCCGCGCAGACGCCCTCCGGACAGCCGGCACAGCCTCCGATCGCCGCCATCCTGCTCGAGGGGTTTGTCGATGACCAGCGAGACTCCCAGCGCGCGGAGATCGTGGCGCAGGCGTACTCGCAGAATGTCCGGAACCTGATCGAAGTAGTCCGGCCGCTGCAGGTCCTCGTGCAGGCCCATCTCTTGGAGCTTTCGGTCCGAGATCTGACAAAGTTCGGCTTCGATTGGGGGACCAGTAAAGTCGCCGGCACCTCCGGAGGAATCTTCACAGCCGGTGACCCGATGGCCAAGACGGTTCGTTTCATCGAAAACGTGTACGAATCGCCTCACGGCGAGGCCTCGTATTTCGGTGCCAAGACCAACGTCAAGAACAACTATCCGTGGCAGTTCGAGAACATCAACCGGCTCGATCCGCTGTTCCTGACGGTCAATTGGCTCCTGCAGAACAACAAGGGCAAGCTGCTCGCCAACCCCCGCATTGTGTGCCGGTCGGGAGAAAACGCCGAGATCAACGTCGGCGGCCAGCTCGTCTACCCGCTCACGAGCGCCACGGGGACACCGTCCACCGGTTTCCAGCCGTTTGGCGTGATCCTGAACATCACGCCCAACGTCGACCACAAGGGAAACATCAACACGAAGCTCAACGTGACCGTTTCAAACCCGGACTCTTCGCTGGGAGCGACTGTGGGAGGCTCCGTGGTCCCAGGCCTGAGGACCCGCACAACCCGAAGCGAAGTGTCGGTCAAGGACGGAGAACACATCGTGGTCTCGGGTCTGATGACCGAGGACACCCAGAAGGCCTTTGACAAGGTCCCGTACTTGAATCGGCTTCCCATCCTGGGGAATCTGTTCACCAGTAAAGACTATCAGGTGAACAAGACCGAACTGGTGATCGTGGTGACCCCCAACTTGATGGCCACGCTGGAGCAGTCTCAGCTCGCCGAAGCTCGCAACAAGAAGAGGATCGAAGAGAACGCGAAGCTCAAGACGCTGAAGATCTCCGATGCCAAGGCAAAGCCGGCCTCAAGGGCTGTGGCCAAAGCGAGCCCATCGGTCAGCACGGTCACGAACATCGCGGATCGCCGATCGGTTCCGCCTGATCCCACGGCGAAGCCGGTCATTCTCACGGCCGACGTCAAGCCTCACGGCGCCGACGTCCACACGATGTCCGAGCGGCCCGCCAACAAGACCGCTTCCGGCTACGCAATGGGGACCGAGCCTCTGCGGGCCGGAGAGATTCCCAATCCCAAGGTCGCGACCCTGCCTCCGGGCGACAACACGGCCCGGGGCCGGATGCAGGCGATCCTTGGCGGGATGAGAGAACAACTCCGATGGAGAAAGGACCAGGAGGAGATGGACCGCCCCATCCCCCCACCACCGCCCGAGCGCGTTCACTCCAGAGCTCCGGGAGGCTTCCCGCCGAATTACGATCCGTCCAGTGCGAGGACCTACGATTCGATCACGCCGAGAGAGGCCCTCATGCGAGATCCGAGCTTCGCGCCCACGTCGGTGACCGAGGCCATGAACGTGAAGGAAAAGAAGCACAAGAAACACAAGAAGCTGGGTAAGAAGAGCAAGAACACCGTGGCAACCCAGGCGTTTGGCGCAGTAAACGGAGCCGTGATTGTGGGTCCTGAAGAGGATGAGGTCTCAGGAACGGAACGGTCAAACGAGGATGTCTCTGAAGAGAAAGCTTCCGACGCGACGATCGAGGCTCCAAAAACGACGCGAAAGAAGAACATAGAACCCAAGACCGTGGAAGAGTCGGAACTCACGCTGAACCAGGTGGGCGATGACATCGGATCCTCGAGCGATACGGGCGTTGACCAGAAGATCTTCTCGGATCTGGACGCAGCCTTTGACCGGATGAAGGAGAAGGTCAACAAGGCCAAGGGGACCTCGACAAGAGAATCCACGACCAGCGGGCACCTTTAGGAGACACCGTCTCGGGGCCTTGCGTCGACAAGGCTCCAAAAACGGCTCCAGGTCAAACGTCAGACAGATAGTACAAGTTGCGGGCGGCAGACTCGAGACCCTATAATGGATCTGTCTGCCGCTCGCGCCTGTTTCAGAGGCTCGCTCCGCCCTCTTGCTGCCTCAAGTGTGAGCCCATGCGGCCCTTGAGGGAATTTCACGCGTCGGACACTCGGCTCAACCGGCATTGGCCTAAACACGGCTGGAGCCACAGACATGGCGAGTTCTGACGCGATCCGGGTCCTGATCGTAGACGACAAGATCGAGCTGCGACAGAACATCAAGCGACTCATCAGCTTCGAGGAATCGATGCAGGTCGCAGGTGAAGCCTCCAACGGCCAAGAAGCCGTGGAGATCGCCCGGAACTCCCGTCCCGACGTGATCCTGATGGACACGTACATGCCGGTGATGGACGGGATCGGGGCCACCGAGCTCATCTCCCAGGAGATGCCGGAGGTTTCGGTCATCCTGATGAGCGTCGAGGGAGAGCCGGACCTGATCAGGAAGGCCATGAAGGCCGGAGCGCGGGACTTCCTGGTCAAGCCGTTCTCGACCGAAGAGCTCCTCGAGACGATCAAGAACGTCTACAAGGTTGATCAGAAACGTCGACAGCTCTACCAGGTCGCCCCTGCCGCCCAGCCCGGAGCTCTCGAGATGCCTCGCGCCCGCAAGGATCAGGGAGAAATCGTCTGTTTCTTCTCGTCCAAAGGGGGCATCGGGAAAACGGTTCTGCTGTGCAACGTGGCGGTGACTCTCGCGCGCAGAGCGAACGCCCGGGTCGCGATCGTGGACTGCGACCTACAGTTCGGAGACACGGCGATCATGCTCAACCTATATCCGTCGCGAACGATCGCCAACCTCGTGGAGGAGGCTCCGCCTTGGACGAGCCAACTGATCCAAGAATACATGATTCCCCACGAGGAATCCGGGGTCGACGTACTGCTGTCTCCTTCGAGGCCGGAGTACGCAGAGATCGTCCAGGTCGAGCACGTGGAACAGTGTCTCACCCTTTTGAGGGAGAGCTATGACTTCGTGCTCGTGGACACGATCCCTCTGTTCCGCAACATCGAGCTTTCGATCCTCGATACCGCCGATCGTATCGTGGTCCCGGTCAACCTGGAACTCTCGGCGATCAAGGATGTGAAGCTGTGTCTGGATCTCCTGTCGAACCTCAACTACTCCACCGACAAGGTGAAGCTGGTCTTGAATCGGGGATACCCCGCGGTGGGAGGGGTCTCGGCCGACGAGGTCCAGGCCGGGCTGAAGAGAGAACTGTCCGTCATCATACCGAACGTCGAGAAGGAGCTCATCGAGTCGATCAATCGCGGAAAACCGTTCATGCTCCGACCGGACGCCGAGTCGACCGAATACGGCAAGTCGATCCTCAAGCTCGCGACTCTCCTGTCCGGGGGGCGCATGGCGATTGGTCAGGCGCCCACACAGGAGGCTGTCGGCGGCGCCGGCATGAAGAACATCTTCCAGAGATTCTTTTCTCGTTGATTCCATCGGTTCCGAAGATCTGGCGATCTTGAATCAAGGGATTGGGTCGGACTATATTCTAGAAGGGCGAATTCCCATTTGTCCGCCGGTCAGGACGGCGTAGGAGGTCTGGCGTGGGACTTCTCGAGAGGCTCAAAAGCACTGGTGGCGCGTCGGTGGGCCCCAAGGACACCCAGGAGGCTCCAAAGCCCAAGGAACCCGCTCCTCCGCCCAGCCAGCCCCTTCCTCCCCAACCGGTAGGGGGAGGTCTTCTGGGTGGCCACGTCGGTGGTTCCGCAAGCGGTCCGGCACCTCAGCAGAGCATGGGAACAGCCGGCACAGCCGGCACTGCGGCGCCAACGCTCGGAATGCAGCGAGGGCCCCAGCCCGCTCTTGGCGTCAAGGATCGGATGCAGCTCAAGAAGCCGAGCGTTCCGGGAGCCAAGACTGACGACGAGAAGTACTGGGAGTTCAAACAGAAGATCCAGGACAGCCTCGTCGATGACCTCGACGCCGAGCAACTCAAGGACATCAAGGACGAGGGCCAGAAGACCGAGATGATCAAGCAGGCCATCGAAGGTCTGGTCGTCCGGGTCGGAGCCGAAGAGGAGTTTCCCATCTCCGGAATCCAGCACAAGAGCATCGTGCAGGACATCCTCGACGAGGTGGTGGGGCTGGGCCCTATCGAGAGCCTCCTCAGGGACTCGACGATCTCCGAAGTCATGGTCAACGGCCCCAGACAGATCTACGTGGAACAAGGCGGAAAACTCCGGCTCACCGACCGGAGGTTCAAAGATGACGCCCACGTCATGCACATCATCCACAAGATCGTCGCGCCGATCGGTCGCCACATCGATGAATCGTCCCCCATGGTCGACGCACGACTCAAGGATGGCTCGCGCGTCAACGCCATCATCCCGCCCTTGGCACTCTGCGGGCCAACGATCACGATCCGAAAATTCGCCAAAGAGAAGCTGACCGTTCAGGACCTCATCCGATTCGGCACGATCTCGGAGGAGATGGCCGACTTCCTGGCGGCCTGCATCAAGATCCGATTGAACATCATCGTGTCCGGAGGCACCGGCTCCGGAAAAACCACAACGCTCAACATCCTCTCAAGCTTCATCCCCTCGGACGAACGGATCGTGACCGTCGAGGACGCCGCAGAGCTTCAACTCCGGCAGGAGCACGTGGTCTCTCTGGAAACGCGCCCTCCCAACATTGAAGGGACCGGCGAGGTAACGATCCGCGATCTGGTGCGAAACTGCCTCCGAATGAGGCCGGAACGCATCATCGTGGGAGAGATCCGAGGAGGCGAAGCCCTCGACATGCTCCAGGCCATGAACACGGGCCACGACGGAAGCTTGACCACGGGCCACGCCAACAGCCCCAGGGACTTTCTCGCCCGCCTGGAGACGATGGTTATGATGGCGGGGATGGACCTTCCGTCAAAGGCGATCCGGGAGCAGATCTCTAGCGCCGTCGATTGCGTCATCCAACAGAACCGATTGAGGGACGGCTCGAGGAAGATCACCCACATCACCGAGGTCCAGGGGATGGAGGGAGACATCATCACACTGACCGATATCTTTCGTTTCGAGCAGACCGGCGTGGATGACAACGGGAAGATCATCGGCCGCTTGAAACCGACGGGAATCCGACCGAAGTTCATGAACAGGTTCAAGGAAGAAGGAATCATCTTGCCGGCAAAGATCTTCATGTCCGAGGGAGGAGGTTTCTAGATGTCTCCCATGATCTGGCTCATCATTGCCGCTGCCGTGGCCGCCATCTTCTTGCTGGGGGGGGGCGACGACTCCAAGGACGTCAAGGATCGACTCAACGCCTTTGCCGGAGAGATGGCCGATGACGAGGAGGCTCTCCTGCGGGGTGGCGAGGAGGAGGGGCGCAAGAAAGAGGGCGTACCCAACGTTCTGGCGAACATGGGGAAGATCTTCGCCAATCTGACGCCGGCCGGAGCGGCCTCTTGGCTACAAGAGAGGCTGGAGAAGGCGGACGTTCTCCTCAGGCCCAACGAGTTCGCCGCGCTGGCGTTTTTGAGCGTCACGCTGGGATGCCTGTTCGGTCTCGTTTGGTACAAGTCGAAGGTCGCGGCTGGGTTGTTCGCCGTGATCGGAGGGTGCGTCCCGTTCATCTGGCTGAGGCTTGCGGCCTGGCGCAGACTCCAGCTCTTCAACGGACAGATGCTCGACACGCTCCTTCTTCTCTCCAACGCGGTGAAGGCCGGATATAGCCTTCTCCAGGCCATGGAAATGATCGCACGGGAGACTCCGCCTCCGATGGGCAAGGAGTTCCAGCGGGTCGTGAGGGAGACCGGTCTGGGGGTCACAGTCGAAGACGCCCTGGTGAACATGAAGAATCGGGTCCCTTCCGACGACCTCGATCTTATGGTCACGGTCGTGCTGATCCAGCGTCAGATTGGAGGAAACCTGTCGGAAATCCTCGACAAGATCGCGCACACCATCCGCGAGCGATCGAGGATCATGGGGGAAATCTCCACGTTGACCGCGCAAGGCAAGATTTCCGGAGCTGTGATCGGCGGGATGCCCATCGGCCTTGGGTTCATCATCTCCCTGATCAATCCTGGATACATCAACACCCTTTTCACCTACAACGAGGGGCTGATCAAAGGCTGGTATCTGATCGCGGTCGGAGTTGCCCTCGAGTTGATCGGGTTTTTCTTCATCTGGAAAATCATCGACATCGAGGTGTAGCCTCATCTCGCAAGAAGGGACCTGGATCTTATGGAAGCGCTCTTCGTGATCGTGCTTGGGGTCGTGGGAGCCTGGCTGCTCTTCAGCGTCTTCGACACCCACGACAAGGATGTTCGTGATCGCCTGGAGCGGCTGGGCACTCTGACCCAGTCCGACAAGGACAAACCCGCCGTCACGTACAACGCGGATCTGGAGAAGCCGTTTGCGGAGCGGGTGTTCATGCCCGTGATCCGGGGGCTGTCGAAGTTGGTCCAGAAGAAGGCCTCCGGGGACACGATGTCCAACCTGCAGAAACAGCTGGCCATGGCCGGTTACCCGGGCGGGCTCAGGTCTCAGGATTTCCTGACGATTCAGTATGCCGCGGGAATCCTCATCACGGGGTTTTTTGCCTTCTTGACGATCAAGGTCTTCAAGTCAGAGCCCAAGGACATGATGCTGCACATCATGATCGGGCTCATCACCGGGATTCTGGGACCGAGGATGTGGCTCCAGAGAAAGATCGCGGCCCGTCAGCACCTGATCCAGCTCCAATTACCCGACCTGCTCGACCTTCTGACGGTCTCTGTTGAGGCGGGCCTTGGTTTTGACGCTGGGATCTCGAAGTGCATCGAAAAGATGGAAGGGCCGCTTTCAGAAGAGTGTCGCACCATCTTGAGAGAGGTTCGCGTCGGCAAGGCGAGAAAGCAAGCCCTTCGAGACGCTGCTGAACGGATCAAGGTCCACGACGTGGACGTATTCTTCTCCGCCATCATCCAGGCGGAACAGCTCGGCGTGAGTCTCGCCAAGGTACTTCGTGTCCAGTCGGACCAGCTCCGTCAGAAGAGGCGTCAACGAGCCGAGGAACAGGCACAGAAAGCGCCGATCAAAATGATGTTTCCGCTGGTACTCTTCATTTTTCCCACGATCTTCATCGTCCTCATGGGCCCCGCGGTCTTGAACGCCTTGAAGCTCCTTCAAGGGATGAAGTAGGTCCGGGGTGACCATACAGCGCCAACGGGTGGTTGTCGCCATGTCCGGCGGCGTTGACTCGTCTGTGGCTGCCCACATCCTGAAGGAGGAAGGCCACGATGTTCTCGGGATGACGATGAAGCTCTGGCCATCCGCATGCGACGTGCAGGGAGAGAGTCCGGCAACGTCCTCTGGCGGATGCGGTGTTGATGCGATTCATGCAGCCCAGGCGGTGGCGTCCTGGATCGGAATCCCCCACTGCGTGGTCGATCTGGTCGAAGACTTCGAGAAGTCGGTCGTGTCCGACTTCGTGGCTGAGTATCGCTCCGGCAACACGCCGAATCCGTGTGTGCGATGCAACGCGGATCTGAAGTTCGGACGACTCTGGTCCCGGGCTGCTAAGAGCGGCGCCACCAGGATCGCGACCGGTCACTACGTGCGCCTCGACAGGGACGCTCAGACCGGCCGATACCAGATACGCGCTTCGCTCGACTCGGAGAAAGACCAGTCTTACGCCCTGTGGAGCCTGGGTCAACCCCAGCTCGAACACGCGCTCTTCCCTCTCGCCGGAATGACGAAGCAGCAGGTCCGAGATCTGGCGCGGTCCGTGGGTCTACCGGTCGCGGATCGGCCTGAGAGCCAAGACCTCTGCTTCGTTTCCACTGGGACTTACCGGGACTTCTTGTCCACCCGGGGAGGACTCCCGGGGCCTGGCGATTTCGTTGATCCGGACGGCCGGGTCGTGGGGCGACACCCCGGCTACACTCACTTCACGATCGGCCAGAGGCGCGGCCTGGGGCTTTCGTCTCCGGCCCCCCTCTACGTGCTCTCCATCGACGCTCGAGCCAACAGAGTCGTCGTTGGCGCGGAGGGCTCGCTCTACAAAGACGCGTTCACCGCAAAAAGCGTGAACTGGCAGGGCATCGCGCCCCCCGAGCTCCCGTTGGAGTGCGCTGTCAAGATCCGCTACAGAGGGCCGGCGCGACCTGCGATCGTACGGATCGAAGGAGAGCGGACGATCATCTGTGGAAAGGCGATGGCGTTCCGTGCGGTCACACCCGGACAGTCGGCGGTGTTCTATGGTCCGGACGGGCTTCTCCTGGGTGGTGGCCTCATCGAACGGTAAGAGCTCGTCCGATCGCATGGTCACTCCCCTGGACCCCAGCGGTCATGTATAGATGGCCCGAAGGTGACGAGTTCTATCGCCTCGAGACGGGGTGCTGATGGGGGATCAGGGTCGTAAGGCAGCTATGGAGTCATGAGGCTGGCACGTCAGAGGCTCTGTCGTTGGTCCGGAAGGGAGTGGATGGGCGCCCTCGGCGTCCTTCTGGTCCTCACTCTGTTTACCGCCCCCGTCTCTCTGCTGGGTCGAGTCTACTTTGCACAGGAGATCTCCATTTCGGATCTCGTTGAGCAGAACTACCCCATGCGAGGGGTTCTCTCCGACTCTCTTGCACAAGGTCGCCTCCCTTTCTGGTCAACTCTCATCTTCGGAGGCTTTCCCATTCTGGCGGAAAGTCAGATCGGAGCCTTGTTTCCCCCCAACTGGATCGGCCCCTGGGACAACCCCGGACGGTCCCTTTCACTCACGCTTGTCTTGGTTCTGTTCATGGCTGGGCTGTCCACCTATCGCTTGGCCTTGGCCGTGGGTCTATCACCGCTGGCCGCGTTCGTGAGCGGGGCAACCTGGCCGCTCTCCGGGCAGTTCGTCTCGAACACGATTCATCCCAACTTTTTGGCAGCGGTCTGTCTGGCTCCGCTGGCCCTGGCAATGGCGGAGGAGTCCTGCCGACGGGGAGACTCCAGACGGATTCTCGGGATGGCTCCCGTACTCGCGTTCTCGTTCTTCGCCGGCTATCCACAGATGGTCTACCTGACAGTCATGGCCATTCTCCTGTCTCTGGCGTCACGATGGCTTCCAGCCTGGGATCCACGACGCCGGCCTGGACTCAAGACCCTCGTCTGGCTCCTGGTCGTCGGATCCCTCGCCGGGGCGCTGGCCTTCCCGCAACTCCGGGCAACACTGGAGTTCAAAGCAAACTCGGCGCGTGCCGGGGGACTGGAGTTCAACGCCGCCGGGTTGGGCTCTGTGAAGCCTTCCTGGTTGGCTCGATGGATCTATCCGTGGATCCAAGGTGACGTGAGTCGTCTGGGAACCCCGTTTCCGGAAGATGGCTTCTTCATTTGGACCCACGCCGGCATTCTGTCCGCCATCGCCCTGGGGCTTGCCCTTCTGAGAATCAAGCAACAACCCTGGTTGTTTAGACCCATCCTGCTGCTGGGATGCTCGCTTCTGGTCGCCTTCGGTCGTCACACACCGGTGTTCGAATGGCTCCGTGTCCTCCCAGGATTCAACAGCTTCCGCTTTCCTTGCCGGGCTCTCTTCTTTTCAGAACTGCTTCTGTCGCTTCTTTTGGGGTGGCTGGTGCAGGCAGGGGCGCGGTCTCGAAAGTGGAAGATCCGCGGCATCACGTATCTGGCGATTGTCGCCCATTTGGCCGGTTTGATCCTCATCGCGTTTCCGGTGCTGCCCACGATCCCATCCGAAGGGTACCCCCCTGCCAACCCCGTGGCAGACTTTCTCCTGCGGTCGCCGCCAGGACGCCACTACTCCCTTTTTTCCCAGGAAGCCTGGATCGATGCCTACGTCCGCGCCGGCGGCTGGCGAGAAGACCTGACCCCCTACGTCTACTTCCTCTCGCTCCTGCGACCCGACGTGAATCTTGCGTATGGACTGGCCTCGTCTCAAGGGTGCACGGGGCTCTACCACGAGGGGAACGAGTTCTTGAGCACCATGTTTGGCAGAACCTCCCCTGACCTTACGCATCCTCCAACACGTGTCGACGACTCGATGTTGGCGTGGCTCCGCGTCATGGGTGTCCGCTATGTGACCACGGTCCGACCGCTCATCCATCCCGGATTAAACGAGATCTTCAAGACGTCCTTTCCCTGGAAGGGCTTTCAGGTGCGGGTGTACGAACTCTCAAAACCCGGGATGCGGGTGCGAGTCGTGGGGAGTGCTGTTCCGGGTCAAGGGTTGGTCAAAGAGATCATGTGGCTGGGTCGTCCCGGCGAGGACCCGTCGCAGGCGACCATCATCCGTGGTCTAAAACAGGCCAAGGGGACGCCGGGTCCGGCTGGAACCGCTCGGATCGAACACGAGGGGCCCGAACATCTGCTGGTTTCGGTCGACGCGCGCCGCCCAGGATACCTGGTCGTTGCCGACACAGCCTATCCGGGGTGGCACGCGTATCTGGACGGGCAGGAGGTCGAGATCCGGACAGCGGATCTGGTGTACCGCGCGGTCGAAGTTCCTGCCGGGCATCACCAGGTCCTGATGGCCTACCGCATGCACGGCTGGTCGATGTCCGTGGTGGTGATGGCTCTGGGCGTCTGCCTCTGGGGTGGGCTGGTCTTCCGCAAGACAGGTCTGTGCAAAAGTCCTCAACGTTCGCCCGGACAGAAATCCTCAACGTTCGCGGGATAGACCGATGACCGACTGTCTGCCATGAGCTTGCCTCATCCAAGAGTCTCGAGCTGGTCCAGAAGCGAGTGGACGGGGGCCCTTGGGGTCCTGCTGGTCTTGGCCCTGTTCACCGCACCGGTCACATTGCTGGGGCGAGTCTACTTTGTGCAGGATATCGCGCTGTCCGACCTGCTGGAGTTGAACTACCCTCTGAGGGCAGCCCTTTCGCGTTCGCTTGAAAACGGCCGGCTTCCCTTCTGGACACCATCCATACTGGGGGGTTGGCCCCTTTTCAGCGAGTCTCAGATTGGTGCCCTGTATCCACCCAATTGGATCGGCCCCTGGGACAACCCCGGACGATCCGTCTCCCTGACTCTCGTCCTGATCTTGTCGATGGCCGGGCTCTCCACCTATCGACTGGCCCGAGCCTTCGGTCTGTCTCCTCCGGCAGCGTTTGTGAGCGGGGCAACCTGGCCGCTCTCCGGTCAATTCGTCTCGAACATGATCCACCCCAACATGTTGGCGGCGGTCTGCTTGGCTCCGCTGGCCCTGGCAATGGCAGAGGAGTCCTGCCGACGGGGAAACACGAGACAACTACTCGGGATAGCGCCTGTGCTCACGTTCTCCTTTTTCGCCGGCTATCCACAGCTGGTCTACTTCACCGTCTTGGCCGTTTTGCTGTCTCTGGTCTCGCGATGGCTTCCTACCTGGGATCCGGGACGCCGGCCCGGTTTGAACACACTCGTCTCGTTCTTGCTCGTCGGTTGTCTCGCCGGGATCCTGGCCTTCCCGCAGCTCCTGCCGACACTGGAGCTCAAGGCCCTTTCCCAGAGGGCCCATGGTCTATCACCGGAGGACTCCATGCAGGGGTCAGCACATCCGGACTGGCTGATCCAGTGGATCCATCCATGGATTCCGGGTGACATCACTCGACTGGGGACCCCTTTTCCCGATGACGGATTCTTCACCTGGACGCACGCAGGGTTCCTGTCGGTTGTCGCTTTGGCGTGTGCACTCCTGCGACTCAAACGGCAACCCAAGTTGGCCCGTCCTCTCTTGTTGTTGGGATGCTCGCTCCTGGTAGCCTTCGGCCCCTGCACTCCGGTGTTCGGGTGGCTCCATATTTTGCCTGGGTTCGCGTACTTCCGCTTTCCTTGCAGGATCCTGTTCTTCTCCGAGCTGATGCTGGCCTTGCTCCTGGGATGGTTGGCGCAGGAGGGATTCAGGTCGAGGAGGAGGATGATCCGGGGGCTGACCTCGCTTGCGATTGTCGGCCATTTGATCGGCTTGTTCCTCATCGCTCTTCCGGTCGTCCCAACGGTGCCCTGCAATGCGTATCCTCCCGCCAATCCGGTGGCACAGTTCCTCTTGCGATCGCCGCCAGGGCGCACCTACTCCCTCTTTGCCCAGGAAGCCTGGATCGATGCCTACGTCCGGGCCGGCGGCTGGCGAGAAAATCTGACCCCCTACTTCTATTTCCACTCGCTCCTGCGACCCAACGTGAATCTCTTGTACGGGCTGTCCTCCGCGAACGGATACACGGCGTCGCTCTACTTGGAGGGATCCGATTTTCTGAGCACCACGCTGGGCAAAACCTCCCCTGACCTTACGCATCCTCCAACACGTGTCGACGACTCGATGTTGGCGTGGCTCCGCGTCATGGGTGTCCGCTATGTGACCACGGTCCGACCGCTCATCCATCCCGGATTAAACGAGATCTTCAAGACGTCCTTTCCCTGGAAGGGCTTTCAGGTGCGGGTGTACGAACTCTCAAAACCCGGGATGCGGGTGCGAGTCGTGGGGAGTGCTGTTCCGGGTCAAGGGTTGGTCAAAGAGATCATGTGGCTGGGTCGTCCCGGCGAGGACCCGTCGCAGGCGACCATCATCCGTGGTCTAAAACAGGCCAAGGGGACGCCGGGTCCGGCTGGAACCGCTCGGATCGAACACGAGGGGCCCGAACATCTGCTGGTTTCGGTCGACGCGCGCCGCCCAGGATACCTGGTCGTTGCCGACACAGCCTATCCGGGGTGGCACGCGTATCTGGACGGGCAGGAGGTCGAGATCCGGACAGCGGATCTGGTGTACCGCGCGGTCGAAGTTCCTGCCGGGCATCACCAGGTCCTGATGGCCTACCGCATGCACGGCTGGTCGATGTCCGTGGTGGTGATGGCTCTGGGCGTCTGCCTCTGGGGAGCCTTGGTGTTCAGAGGTTCCAAGGATCGATCTTGACTTCCTCACGAATGCGACAGTACAGTGCGTGCCAGTCGTGTTTTCCAGTTCGTGTTCTTGGGGGATACTCTCCCCAAGCGCAAGAGAGAGGGACTTCGCGTGGACCAAAAGCCCGGAAACGAAACGTCAAACACCATCGACACAGGAACGATCCTCGTAACCGGAGGCTCGGGCTTCATCGGTTCGAACTTCGTCCGGCTCCTGGTCCGCTTGCGGCCCGGTCTATCGATCCTCGTCCTCGACAAGCTCACGTATGCCGGAAACCTCGAGAACCTCGAAGGTCTGGTGGATCCTGCTGGAGCGGTCACGACTCACGGCGGCACCCCGGTCCGGTTCGTGCGCGGAGACATCGCAGACAGGGAACTCGTGGCCAGACTCCTGGGCGAGGGTGTTCGCTGGGTCGTGAACTTCGCGGCCGAGACCCACGTGGATCGTTCGATCGACGACGCCCGAGATTTCCTTCTGACCAACGTGGTGGGGACCCAAGTCCTCATCGAGGAGTGCAGGCGGACGGGCGCTCGGCTGCTCCAGATCTCCACCGATGAGGTCTACGGTTCTCTCCCCGCCCCAGAGTCCGCGACTCCGGACACGAACTTGAGACCATCCAGCCCTTACAGCGCATCCAAGACAGCCGCGGATTTGTTCGTGCTGGCGGCGTGTCACACCTATGGTCAGGATGCCGTCATCACTCGAGCCACGAACAACTATGGACCCTATCAGTTCCCGGAAAAGATGATCCCCCTGATGATCACGCAGGCCATGGAATCCCGCCCGCTCCCCGTTTACGGAGATGGTCTCCAGGTCAGGGACTGGATCCACGTCGAGGATCACTGTGAAGGGGTGTTGGCCGCCCTGGAGAGAGGTGCGGCAGGCCGCATCTACCATCTGGGAGCCGGCGAAGAGCACTCCAATCTGGAGATCGTCCGACGACTGCTCACGCTCCTTGGCAGGCCGGACAGCCTCATCACGCATGTGACCGATCGTCCCGGACACGATCGTCGCTACTCGCTCGACACCACGAGGACCCGGCAGGATCTCTCCTGGGCCCCTCGACACACCCTGGAACACGGGCTCGCGGACACTGTGGAATGGTACACAGCGAACCGGGGCTGGTGGGAGAAGATCAAGACCGGCGAATATCGGGCCTACTACGAAAGACTCTACGGCCGCCGCGGTCGGCATGGGATGGCAAGTGGATCGTTCACGCGGAGACCTTCGATCTGACAGGTTCCGCGTCGCGGCCGGACTCGTCGCCGACGAACCGACGTTTTGCCCCTGAGTGCGCCGCTTGCGGCATTCGCCAGTTCATGGGGTGTTGAACTCAAATCGCTTTCTCAAGGACGATCATCACAGTCTTGCCGCCGGAGGTGACCCCCCTGCAGACATCGGTCAGCCGTTTGGCAAGCCCGAATCCCTGGTCCTGCGAGAGCGGATTCTGGATCGACGGTTCCGGGAAACCTCCCGCGTCATTGGATACCTGAACGCGCACCCGTTGCGTCTCCTCTTCCAGTTCGATGCTCACCCGGATCCTGTTCTCATTCGTGGCACAGTCCTCGGGTTGCGAGGCGCAGGACACAACTTCACAGACCGCGCGAGAAAGATCCTCGGCCGATCCCGTCGACAGCCCGGCACGACAGCCAAGACCGCTCACCATCGACTGAACCTCCCGAAGGCTCGTCACATCGCAAAAAACCTCGAGACTTCCGAGACTGGGACTCTTCGTGGTCTTGCTGCACGAAAGCTGGACGACCGTGATGTCGTCCGCCCTCGGACTGCCCGAACTCGGGTGGGAGACGTTGTACCCCAACTCTCGCATGACGTCGTCCAGACTCGAGTGAGCGCGAGCGCGGAGGAGATGGATCAACCGTTCGCTGTTCATAAGCTTTTCGGAGGCCCATGAGAGATGGTAGAGACCGTCGGTGAACAGCGTGATTCTGTCCTGTGACCGGAGGCGGACCTCGGCTTGGTTGTACCGGGCCTTTGGAAAGATCCCCAAGAAAGGCCCTCCCACACTCAGTTCCAGCGAACTCCTGCCATCACCGGACACGAGCACGGGAAACTCGTGCCCGCCATTCGAGAACGTGAACGAGCCATCACCCGGATCGAGTATTCCGTAGAACAGAGTCGTCGAGTCTTGGCTCCCATAGTCCTTGATGATCAGCTGGTTGACTCGCGCGAGAACCTGTTGAGGACACACGCCGGACAGCGCCACGGAACGGAGAATCGTCCGAATCAGAACCATGACAAGCGAGGCCGCAACGCCCTTTCCAGCGACATCACCGATCGCTACTCCCAGTCGACTCCCCAGGTCGATGAAGTCGTAGAAGTCCCCGGCCACCTCCTCGGCTGGGCGAAACACCGATGCCACGGCGTACCCGGGGACAGCAGGAGAACTCCCTGGGAGCAATCCCCTCTGGACCTTGGACGCCAAGTCGAGTGCGCGTTTCGTCCGCTCCTGATGGTCAAAGATCTTCTGATAGGCGGAGTGAAGAGCGATCATCTTCTCTTCCAGAAGCCTCTGGGTTCGGGCGAGCTCTCGATTCTTCGCGAGGATTTCGTCCTGGAGAGCTTTGAACCTGAGATGGCTCCTAATCCGTGCTTTGAGCTCCTCGATCTTGAAAGGCTTGGTGACGTAGTCAGTGGCGCCGCAGTCGAGGCCCCGGATCCTGTCCTCGATGCTGGTTCTCGACGTCACCATGATGAACGGAAGGCTCTCCATCATGGGATTGGCTCGCGCCTTTTCGAGAACCTGTAACCCGTTCAGACCGGGCATCTCCACGTCACAAAGAACGAGATCCGGGAGTTGGCGCTCGAGTTCGGCAAGAGCCTGGTCTCCGGAATGAACGACCCTGACACGATAACCCGCCCGCTCCAGGAGCATCTTGAGCATGGCGGTTGTTGCGACAGAATCATCGGCGATCAGGAGCTCGGCAGCCGCGACACATTGGTTCATCGCAAGGGATCGCGAGGGACCCTCCCCAAACTGTAGGCTGTCAGGGCCTATTCCGACAGCGTCCTGGGGAAGTATACCAAAAATCCGCCTCGAACCGCGAATGGACGGGTTCTCAGGTTCTCAAGGATTCGCGTCCGGTTCGCGGACTTCGCTTCCGAGCACCGGGCGCTGCACCACGTCAGAGGCTTCCATCTCCGACTTGCGAATCTCGTGAGTCATCGTCCGGAGGGCATTGGGGAATGGATCGGGTCGGGCCAGCGCCATTCCCGAACCATCGGGCTCCGTGACAGGAAGAGGAACCTGCCCCTCTCGCCGATAGCCGTTCACGATCGTGACCAATCGATCGAGGACGACCGCCATATCGCGTCCACTGACCGCACTCTGACCTCGAAATCGGCCGTCCGTTCCCTCCAGAAGCCCGTATTCCACGGCCGGCCGTGTCAGAAACCAAGTCGGATGGCCGTACGGAGGAAAGTCCGCGTACTCCTCGGGAGGATACACGGAGAACAGCCGTCGGAGCGCATAGTGCGGCTCCAATGACTTCAGGATCTTCGAAATCATGACAGCCAGATGGTATCGCGGCACCGGCCGCTCCCACCACCCGAGCTCCCAAACCGGCGCGAGCAACCGCTGACACAGCGCGAACTCTACCTCGAGGAGTCCCCACCCCTTCTGAGGGATGAACGGATGTTGGTGATCGAGGGAGGCACGCATAGGAAAGGTCTTCCCGTCACGAGAATTGACCACACGGATGAACCGCCCCAGAAGAAAGGCCACGTCGAATCGGGTCAGGGGCTCTGGGCCTGCGAGATCTGTTCCGCGATAGCGATCGAGGAGGTGATTCTTCGCCAGGACCAGGAGGGTCCTCTCAGCAAAGGGCTGCATGAACTCGCGCCTTGAGAGTCGCCCATTGGCCGGCCTGGTGAGTGTGATCCCGGGCTGGTAGTAGTCCGCGATCCGGTGGTCGAAGAGGCCTCCCTCCACGGGCCGGAAGGCTCGAGAACCTGCCAAGAAGAGGCCTGTCAGAACAACGCCTGCCAGGGCCAGCCGATATCGATGGACCGTGCTCACGCCATGAGCCATCGGCCTGTCGAAAGCGAGCCACAAGGACAACGCCGAGAAAAAAAGAGAGACGGCCTTTCGGTCGTCCCTCGTTTCATCCGGCCCAGGGGCCCGAATCTAGCTGAATCTAGCTGACCGTACTGAGGGAAGCGGCGACCTTCTGAATGAGGCCGTTCACGCTGGTGCCGGTGGTATTGAGGGCCGCGATGGCGACGACGGCGATGAGACCCAAAATCAAGCCGTACTCCACGAGACCCTGGCCTTCTTCATCCTTGCGAACGAACAGATTGCGGATCCTCTTCAGCATCGAATTCCTCCCTGGCGCGAACGCCCAGGCCTTGAGCGCGGTCGACCTGACTATCGTGAGCTTCCAGACGTGTGGATGGTACTCAGAGACGCTGCCACCTTCGCGAGAAGGCTGTTGACGGTAACACCTGTGTTACTCAAGGCCGCGATGACGACGACGGCAATCATTCCCAAGGCCAATCCGTACTCCACTACCCCCTGACCCCTTTTTTTGATTGGGGCCAGTCGTGCACGAATCCACCGGATCATGCCGTCGTCTTCACCCCCCTTGGGGCCTCACTGCACATGTCTCTGAGCAACCCCACCGTTGGATGGCTCCCACGATCCTGTCGACCGCCCCATCCAGGTGACAACACAACCTTAAGCAAATAGGATACCATGGGCCCCAAGTACCGTCAATTCGTGATAAGAGAACACGACGGACAACGTCCGATGGCCCTTTTGTGCAATCATGCCATCGACCATCCTGATCCGACACACCCATTCCTGCCCATTCCTGGGTCTGGCTGGATCCTGGAGATCCACCATTCTGTCGTTTTTTTGCCAGGCAAATGGGGAATTTCTGCCTCGGACTGCGGTTGAAATACCCAAGACCGTGGCTTTCTCACCACACCTCAGGACCGATCGGGCGAGGCCCCCGTCTTCAAGCACCGCCTTCGTAGCCTTCCGACAGTTCGTGAATCCTCCCACGGTCTGTCCTCGACGTTCTATTGGCAAGACAGGCACTTGGATCAACACATTGGGCCATCCATGAGACATGCACCTTGAGCAGTGCCTCAATAGAAGCCCTCCTCGAGCTATGCTAAAATCAGCCCTGATTACGTATTTATTGTCTAAACACCATCCAGACCTGTGTGTCGAAGGAGCCTTCTCACGAGTCACTATTTTTCACCAGATCTTGGCGAAGAGCCAGCTCTCGATCTGACGGACATCGAGTGGGCTGGTCATCGGATCCAGTGGTACGTGTCCAAAGGGACGTTCTGTTCCAAAGGGCTCGATCGAGGGACCAGGCTCTTGGCGGAGAGTCTGCCGGTACGCCCGGGACAGACGCTGCTCGATCTGGGGTGCGGCAGCGGCGCGCTGGGAATTCTTCCCCATCTCGCTTGTCGAGAGCTCGCCAGCGTCCTGGTCGACGTGAACCCCTTGGCCGCTCGGTGCGCAGCTGCAAACGCCCGACTCCACGGAGTGACCCGGATCGTGATCGCCATCTGTTCCGGCTCTTCCGGAGTGGCGCAAGGTCGGTTTGACCTGGCAGTAACGAATCCACCCATCCGAGCCGGGAGGAAAACGGTCGAAGAGATATTTCGGGGGGCCGTTTCTTCTCTGAAGATCGGAGGCTGGTTCTACGTGGTGGTCAGAGTGGCCCAGGGAGGCTGGACACTGTCCGGGAATCTGGAAGAGATCTTCCAGAACCGCGCGGAGCTGATCACGCGGAAGAAGGGATACCTGGTTTTTGCCGTGCAAAAGCCGGGAGAATCGCCCGCTACGGGATGAGGGTCACTGTGAACCGTCGTGCAGCTCGACGCCTCGAGATGTCGGGGCCCCCGACTGGAGGCCATCCGCAGGAAGCGGGCGGCATCCTGTGTGTTTCATTGGCGCTTCTGGTCCTTGCAGGGGTGTGGCTGGACCGTCGCGGCTGGGTCCCGCAACTTGCCAGCTCGCTGTTCCGACTGCTGGGCGTGGGCGCCTGGTATCTTGTTCTGAGCCTTCTTTTGGCTGCAGGCAAGCAGTTCAAGGGCCAGGTCCTCATCCCATCGACCCGTCACCTCCTGGGCTGGCTTGCGCTATTCCCGCTTCTTGCCGGACTGATCCAGGCCATCTCCAGGGTCTGTGATGACGTGGGCCATCGGTTCGCGCCGGGCGGGTTCCTCTTCTCGCTCCTGACCGGGTTCTTTTCCATGGATTCCGATCCGGGAGGCTCCGTGGGCTTGAGGGTCTACAACCTGACAGCCAGCCTGCTGGGTCCGTACTCGGCCACTATTCTTCTCGTCGGCACAACCTTGGCTCTGGTGGCGGCGTTCTCCGAGGTCTCACTCGTGATCACCGCGCGCTCCGCACTCACGTTCGTCGCCGCGAGCAGCGCGATCGTCTTTCAGGCACTGAAGGTCCCCTGTTTGGCCGCGCTCAAAGCCGGATGGACCGTCCTGAAAGGGTTTCACGGACTGGTTTTCATCCTGCTCAAGGATCTCGTGACGTTCGCGCTCAGACTGAGCGACATCGCCGCTCATCTGCGGGAAGTCCACAACTCCTTCACTGGAGAAGTCGTTGCCTCGGCCTCCTCGGCGGGTGTTCTCGCTGCCCCCGGCCACGACATCGGGGTGCCCACCCCTTCCCTCCTTCCGAATCGAAACGAGTCTGACGATCGTGACCTGCCAGCGTGCCTATCATCCGACGAACGCATGGTCTGTCCCGTCGTTAGACCCAGAGGATTCCCCGGTCTATCGTCCCAAGTGATCGTCCGGGGAGCACGACCCGCCACGGCATCGCCCAAATGGTCGACCAGAGGATCTTCAGCCGTTGACGCGGCCGCCATCGATCCGACCGATGCTCACCTGGATTCGCGGCATGGGGCTTTGCCCCCCGCCGTTCCCCAGGCAGAGCAATCCAAAACGCCTTCTTCTCCCGAGGCCAAACCCAAGAGCATTCTTCGCGAGCTCGAAGAGGCCGTCCGCCCTCGTGGCAAACCCCGGCTCGCACCAGCCCAGACAGCCCCGCTCGAGGCACATCACGACATCGAGAAGCCCCGGCCCTCCGAGGAACCAGAGAAGCGATCAGACGAGGCCAAACCCAGCACGCAGGACCCGGTCGACGTGCTCGTCCAATCCCTGATGCCAGAGACCGACCTCCGCGCGGTCATGGGGCCGGTGGAGACACACGAAGAAAGAAATCCGACGAGCGAACGCGAGACGACGGATGCCGATCCGGCCCACCGGATCGACTCGCCCGCCGAGACCCGGCCAGAGCCAGTCCGGGAGACCGAGGCTCCGGCCCCCTCAACGACCTCTTTCTGCCCGGACACAACGCCGCGACAACGGCCTCAAGAGACTATCGTTCCGGTCGAAGAGATCCGGCGGCCGACCATCGAGCCAGAGCCTCGCCAGCCCAGACTCCCCGTGATTCCTCCATCGCCGGAGGCCATCTTCAACCCCACGCGGAGCGCGGATCCAAGCCAGGAGACCGAAGATGAGCTCAAGGGGAAGGCTTCGAGGATCGTGGAGACTCTCCGGCAGTTTCGGATCGATTCGGAGATCACACATATCACTCGCGGGTCGGCCGTCACGCAGTTCGAGCTCAAGCCGGCGGCGGGAGTGAAGCTGCAGTCCATTTCAGCGCTCGCGAACAACCTATCGATGTCTCTCGCCACGAAGGCGATCCGGATCGAGGCCCCGATCCCCGGTAAACCGGCAGTCGGGATCGAAGTGCCCAACGACCGGGCGAGCATCGTCTCGTTCGGGAGGTTGATGTCGTCCACGCAGTTCAAAACGGCCAAGTCGCTCCTCGCGTTCGCCATCGGAGAAGACATCACGGGAGAGCCGGTCGTTGGCGACCTGACCCGCATGCCGCACCTTCTCGTGGCCGGAACCACAGGCAGCGGGAAGTCGGTCTGCATCAACACAATCCTCGCCTCGATCCTGTCGCGGGCCACCCCCACCCAAGTGAAGTTCATCCTGATCGACCCGAAACGGGTGGAGCTGTCGATCTACAACGACATTCCGCACCTGATCACCCAAGTGGTCACGGATCCGCAGGATGCGGCCCACGCTCTCAAATGGGCCGTCATGGAGATGGATCGGCGGTATCAATACCTCTCGAGGCTCGGATTCCGAAACATCCAGAGCTACAACGAAGCCCAGGCCTCCGGGACACTGGAAGCTCCGGATCCGACCGTCGAGATCCCCGACCTCCCGATGCCGTTCATCGTGGTGGTGATCGACGAACTCGCGGACCTGATGGTCGTGGCCCGCAAGCAAGTGGAGGAATCGATCGTCCGACTCACCCAAATGGCCCGTGCCGTGGGAATCCACGTGGTCGTTGCCACCCAGAGGCCGTCGGTCAATGTCATCACAGGCATCATCAAGGCCAATCTTCCAAGCCGCATAGCCTTCGCCGTCGCGTCCAAGGTCGACTCGAAGGTCATCATCGACACGGTCGGAGCTGAGAAGCTTCTCGGCAAGGGCGACATGCTCTACTTGCCCGTCGGGGAGGCTCGGTGTTTGAGACTCCAGGGCGCGTTCATCGATGACGAGGAGGTCAAAAGGCTGGTCGGATACCTCAAACAGTTTGGCCCTCCCGACTACTCCGACATCGTGGAAGAGGTCGTCGAAAAGACGGCCAAGAAAGCGGACAACGAATTCCACGACGACATGTGGGAAGTCTGCCTCAAGCTGGCGATCGAAAAAGGCGAAGTCTCTACATCAATGCTGCAGACTCACCTCAAGATCGGTTATAACCGTGCTGCCCGCATCGTCGAAGAGATGGAGGCCAGAGGGCTCATCTCAGGACAAGAGACGGGAAAGCGCCGGACCGTTCTCATGAGTTCGGCGGACCTCGCCGACCAGATTTAGCCAGCGCGAGGCCACGGACTGACGAAAGAGGTTGAATGTGGCCGAGTTGCACGTTTTCAACAGTCTGACCCGCCGGAAGGAGCGTCTTTCCACCCTCGAGCCCGGGACCGTCAAGATCTATCTCTGCGGTCTCACGGTCTACGATGACTGGCACCTGGGACACGCTCTGCAGGCACTCATGTTCGATGCGTTCCGGCGTTATCTCCGACGCCTCGGCTACCGCGTTGTCTTCGTGAACAACTTCACCGATGTGGACGACAAGATCCTCAGGAAAGCCGCGCAGGAAGGGGTCGATTTCCGGGTCATCAGCGAACGCTACATCGCGAGATACCTCGAAGACCTGCCCAAGCTGAACATCGAGCGTGCGGACCATCTTCCCAAGGCCACGGAGCACATTGCACACATGATCGCGCTGATCGAGCGTCTCGTCGAGCGCGGTCACGCTTACGCAGCGGCCGGAAACGTTCTCTTCGACGTGCGAAGCTTTCCGGAATACGGGGCGCTCTCCGGTCACGACCCGAACGCCGGAATCGCGGGAGAGGACGGGGTTCTGCCGGAAGGAATCCGTCGACATCCGGCCGACTTCACCCTCTGGAAGGCGGCAAAACCCGGCGAGCCCTCGTGGGAGAGTCCGTGGGGTCCGGGCCGACCAGGCTGGCACATCGAATGCTCGGCCATGGCGATGCACTACTTGGGTACGCCGTTCGACATCCACATCGGAGGGCTGGATCTGATCTTCCCGCACCACGAGAACGAAAAGGCCCAGTCTGAGGCTGCCACTGGCCAGACGTTTGCCCGCTACTGGATGCACAACGGGCTCCTCCGGATCCGGGGAGAGAAGATGTCCAAGAGCCTGGGCAACATCCTCGGTGTCCGACGGCTTCTGGAGAAGTATTCCGCCAACGCGCTCAGGCATTTTGTCCTGTCGAGCCACTACCGGAGTCCTGGAGAGTTCGACTTCAAGCTCCTCGACGACTCCGCCAAGGCGACCTCTCGCGTGGCGAACCTTCTGGACAGAATCGAGGCCTACCAGGCGAGACCCATGCCCGCAGCTTGCTCGTCTGGAGCCGCGGCTGCCGAAGGAGCCGGGCCGATCTCTGCGGTCGATGAGCTCAAGGCCGCACTGGCCCGTGCCGGACACCGCGTGGAAGAGATGCTCGCAGATGACTTCAACACGGCTGGCGCCCTGGGAGCCATTTTCGAGCTTGCCGGGGAAGCCAACCGACATCTACAAGACTGGGAACGGTGTGCTCCAGAGCCTGCGGTCTTGGCGGTCCTCAATGACGTGTCCAGGACCGTTGTCGAGCACCTGGAAGGCCTCGGCTTCTCGCGCCCCGCACAGAGGGCCACGGAACCCGGGCTCTTCGAACCGCTCGTGGAGCTCCTCATCGAGCTGCGCGCGGATGCCCGCAAGAGGAAGGATTTTGCCCAGTCGGACAGGATCCGGAATCGTCTGGCAGAGCTCGGTGTCGAACTGAAGGACACGCCCGAGGGAACTCGATTCACGGTCACGTCGCCACGGAAAAGCGAGCCCAAGGGCCCATGAATGCCCTGATCACCCATCCGCGCTTTGTCTCGAGGCGTCAGAACTCGTCGCCTTCCGGCCATCTTGCATATGACCGCTCCTCTTCGTTGCGGTCGCAAGATGGCGTTCGGCCTCGGCTCTTGAGCCGGGCCTCACCCTTGATGTACTTCTTGCGTACACCTCTTGGGGTCCACCACCACCCTTGGTATGGTGATGTCGAGTGGGGGACGAGGGCGACTTCGTTCTTCCTTGCAGCCGGGGCACCTGGGGTCCAGGGGCGTGAACTTGCGATGTTTCAAGAGGCACATTAGAGCGCACGATCAGGATTGGATGGTTTCATGAACACCCCCAAGAGAAACGAACGAAGACCGTCTTCAAGCGACCCCCGAAGGCGAGATCAAAAGAAAGACTTCAAGCACCATGATCGCCAAGATCCCCGTCGACGGCCCAAAGGTGCGTCCACACGGTTTTCGCCCGGTCCAAATCGAGCGCGTGGCAGAGGCGATCGCGCCAAGGTATCGACCTCCAGATCCGGCTGGCGGATTCTCCACGGGATAAACCCCCTCCTCGAGGCTCTCCGGGCAGGCCGTCAGATCGCCAGAGTCTGGGTCCTCGCGGGTGCGCACGGTCCTGAACTCAGAAGAGTGATTTCCGTGTTCCGTCAGCGGAAGACCCCTCTCGAAGAGATCGATCGGAACGCGCTGGCTGAACTCTGTCAGACACCCAAACACCAAGGAATCGCGGCCGAGGTCGAGCCGCTCAAAAACGGAAGTCTGACCGGCCTGGTCAAAGATCACCCCGACGCGCCCCTGACGGTTCTCATCACCGACCACATCCAGGACCCTCAGAATCTGGGGGCCATCTACCGCGCGGCCGATGCGTTCGGGGTCCAACTCGTCTTTGTACCGGCTCATGACTGCTGCTCGCACCAGCTCGCCAGCGTGTCCAAGGCCTCTTCCGGCGCGGTGGAACACGTGCCGTCGGTCGTGGTGGCGGAATTGCGGACGGCGATCGCCGAACTGAAGGGCCACGGCTTCAAGCTAGTCGGACTGGAGGCCGAAGGATCGTGCCCTCTGGAGGACGCTGTGACTCCTCGGCGATTGGCGATCGTGGTCGGGAGCGAAGGACTTGGGATCGCGAAGTCTCTGGCTGGGCTCTGCGACCGGCAGGCCTCGATCCGAACAGGCGGCCAGGTCAGTTCGTTGAACGCCGCCATGGCCTGCGGCATCGCTCTCTACGAGCGTCAACGGTCGCTCCGTCAGAGCATCGCCAACGAGCAGAAAGCGTCCGACACCGAATAAGCCACTCCCCTTCATCAAGCAACCACAGCAGCGATCGGTGGAGTAGGCGATTCGAGGTTCGAGTTCTTCTTCCTCGATCGCTGGCAACCATCGTTCGGCTGGATCGTGTCAGGTGCACGCGTACAGGATCCACAGCACCGTGCCTCCCCAGGCCGCGACGTTGAACAGGGACGGAATGTCGTCCAAAAGCGTGGCGGTCGGATCTCCCTGAACCTGGCGCACGTGAATCAGATAGAGATATCGGAACACTCCGAAAATCACGAACGGAATCGTCCACTTCAGACCGTCCGTGCCGAACCTGTGAACCACCTCCGGTGACGTGCAGTAGAGCGCGTACGCCATCAGCGTCGTGCTCGTCGACACCGAGATCATCTGATCGAGAAAGCCCACGTTGTACTGGCTCAGACTGCGCCGATGCTTGTGGGCGTCGTTTCCAAGGTGCAAAAGCTCCTGGCGACGCTTCGTGAAGGCCAGAAAAAGGGCCACCATCGTGGTGCAGAGAACGAGCCAATGGGACAACACCACGTTGAGCGCGATGGCACCGGACACGGCCCGGATCACGAACCCCGCGGTGATCATCATCACGTCCAGGATGACGATGTGCTTGAGCCCAAGCGAGTAGCCCAGATTGATGGCGAGATAAGAGAGCAGAGAGAGGAGAAACGGAGTTCCCAGAGAGTGGGCCACGACCAGGGATGAAAGAGACAGAACCAGGGCAAAGCCCAGAGCAACGGCCACCGGGATCTCTCCGGCCGCGATGGGTCGAAGCTTCTTGATGGGGTGCTTGCGATCCTCCTCCATGTCGAGGCAGTCGTTGAGCAGATACACCCCGCTCGCCAGGAGGCAAAACGACAGGAATGCCCACGCGGCGATCGTCACGTGCGTCATCGAACCGAGCTTCTGAGCGAAGATCAGAGGCGCGAGTACAAAGACGTTCTTGGACCACTGCATCGGCCGCATCGAACGAATCAGACTCCGGATCATGCCCCACTCCCAAAAGGACTCCGCGCGAACCGTCCCAAGGAGTCTGTCGGAGCAAAACCCTGACAGGTTTCGTCCTCATGACCCTGCCAGGAATCCTCCCGCCGACACGACATCATCGAGGTCCACCCTTACCCGCTGCGACCGGTGACAAAAGCAGCTTTCTCGAATCGGGGCCATGCTTTGGACAGAAGTCGAGGTTGACCCAGAGCGCGTCCTTGGGCAGACGACCGAGAACCTGTTCCGGCCACTCGATGAACGTGATGGCAGCCGGGTCGTAGAGCATCTCCTCCAGGTCGATCGACCGAATGTCGGCCTCTGTCTTGGCTCGGTAGAGATCGACGTGGTACAGAACGCCGTGTCGAGCGGTATAAACATTGACCAGTGTGAAGCTGGGGCTGTGCACCTCGCTGTCCGGAACTCCAAGAATCGCGGCCAACTCTCGAACGAGCGTCGTCTTCCCGGATCCGAGCGGTCCGGAGAGAGCCACGACCCGTCCGGGTTTCAGCTTCTTGGCCAAGTCGCCTGCGAAGCTCCTCAACTCCTCCAGGTTCTTGATGATTCGATCGATACGCATGGAGATCACTTGAGCTCAGCCCAGGTTCGACCCATTCCGACTCTCACCTCGATCGGCACATCGAGTAAAAGCGCATGTTCCATCGTCGGACGCACCATTGCCTCCAGGGATGCGGACTCTTCTTGGGGGACCTCGAAGATCAACTCGTCGTGGACCTGCAGAAGCATTCGCGCTCTGAAGCCGTCCTTCTTGAGCCGCTGATCGACGGCGACCATGGCGATCTTGATGAGATCCGCGGCCGATCCCTGAACCGGCGTGTTGACAGCCATCCGTTCAGCGAAACTCCGCTCGTTGGCGTTGGAGGACCGAATCTGAGGCAGGAACCGGCGGCGTCCCATCAGGGTCGTGACATAGCCATGCTCCCGGGCATGCACGAGCTGGGTCGTGACGTAGGACTGGACCTCAGGAAACTGCGCGAAATACGCTTCCATGAAGCAGCGAGCCTCTTCCTGCGAGAATCCGACCTCCCTTGACAGGCCAAAAGCGCTCATGCCGTAAAGGATGCCGAAGTTGATCGTCTTGGCCCGATTCCGAAGCTCCGCCCCCACGTCCTTCTCGTCGACGCTGAACATCTTGGCCGCTGTCCTGCGGTGGATGTCTTCGCCGTGCGCGAATGCCGACTTCAAGAACTCGCTCTTGGCGAGATGGGCGAGGATTCGAAGCTCGATCTGAGAATAGTCAGCGGAGAGGAGCAGCCATCCAGGTTCCGCGGTAAATGCGCGTCGGATCCTCATCCCCAGCTCCGTGCGAACCGGGATGTTCTGGAGGTTGGGATCGGACGAGGACAGCCGTCCCGTTGCCGTGACCGTCTGATGAAACGTAGTGTGGACCCGTCCGGTCTCCGAGTTCACGAGGCGCGGCAGGGCGTCCACGTAGGTCCCTTTGAGTTTGGCGAGGTGACGGTACTGGTTGACGAGACGGGCCACCTCGATCTTGTGGTCATGCTCGAGGGAAGACAGCACGTCGGCGTCAGTGGAGTAACCGCTCTTGGTCCGCTTGAGAACCGGACATCCGAGCTTCTCGAAAAGGATCCGAGAGAGCTGGACCGGTGAGTTGACATTGAAGCTCTCTCCGCAGAGTCCATGGATCTGACTCTCCAACCCCTTCATCAACCCGTCCATCTCCCGGCTCAGAGCCCCCAAGAACAAGGTGTCCACACGGAATCCTGTGCGCTCCATCTTGCCCAGGATCCTCACGAGAGGGAGTTCGACGTCAGAGAAGAGGGAGGCCAGTTCAGCCTGTTCGAGCCGCTTCTCGAAGAGCCTTGCAAGGGTCCAAACGGTCTGGGTTTCGCGTCCGACGACCTCTGAAACCGGCTCGACAGGGATCTGGTCACACGTCCCGTCGACAGCCGGAACCGAGGGAAGGGCAAGGCCCAAAGACTCGGCGGCCAGATCGACGAGCGAGTGACTTCTCTTGCCAGGGTTGAGAAGATAGCTCGCCAGCATGGTGTCGAAGGCGAGCGTGGGCAGGACGAGTCCTCGACGCTGCAACACGCTCTCGACCTGCTTCACGTCATGGGCTTCCACGGCCCGCGTGCTCAAGATAGAAGCGAGGACCGGCTGGACCACGTTCCACGGGAGCAGATCGGGGCATCCCAGGTAAGAGTGGGCCAAAGGCACGTACCAGATCGGGCCGGAGTCGCCCCCAAGCCCCAATCCAACCAGCGCCGACTCTCCCCCGGCCGAACGGCCGACCCTCGGGTGCACGACGATTCGAGAGAAACCGAGCAGGTGTTCCGACAGACTCGAGAGATCGTCCAAAGTCAGGACGATCCGGATCGGGCGGTCCTCTCCTCGAGCCTCGGCCCGGGCCTCGGCGACCTCCGGACGAGAGAGGAACTGGGATAGTTCGAGATCGGAGAAGATCGCAAGCAGCGACGACGCGTCGGGTGAGGCGCGCCG
>Ga0074195_1000583_pt1 | contig 67322 bp, 57 predicted proteins | sample EPASupsiteHSE623_FD_64525 | JGI IMG/M metagenome (GOLD analysis project Ga0074195, IMG submission 64525) | Bioremediated contaminated groundwater from EPA Superfund site, New Mexico - Sample HSE6-23 | ecosystem: Environmental > Aquatic > Deep subsurface > Groundwater > Contaminated ...
GTATGGGTGTTGTTGTATGGAACACAGGATTGCAGGATGAGCAGTTCTCGCTTGATGTTCCCGGCTACACTTTTGAATATGCCACAGAACCTGGCAAAGGGTGCGTAGATGCGGCCGGTAAGCTTAATTCTCAAAACATCCGGATGCTATTCTGGAAAAAAACCTTTTAATTAATCTGTCATGGTGAAAATTCCAAAAATCTTTTTATGCTTTGTTGCAATACTGATACTTGCTTGTTCTGCCGAAATTGACCCCGGTAATAACGGAGGCGGTGGAGGGAATGTATCAATAAAATATGAGGGAAAAGTTTTGTGCGACCAAAAAGGAGTTGCCGGGGTTGTTGTAAGCGATGGTACTAATTGTGCCTTAACGGACCAAAATGGAGCATACTCTCTCTCATATAACCCTTCCGCAACTCATATATACATCTCCTCTCCTGCCGGATATTCTGTTTCTGTAGAAAATAGTGTGCCAAAATTCTGGGTAAGGTTAAATCAGATCTCAGACAAAAAAAACATAAATTTCAATCTATCCAAACTGGCCGTTTCTGACAATAAACACTATTTTATAGCTATTGGTGACCCACAAGTGCGAAATACAACTGAGCTCAACCTTCTCAACCCTATTCTAGACAATATAAAGAAGGATATCAGCTCTTTAGAACTCAATCCCGTACACTTGATGGTTGCAGGCGATATTGTCTTCAATAAACCTTCCATGCACGACCAAAGTAAAACTTATTTCAGTTCTGTAAACCAACCGGTCTATTATGCAATTGGCAATCATGACCATGTCTATTCTGCTTCTGAGGCACCATCTCTTACAAGAGACAAAAGTGCAGATTCAGTATTTATAAGACATTATGGCCCCACACATTTTTCGTTCAACAGGGGTCAGGTTCATTATATTGTTTTGGACAACATCTATTTCAAGGGTGGTGCAGATGCTGACTATCAGGTTGAATTCACACAGGAACAACTAAAGTGGGTAGAAAAGGACTTATCATTTGTTACCAAAGAGAAGGCTCTCGTGCTGATGTTTCATGCACCCTCAAAGTCGCGTTACTCTTCTGTTTACGGCAACAGTGCGGACCTGCATGTACTTCTTAAAGGATATGCCAATGTACAGATAATAAGCGGCCATACCCATTACAACTCCGTAATGGCAGATAATTCGGGGATTACTGAGCACATTGTAGGGGCAGCATGTGGTGGTTTTTGGGAAGGACCTGTTTGTCTTGATGGGGCACTATTGGGTTACAAAATATTCGAAGTAAACGGAACAAACTTCAAATGGAGTTACAGGGCATATACAGACCCTGCATCGCAGTTCAGTGTCTTCAAACCTGAACCAAGGGCTCCTCTGCTCAGACCTTCGGGTGAACTTCTGGTAAATGTATGGGATTGGGATCCAGCCTGGATTGTACGCTATTCAGAAGATGGTGGAAACACATTTACAGATATGATCCGGATTGCTGACAAAGCATTCGATCCTACCGCATACCAATATTTTGGTGCCGATGGCGAAAACAGGATCCCGACGCGAACCTGGATAAATGCATCCCTTACAGATCATATTTTCAAATGTATCCCCTCTCCCGGAAGTACAAAAGTTATTATCAAAGCAATAAATCGCTTTGGTATAGAGTTCCGCAAGGAGGTAGAATTATAACAAGATTTTCAATGTAAAACGATGAAAAGTATAATAAATATCAAAAACACCTATAAATGGGAAGTCCTTGCTCTCCTGTGGATTGCGTTTTTTGTCAACCAGGCCGACAGGCAGGTTTTCAATGTGGTGCTTCCTCTTATTAAAGCCGACCTGAGTCTGACAGATCTGCAGGTAGGGTTGATTGCAACCGCCTTCAACCTGATATTTGCCCTGTTGGTACCTATGGCAGGTTATATAGGTGACCTGTTCAGCAGGAAATGGATAGTGACTCTGAGCATTCTCTTCTGGAGCATAGCAACAATGTTTACAGGCTTAAGCAATGGTGTCATTATGCTGATTATTATGCGGAGTATTGCAACAGGTGGAGGAGAGGCATTCTTTGGTCCTGCAAACTATTCACTGCTGGCAAGCTATCACAAGAATACCCGATCCTTTGCTATGTCCATACACCAGACATCTTACTATCTGGGAATAATCGTAAGTGGGTATCTTGCAGGTTATGTAGGTGAGCACTACGGCTGGAGAAACGCATTTTATATATTTGGAGCAGTAGGTGTTATTCACGCTATTGTTTTGATATTTCGCCTAAAAGACAGAAAAGACAACCTACCCATAGAAAAAGGGTTAGAAGCAAACGTTGCCGTTAAGGAAAAGATTAGATTCTTCGAAGGATTTAAAGTACTCTTCACAACACCAAGCGCTGTTGTTCTTACAATTGGCTTCAGTGGATTGATTTTCGTCATAACCGGATACCTTACCTGGATGCCTACTTATCTATATGAGAATTTTGGGATGAGTCTCTCTTCTGCAGGTTTTCACTCCATGTTCTATACCCATCTTTTTGCCTTCTTTGGAGTTCTTATTGCCGGTAAGCTTTCGGACAGGATTGCCAGAAAGAATCCGGCTAGCAGAATGATGATGCAAGGAATAAGTTTGCTGGCGGCAGCCCCTTTTATCGTCCTTATGGCTAACTCCACTGTGATGGTTACAATTTTTATAGGATTTGCAGGATTCGGTTTTGCACGTGCATTTTTTGATGCAAACACATACACTGTATTGTACGATGTTGTACCCGAGAAATACCACTCGTCAGTTTCGGGTGTAATGATAATGACAGGTTTTCTGGTCGGTTCTTTGTCCCCGGTAATATTAGGTTATCTTAAACCATTGTTCGGTCTTTCATTCGGAATTTCATTACTGGCAGTTGTTTGGGTAGTCTGCGGGGCGCTTTTGATTTTTACATCCAAATATCTCTTTAAAAAGGATTATGCTAAGGTACACCAACTATAAAGGCTTATCTGTAAGCCTTGTCGAAAACAGCTGGGTAAAGCTTTATATTGCTCCCATGCATGGAGGAAGGATTCTGCAGCTTGAACTTGATGGATATGGATTCTTCTATGTAAATCCTCATCCCGAAGGGTCCTGGTTAAATTTTGGGGGAGAGAAAATCTGGCCTGCACCTCAAGGGTGGAGCTCATCAGATAAATGGCCAGGGCCGCCGGACCCGGTGCTGGATGGCGGACCCTATTCTATTACCGAATTAGATGCCGGTACGGGAGAGGATTGGGTGAAACTCACAAGTCCTTTTGATAATTATACAGGTTTACAAATAACTAAAGAGATTCACTTATCAGAAATCTCTTCTGAAGTAGTAGTCAAAGCATCATTTCAGAACCTTGGGAATCACACGGTAAGATGGTCTGTATGGCCCGTATGCCAGATGAATACTCCGTTTGAGAGTCCGGAAAACAGGTATCAGATTATTTGTCCCGTTAATCCGGACAGTAAATTTGAAAATGGTTTTAAAGTAATACACGGCCTTGCTAACAATCCTCAGAATACCTTCGATTCTTTTGGCAACCTGGTTGTAAGTTATCAGTATCTGGTATGTAAAGTAGGTCTTGATTCAAATGCGGGATGGGTTGCCTGGCTAGATAATGTGACAGGAAAAGTATTTGTTTACAAATTTGATTTCGATTCACAAAAAGTTTATCCACAGAACTGTTCAGTTGAGATCTGGACAACGGGACGCGGATTGACCTATTCAAGACAATTGAATGTACATAAAGATGACAGATCTGTTAACCCTCCATACATGGAAGCAGAGTTATTATCTCCTATGCACGAGATGCGTCCCGGAGAGAACGCTTTGTTTGAATACCGTATGGCAACTTCAACCATTCCTGCAAATTCCGGAATAAAGGAGGTTAACAAGTATGCTGTAATTGCATCTCCGTTAAAAAAAGAGATAATTGAAAGCAGTATTGCAATTGCAGGGAAATTTGGAGTTTTCACTAACGGAACCGTGAAACTTAAAGTAAACGGGACTTACCTATCAGAAATGAGAGTATCCCCGTCAGAGGGTGTAAATATAGATTTTAATATAGAAAATGGGTTGTTTCAGAAAGAGAGTACCTTTTTAATATCACTTGATCTGTTTGATGCAGATGGCCATTTTCTAGGAATAATCGATAAAAATTAAAAAGTACAATATAATGAGTGCGAATAAGAAATTTGAGAAGGCAAAAGTTGGATTATTGTTGATTGCTTCGCCCAGATTCAAAAATATGGGAGAGGGCCAGAAACGTGGTACTTACCACCAAAGGAAAACAAGCGAAACCGAGAGCCTTATAAATTCACTTAACACAACAATGGATGTTATATATCCGGGAATCGTATATGAAAGGAATGACACACAACATGCAATGGACCTGTTCTTTGCAGAGAAGGTAGATTTTGTGGTCGCTCAATTCCTCTCATGGGCAGAAGATTTTGCGTGGATAAGATTCTTCAGGGATATGCCGGAAATTCCGATATTGTTTATTAATCCGGTAAAGGAGAAAGTTGATTTCGAGACTACTCTGGACGAAGATGATTTTGTTGAGTTCCTCTCTTCCGGTACATTGGTAGGCTCGCTCGAAGGATCGGGCTCCATCTCCAGACTTGGAAGGAAAGCAGTGAAAGTAGTAATGGGAAGCAGAGATGAAATTCGCGATGAGATTATTGCCTTTTCTAAAGTTGCAAAGGTTCGTAGTGTGCTTCGTAATTCTACGTTTGGCCTGTTGGCAAGTTATAACGAGCTTATGTGGTCAACTTATATGGATCCATATAACTTCTTTGCAAAACTTGGTCCAGAAATAAGATTCATTGCATATTCCACCTTACAGAAAGAGATTGATAATGTGACCAATGAAGAAACCATGACCTACAAAGATGCACTTACATCTAAATACACGACTTCTGACGATATTGACAACGATAAGTTTCTGGCATCGGTGCGTGCCTCTGTAGGTATTGCAAAATTGACAGAAAGGCTAGGAATTGATGCTATGGTGTTTAACGACGTCGATCCTGCAATGTTCGAGATTATTGGGTTGAGGCCGGGATTTTATCATCCTTCATTTGAGCGGAACCTCTCTGTACTGGTACCCGAGGCAGATATGGGAGCCGGGCTCATCACATTTATACTTAAGCTTATAAGTGGGAAGCATGTCAATTTTATTGAACCTTTCCATATAGAGAGTGCAGAGAATACATTTGCTGCCGGACATGCCGGTCCTAACGACCATACAGATCCAAATCTTACAGATAATGTCATTATTGCCCGTGATGTCAGGTTTGCAAAGACAAAATACAAATATGCAGGAGCACCTTTTGCCTGGTATCGTTTCCCTGCAGCTAAAATGACAATGGCGCAATTTATTGAGTGCAATGGCAAGTACAAGCTTGTCTGCTCTCTGGTAGATTGTCTGGAAAGCAATAAACATTTGTTTGCCAGCTATTCACATGGAATTTTCAGACCATCAATGCCTGTCAAGGAGATGTTTGAGAAAATTCTGAAAATTGGAACGACACAACACTTTGCAATTGTACAAGGTGATTATCGCAAGGAGCTCAGAATTCTTTCTGAGATTATGGAATTTGAATATCATGAAATTAACTAATTAAAAAATATAGGAGAAAAAGAGATGAGTTTTATGTTTAACCCACACCCGTATGACGATCCAACAGCAATCAATAAATTAAATCCTGGGTCGGAGACGGTCAGTTCAATTGTGTCAGGGACAAAAGAATCGGCAGCATTTTTAAGCGAGCTGTTAATAAAGAAATTGGACTCAAACAATGGGAAAAATGTGATTATAGCATTTGATGGATATGCCAGTGCGCAATTCGACCAGACAGTCAATCTCATTTCCCAGAATCTGGGAATGAAATCAGTAAAAGTTACAGTCATAAGTTTTTATGATGTTTATAAACCTACCGCAGAACTTGACGCTCAGTTTCTGGAAAATCTTCCCTTAGACAGGGAGAAGGACCCGGTTTTACTTTATGGAAAATTGTTTAAAGGTACTTATGACGATTTGATGGATGCTCATAAGATTGAATCACTCGAAAAGAGGCTCACATCAATCAAAAACGACAAGAATGGTAATGAGATTTTTATTGTTTTCGGATGTGGTTGCGCATCAAAAAGAGTTCGCTCTCTTTACGATTACATCCTCTTTTTTGATGTTACCCCAAAGAAAGCCATTCTCAGGGCAAAAGGCGGACAATATACAAATCTGGGCGATAGTGTGGCAAGGCCTGTAAAGACAATGCTTAGAAGATGTTATTATATCGATTTTGAAGTGGCCGGACATCTCAGATGGGAGCTGTTCAGGACCAACGCCATTGACTTTTATGTAGCAAGTGACGATCCGGAAAATATCAAGTTGATTCCATACAAATCGTTCAACACAATTATGTCTGCTCTTGCAAAACAGCCGTTCCGCTGCAGGCCTGTCTATATAGAAGGTGTATGGGGGGGGCACTATGTAACCAAACTGCGTCATCTTCCCGACACAATGAAGAACTGTGCCTGGGTATTTGACCTTATTCCTCTTGAAGTGAGCATCGTTGCCGAGGTAGGAGATTTAATACTGGAGTTCCCATACTTCACATTTGTTCAGAAGGAGGGAGAAGCACTTATGGGGGCAGATTGCGTTAAGAAGTTCCATGGTTACTTTCCAATCAGGTTTAACTATGACGATACCTTCCACAGTAGTGGAAACATGTCCATTCAGGTTCACTCTGGACACCAGTATAATGTAGAAAATTATGGCGAATATGGAAGACAGGATGAGAGCTACTATATTGTTGCAACCGGACACGATGCCAAAACATATGTAGGATTCACAGAAACAGCAGATCCTAAGGAATTTATACAATTAACCAAGAAGTCAGAAAAAGATTATACACCTATAGATTACGAAAAGTACATCAATTATGTAAAATCAGAACCTGGAATTCAGGTGATACTTCCGGCTGGCACTATTCACTCATCGGGAAGAAATCAGGTGATACTGGAGATTGGCAGTTTGACAATTGGCTCATATACATACAAAATGTATGACTACCTGCGTGCTGACCTTGACGGTAAACCAAGACCCATCCACACTTTCCATGGAGAAAATGTTTTGGCTACAGATAGGAACACATCTTGGGTAAATGATAATATTGTACAGAAACCTCAACTGGTAAAAAGCGGAGCAGGATGGGCAGAATATATTATCGGAGAGCACGACCTGGTATATTTCAGTCTTAGAAGGCTTGAATTTGAAAAGACAATCGAAGGCAATACAGAAGGAAAATTCCATGTACTTACTTTAATTGATGGTGAAAAAGTACGTATCGAATCACTTGACAATCCGGCACTGAGCTATACTCAGAGCTATCTGGATGTAGTTGTAGTACCGGCAAATATGGGAAGGTATATTGTCAGGAACCTGGGAAACCAGCCAGTATGTATTCATAAGACAATGTTAAAAGATGGTTTCATTAATGACTGACCATAAAGCATATCTTGTAATTGATGTTGGCGGAACTTATTTAAAATCAGCAATTTTAAATGAGGAGGGAGAGGTGTTTGATGGCTCCGCATTAATGTCCAGAGCTTGTTCCGAAGGTTCAAAAGAGGAGATTCTTGGAGCAATAAGTGAAACTATTCTTACAGGACTCTCTTTTTTAAAAAATAAAAAGCTGTCTCTTTGCGGAATTGGAATGGCTTTTCCTGGTCCTTCTGATTACCGTAAAGGTATACCTTTGATGGAGCATAAGTTTAAAAACATACATGGAGTGGACCTCCGGGAATATATTGCTGGTATTCCCGGAGTATCATCAGAGATTCCTATTCGTTTTAAGCACGATGCAGATGCTGTACTTGAAGGGGAACATTGGAAAGGTAATGCGCAGGACTATAGTAATGCTGCTGTAGTCACATTGGGTACGGGGCTTGGGTTTTTCTTTTCACAAAATAGGGTCAATCAATGTAACTCTCTGGGAGGTCCCGTGTTATCCATTTTTAAACTTCCATGCAAGGATGGAATATTGGAGGATTATGCATCCAAAAGAGGTTTCATTAAAATTTACAAAGAATTAAGTGGGAAAAAGGACAAAAACATTAAGGTTTCCGATATAGGGAGGTGGGCAGACGAGGGTGATGAAGATTCACTGCGTACATTCAGCTATATAGGCACAATATTGGCAGAGTCACTACTTAATATTATTATTGAGAGAGAAATTCAGTGCCTGCTGTTTGGGGGACAGATCTCACTCTCCTTCCGCCACATGGAGGCATCGTTGAAAAGAGGGCTAAAGGAGGCTGAGTGCCTGAAGTTGATCTCCTCTGTAAGCAGTATAGAAAATTCCGCACTATTAGGTGTTCTTAAAACAATAATAAAATAGCATGAAAAGAAAAATACTTCTTTGCCTTACAAATCTTGCTGTATGCAGCCTGGCAATGGCACAAAATCAGAAAGTGAGCGAGATTGTCTTATTCGATGCAGCAACAACTCCTGCAAAGAGTCTCTCTGCATTATATGGCGCATCAATAGATAAAAAGGATAATATTATCTGCATAGAGAATAAGGGAAACAACCTATATCCGGGGGTGTCTGTAAAAGGTTCGTGGAACATAGGTAAGAGTAACCAGATAATGGTGGAACTTCAGAACTTTGACGATAAGGGAGATGTTACAATAACTGTACGACTGGAGAATCCAGGCGCCGACCCGGATAAGGGTAAAGGAGTAGTTGTAAGTCGTCTGAATGTGCCTGCAGGAGGGCTTAAGGAACTTACAATATCAATTCCTTCAAAACCCCCATATCCCGATGTTGAGTCAAAATTAACAGGAATGCGGTATACTCCCTACAAACTTTCACCACTGACATCTACATTGGATAGCACTGGTAATATATCAAGGATAGTTGTCTTTATCAACAGGGCCAAACAGGATTGGAAGTGGGGAATCAAAAAGGTTGTCGCTAAAGTGGGCCCCGATGAGAAGATGCCTTCGTGGATGTATTTACCTTCAGAAAAATTTTTCCCCTTTATTGACATCTATGGGCAATTCATACATAAGGATTGGCCCGGAAAGACAAAATCGGACAATGATCTAAAAGAAGAGTTAGGCAGGGAGCTTGCAGATATGCAATCTTATCCTGGTCCTTCTGACCGTTCATTATACGGAGGATGGAAGAGCGGTCCCAGACAAAGGGCCACAGGACATTTCTATGTCAAAAAAGTAGATGGTAAATGGTGGATGGTAGATCCGGAAGGATATTTGTATTGGTCGCACGGAGTAGTACGGGTTACACCATCTTGTGCAATAACACCACTTGACAACAGAGAATTTTATTTCACAAGTCTGCCAAAAGAGGATGATCCGTTTGCAGAATTTTACACTACCCGTGACGAGTTGCTCCACCCCTACTATGTTGCACGGAACATCAAAAAAACATATGACTTCTCAGCGGCAAATATAAAACGCAAATACGGCGATAACTGGAGGGCCAAGTATGCAGATATGGCTCATAAACGGTTAAAAAGCTGGGGAATGAACACTATCGCCAATAGTTCTGACAAGTCTATATGTATGATGGATAAAACACCGTATACAGACAGGTTCGAGTTAAAATCTCCAGACATAGAAGGGAGCAACAATGCCTGGTGGAAGTTTAAAGATCCATTCCATCCGGAATTTCGCACCAGCTTCAGAAAGCAGCTGATGGACCGTAAAAAAGAGCTGGAGGATCCTTGGTGTTTCGGGTTTTTCGTAGACAACGAAATCTCATGGGGAGGTCCTACAGCATTGGCAGAATGGACATTACAGTCTCCTGCATCTCAACCTGCAAAAATAGAGATGGTTAAACGTCTGAAAAAAAGATACAAAAAAATTGAGGATCTTAACAAAATCTGGAAATCGGGTTATGCGAATTGGGAGGCACTGCTTGAATCACAGGAAAAACCGGCATCCGGCTCATACAATGACTGTCTTGAGTTTACAGTCATCATTACTGAGGCATATTTTAAGAATGTCCGTGACGAGTTTAAAAAGGTAGCTCCAGACAAGCTTTATATGGGATGTCGTTTTGCCGGTTCTAACGAAACAGCATTACGGATTGGTGCAAAATACTGCGATGTTATCAGCTACAATATATACCGCCGTTCACTTGCATCATTCAGCCTGCCGGAGGGAATCGACAAACCGGTTATGATTGGCGAGTTCCATTTCGGGGCCCTTGACAGAGGACTGTTCCATCCTAGCCTCGTGGAGACTGCAAATCAGGAAGAGAGAGGCAAGGCATATGGAGTTTATGTCGAATCTGCTCTCCATCACCCAAATATAATTGGCACACACTGGCACCAGTTCTCCGATCAGGCAACCACAGGAAGATTCGATGGTGAGGATTTCCAGGTTGGCTTTACTGATGTATGCGACACCCCATACAGGGAGACGATAGAAAATATCCGAAATGTGGGCTACAATATGTATAAAATAAGAAGTTCCAAATAATACCAGTTCAGAATGGACATATTACGTATCGGTCTTTTCATACCTTGTTATATTGACCAGTTTTATCCTCAGGTAGGCATTGCCACTTTTGAATTGCTGCAGAAACTTGGTATAGAAGTAGTTTATCCGGAAAAACAGACATGTTGCGGGCAGCCTTTGGCCAACAGTGGGGCAGAAAAGGAGGCAATTCCCGTATATCAGAACTTTGTCCGCAATTTCTGTGAGTTCGACTACATAGTCACACCTTCCGGAAGTTGTGCCTATCATGTTAAGGAACACTACAATATTCTTGAGCAGACAGAGCAAGTAAAAAGAGTAAGGGCAAACATCTACGAATTATGTGAGTTTATTACAGACATTCTAAAAATTGATGACCTTAAAATTGATTTCCCCTATAAAGTGGGAATTCATCAAAGCTGTCATGGTCTCAGGGGGCTCAAACTTGGATCCTCGTCGGAATTGATAACAACGAGATATTCCAAGGTTCACAGATTGCTTGAAAAGGCGAACGGGATAGAGATTATAACACTTGACCGGGAAGACGAGTGTTGTGGTTTTGGTGGTACTTTTTCGATATTCGAGCCCCATGTATCGGTAAAAATGGGAAAGGCCAGGATAAGCGACCACGAGCGTAATGGTGCGGAAATTATTACAGCAACGGACATGTCTTGTCTCATGCATCTTGAAGGAATAATAAAAAGACAAAACAAGAATATAAAAGTTGTCCACATAGCTGAAATTCTTAATAACAACCGTTTATGAAAGGACACTCCTACAAGGCAGGTATTTTTCTGAAAGACGAGTCCCGCGCCGACTGGCATGACAAGACTCTATGGATGGTCCGCCAAAAGCGTGATAAGGCAGCCCGGTCGGTTGCAGATTGGGAAGATCTGAGAGAGAGAGCATCAAGTATAAAAGAACAAGTATTGTCAAACCTTGATTTTTATCTGTCGGAGTTTGAACAGAGGGCCGTAGAAAATGGCGTAAAAGTACATCGGGCAAGCAATGCACAGGAATTCAATGAGATCGTTTACAAAATTATCACCGACAATAATGCAAAATTGGTTGTAAAGAGTAAATCCATGCTTACGGAGGAGTGTGGACTGAATCCGTATCTTGAACAAAGAGGATTAGAGGTTGTAGACACAGATTTAGGAGAGAGAATAATCCAATTCCGGAAAGAACCGCCAAGTCATATCGTATTGCCCGCCATCCATCTGAAAAAAGAGGAGATTGGAGAACTCTTTCACGAAAAGCTCAACACGCCAAAAGGGATGTCGGATCCGGTTCTTCTTACTTCTGCCGCCCGCACTCATTTAAGAGAGAAATTTTTGTCGGCCGGTGTGGCAATAACAGGTGTCAACTTTGCTGTTGCAGAAACCGGAAGTGTGGTTGTATGCACCAACGAAGGAAATGCAGACATGGGTGTACACGCTGCACCTGTACAGATTCATTGTATGGGCATAGAGAAATTAGTTCCTCAGACAAGAGATCTTGCTGTTTTTACACGTCTTCTTGCACGAAACGCCACCGGACAACCAATAACAGCCTATACTTCGCATTACCGTAAACCAAGACCCGGAGGACAAATGCATATTGTTATCGTTGATAACGGCAGGTCGGACCGTCTTAAGAGCGAAGTTCACCGTAGTTCCCTTAAATGTATCCGTTGCGGTGCCTGTATGAATACATGCCCTGTTTACAGAAGAAGTGGGGGGCACAGTTACGGCTACCTGATTCCCGGACCAATAGGTTCCATTCTTGCACCTTCATACAATATAAAAAAACATACCGATCTTCCTTTTGCATCTTCATTATGCATGTCCTGTTCAAATGTATGTCCCGTAAAGATTGAGATACACGATCAGTTATACAAATGGCGCCAGGAACTTTCCGAGAAAGGAGCGTTCTCACCTGTAAAAGGGCTAGTACTTAAGATTGCCGGGTTTATTTTATCCAAAAGTGCTCTCTATGATTTTTCAGGTAAAGTGGCAAGAGTTGCCTTAAAAGGGCTGCCGCGCAGAATGGTATACAGTAAAATAAATGTCTGGGGATGGGAAAGGGAACTTCCTGCCGTTCCGCAAGAATCATTCAAAAAGTGGTATTCAAAAAATTCAGGAAAGAACAACTTATAAAACAGAGAGTATTAAATGAGCAGAGATAATTTATTAACGGCTAAAGATCTTATTCCGGAGTTTATTGAGAGTCTGGCCCATGTTGGAGCAGAGGTTATTAAACTCAATGGAAAGGATAGTGTCTTAGCGTATATAAGTGAGAATTATCCGGAATGTATAACATTTGAAAATAAAGAGATCTGGGAAGAATATTCCTTCTCATGTTCTAAAGAGAAGCTCGAAAAACTTGGAACCATTCAGTTAGAAGGAAAATTCGGAGTTGCCGAAAACGGTGCCATATGGCTAGATGACAATTGTTTTCCTAACCGTTTGCTTCCGTTTATTGCTCAGAAAGTGATAATTCTGCTTGATTCAGGAAAAATAGTGAAGGATATGGGTGACGCATACGATTGTGTGAACGATTGTGGTTATGGTGTATTCATCTCCGGCCCATCTAAAACAGCAGATATTGAGCAAAGTCTTGTATTTGGGGCACATGGGCCAAAGAGTCTGCTAGTTACTCTTTTCTGACTAATAAATATTGGATATTTTAAACAAAATAGCCATATTGCAGAATATGATGAAATCTGCTATTACATTATTACTTCTTTCTGTGCTTGCATTCGCAGCTTCTGCTCAATCTGTAAAGAATCAGGAGGGAGCCAGGTATCCCGGTGGAGTTGTTGAGTTAAAAAGACTAGTTTACAAACATTTGGATAAATCTCTTATTGCTAAGGAGCATATTTCCGAATCCCGGTTGGTTTTAAAATTTTATATTGACAAATCCGGTCGGGCAAAAGAGGGTGTAATAATTGGTACAAATAACAGTGAGTTGCAGAAAATGGCAAGAAAAGCGGTAAGGAAAATGGAGAGGTTCCAACCCGGCAGGGTTCATGGTAAACCTTCACAAACCGCTATGATACTGGAATTGTAAAGCTGAATATGCTTCCTTTCCCGGGTTTACTTTCTGCCCGTATTTTTCCACCATGCCTTTGAACAAATTCTTTGCATATAAGGAGACCCAATCCTGTTCCTGTTTCATTTTGTGTACCAATGGTAGAAAAACTTTCGTCTATTCTGAATAGTTTTTTAATTCCATCTGCTGTAATTCCTACGCCACTATCGCTTATTGTAACAGTAATATCACTCTGGTTTTGTCTAGCGGAAATAACAATGAAACCTCCCCTGTTTGTAAACTTAATGGCATTTGATATGATATTTCTCAAAATAGTACTCAGCATTGCCTTATCGGCAAATACATTAATATTGTGAGGTAACTCTTTTTTTATTGAGATGGATTTTTGTCCGGCAGCAGCATCTGTAAGCTCGGTAACGTGATTTATCAATGCAACAAGCTCTATACACTCAGGATTGAATTCCATTCTGCCTGTTTGTGAGCGGGACCATTCGAGAAGATTAGTCAGAAGGTCCATAGCTCTTTGCGATGAGTTTCTGATTATGCTTACATACTCCTCAATACCATCCTGATCCTTCTTTTGTATCTGTTCTGTAAGAAGGTTGCTGAAACCTATTATTGCGTTGAACGGATTTTTAAGGTCATGCGCAATTATTGAAAAAAACTTATCCTTTGTAGCATTGAGTTCTTTTAATCTTGCTTCACTTTCATAAAGTGCTTCTTCTGCTTTTTTTCGTTTACTGATATCATTTATTGATGATATGATACATTTTTCGTTCTTTAGTATAAAGACTTCTGCAGACATCAGTCCAGTAATCGAATTACCGTTCTTGCTCCTGAATAGAAACTCTTTCTCTTTTATCACTCTTCCATTGAGTAACTCTCCAACTACCCATAATCTGTCAGCTTCGTTGTCCCATATACCAATATCAAGTGTCGACTTGCCAAGTATTTCAGAACTCATGTATCCGTATATTTTTTGAAAACCTCTGTTCGCTTCGAAAATTTTCCCGTCAGTTAGTCTGGTAAGTATTACTGCATAGGGAGATGAATGAAATGCCTTGGAAAATTTTTCCTCTTCACTGGCTATGCTCACCAGTAAACTCTTGTTAAACATTAAAGCAAGATTATATGTTAGCAGAATAAACAGTATCTGATAACTAATAAGAGCTAGCGCGTCAAATTCATTAGAGAGGAAAAAGTTCGTTATGGAACGGTCCCTAATAAAGAATTCTCCAACTCTTGCTATGTTTATCAAGCAATATAAACTGAACACAACCCCCACTCCAAATGTCATTTTTCGCATATCACGAGAAGCTCTGTGAAAAATCAGAAAAGCATACTGGAAGCAGATAATAAACATTGCTACAGCTAAGTTCAATGTTCGAAAGGCAAGGTCAGGCTCAACAAATGTGAACCAGAGGTGAACTAGAAAAAAGGCTACTACTAATATGTAATTATGCAGATGAATGCCACGTTTGTCTGTAAAACGCTCCAAAGCCATTAATCCTAAAAGGGTTCCGATAATAACCAACGTGTTGGATAGATCTATTGATATCCAGTCCGGTACAGTTCCTCGCAGAATTATTAAAAAAAGGGATATTGTTACCAGTATATAATCAGCAACCCATAACGATGCTCCATTAAGGCGCTTGCGGTTCTGATGCCATAATTCAATTATTACAATAGTACTCACAATATTTGTAAGCACATAACCGAACAGAATGGTCCTTATGTCTAAAGCAATCATTTCATATATATCGCTGCTCAGATTTTCTTGTTCTCCTCAATAAACTGAGCAAGTGTCCTCACCGATTTGAAAACCTCCTTGTGAGCCTTAGGGTCTTCCATACGGATTCCGTATTCTCTCTCAAGTAAAATTACAAGCTCGAGGGCATCGATTGAATCTAATCCCAAACCTTCTATAAAAAGAGGTGCATCGGTATCAATATCGTCCGGAGTTATCTCCTCCAGGTTTAGTGCTTCGATAATTTGTTGTTTAAGTTTAAGAATAAGTTCTTCCATGGTGGGTAATATGCTAATGTGTTAATGTGCTAAATAGTGATTAAAGGTCGAGGCGGTGTTTGTTGTTGTATATAATTGCAAATATAAAGCAAATCGTTCCAAAAGCAATCAAAGCCAGACATTCAGGCATGATTGCCATAAAGCCTTCATTTCTCAGGAAAAGGTCATAAAAACCCGATAATCCCCAGTTCATGGGCGACAACCTGCTTATAAACTGCATTGTTTCCGACATAAGGAAGATGGGCACCCAAACTCCTCCGACAGCAGCCATCATCACAACAGAAATTGAACCGAACACAGAAGACTGCTGATATGTTCCGGAGATATTCCCGATACATACCCCAAAGCCTATTGCTGCAACGGCAGACGAGAGTGCTAAAGTGAAGAGAGCAGGAATCGAGCTCCCAAGATTAAGCGATTCCAGTCCAATAAGAGGAAGTATATAAACACCAATCAGAAGCATGACTCCAAATTGGAGCAATGCCACAACTGTATAGATAATTGACTTACTTAAAAGGTACTCTGTATATGAGCAGGGCATGGTAAGAAGTCTGGTAAAGCTTCCCTCCTCTCTCTCCTTTATTATGCTCCCTGCTAATGATATGACAATAAAAAAGATAGCAAACAGGGTCCACGCAGGGACATTGTGCTGTACAGAATTGGGTACTATTTTGTTGCCCTTGAGAATAGCAAATTTGCTTTTGAGTGTTACCTGATCTCCCGAGAATTTATTTGTAGAGATTGGAATAGGGCTCAATTTATTCACTTCAGAAGTCATCTCCTTTAAAATGAATTCAAATTGAACCTTTTGCGCCCTCTCCCTCAATGTGCTCATGAGTACAGAATAAAATGAGGCTTTTGTTGTAGGGTCAATAAATATCGAAAGCTCAACAAGCTCCTTGGGGGGTATACTATCTATACCGTTAAAGGCACAAACAACATATTTCTTGACATTTGTGCGGATCTTCTCTGTGGCATCTTCCGGAAGAAATATTCCTAACATAAATTTGCCGGCAGCAACTTCTCTTTCAACATCTTCCAATGATGGCTTTCTGCCGTCCAAATCGGTTGTAACATCAAATATCTCCGAACTGGTAATCTCCTTGTCAATGGCTTTTCCCAGTTCTCCCTTGTCGTTATTTACTAATAAGAGCGGAACATGAATGTCATTAACAACATTAAATGTACTGTTTTGCAATGTCGACATAAGAACAACAAGCAGTATGGGCATAACGAACATCAAAAGCAGTCCAGCAATGTCACGAACAAGCAAGAGATAATCTTTGTATAATAAATATCTGAATCTACCCATTACAATCCCTCATTTGTTTCCCGGTAAGACATAAATAGACCGATTCCAGGTTATTGCAATTGCAATTCCCATCAATCATCTCTTTTGGAGAACCTTGACTTATTACCCTGCCGTTGTCAATAAAAGCAACCTGGTCACAAATCTCCTCAGCTTCCTCAAGATAGTGTGATATAAATAGAATTGTCGTCCCTGTCCTGTTTATCTCCCTTAGCTTTTCCAGTATCAACTTCCTCGATTGGGCATCAACCCCAACTGTTGGCTCGTCCAGAATCAGGACCCTGGGATCATGTAACATTCCTGCTATAAGGTTTATCCTTCTTTTCATGCCACCTGAATAGTGTGATATTATATTATTCCGGCTACCATACAGATCAAACAGTTCTAGCAGATCATCAATTCTTTTCTTTAGAACAGGAGTTGCTATTCCATATATTCCCCCGATAATTCTCAGGTTTTCCATGGCTGTCAATGTAGGAAAAAGAGCAATATCCTGTGGGACAAGTCCTATAACCGATTTTATCTGATTAAGGTTTTTTTTGACCGACAGTCCATGGACATAGATGGAACCTGTTTCAAATTTTCTTAATCCGCAAATTGCGCTGATTGTCGTTGTCTTACCAGCTCCGTTGGGAGCAAGAAGTCCAAACAGAGATCCGAAAGGGATATTGAGATTTAACCCGTTAAGTGTAGGGTGTTTTTTTCCTTTGTAGGTCTTTGTAAGATCATTAATCTCTATGGCAAAGTTATTGTGCATCTCTTATCACCTTTTCCAGCTCCCTGAATAATTTCTCCTCTCTATCTGCTATAACCATCAATTTGTCTGCAAGTTGATCGTATGTTGCAACTTCTGCATCTCTCTTTTTGAACAATCTTGCTGCATTATATGAAAAATCCCTCCATTGGTCGCCGATTGCTGTAAGTTCGGCAGAAAGGATGTTTAACCGGGGTTCATTTAACATAATGGACGCTTCCTGCAAGAATGCTGCGTACATAAACCTGAAACCAGCACCTCCCGTGCCTATCTCTTCCAGCATTCTTATTACCTGAGCAAGATTAAGTGCCGCTTTCTTCTCCCCAAAAAACGACACCCATTTTCGCATTCTTTTTGCCAGGTATCTGATACCCTCTACACCAAACATTGGAAGGGGAATTTTTAACATACGGTTGCAATTTTTCAGGATTGCCTTACGGACCATGCCTTCATTAACTGGTTTTATTCCCTTAAAATCACTTATATAATACATTCTTCCCTTTGGGGGGTAGGTACCGCTCGCAAATCTGACAAGCTTAAGTTCATTGCTGCTCAGCCTGCACTTATCAACCACAACAGGATCTGAGACAATATATTGGTCTCCCTCTTTGCCAATAACGCAAATATTATGCGCATTAAAGTGAAACCGGTACTCTTTTGGGAAATAAGGCAAATGATAAACCCCCACCAGAATACCAACAGGAATACCTTTAAGGAGTACCTCATCGAGCTTGCTCATGGCTTTGTCCTTATCCCTGAACTTAAAGCGCTTCATCTTAATGCCAAGCAGTTTTACCACTCTGGAAAAAATATCTCCGGGCAGGGGCCTGAATGAGGTAATTGCCATTCCGTGCATCTTGTAAAAGGGCATATGAGAGAAGAAGAGCCCGGAGCCTAGGCCAAAGACCATTGCTTCACTCATCTCTACACCATAAAACCTCAAAAGATTACTTACCACACCATTCTCACAATGACCGGAAGGTTTGTGTACAAAGTTAAGTTCCATATTCAATCTACAGAGATTAGTTGTTCAACACCTATTTTAAGAGCATCTGCCAGTTTAAGAAGATCATCGTATTTTAGTTTGGAGAAAAAACCAGGCTCACAGAATTTTTTTATTTCGCGTTTTGAGAAACCGGAATAATCTGCAAGAATTGCCGGTGTCATGACTAGTCTGTGCATATGGTACGCCAGGGGACTAAGAGTTCCGGCATTCACCTCCGCTTTTATCTGCTCACACTCCTCATTTATGGCTTCCCAGGCAAAATTAATTGCATCATTTTTTGGTTCCCAGCCAACACTTATGACCTGTGTATAATTGCCATTTTCATCCACCGCGTAGCAGACATCCCTTACACCCGATGATTCAAGAATAACTCCATCCTGTGGCACCTCTTTTATTTTCATATCAACAAACAGTTAATAGCGCAAAGGCATAAGAAAAACGGGCACTCTCGGGAACCATGAAAAGAATTTTCTCTCCTTTTTTCAGCTCTTTTGTGCGCACAAGTTCTTCCAACATCAGAAATGCGGAAGCAGCAGCAACATTGCCAACATATGGCAGATTCAGGAACCATTTCTCCAAAGGAATCTGAAATCCATTCTGTTCCAGATTTCTGAGTATCCTTTGTTTAAAGTACATCGATGAAAGATGTGGCAGGAACCATGTAATATCCTCCGGTTTGAGATTGTACTTTTTAACCAGATCCATGAAGAAGCCACCTCCCAGCTTTATAATATTGTCGCCAAGCAGTTTTGTATCTTGTTTAAGAGAGAAAATAGATTTTGCTGTCCATTCATCCTCAGGAAAGTGCGTCCAACCAAGGAGTCTTCCCTTTGTATCATAATCTGCCCCGGCATACATACAAGTAGGAAATTTATTTGCATATGATGTAAGCTCTATCCACTCTATTTTAAGGGATATGCCCTCGTCTGACGGTTTGTTGGAGAGCTTCACGGCTCCAGCCCCATCGGAGAGCATGAAACGAAGAAAATCCTTTTCGAAAGCTATAATAGGATTATCTTCTATTAGTTGCAGATTTTCGAATTCCTGCTTGAAATATGATGATGTCATCCACGCAGAGAGTCTTTCCGATGCCACACATACAGCATTTTGCTTATCACCTGTTGCAACAGCCATATAGCCATATTTTAATGCATGCATTCCACTGCAGCATGAACCTGCAAAGGAGACTACATCGGCGTTGTTATGGCCCCCCATTTCACCATGTACCTGAACTCCATGAGAGGGCATGATCATCTCCTGCGACGCAGTACTTGCAGCCAGTAATTCTATCTGATCTACGGTAAAATCTTTATCATAAAGCATTTCAACAGCTTTAGCTGCCATTTCATATGATGTATGGGTTACATTTCTCTCTAAATCGAGTGCATAGTATCTGGATAATATTCCGTTATTTCTTAATATTAAATCTTTCGCTCTTGATGGTTTTCCTCCGATCATTCCCAGATAAGATTCAATATCTTTGTTTTCGACAGGTTCGTTTGGAAGGAATGCAGAAGTTTTTGTGATATAAACAGGATGCATGCTTAGGTTTGTGTTTAGTTACGTAAATATACATATTTATTCCTCACACTTTGCATGGAGGCCCTCCTTAAGGGTTTAGTAAGATTGAAAAAAAGTGTTCCGAAAGGAGAAATTACGAATATTACAGTCAATAGATAATATTTGAAAAGAGTCAGTCTGAACTTTCTCTCTTCCGACAAATACGGGCCCTTTTTCAATATCCATTCAGACCAGAAACCGAATATCTTATGGCCGGTTCTTTCAATCAGATAGAGATTCTCATGGAACGCCACAAATCCTCCATCAGCTATTTTTGTCTGTAATGTTCTGAAATTCATATTTTCCAAGGCATAAGATATATCGGGTGCCAATTCTGTTAAAGAGTCAATATCTTTTTGGGAGACTCCAGCCTCAGGCAAATAACGTGATGCCTCTTTCTGCCCATCTATGAGCCATCTGAATATTGTCAGGACACTAACAAGATTATTGTGTCTGTCTTCAAGCACAATATTCCCTATCCAGTTACAGTTGGCTTTAATGAAATACCATTCAACAGAGTCATGGGCAGATATCCACATGTTTCTTGAGCCAACAACTGTGAGCACCATTTTACCATTCAGATAACTTTGTGTTGTCTGTTGCTGAAGAAAAGAGGAAACAGGAATAGATGGTGATAGAAACCAAGGCTGATAGCCCAGAACTACCATGTCAGCATCCTTAACATCGGAAAAATCGATCTCTTTATTTTCAAATATTACCTCCTGACGTGTCTCAGGGAATGCCTGATAAAACCCGTCTGAGGTCCAGGGGAACTCGAATGGCACAACAGGCTCTATTTGTTTGTAAATCACTTTGTATCCCTTAGCTTCAAGCGGTGTGAGCAAACTTTTTAGAATATTAAAAAGTTGCTGAGTCTGAGTGTAATAAAAAACTGCAATTTTATAGGATTTTGACATAATCTTTCAGTTATATTATAAACAATGAAGGCTTCAGATTCTGGTTTACAGTGATATTTGTGAATTTATACATTGTGCGGTCTTCCGATTTTTCGAAAAGAGTAAGTTGTTCAAGTGCATAACTATTGAGGTTGAATCGAAGTTCGATACACGTATATGGGTTCTTAGCTGTACTTTTAGACTGCTTGATTTTGATCAGATGATTATCTGGTTCCTGCTTATATTCAACAAAATAGTTCTTAGGAAGTTCTCTTATCTTACCGCTTATACAAGCTTCCATAACTGCTGCTAGTTCTGCAAGAGACTTTTGGGTTATGAGGTCATAAGTCGTTCTCTTCTCCCCTGCTAGTATGTGAAGTTTATCCGGCATCATTATGATGCTCATTTTTTTGGGACTGGTATAATCGAATCTTATTTTGCCTCTCTTCTGATAATAAAATATTCCATCTGAAACAAGCTTACTATCAATCACTTTCAGATATTTTGTCTGAGTAAAATGACTGGTTATGGAAAGAATGTCATTCGATTGTTTTGACAAGTTTGCAAAAAAAATCTCTTCCGAACTGCTTTCTAAAATATTCTTATTAACGGGACTTTTTAGTGCATCGACACCTGTCGTGCTGAACATCAATAAAAATACTATTAAAAACCTGCTCCTCATTTCTATTTGTTTTACATGACAAAAGTAATCTTTTTTGTCGGTTTTAAGGGCTACTGCAGCTCCCTTACATCTAAAAATTTTACTGCTTTCCTGTTTGCCGGCGGGAATATAGATTTAGCCAGAAGTTCTATCGGTTCAAACGATATTTCAGGGGCAACCCTTATTTTTGCCCTGAAAAGATCCTTTATCATTTTTTCAAACGTCTCTGTAGGTGTCGGAGTTCCTATCTTTATAACGATTCCATCTGTACCAAGCGTGTTGGTGTATACCTGAACCTGATAGTTTACAACACCACTAATATTATCCAGAATATCATAAAGCGCACTTGGATATAGAGTTGTTCCTTTGTATTTGATCATCTGACCCTTTCTTCCTACAATAGGACTCAGTCTTATGCTGTTTCTCCCGCAACCACATGGTTCGGTTATTGCGTGGCACAAATCACCCGTTTTGAATCTCAAAAGCGGCATTCCCTCTATTCCCAGAGTTGTTATCACCAGCTCACCAACTTCTCCTGGTAGTACTGTATTGTCCTTTTCGTCAAGCAGTTCAACAATTATGAGGTCGGGCTGATGATGAACACCGCAATAGTGTGAGCACTCTGTAAAAGAGCTTTGCATCTCGGTAGAGGCATATGTGGAATGGAGTGACAGATTGGGCCATTTCTGATAGATTTTCTCTGTGAGAGTGCTATCTGTCAGGTCTATGTTTCTCAAAGGCTCTCCTATGCAGACCGCTCTTTTAAGAGACGTGTTTTTGTAATCGATGCCATGCTGTTCGGCAAATTCTGCCAGTTTTATTAGAAACGAGGGGACAACTATGCACGTACTGGGTTTTTCATGCAAAATAGAACTCCACTGAAGCTCGGGAATTCCATTTCCAACCCTTATAATACCGGCACCTAATTTTCTGGCTCCCAGAAAATAAGCCATACCAGCCATGAATCTCCGATCTATAGTTGTCATCAGCTGTATCACATCGTCAGATGTACAACCGGCAACGGTGAATGAAATAAAATCATTATATGCCAGTCTGTCAAGATCATTTTCGGTAAGCATAAAGGTGACAGGTTCTCCCAAGGTTCCGGAAGTAGTGACATAATCCAACACCTGTTTTTTTGAAACACACAGAAAGTCATTGTTGAATTTCTGCACATCTGTCTTACAGGTTGTCGGTAACAACTTAAGGTCCTCAAGGTTTGTAATACGGGTGGGTACTATTCCATTTTCCTTGAAAACTCTTTTGTAATATGGAGACCTCTCTCCAAGATAAACCATTGCTTCGCGGAGCGCAACCTCCTGAAATGATTTGATTTCCTCCTTGCTTCTGAACTGAATTTGCGGATCTCGCTTCATAGTTTTTCAAGTTTGTTTAGTTTTTCTATTATCTCATTCCTTGCATCATTCGATGATACCTCTTTCTCAAGCGACTTTTTATACATTTCAATTGCCTTGCCGTACATTTCTGCCGATTCATAGTATTCGCCCAACAACTGATAAGAGTAATAATAATCCGGGTTTATTTTAAGTAATGTATCTGCATCACTCCCCCGTAACCGAACCTTCTTTTTTATTGCAGCATTGAATTTAGCAACCAATTGTTTAAATTTCAATATATTACTATACGTACCATTCACAACAGAACTGTCTTTTGAGATAGTAAGCGATTCAATATCAGAGTTAGAATCAAAGCTCTTTTTGTTGAATACAGAATCGAGGTTATAGGCCACCATCTCACCTAACTGCCAAGGATCTGTGCTAACCCACATCATCCTTTTCCGGGGATCAAAAATAACAGCATGGTGCGATATATATTGGTTAATCGATTTTTCATTAGTCAGACCGATTGATTTATTGCTTTTTCCATACGGATTCCTTAATATTTGAGCTGCTTTTAATGGTGTCAGGGGAGTTTCGGCATCAATAAGTTCCTTTATCCGGTCAAACCTGTAGAGGCTATGCCCCCCTTCAAGGTTCTTTATTATCTTCACATTCTCTTTGTTGCTGCAGAATTCAGGCGACTGGAAGTGATTGGTGGAAATTATCATATCACCCTCAACTCTGTATAGTATTGTACTTTTAGGCGTTTTCTCAATAATGGCAGCAACTCCATCAATTGAGGAACCTATGAGGATCGATTCAGAAACAAATGCATCCATTCTTTTGGCAATCTCATAAGCCTCTTCTATATTTGAAGAGTATTGAAGAATCTCTCTTGCAATAATTGATATGGGGGTCTTAGAGGAGACCGGAGGTGACGATTTTGCAGCATTTAATGTTACTGTGAGTCCTTTTTCATTCATACCGGATAACACTCCAACCATTCCGGCCCAGCCAACAGAGGCAAATTTGTATCCTTTGTCGGGATAACAGAATGTCACAATTTTATTCACCGCAAATTCATCTCCCACGTAAAAATCAAAGTTTCTGCCAATTATCAGAGAACTGTCATGTGAGAGATTGCCCCAGACTCCAAAAGAGGAGCATCCTACAAGCATGTACTCCTGCATTGCGTGTCCCAGGTCATGGGCCGCATGATAGTTAAGTTGCCGGTCATAGGCTTTCCCAATATAGTCGAACTCCTTACTGCATGCCAGTGAGGTTGCATAAATCTCCTTTCTGAACTCTTCAGGAATGTTCTTACCAATGTTTCTGTTGTATATAATTGTTATGTATTTTAAAAAACTGAGGTAGCCGGCAGACGGAACAATCTTTACAATCTGGTCAACAAATGCTTTTTCCTGTTTATACATAAGCTCTTTGCACAACTGTCCGAATGCAAGTCCTCGTTCTGATGCATCACCCTTAAGATGAAGTTCCCACAGCCCCGGTCTGTTCAATTTAAGTACCGAGGAATCAAACTGTGTATATCCGCAATGTGTTATAACTTTAGGCATTGGTTCCGGAACCCTCACGTCCGGGATGGACCTGTCCGCAGAGTAGTACATATATACAACAAAGAGCGTAGCCACGATCACAAGGGACAAAAGAATGGCTAAGATATATTTAACCGCTTTAATAATTAATCTCATACCTGGTTTCCGATTTTTCTTGCAAGGTAATCTCCCTTAATAATTTCTGAACATGTAAGCATAGAGGTTATAGTCACTCCCAAAACTCCATGAACATTAAGGTTCTGACCGGTAAGCAACAAGTTGGGTACCTTTGATTTTGTTGAGAGAAGAGAGGAGTATGGGGTTTTGTAATTTTTTTGCATTCCGTATGCACTTCCTTCGGGATTTGATGTATAGTCTCGGAATGTGAGTGGAGTTGCCGAGTACATATACTCAACGCTCTCTTTTAAACCCGGAAAATAAACAGATGCATAATTCAGTAAGGCTTGTGCCTTATTCTCCTTGAAATCTTTGTACTCTTCTCCCCTCTTTCCGACAGTGGTTTCTGACCATCTCTCTGTCTCCGAATAATACATAGGGGTCACAATTGTTACAACCTCTGCATAGGTGTTGTTTTTTACAGGTGGTTGCATTGATATGAGAGCATAATCATCTCCAGGAGAACTTCCTTTAATATAATGATTTTCATTCAGGTACCTGAATGAACCGGGCTTCATGATCAGATAGAGGCAAAACATGCCATAGGAACTTTTACTATGATTTATACGTGTAGTATAAGAATTTCTTATAAAACAATTCTCATCCAACAGTTTTAGTGTGCCGGATGGGTGTAGGTTTGATATAACATACTTAGATTCAAGGATTTCTTCATTTGAAATAACAACTCCTTTCAAACGGTCCTTCTCCAAAACGATTCTGGTTACTTCAGAGTCTGTTTTAATAGTACCTCCGTTTTTTATAATCTCACTGGCTAATGCCGATGCAACCTGATGAGAGCCTCCTTTGAAACGATAGGCTCCCTGAATATTTGAATTGTTGGTTATTGCATGCAGATAAAATGGTGTAATCTCCTTCACTCCGGCATAGAGAAGCGATGTGCCCCACAACACTTCCCTAAGAGTTGTATCAGAAGTTATATTCTCAATTTCTGCAATTGCAGACTGAGTAAAATAATCCATTCCGTTTCCAGAGAAGATCCCGGTCTTCAGCACCTCTATAGATGATAGTTCCCCGACTTTTTTTATAGCATCGCAATATCTCTTGATTGAGTTGTGTTCATGAGGAAATCTGGCAGAAAGTGACTCAATAAAATTATCATGCCCCATTGCAAAGGAGTAATGTCGCTCCCCAAGGTGAATGTGATCATAACCATTTTCATTAAGCCGCTCAATTTCTAAAGAATCCATTATTCCAAAGTAAGAAAAATATTGGTGAAGTATCTCACCTTTATCCAGACTCCCTACATAGTGAATCGAACTGTCGATTGTGTTACCCTTTCTTACAAAAGATTGAAATAGTCCCCCTATCTGCCTGTTTTTTTCTACAACACATACATTCATTCCCTCCTTACTGAGAACCAGGGCACATTCAAGGCCTCCAAGACCACTTCCTATTATTATAACATCATATTTTTCCAACTGTTCCTTTTTTAAATATATATATGGTATTCGATGTCAACCTGTCGTTTCGTACAGCTTCAAGAGAACATCCCATACTACCTGCCCAGCGTTCAAATTGAGAACTATCTGTAAAACATGGAGCCTGGACAGCTTTGTTAAAACCAATCAGGTTTATTGAAAACCATTCCGACAAGCGTGTTATCCTGTGATTATCCCCTTTACCGGAATCTCCGTCCCTTACAATAACCATACCTCCATCATTCATTCTTTCGACACATTTGCCAAGAAGTTTTTCCTGAGAGGCAAGAGGCAGGTAATGAAGTATATCATTTAAAATAAACACATCGCTTGCAGCTATTTCACATTCAGTTACATCTGCCGTCTTGAAACATATCCCGGCATTTACAGAATAACCATTTGAGGCAATTTCTATTTTTTCGTTATCATAGTCTATACCCAATATAACTCTTTTTTTTGAAAGTGCGCCCAGCATATAACATAAAGGGCCATACCCGCAGCCAATATCAGTGATGGATGCGTCCAAAGGAATCATCTCGTGAAAAATCCTGTAGCTTTTTTCCATTTTCATTTTAATTCTCATATACCATTCCAACACAGGTCCCTTATAGATATAATTGGCCAGTACCGCATAGTAAAAGAAATGGTTCTGCGGTGTATCGAACCTGCTTCGCAGGAGTTCATACTCTCTCCTCATAAACTTTACAACAACCCTTGCCCTCTCCTGATAACTATCTCCTAACACTGCGTCGTCTGCCTTGATTCTTTTTAAAATCCTGTAGCCTATCACTCCATGCTTAACATAAAATGGCTGTTGTTTGGAAACCAGATTGCCATTCCCATAAATAAGAACCGGTATAATATCAAGCGATAATTCTTTTGAGAGCAGGAATGCACCCTTATGAAATCTGTGGATCTCCTGGTCGGGAGATCTTGTGCCCTCTGGAAAGATAAGTACAGAATAACCCTGAGACACTCTTTCTCTAACTTTATCCATATTCATGTCAACTCCCCCTTTGTTATAGATAAAGCCTGCATATCTTACAATATGGCCGAAAAAGATTGAGTTCCAAACCCATTTGTTTGTCATCATTACAATCTTGGGAGAGAGAGAGAGCAACATTAGTATATCTATGAAAGACTGATGATTTGCAATAATTACTGCCGGTTTTGAGAAATTTTCACCAAAAGGGTTCTCCTTAAATATCCTTACGGTTGGAGATAATCTGACCGGTAAGAAAACAAGTAATTTTATCATTTTATGGAACAGATCCTTTTTGTATCGGACTGGAACCGGCACAAGAGCCGCCAAAAGGATGTATAAGGCACCTGCTATACAGATAGTCGAGAAAGCAGAAAATGTAAGCAACATTAACAAGACTCCGGATATTGTATATGGCTGCAGCCCCTTTTCAACCTGAGATGTTATGAAAAACCTGAAGAGTATAGGTTGGATGGTAAATGCTACTGCCCACACTGCTATCATTCCCAGAACAGATATTAACGAAACAGATTGAAGGGCAGGATGTCTGGCAAAAAGAAGCGAGCCCATGCCAATGATTACAGTGAATGTAGAGAAGAAGATTGCAGTTTTGTGTGATGATAGAACCATCTTTTTTCTAGCAAATTCATTCTGGAGCCCGTCCAGCACAAATATGCTGAAATCATCCCCAATACCAAAAATAAAAGTAGACAACAGTATATTGACTATATTGAACGGGATCCCAAACAATGACATTAAACCAAGTATGATTATCCAGCTCACCATCATTGGGATAAAAGCCAGTATTGCCAGTTCAAGTCTTCCATATGATATCAGCAGGGTTGCAAATACCAGAATAGAACATAGAAAGAGTATGAAATAAAAATCCTCCTTAATAGCTTTTGCCCAGATTCCGGTAAAGTGAGCCCTGTCAATTACCACTACGCCGTCAACCTTAGAAATCTGATCATAAACCTCTCTCTTGTCCGAATCTTTGACGAAAAGTTGAGTTATAAGCAGTTTGGACGAATCCGATATCTCCATCCACTCCCGCAGCACCTTTGGAACACTATTGAAATCCTTCTCATAGTCGAGAGTTGTATACTCCTTGTTGAGGGTGTTGGCAAACTCTGTAAATGCATCCGGTGCAAAACCCAGGGAAGCTGCTTTTTTGTTTAACATATCTGTGATACGCTCTTTTTTCCCTTCGCTCCAGTACTCTCTCCATCTGGTCAGTCTTGCCTTTTGCTCCTCATTGGAGACCAACAGATTACCTATGGATGTGCTCTCAATTCCTACTCCCCCGGTCCTTAACTTTAGAAGGAGAGAATCACATGTGGTATAGGTTTTTATTGCATCGTTAAGATTTTTTCCTGAAGATAGCAGCAATACTCTTGATTCATTTGACTTGAATTGGTTATAAAAGGTCTTTTCTGCCTTTTTTATACTCTCCGGTTCATAATTGAGTTTCATCATGTCGCTCTCGAACCTGACTCCCGGAGAGAGGAATAGGCCCGCGACAAAAAGAATGACAATAAAAGAGACTAACCACCTGTTCTTCTCAAACTTAGTGGCATTGAACTTATCTATCCAAAGAATAACCTTATTGGTGGCGGTATCTTTTTCGATTTTTAAAAAATGTGGAAGAAAAACAAGTGAGAATATGGTTGTGCCAATAAGGGTAAGCGCAGAGAATAGACCAAAATCCTGTAAAAGCGATGATTGTGTGAAAAGGAGCCCCAGAAAGGCACCAACAGTAGTAAAACTACCTACGGTAAGCGGATATGCAAGCTCATCAATTAGTTGTTCAACAGAGTTTACATGTTTAAGATGAATAAGTATATGTATCGAATAACTCAGTGCAATCCCCATTACCATTGCTCCTGAGCCTATTGCAATTGCAGAGACTCCGGTTTGATCGAATGAGATAAACATGAGGGCAAAAAGGACACCAAAAATAGCAGGCAGGAGTAGTAGAAAAATTGAGTATATCCGTCTGAAAACAATGTATAACAGAGAGACAATGATTAAAAGGGCAATCCCCAGAGTAATAAATGTATCTGATTTAATCTGCCTTGCGTTGTATACGCCTACAGTGGGGCCACCCATAAACATAACCTCTATCTCAGGAAAATCATGCTCCACCTTGGTTTTGGCAGATTCAAGTGACGTTACAAGTTTATCGTTCACACTTGTATTGCTGCTGCTGTTCACCGGGGTGATAATGTACAGCAGCGTTGAGTTATCTGCAGAGAGAATATGATCGTCAACCATATTGTACTCCATTCCGGATTGCAACCTCTCAAGAGATGCTAGAACCGGCGTTCCAATGTTGAAAGGATCCCTTCCAAAGAAAGATGAAATAGTATATCCTGCAGGTGAAAGTAACGCTGAAAGGGCACCTTTAAGATTCTGCTCCATTACCTCTTCCTTTGTGAGAGAATCTAGTCTTGAGTAATCCTGCTTCGTAAGAAAGAGAGGAATGTTTTCATAGATAAAGTCTGACATCGATTCTCTTTCCGATGCATCTACCTTTAACCTGCTCTCTCTTATAAGTTCATCCCCGGCAGTGCTAAAAATATCTCTCTCGAAAATTTCTGCTGCAGTTATCAGCTTGTCTGCGGGTACAATGTTAAGGCTATCTCTGCTCTTGATGAGGATAATTATCTTATCCTTGATTTTAATCTGAGAAAATAGCTTTGCACTCTCTGCAGATGCATTTCCTTTTGGGAAAAACCGAGTAAAATCTTCTTCAAATCTTATATGGAACGAAGCGTACACCATTATTGCGCCTATCACTGCCAGTGATAAAAAAACCACCCATCTGAACCTTGACAACCAATGGTACAATGCTATGAATATTCTGCTCATTTCTCTGTTTTTCTTACAACCAGCAACAGTGAGTATGTAGTAATGAAACCGGCAAAGGCAATTATAAAAGCTAAAATAATACTGCCAATAAGATATGTCTTCAACCCACCAGCAATGGACGATAAAGTGAGTTCAACCGGAATAATGTCGGGAGGAAGACCAAGTAACCATGCTCCTGTTGCAAAACTACCATATAATATGAAAGGAATCATAGGAGGTATACTGATGTTTGATGAAACCAAAACAAGCAGTTTGTTCAATTTAAGAAAATGGGCCGTCAAAACGGCAGTCACCATCTGATACCCCCATAAAGGTACAATTCCAAAAAAGAGACCCAGGCCAATAGAAGCAGCTATTTTATGATTACTCTCCTTTGAATGGGTAATATTGTCACGAACAAAATTCCTTATATTCTCGCGTGTAAAGCCCTTGATAAAACGGAAGGGCCAGTACCAGGCAAGTGCGAATAAAACGAATATCGTATTAAGGATGCTTATCCTTGTGAAGTCTCTGAATGGTCTAAAGTGTGATATCCGTTCGTTCTTTGGTGGGTAGTAAACCTTTACCGGCAGATTTTTTACAGGAACACCTTTCCAGGCTACCCTAACCATAACTTCTAGTTCAAACTCATATTTTCCAGAAATGAACTTCATTCCTTCAATGGGTTCAAGAGGGTAAAGACGAAACCCCGACTGAGTGTCTGTAAGCTTTATCCCAGTCTCGGCCCAGAACCAGAAGTTTGAAAATTTGTTGGCAAAACTGCTTTTCTGCGGCATATTCTCAGCAGACAAGTCTCTCGAGCCAATCCATAGTGTCTCCTTCTCATTTGAAGCAGCCTCAATGAAGCGGGGAATCTCTCCCGGATAGTGTTGCCCGTCTGAATCTATCGTTATTGCATAATCGTATCCCAACTTTGCTGCCTGACGGAACGCAGCCTTTAAAGCCTCCCCTTTTCCTCTGTTTACTGGAAAAACAATCGTGATAATACCAGTCATCCTGTCCAGCACCTTATCGGTACCGTCAGTCGAACCGTCATTTACTACAATTATATTGCTGCAATGGCTCCTGCAGCCGTTAACAACACTCTCAAGTGTATTACAGTTATTGAAAGTTGGTATAATTATAACTAAATTCATACTAAAGTTGCCTTGATTTTACATACTATCCTACCTGAATTGCTTATTAAAGCGTTGACAGTTGTCTGTTCTGCTCCCTCAGCTTTATAACTGATATCGATAGTAAGTCTATTGTCAATCTGAGGATCTACCATCCCAATGAACTTACATTGCGCAATATTCATAAAATGAAGGTCCCTCTCCAAAACAGAGCAAATACACTCCTTTACAATCTGAATGGTGCATACCCCGGGAAGAACAGGTCTGCCGGGGAAATGACCCTGGAAAATCTTGTCTTCGGCATTTATTTCCACGACAAATTCATGTTCCATCTGGCCCGTTGGTGTGGATGACAGTATTTTATATAGGTGAGGCAGAAGCATCTGGCAGTGTTGTTAATTTTATATATAGCTTTAAATGTGGGTGTTCTATGCTTAGAAGGGATGGCCAAGAATCTTTATAACCGGTAAAATACATTACTGTTTTGGTTATACTGCCCGCTCTCTCGAGTGCCGTAAGCCTGGAAGAAGCATCAATCTTGTAGCGGATGTTCGGGAAGAAATCTGGTTTGAGCAACATAGAGAAATCGTTCCTCAGAAGATAAAGCGCCCTTTGATTATTCAGTGGCTGAATACAATAATGTGTTATGTAATCTCTCTTGTTTATCTCCATATCAAACACAGTAAGTCCAAAATGTGATGTCAGGATAAACCGGTAGTGTTCATTATCATATTTTTTAAGTAACAACAATCCGCTGAATTCATCGTCCTTGAAATTCATCTGAAGCTCAAATATCTGTGTGTCGGGAACGGTATCTATCACACGAGGAACACTTGTGACAACATTCCGTCCCGATTTTCCAATCCTGACACTATCCTTTAGTGTAGAACACGCAGAGAGTGTCAACAGAAATATCAGACTAAAGTATGCGAAAGCTTTCATCACTTTTTATAGTATTAAATTTTGGTTGGGTAAAATAGTAAACAGTAGAACTTTTTGCCCCTTCGTCCAGTAGAAGCTGTAAAATATCAAGCGTGGCTTTGTCGAATGTCACTGAGATTTTCCGTATCATATCAGATACACCTTTACTGGAAGGAACCACAAATACGAAAATCTTGTTGTCATTTTGGAAATATGTTATTTTATATGACGAATCCATTCCTGAAAGTCTGCCAAGAAACGAAGCCTCAATCAAACCCTTCATCTCCTTCATCATAGGATTGTTTTTCAGGTCAACTGTCTGAATCTTTCCATTGTTGACAATCTTGAGTTTGCTCCCGTTAATTATCATATGATATTTGAGAGGAGTTTCATACAGAAAAGCAATCTTGTCCTCCTTCATATATCTGAATATCCCTTTAGATATCATTTTCCTGTTAAGCATTTCCAGATTCTTCTCCTGGACAAATTGCGATTCCATAGAAAAGGTTGTCTCTCCTTTGTTTTTGAGTGCAATTTCAAATTCTGAAATCTCCTGTTGAGACATTGGTTTCATCTTATCCTCAGCAATCAATCCGTTTGAATAAACCAGAAACAATGTCTGAATTGTCAGTAAAAAATATAAGAAAACCCTTTTCATAACCTTACAACTTTATATCCTCTCTCGTCCAATAAATTCAATAGATTGCCAACCAGCGAGGTACAATTTGGCAACCGGTCGTGAAGTAGTATTATAGCTCCCGGGGAGAGTGCCTTTTCGACTTTTTTCAGTATCCCCTTTTCAGGTCTGCCTGTGGTATCGAAACTCCTTATGCTCCACCCTACAGATTGTAATTCAAGAAACTTAACAGCTGCTGCAATGTTGGGATTTGTTACACCATAAGGCGGACGAAAGAGAGTGACCTTTGTTTGGGAAATCTCCTCAATACTCTTTTTACACCTTGTAAGATCGTCAATAACTGCTTGTCTGGAAAATATCGTAAAAGATGGTTTGTGATAAAAGGAGTGAATTCCCAGAACGTGACCCTCTGCAACAATCCTTTTTATAATTTCAGGATACTTCTCTGCATTCTCTCCAATTACAAAAAACGCTGCCTTTATCTCTTTTTCCTTAAGAAGGTCGAGTAATTCAGTTGTATGTCCGGGATGGGGTCCGTCATCAAAAGTGAGCGCGATTTCCTTTAAACTTGTATTGACCCGGCATTGTGACTTCAGGAAAATTCCCCATCCTGTCATTAATGATGCTGTAAGGACAAGCAACGACAGAACAACCAAAATAACTCCTGACACAATGGATATCATCATAATCCTGCTCTTTTTATAATTATAAGTGACAGTTGATCTCTCAAATGCTTGTTTACGATAAGTATCCTGTCGATATCATGTTCTTTGTTAAATGTATCACATGCCAGCCACAATGCAAAAGCTGTTGAAGTGGGATACTCTCCGCAGAGCTCCTTGAAGTTGACTACTTGGGGCTTGGTGTCTGTAGTCAATTCGCCTAAGTTATCTACTCCACTGAGTATTCTGTCAATTTGGGTGCATTCCAGTTTGTAACCGGCAGGTAAACCCGCACTGGAGAAAGTCTCCACAGATACTATTTCTGCTATTGACGACATCTCTTTGGCAGAACTTAAAACAAAGAAGTGAGAGCCTTCGCCGGGCGATGTGTGGCGCCATACTCCCATTCTGCCAAGGAGGTGACTCTTTGTCGGAGTCATTTCGTCAAGTCCTCCAACAAGAATGTTGTCACAAGAATCCTCCTGTAACTTGAGGAGCGCATCAATCATTGCGGCTTCAAACGATGTTCCTCCGTGCACAAAGGTATTGTTGTAATTTTTCTCACCAGTGAGCAAAGCAACCTGTGCGCCTATTGTATTGGAGGTACTTTGAATGAAAGAAGTAGGATTGAGCATCCTCTCGCTGTTTTCAAAAATTGAATTAAGAAATTTTTCCGTATCGGAAAGGCAACCCCATCCTGTTCCTGTTATTATCCCATCCAATGAATTAATATGATTATCCTTCAGGCACATAAGAGCAGAAGCAACTCCCATTCTTATAATCCTGCTCATTCTTCTTCGTGCTCCCGGATCGGGAACATACTCCTTATAATCCGGCTCTCCCACATCTGGAAAACCTTTGGCAGCCATAGATGGAGAAATACCGGCAATGCTGTTTATATATACTTTTCTATCCAACATTAGATTTTCTATTATATGAGCTAAAGATAAGAGATGTACAATTACCTCCGAAACCGAATGAATTTGTTATTACAGATCTCATTTTTTCACGCTTTAGGCATGACGTTTCCGGAGTGAGTCCAAGTCCCTCCATAGGGGTGGTAAAGTTCAGGTTTGGCCAAATATATCCATAATAGAGGCTCAATATCGAAAAGACAGATTCAACACCACCGGCTGCACCCAGGGTATGCCCCGTGTATCCCTTTGTTGAACTGAACGGAGGTACCTCTTTTCCAAATATTCTTATTAATGCAGCTCCTTCCGAAGCATCATTATTTGGAGTTCCCGTACCATGTACATTTATGTAATCTATTTGGTCATTACGCAACCCGCTCATCGTAATTGCCTTTTTCATTGCAAGATACGCTCCCTCTCCCTCAGCAGATGAGGCAGTCTGATGAAATGCATCATTAGCATTTGCATAACCACTTACAACTCCATATATCTTATCTGTAGATGTTTTTGATGACTGAAGTACAAGAAAACCTGCTCCTTCACCAAGATTTAGTCCTGCCCTGCTATCGTCAAACGGCCTGCAAGGTTCTTTGTCGAGGATTCCCAGAGAGGAGAATCCGTTAATTGTGAAATTGCAAAGTGCATCTGTGCCTCCTACAACAGCAATATCAAGCATTCCATATTTTATCATTCTGGCACCAAGCATTATCGCATTATTTGCAGAAGAGCAGGCAGTGCTTATTGTGGTTACAAACCCGGTAATCCCCAGATAATCTGCAATTATCTGAGTTGAGGTACCGCAGTCGTGCCCAATCAGTTCCCTTAGTCTTCCTTTACTTGTGTCGTCCCTGAATACCTTGTAAAACTTCTCGCTTACATCCATTCCACCTACAGAAGTTGCAGAGATTAATCCTATTTTCAATCCTTTATAATTGTTATCCTTCAAACCGGACAAACCGGAATCATCGAATGCCTCCTTTGCTGCCAGTAAGCCCAGCAGAGTGGTTCTTGAAAAGATTTTTTGTTTTGGCAGATCAAGAATTTCAATAATTTCATCATTCGAATACTTTACTTCGCCCACCTTAGCATCGTGGCTTGTCTTGAACAGCGAGAGTGGTGCTATACCGCTTTTCTCTGATTTCAATCCTTCTATCTGAGATTCCACCCCTATTCCGAGGGCAGTGACAACTCCTATACCGGTAATTAATATCTCATCATTCATAATCCAACCTTTTAAAGAGTTCAAGATGAAGATCAAATTTCTCTCCCATAAGTTCACACCAGCCTGCGATTACAACATTAAGACTTGAATGGCCGGCAAAACCAAGGAGCATATCAATAGCATCGTTTTTTTTCTCCTCAGGCAATATAAAGAAGGTGTTTTCACCCTGAAACTTATGCTCTATGCATATCTCTCCCATAACGATATTTGGCAATGTATATACAAAAACAGCGGGACTGGCCATGCTGTCGCCATCTATCTCTATTATTCGCTGGTGTTTAATATCTGTATTGAGAGATGAACTGAAGTTAGCCATAAAGAGACCTTTGCTTTTAGATGGGACTGCCTCTATCCATGGGTTGTTCCTGATTAGAAACGAGGCCCCTGTGCTCCCCAGCTTTGAGAGATCGTCCATTTTAAAAAACTTCATACTCTTGTTATTCAGCTCCTTGTTGCACTCCCTGATAATCGAACCAAAATCCTTGACCCCCTTAAGAGAATACGAATCTATCAGCTCCCATCCCTTATCCTGAATAGTTGAAGGCTTTTCTGAAACAGACTCCAGAGCATATACCACAGCTGCATTGCATCCACCAAAACCTGAAGCGGTTTTAATACATCGGACAGATTTATAGGCTTTGTGTTCACCATTAACATTTAAAAACATAGGTACCCCAAGTTCTTTAAAACCCAACGTCCCTAAAAGCTTTTGATTCTTCAGCTGCCAGAAACAGGCAATGCTTTCAATTACTCCCGATGCCCCCAGGGTATGACCCCAGTACGGCTTAAGACTTTGCACAACACTGTTTTGCAGGTTTGCCCAATGAACAGCCTTAGATTCCATTTCGTCGTTGTACAGTGTTGCTGTTCCATGTGCATTTATAAAATCAATATCTTCATGTGAGACTCCGGCAACACACATCGATTGCAATATTGCCTCTCCAAGACCGTCACCTGTACGGGATGGTGCCGAAAGGTGGTTTGCATCATTACTCACAGCTCCTCCCTCTACAACAACCGGATCTGAATCTTTTGAAATCTCTCTTTGCGATGTAAGAATCACGGCTCCTACCGCCTCTCCCAGACTAAGTCCGTCTCTTGAAGAGTCGTATGGGATACAACGCGTCGGGCTAATCGAATGAAATGCCTGAAAGCCGGAAACAACAAAATGCGAAAGAAGATCGGCCCCTACTACCACCGCATGAGTACATATACCTCTCTCTATCAATCTGGAAGCAGTGATTATTGCATTTACCCCGGAAATGCAGGCATTTGAAATAACCAATGGAGAAATTCCCATTTTCCAGGATTGTGCAGTTTTTTTTGCAAGATTAGACAGATATACCCTCTCATCAATCTCGTCATTCTTTGATTTTAAAGCATCAATATCACCCTTGGTTGTGGAAAACACAAGTATGGTCTCTTTAAAAAAAGAGTCTTGATCCAAAATATTCGAACACTCAACTGCCTCTTTTATTGATAAATTGATGCGTTCCTCCAGGTCATGGTTGTCATTTAAAATTCTTGCTCCCTGAAAAGGTCTATAATACAGAGCCTTGTCATCTATCTCCTCTATTCCGGAATTATAATCGAGAATCGAGGACAGATTCTGCCTTGTAGTAAAACCCAAAGGACTGTAAATGCAGTCCCCGGCTACATATACTTTTTTTTTCACTATTCTGTCAACTTCCATCTTTTCTGCCAGTTAAGAAAAAATTCCGGATTGTTCCACTCTAGCACTCCCTCATTTCCAAGAAATACCTGTATTGAATAACCTGTCGCAACAAGCTCTCCATCTGATTCCCTGTAAATATTGTATTCGAAATGTATCTTTGCTGCCGGGTTGTAAATATACTTTGTCTCCACAACAGCAACGTCGCCGTATATCAAAGGTTGTTTGTATGATACGTGTAAATCTACAACCGGTGCAGTGAATCCTGCATTGTATATGTCCATATATCCGATCCCGTAATTGTCCCCAAAAGATTCCCTTCCGTCTTCGAAGTACTTTACATACTCACCGTGCCAGACGATTTTCATCGAGTCCACCTCGTTGAACCTTACCCTCACTTTATTTCTGTGAACCAATGTCAGACTGTTCTGTGGCCCTCTCTTTTTGCGCATATCTTATTGGTTATTATCACTCCTCTTTTGTAAAAATATCTTAAGCTCTCCTGTTGCAATTACCTCCCCCTCAATCTCAACCACCGAACTGACAAGAGAGACATCCATGAATTTCTGAACCTCCCTTGTTGTTGTATGTAATGTCTTACCCACCGATGGCAATTTTACAACTACGAATTTACTCACAGCACCTATAAATCCAACGGGAATCTCCTCTCCTTTTTCTATAAACTCCACTCCTGCACATACTGCAGCCGACTGAGCTATATGCTCAATTATTCCGGTCTCCTGAAAAAACCCTCCTTCACAAAAAAGTGAGTCCTCTGCAGGTGTATATCCGGTATAGGAGGCATCGCCTTCTCTTCCGTAATAAGAGTCAACCATTACCATCGGATACCTTTGCGGGATATATTGTAATACCCCCTCTCCGGATATCAAGGCTTTCTCAAATACTCCCATATTAAACCCTTTTTATTTCTTTTTATTCGCATTTCATCCATCTGTTCAGACAACGGATCATCGGGGAATATCCATGCCTTTCCTGTCTCCAGAGCCATTCTCTTACATTCATCGTAATCAAAACCATCTGCAAGATAATATGTTGGTTGCAGCAGTGTATCTTCCGGTAAAATTTTTCCTTCATCAATCGCAATCCTATGGAGAGGTGTCCCTGGGTATATTCTCATACCAATATAAGGGAAAAAAACAGAATATCGAATTTTTCCGGCGTTCTCCATTGTCTCAATAAGAGTCTTTTTTGTCTCTCCTATACCACCAAGTATCAAGAAATGAGCATAATATATATTATGCTTCAAACACCTGTCGGAGTTCAGCAGAACATCCTCGAATGAGAAATTTTTGCCATATCGGTGCATTTGTTCGGTGCATAGTGATTCTGTTCCAAATTCAATGTGTTTCAATCCCGAACGTTTAAAAAGTGCCAGAATATCGTCGGTGAGGTTGTGTGGCGAGAAGTAAGCCCCCCAATTGACCTTAATTCCGCTTCTGATGATTTTTTCTGCCAGTTCAATATTGTAGCTGTTGTGTATGTTGAATACTGAATCAGTAAAAAAGACGTAATTTATTCCTTTCTCCTTATATAGTCTTTCGAGGTTGCCGACAATAAGGTCGGTATCCATGGTTCTCACCTTTCTTCCATCGATTATAGGATAGGAACAATATATGCAATTGTAGCAGCATCCTCTTTTAGTCTGAATATTGAGCATGCCGCTTTTCTCCCAATAAAAATCAGAAAGTGTTTCATTAAAGCTTATTTCCAACGACTTAAGATATTCAACATGTTTATTGACCACAATATTGTCTCCCTTGAAGTATGCCAGGCCCTCAATATTATCATTATTCTCGCCAGATATCAGGTTAAGGATCAACTTCCTTAAACTCTCTTCTCCCTCTCCAATTATTCCGTAATCTGGTTTTAATATATTCAACAACTCCTCGGGATATATGGAAAAGCCCGAGCCTCCAAGAATTACAATACCTTTGGAATTTGCTCTTATAACATCTATAATCTCTTTATACCCCGGTATAAAACTTGTTCTGTCCAAGGAGTTGGCTCCATCTATGTTCCTGATGGAAACACCAATAAAGTCTGGATTATCGTTTCTAAGAATTTCTGCTAATCCATCAATTGTTCCCAGGTTCATATCAAACAACGACACCTCTGTCTCGGGCATGTTCTTCTTAATATATGTATGAAGATATGAAATACCTATCGGGTACACCGGATATGGGTCGGCCAGACGATTTGCAGAGACTAGCAGTAACTTTTTATTCATCATATGTTCCAGAAATTGTAATAGTTATACCACTGTTCGGGATATTCACCAACTACTCTTTCCAAAGTAGTGACATAATCCTTCATAAGTGCAACCTCCTTCTTTTTATGGGGTTCGCCTGAATAGTCTCCGGCCATGGTAAACTCAAATTTATATCTCTTATAGCCTGTCCTTACGGCAAAATAGAAAACAACGGGTGCATTAAGTCTTGTTGCAAGGACGAATGGACCTAATGGAAATGCAGCCATAGAGCCCAAGAACATCATGTCAAGGTGCTTTTCGCTCTTGCTGAGTCTATCCCCCTGAATGGCAATATATTTACCTTTTGAGAGCGCATCTCTTATTTCAAATAGATATGAGAATGAATTTTCAGTTATGGGAATAACGCCGAAAGTGTCAATCTTTTTCTGAGCTTCAAGTATCTTCTTGATATTCTGATATTCATAATCCATCATTACAACCATCATCTCTTTGGAATACTTGTCAAAAAAAGGGGAGCCTATCTCCCAATTGCCAAAATGCGCCCCTATAATAACCACTCCCTCGGAACTGTTTAAAACCTTCTTTACATTGTCCGGTTCAGAGAAATCGAAAACAAATTCATTGTACTTTCCGGCACCTACAGCTACCCTGTCAATTATAGACTGACCGAGGCGAAAGAAATTCATATAGAGAAACTTCAGCGATGTCAACCGGCCTTTTTTAAGGATTTTCCTTGAATATTTCCATATTGCCGAAGTTGCTTTAGGTGCAAATGGGATATAATATATTACTACAAATGCAAGCAAGGAATATGCTGCCCCAACACCAAAATTTTTAATTAGAAATACAAACGAGAGGTACCCTAATGTCCCGCCTCTGGATTTTCCGCTCCAACTCTTATTAGATTCATTAGGCTCCATTAATTCTGGAATTAATGAACTGATAAAAATCCTCAAAGGACTTTATCCCGACAAAATCTTTTGCCTTTACAGTAAAACCAAAATTATGCTCAATCAAAACTACCATATCGACAAGATCCAGGCTGTCCAGATCCAGAGTCTCCATAAGGGGAGCTTCCGGTTTGATAATTGAAGCATCCACCTCAAACTCTTCCGCCAGAATCGTGTTTATTTTTTCTATCAGTACACCGTCTATCATAGTTGTGAGAAAGTTATATTTTATTAATTATGAGAGTGGAATTAGTTCCTCCAAAACCAAAGGAGTTTGAAAGCAAGGTATCAAAACTATAATCCACGTATTTTCCGGAAATATTCAGCTGCGCCGATGCCTCATCGGGTGTTTTGAAATTAATGGTAGGAGCAATAAATGAATTTTGCATCATCAGAACCGAATAGACCACCTCGCTTGCACCGGCCATCCACATTTCATGACCTGTCATACTTTTTGTAGACCCTACATACGGTTTGTGTGAGCCAAAAACTTCTGCTATTGCCTTTGCTTCGTTATAATCTCCAATAGGAGTAGATGTTGCATGAGCATTTACATACTGAATCTGTTCAATAGAGAGACCTGAGTTTCTAATTGCCATCTGAATAGATCTTTTAGGTCCATCAACATTTGGTACAGATATATGTTCACCGTTGGATGAGAAACCGTAAGACTTTACTTCTGCAAGTATAGGGGCTCCTCTCCTAACGGCAGATTCGTAACTCTCCAAAATCAACGATGCCGCTCCCCCGCTTGGAACCAGTCCATCACGGTCCGCATCAAATGGTCTTGATGATTCTGACGGAGCATCATTTCTCATAGAGAAGGCATTCAACCCATCGAAACTACTTACTGAAAAGGGATTGACCTCTTGTGCCCCTCCGCAAATAATGCAATCCTGCAAACCCGATTGTATCATAAGGAAGCCCATTCCTATAGCGTGAGAACCACTTGCACAGGCACCTGCAATTGTAATATTTATCCCTTTGAGCTTAAAAATTACAGAGAGATTCATTGTAACTGTCGAGTTCATAGATTGGAAAACCGAACCGGAACCAACCAAAGTAGTATTCTTCTTTTCCCGTATAAGATCCACTCCCTCCATAACAGCTTGTGCACTACTGTCGTTTCCATAAAGTATACCAACATCATGCGAAGCCAGAAAGTCGTTGTCAATATGAGCATTATCAAGGGCCTCAACTGTTGCCATATATGCATAACCGGCCTCCTGCGACATTGATATTCTTTTTCGCCTGTCCAACAGAGGCGTCAGGTTTGGCTCAGGAAGGATACCGGTAAGATAAGATCTGAAACCAATTGCCTCTCTGGCCGGATCAATTCCAATTCCGCACCTTCCGCTCATGAGCGATCTCTTAACCTCATCGAGGCTCTGACCAATACATGAGTATATCCCCATTCCTGTTATTACAACCCTCTTCATACCATTAAGTATATAGACCTCCATTTATAGAAATTACCTCTCCCGTTATATATGACGACCCAGGAGATGCCAGAAATCCAACCAGCTCGGCTACCTCTTCAGGTTTTCCGAACCTGTCCATAGGGATTTGTTTCTTTAGCATATCCTCGTCCAGTCCCTTAGTCATGTCGCTCTGGATAAATCCCGGCGCTACAGCATTTACCGTAACTCCCTTTCTCGCAACTTCCTGAGCCAAAGCCTTTGTAGCAGCTATGACTCCTCCCTTTGCTGCAGAGTAGTTTGTCTGTCCCGGTAGCCCCTTTATTCCTGAAAGTGAGACTATGTTTATAATCCTGCCTGATTTTTTAACCAGCATATCCTTAATGAGTGCCTGAGTTACATAAAACATTCCGTTGAGCGACACCCCAATAACCTTGTGCCAGCTTTCCGGCTCCATCCACAGCATCAGGTTATCTTCCCTTATACCGGCATTATTCACCAGTATCTCAATATACTCCTTTTCATGAACCTCTCTCCAGCTTCTAAGTGCCACGTCAACCTCTTCCTTTTTCGAAACGTCAAATTTCAATATTGATGCATCTCCCCCTGCTTTTGTTATAGCGTCCATGGTCCCCGTGGCAGCTTCCTCATTATTGGTGTAGTTGACAATAACCGAGAAACCCATAGTGGCAAGTTTCAGACATATGGCACGTCCTATTCCTCTGCTCCCCCCTGTAACCAAAGCATATCTCATATTAGTTCTCTTTTAGATAATTGATTGTGTTTTCGATATCTTTATGAAGAGGTGTGTCATCTGCAAAAACCGGAAAAAATGATCTGATCTTGTGATATACGTTCCGGCTTTCATCTGAAAGATCTTTATCTATTTTCAGATAATCAATCGCCTGCATCAATGCCATATATTGAATTGCCAGTACCTGAAATGAGTTTTCAATAACTGTTTTTGCAAGCAGGGCCGAGTTTGTACCCATGCTTACAATGTCCTGATTGTCATTATTATTTGGAATGCTATGGATATACATCGGGTTTGAAAGTGTCTGGCACTCTGCTGTTGTAGAAGTAGCAGTAAACTGCGCAGCCTGAAGTCCGTAATTCAATCCTAAAACTCCCAGATTAACGAAAGGCGGGAGAATTCCATTGATTTTATCATGGAAAAGATAGTTGAGTTGTCGCTCGGCAAGCATTGTCAGCTTTGTAACCGCTATTTTAAGCTTGTCCATTTCAAAACTCACATAATCTCCGTGAAAGTTTCCTCCGTGATAGATATTGTTTGACTTATCATCAACTATAGGGTTGTCGCAAGCGCTGTTAAACTCGGTTACGACCACCTTCTCTGCATTTTCAATTGTATCGTATACCGGCCCAAGTATCTGAGGCACGCATCTTAGAGAGTAGTAACTCTGAACCTTATGCACGAAGATAGACTCGTTGTGATTGTTATTGTACAATTCGCTCTCCCTCTTTTTGAATCTACCGGAACTATTCATGATTACACGCATCTGATCTGCTATTGCAAGCTGTCCGGGGTGAGGTTTAGAATTATTTAAAGGTTCAGAAACGAAATCGTCGTATGCATGTGTTATTTCGTTCATCATTACGGATGCCAGAACAGACCACCTCAGGAGCTTCTTTGCGTTAACCAGATTAATGAATCCTATGCCGGTCATCATTCCCGTACCATTGGCAAGAGCCAGTCCCTCCCTTATATAGATGGAAATTGGCTTGAGCCCGTACTCATTCATTACAGAAGCAGTTTCTCTTATCTCTCCCTTGTGCCTTACCTCTCCTTCCCCTATAAGTGTTAGTGCTATATGTGCCATCTGCACCAGGTCACCGCTGGCTCCGACACTGCCATGTTCAGGAATAATCGGATATATTTCAAGATTTAGGAAATTGACCAGAAGATTTATAAGTTCCATGTTGACTCCCGAGAGACCTTGTAAAAAGGTGCTCATCCTTGCAAGCATTGCTGCTCTTACATATATGTCATCCAATGGTTTTCCGGCACCTGTACAATGACTCCTGATAATATTATATTGAAGCTTGATAAGAGAATCATCGTCTATCCTGTATTGTGCCATGGGACCAAATCCGGTGGTTATTCCATAGATTATCTTGTCTTTGCGGAATTTGTCCAGAAAAGCAAAATTTTCCCGGATTCTCTCAGCTATAGCACTGTCTATAACTATTTCTTCCCTGCCCTGTACTATTTTTTCAATATCTTCAAAAGAGATATCCTTAGAAATTCTAAACACACTTGTATTACTTAGGTAATTATCCTCGCAAAATTAGGCTAATTTGGTAAAAAAACCAAATAATTTTATCCTTGAACCTTTAACCCTAAACACTAAAATTTGCTTTTGGTCCTTTTGTCATTAAGGAATAATTTAAACGCAGTACTCCCAAGAACTTCTGTTTCATTACATAGTCCCAGGACAAATCGGCCAACCCCCTCATAGCTGCACACATTTGTCTTAAAGATGAACTCATTGTCCGACATTTTTGAAATAAATTGTTCAGAAAGAGGATACTCTTCCATCAGAAGATTTGCCGCCAGCATGGTGAGCCTGAGCTCTACCTCTAGCTCGTCAAATCCGGAAATCCTGAATACATCGGTCTTTGCTTTTCTGTGAAAGGATTCGTTGCACCAGTTCTTTTCTATCCTTACGACTTCTTCTATACGAGCGACCTTAAATAGTTTGTTCTGATTGCTGGCAGGTTCATAGCAAAATACCTGAACCATGTTAGTATCAAATGCAAAGGGTTCTGTCAGTCTGTCAGTGACATTGCTACTGTTGGACGAACGGTAGTTCTTAAGTATCACCTGCTCCTTGTATTTAATCGCTTCTATAAGATTATTAACAATGTTAAGCTGACCGGGATGCACAACCACATCTGCGATTCTTTTGAAATCATATACTGAATAGAGTTTTTTCTTTAATCCCCCAAGGGCCGGGTTTTCATCATCAATGGATTCAATAGCCTTTTTAAGAATAAATGCCTCTTCCTCTGTAAAATATACTAGTTCCGAAATACTCCTGAATTGTTTTGACTCTTTGCTAAGAGAGTAAATCCCGTCAATTTCATTAACCAGAAAACCGGCATTTTTAAAAGTGTCGATATATCTGTATGCCGTTCTTACAGATGTGCCAAGTCTATCTGCCAAATCTTCAACAGTATATCTTTTGTTATTAATTAAAAGCTGCATTACTCTAAGCAACCTTTCAAGTTTTGGTTGATCCATAGCTATATGACATTACAATTTGCTAATTTATGCATTTTTAGATTACTTTGCAGAAAATAAATCTGATGACAGAACTTCACAAAACGATGGCCTTTTTTGGTGTAGCAAGAGAAGATCTCCTCAGGCTGATACAGATAGCCCTCTCAAATGGCGGCGATTATGCAGATTTGTATTTCGAACACAGTATCTCCAATGAGATAGCTTTAAGGGATGGCGAGGTAAATGCCGCAGGGTCACATATAGACTATGGAATGGGCATACGTGTTGTTTACGGCGACCAGACAGGTTATGCATACACAGAGATTACGACAATGAAGGAGATGGAGAAAGCAGCCAAAGCAGCTTCTCAGATAGCCACTTCCAGCATAAAGTCAGTACCCCCAATAAGAATAAAGCCACTCAGTTTCACCAATTTTTATCCAATAATAACCTCTTGGGAAGAGAACCCTATCTCCAGTAAGATTCCGTATCTGCGTAATATGAATTCGAAAATATTCGAACTAGATTCGCGGGTAAATAAAGTGCTTGCCAAAATATCCGACTCTACCACTCTGATTCTCTTTTTCAATTCCGATGGGTTACTTGCATGTGACGAAAGACCCATGGCATCCATAACAGCTACTTGCATCATGGAGAGCGACGGCAAGGTGGAAAACAGCAGCTCTTCAAGAAGCTTCAGAACCGGTTTTGAGTTTTTATCCGATGAGCTTGTTAATGAGGTTGCAAAAGAGGTGGTCGAAAGGACAGCTTTTCTATTTAATGCAATTCAGCCAAAAGGAGGAGAACTTCCGGTTGTAATGGGTGCCGGCGGGTCTGGCATACTGTTGCACGAAGCAATAGGACACGCCTTTGAAGCCGACTTCAACCGGCTGAACACATCAATTTTTGCAGACAAATTCGGCAAGACAATATGCTCATCAGAAATCTCAGTCATAGATGACGGAACCATTCCGGGAAACCGAGGTTCTGTTAACTTCGACGATGAAGGTGTGATAGGCCAAAAAACTTACATGGTTCGTGATGGTGTGCTTACCTCATATCTGCATGACAGAATTAGTGCCGGCTACTATAAAACGGCACCTACCGGAAACGGGAGAAGGGAGTCTTTCAGATTCATGCCTCTGCCAAGGATGAGAGCAACCTATATGGAGAACGGGAACAGTAGCGAAGCTGATATAATATCATCTGTCAAACGGGGGATCTATGTTGACAATTTCTCCAACGGACAGGTTCAGATAGGTGCAGGAGACTTTACGTTCTATGTTAAATCGGGATATCTCATCGAAAACGGGAAACTTACCCGGCCAATCAAGGATATAAATATTATCGGAAACGGCCCACAGGCTTTGGCAGATATAGTTGCTGTAGGTAACAATTCTATCATAGACAATGGAACATGGACATGTGGTAAGGAACAATATTGTGCCGTATCTTGCGGAATGCCAACTGTTCTTGTAAAAAAACTAACCGTAGGAGGGGTTCAAAGCTAATGTCACTAAATCCAAAAGAAACAGCTGTAAAGGCTCTGGAGCTCTCTCTCAAAAAGGGTTGTCAGGCAGCACGAATAAGCCTGAACATAGCAAAGCAGTGTTCATACTCTGTAAGAAACGACAAGCTTGACAGGTTGCAACAATCAACAGGTTCCTCTCTATATATCCAGTTGTATGTCGACAATAAATACGGTTCATTTTCTACAAATCGCACAGAAGTAAAAGAGATTGGGAATTTTATCGGAAAAGGAATAGAGGCAACCCGGTTACTCACACCTGATCCTTACCGCAGGCTTCCCGACAAATCGCTCTACTATACAGGAGGTGGTGCAGATCTGGCACAGTACGACAACTCTGTAGAAACCATAGAACCGGCAGAAAAATCCAGAATTGCTTTTGCTTGTGCATCCGAGGTTTTAGGTAAGGACAAAAGGGTTATAACCGTGAACAGCGAATACGGCGACACCGACGACTATTTTTATATGATTGATTCGCAGGGATTTGAAGATGAAAGCAGTCAGTCAACCTTTACTGTAAGCACCGAATGTTCTGTCAAGGGACGCGGCGATGCCAGACCGGAAGCATGGTGGTACGAAAGCACTATATTTTTCAACGATCTCAAAATTGAAGGATGTGGGACAAAATCACTGGAAAGGGCTCTCAGAAGACTGAACCCAAAAAAACTCAAATCGGGAAAATATAATATGGTGGTGGAAAATACAGCTTCAAGCAGGCTTATTTCGCCAATAATCTCTGCCTTGAACGGGGCCTCGATACAGCAAAACAACTCTTTCCTAAAAGGAATGCTTGGCAAAAAGGTATTCTCACCATCTTTTACACTCTTCGACAATGCCCACCTTGTGGGAGCGTTTGGTTCCAGGTATTTTGATGGCGAGGGGGTAGCGACCAAACCAATGAACATTATTGAAAATGGTATAGTAAATACATATTTCATAAACACTTATCACTCGCAAAAACTAGGGATGCCAGTAACGGTTGATGGTCCCTCTGTCTTAAATTGCCTGATGAAGGGCAATGAGCATAAAAAGACACACAAGGACCTGGACCATATATTGTCCAAATGCATTAACGGGATCTTTGTAACAGGATTCAACGGAGGAAACACCAACTCCTCTACAGGAGATTTCTCTTTCGGGGTAGAGGGCTTTTACTTTGAAGATGGAAAAATAACACATCCAATCAAGGAGATGAATGTGACCGGAAATATTATTTCGCTATGGAACAATATAATAGAAATTGGCACAGATCCACGAAATTCAAGTAGATGGCAGATACCCACTCTGGCTTTTGAGTTGGTGGATTTTAACGGAATATAAAACAGATATATGAAAAAACCAGGTCTATTTATCTCGTTTGTCCCTATCATTTTTCTTGTGGCTATGATCTCTGTTGGAGTTCGTTTTTTTGGAGACAACATCTCCTCCGGACCCTCACAGATATCTCTTTTATTAACTAGTGTCATAACTATTATTATCGCAATCGGATACCTCAAGGTTCCATGGGAAAAACTAGAAGCAGGTATGATGGACCACCTTACCAAGACCGGCTCGGCAATTTTCATTCTTCTTATGATTGGCGCACTTACAGGATCATGGATGATTAGTGGTGTTGTCCCCACTATGATTTTTTATGGTCTCAAACTAATACATCCGTCTGTTTTTCTTGTCGTTACATTTATTTTATGCTCTGCAGTATCAGTAATGTCTGGCAGCTCCTGGACCACAGTTGGTACAATTGGCGTTGCAATGCTCTCAGCGGGCCAGATTCTTGGCTTCTCTGCCCCATGGCTTGCCGGAGCAATAATATCAGGTGCATACTTCGGAGATAAACTTTCTCCTCTGTCGGACACAACCAACCTTGCAGCAGCTGTTGCAGGCGTCGACTTATACACCCATGTCAGATACATGCTTATTACCATTGTTCCTGCCTTTGTTTTGACCTTCATTATTTTTGCCGTTGCCGGTTTTGTTATTCCGGTATCATCGTCGGTAAATATAGACAGTCAGCTGACAGCAATCTCAACTACATTCAAGATATCACCGTTTTTGTTTCTTATTCCTGTTTTTACTATTGTAATGATTGTAAAAAAGGTATCTCCATTCATTACCCTGTTTCTCTCTGCAGTAATAGGAGCAGTTGTAGCGTGTGTTGTACAGCCTGATCTCTGTTCACAGATTGCTGATGGAGTAAGTGGTAAGTTCACGATCTATTTTGTGGCAGCCATGAAAATGCTCTCAGGGAGTGTGAGTGTAGATACCGGAGACGCAATGCTCAACACACTCACTGCAACAAAAGGAATGGCGGGAATGCTAAATACTGTCTGGCTTATACTTTGTGTTGTTACGTTCGGTGGAGTAATGGAGGCTAGCGGTATGATCCAAAGAATTACAGAGATGATGTTGAAATTTGTTAAAAACACCTTCACACTGGTTGGGTCCACTGTTGCGTCTACAATTTTCTGTAATATAACCCTCTCCGACCAATATATGGCAATATTGCTGCCTGGAAAAATGTTTGCAGAGACATACAGAAAGAAGGGTTATGCACCGGAATTACTCAGTAGGACGCTTGAAGATTCAGGCACCGTTACATCTGTGTTAGTACCATGGAACACTTGCGGTGTAGCACAGTCCGGAGTTTTACATGTTTCTACTCTGGCATATCTTCCCTATTGCTTTTTCAATATAATAACCCCTCTGGTAACTCTATTTGTTGCGGCTATAGGATACAAGATCAGAAGAAAAATTTAGCACAATATTTGCATATGCAGTTAACTTTACAAAATATATTACTTTAAAATCACAGAAATAATGAAAATCGGCACTAATAAAGTTGTTGCTCTGTCCTATACTCTTGTTGTAGACGGGGATGTTATGGAAACGGTCACAGCTGACAAACCTATGGAATTTATCTTTGGCACAGGTTATCTTCTGCCAAAATTCGAAGAGAATGTAGCGAACAAAGAGGTAGGAGACAGCTTCGACTTCAAACTGACAGCCCTTGAGGGATACGGCGAGGAGAATCCGGATGCAATTGTAGAACTTCCTAAAGATATGTTCATGATAGAGGGAAAGATTGAGGAAGGTCTGCTTACATTAGGGAATGTACTTCCTATGCAGGATTCTGATGGCAACCGTCTTCAAGGCACAATTGATGAAATAAAAGAAGATGTTGTGGTTATGAACTTCAACCACCCTCTTGCAGGTGCTGACCTGCACTTTACAGGTACAGTAGTTGCAGTTCGCGATGCCAGTGAAAAAGAACTTGCCAATGGACTCCATGGCGAAAAAGAAGCCTCTTCCTGCAGCACCAGCGGCGGATGTTCAGGTTGCTCAGGCTGCGAATAAGTACACGGGGGTACACGGGGACGCACATTGTGTACCTGACAAGATAAAGTGGGTGAATCTGACAAAATATCAGATTTACCCTTTTTTTATTTGTTTCAGTTATTTACATCTCATGCATGGTATACACCAACACGGATCAAATTGAAATGTAGGTATGGCGATAAATATTCCACGAAACCACAATACTAACACGAAAAACTCCCTTGAAGTTTCCCATTTACTGTAGCTGATCTGCCAGTTAAAATAAGACATTGCTGTTTATCAGCTGTTTATAAAATTATTTTCTCGGAATTTTGATCGATTATATTTTACATGTGCCTTAATATGAACAACATGCTAAAACAACTGGCAGATTGAAAATTTGTATTGAGGAGGATTCAAAGAACTCAAGAAGGTATGTGTCGGCAAAATTTGCCTCCACATGGTTTTATATCCAGCTGTAGATTAGGCGTTTACTAAAGCTCTGCCAGAGACGTTAGTAAATGCTAGATTAGCAGACGAATACGTATTTCTCACATTTTCAATCAAGTACTACGCACTCTGCCAGAGTGAGTAGTATATGCATGATTTACAAATATTTGAAAAATGGTCTGGAAATCAATTAAATACGTAATAAGCCAAGCATCAATGCATTAGATGGATTATTAAAATGTTAGTACAATTAAGTTCTGCAGAAATCGGAATTAGTCGACAAAAATTGCTACAAATACCGCTTATCCCTGCACGAGATCACAAACTGCACCAAAGTGTCAAAACGAAAAACCAAAAACCAAAAAATAAAAATTATTCAGAAAAAATATTTGAAAATCTCAGTTTACAAACAGATAATGTGGTACTTAACCAGGTGGGAAACTTCAATACGATCTGCCAGTTGTTTTACGAAAAGCCTGTTTATTAGCACATTACAAATAATTTTTCTGTAAAAACCTCACAAAATATTTTAGTATCACATTCATTATATGATAGTTGTGAAAACAACTGGCAGATCAAAGTTATTAGCAAATAATTCATATACTGAAAGTTAGCGATATACAAAATATATCGCTAAACACTTGGGAAACTTCAATGAGCAGTTGGGTACCCGCTAAGCGAAAGTCGCGTTTTGAAAAACAACAAGCGGCCCCTGCAGCTCTTTGCAAAAGCACAATCCTGGGGTCGCCTTTGTTTTTTAGCGAATTGAGCGCGAAGCGGGTAAATATGGTGCACGTATATCACAACCAACCACCATGCAATGAAAAAATCACATAATTTGTGTTTGCGTCCCCTTATGCAGTGTCAGTTGATAGCAGAAGCCACATTGATCCCGTCCATTGCCGACGATACAATACCCCCGGCATAACCAGCACCCTCACCACAAGGATAAAGGTTCTTCAACATTACGTGCGAGTAGCTTTCAGAATCACGGGGAATCCTCACCGGAGATGAACTTCTTGATTCGACTGCCATCATAATGGCATCCGATGTGATAAAACCATGCATTTTCTTCTCAAAGACAAGCATTGCCTGCTTCAGGCGGCTGGTAATGAATTTGGGCAGTATCTCATCTAACGGGGCAGCAACGGCTCCGGGAACATACGAGGTCTGAGGCAGATTGACAGATAATCTTCCCTTTAGGAAATCAGTCACTCTTTGAGAAGGAGCGCACAGGTTTCCCCCTCCAAAATCGAATGAGGCCCTCTCTATTGCACTCTGAAACTCCATTTGAGCTAGTACACCGTATTTGTCATATTCCGGAATATCCGAAGGTTCAACAGATACAACAATACCGGAATTTGCCCATTTCGAGCTTCTTTGCGAATTTGACATACCATTCAGAACAAGCTCTCCCGGCACTGTAGAAGCAGGTACCAGAATGCCTCCCGGACACATACAAAAGGAGAAAACTCCCCTGCCCTCAATCTGCGCCACCAGACTATATTCTGCCGTTGGCATAAATGGCTGGTATTTACCATGATATTGAATTTTGTTTATCAAAGACTGAGGATGCTCTACCCTAACCCCCATCGCAAAACCTTTTGACTCTATCTGCCACCCCTTTTTTGCAAACAAATTGTAAATATCTCTGGCGGAATGTCCTGTTGCCAGAATTACAGCCTTTCCAGTAAATTCCTCTCCTCCTGCACATTTTACTCCCTTAACGGAATCTCCATCAATAATAAAATCCTCTACCTTAGTATTAAAGTGGTACTCTCCTCCATGTTCAGTAATATGGTTCCTGATATTTTCAATTATAGCCGGCAGTCTGTCAGAGCCAATATGCGGATGTGCATCAATCATAATATCCTTGTCGGCACCAAAAAGAACCAACTGACTCAGCACTTCATTGATATCACCTCTTTTACTTGATCTGGTGTAGAGCTTTCCGTCAGAGAATGTTCCTGCCCCACCCTCTCCAAAACAGTAATTTGAATCAGGATTTATTATTTGTTCTTTATTGAGCTTAGCCAGATCGAATTTACGGGAGTGAACATCTTTGCCTCTCTCAAGAATTATTGGTTTAAACCCTCTTTCTATGAGTTTCAATGAGGCAAAAAGCCCGGCAGGACCTGCTCCTACTACTATTACCGGCTCTCCTTTCTCTACATATTTGTAATTTATCTTTACATACTTGTCCACCGGATTTTCAGTCGACAAATATCCCTCTACCCTGTATCGGTACAATACATCCCTCCCCCTTGCATCTAGAGATCTTCTGATAATTCTTACATCCCCTACAGATTTTGGAGAGACACCCATAGAACGGGCAGCAGTATCGATCATCTCTTTTTTAGTGATCTCAACATTAAGAGGTGTGGTTATTTCAAATTCACGCATAATCAAATATCCTGGAAACAGGAGTCACATCCAGGTCACAGGTCTGACCGGATTTAAATTTATAATACCCTGTTATTGCAATCATTGCAGCATTGTCTGTAGTAAACTTGAATTCAGGAACATATGTGTTCCATCCTCGCGATCTCCCCTCAGAGAGAATTCTCTCTCTCAATCCCGAATTTGCAGAGACTCCTCCCGCAATTGCAACCTCCTTAATCCCGGTAATCTTTACCGCCAATAATAATTTATCCATAAGGATCTCAATCAATGTATGCTGGAACGAAGCACACAAATCGTTGATGTTCCTGCTTACAAATTCAGGATCTTCCTTAACACTGTCACGCAAAAAATAAAGCAACGATGTCTTGACCCCGCTAAAACTGTAATCAAGATTTGCAATCCTTGGTTTAGAGAACCTGAATGCCTTAGGATTGCCCTCCTTTGCAAGTTTGTCTACGACAGGGCCTCCCGGGTATCCAAGATCCATTATCTTTGCACACTTGTCAAAAGCCTCACCAACCGCATCGTCAATTGTCTGACCAATTATTTCAAACTTCAGGTAGTCGTCTACCCTAACAATTTGTGTATGACCGCCGGAGACCAGAAGACACAGAAAAGGAAATGCCGGATGATTTTTCTCTTTTAACGGTTCTTTTATAAAGTGCGACAATATATGACCCTGAAGATGATTAACGTCAATCAGTGGTTTATTCAAAGCTATCGATAATCCTTTAGCAAATGACGTCCCAACAAGTAGTGAACCCAGAAGTCCCGGGCCCCTTGTAAAAGCTATTGCATCAATATCCTTAAGCCCTATATCCGCTATTTTGAGAGCCATGTCAACAACAGGTAATATGTTCTGCTGATGAGCCCTTGAAGCCAGCTCAGGTATCACCCCTCCGTACTTGCTGTGGACATCCTGATTTGCCATTACGTTGGACAAAAGTACCTCGTTTCTTATAACAGAAGCCGAAGTATCATCACACGATGACTCTATTCCCAGTATTGTAATTTTCATATTAAAATATCTTTTGCAAAAATGGCTCTTTTTTAACAAATAGCTCCACTTATTTGATTAAATTTGTTGATTAAATTTGAGCATATTAAGATTTTCAGGAAAATAGTAATCGGCATTCTCTTTATTGTTGCAATTACGCCAATAGGAGCATATATCGCTTTGCAAAATCCATCCTTGCAAACATGGGTGGCAAGAAAGGCAACAAACGTACTTTCAAAGAGACTAAATACAGAGGTGTCAATCGGAAGGGTCTACTACGTTTTCTTCAACAAGCTCATTCTGAATGACGTACATGTTTTATACAATAAGAGAGATACTCTTATAAATTGCAAAAAACTATCTGTAAGTTTCTCTGCAAAGGATCTCATATCGCGCAAGTTCAGATTCAAAAAGGTTCAGTTGTACGATGGTGTATTCAATATGCTAATAGAAGAAGGAAAGTCGTCTAACCTGGCACGAGTATTCAAGCTCTCAGGTAAAAAAAATCAGCAAGACTCAACAGCTTTTAATCTTGACCTTGTAGCAAACGAGATAAAACTGACAAACTTCAGATTTACATACAACAGTCCTTCATCTCCAGCTCCTGACAACGGAGATGAATTTATCGATTTTTCAGACCTTTCATTAAGTGATATCAATGCAGAAATCAAACATGTCCACTATGAAAAGGATACCCTGCTTGCAGATATAAACTATATCAGGTTTGTAGAAAAGAGTGGTTTTACTGTTAAAAACATGAATGCCCGGCTTAAACTCAGCCCCAATGAGGCCAGGTTTAACGACCTTTATTTGTTTGATGGATATACCGAATTGAAAGCCAACCACTTTTCGCTCAAATATAATAGCATAGGTGATTTTAAAGAGTTCACCAGAAAGGTGGTCATGGAGATGGATCTAGACAACTCTTACCTGAATTTTATTACTTTATGGAAATTTGCTCCTTCTCTTACAGACAACAGACTATCGTTCTATGCCTCAGGACTTGTTTCCGGAACTGTTGCCAATCTGCGTACAGAAGGGCTTAAGGTAACATCTGAATCTGGATTATCATTTATTGATCTTGATGCAAGGATTTCCGGACTGCCAAGGAGCGCGGAAACAATGGCTTTTATTGACATAAACAATTGTATTACAACGAGCCTTGATATTGCAAGGATAATTTCAACAATAAACAGTACCAAACCTATAAAAGCAATAGCCGGCCTTTCGCCCTTTGTCAAATACAACTTTAAAGGAAGGCTAGCCGGTCTTTTGAACGATTTTGTCGCCAACGGAAATCTCACATCAAATATTGGGAACGTATATGTTGACGTTCTGTTGCGACAGAATAAAACTGAGAAGGGCCTGGATTTGCAGGGAAAACTCAGGACAGAGAGTTTTAATGTAGGATCGCTGATCAATAACAAATCTATTGGCAAACTTACTTTAAGAAGCACAATGTCTGCTCTTTTGAGAGACGAAGCATCGGGAGGAAGTAAATTTTATATAGATAGTGTATACATAAAGGAGTTAGAGTTCAACAATTACCCTTTTAGAAATATTAATGCTGCCGGGAGCTATGTAAATGACGTTTTCAATGGAAAAATCATCTGTCACGACCCCAATCTTGATTTCCTGTTCCAGGGAATATTTGGGTTATCGGCAAAAAAGGATTCATACTACGATTTTTATGCAGATATCGCCTATGCAGATCTTGCAGCCCTTAAAATTGACAAACGCGACACCATTTCTACCGTAAGCTTCAAGACACTGGCTAACTTTACACAAAGCCTCAAAGGTGATATCATAGGGGTAATAAATGTCAAGTCACTCGATTTTAAAAACAGCAAAGGGGATTATCCTATTGGCGACATCTCCATTCAGTCTGCCTCAAATCAAAACAATTTCAACATATCCCTCAAATCTTCATTTGCTGTGGCAACCTACAGCGGAAGTGATTTCCTGACAAAATTCCTTGACAAAATCCTCAATACGACAGTCTACAAACACACCCCGGCATTGCTCAGAAAAGGGAATGGCTACACATACGACGATCAACCAAAAAGATACAAGTTAAATGTAAGCTTCTTTGATTCAAGAGCTATAAGCGAGCTTATTCTGCCCGGATTTTTTATTTCGGCAAATAGTACACTATCCGCCGAAGTGGACGAAAAGAATCAACTGGATATTGAGCTGAAAGCAAAAAGAATAGCCTTCAGACAAAACTATACAAGCAACCTTCTTCTCAATATCAGATCAACAGAGAGTGGTTTGCAATCATCCATCATATCAGACAAAATAGTCTTTTCAGGCTCTAATCTTGATAGCAGCAGAATAGACATTACGGCCAAGAACAATAATGTGGGCATTGCTTTAAACTTTTCCAACAAGGGAGAGATGCAGAATCTCCTGAACTTTTCATCTAATATACTCATATCCAGATCTCCTGATAATATCGCTCCTCATTTCGGCATAACTATAAATCCATCTGTACTGGTTTTTAATAATCAGAAATGGAACTTTGCAAAATCCGATATTCAGGTACAGGACAGCACCTATGCTTTCAATAACTTCAGGTTATTTAATAAAGATCAGGAATTGTTTGTTGATGGTACAATATCGGAGAACATACACGACTCGTTGAATATCAGGTTGAAAAACTTTGACATAGGTCCTGTCAATCTGTTTATGCATAAACCTTTCAATCTTGGAGGCAATTTTTCCGGTGTGGCATCCATTGTAGACGCATATAACAATCCGCAGCTTCTTATAGACCTTAAAGGAAAGGGAGTGACTGCAGCAGGAAAAGAGGTAGGAGATCTCTTGATACTTAGTAAATGGGATAACCCTAACAAGCATTTCAACATTTCAGTCAAGAGCTATCTGAGTGGAAACACTCCTTTAGATGTTAGCGGGACTTACAAACCCAAGGATGGTTCAGTAGACCTGAGAGCAAAGCTGGACAATATGCTCGTAGCTTATTTTGAGCCGTTTCTAAGTGATATTATCTCCCAGACAAGCGGAGGAGTGACCGGCGACCTTCATCTTACAGGTAATCTTAAAAAACTATCACTCAAGAGCACAAATGCAGTAGCAAAAGATGTTGGATTTACTGTAAACTTTACAAAGGTAGGATATACACTTAACGGACCACTTTTAGTTACGGAGAAGGGATTAAGAGCTGAGAATGCAATTATTAAAGACCGCTACGGCAATACCGGACGAGTAAACGGAGGTATATATTACGACCATTTCTATAATCTTGGTTTCAACGTTGGCATCAACTTCTCCAATCTTGAGAGTTTAAATACAACAGAGAGTGACAATGCCTCTTTCTATGGATCGGCATTTGGAACAGGATCGATAGACATATCGGGTTCCATCCACAAAATATTGATGGATATCAATGCAACATCAAACAGAGGAACAGTTATACATATACCATTGCAATCCACGTCTGAGGCTGCCGGCTCAGATCTGCTAAGGTTTGTCGAACCTCCAAAAGTGAATATATTCAACGAGTTTGGTTTTATGGAGGTTAAAAATGAAAAGAAAACCAAGAAAAGTTCCGAGCTGGATGTCAAACTGAAAATAAACATCACTCCAGATGCTGCCATGATGATAGAAATTGATAAATCGGTGGGGGATATCATAACCGGATACGGAAGCGGGTTGGTTGCACTGGAAATTAATCCATCAAAGGATATATTCAGCATTTATGGCGATTATATAATTGACCGCGGACACTATAAATTTGTTCTGCAGGGGTTGTTTAACAGAGATTTCACAATCCATCAAGGGGGCAACATTGGGTTCAATGGTGATATTTTCAGGACCAATCTAAACCTGACAGCAAGTTACAGAGCAAAGGCTTCTATTAACACATTGATTTCTGACACCAGCTCCGTTGGCAACAGAAGAAACGTAGACTGCCTTATAAAAATGTCCGGACCATTGTTGAACCCGAATCTAAGTTTTGGAATTGACATCCCGGATCTTGACCCTATCACCAAATCCAGGGTAGATGCTGCACTTAACACAGAAGACAAAGTGGTTAAACAGGTAATGTCTATACTTGTATCGGGCAGCTTTATTCCGGACATCCAGTCAAGCATTGTAAATAACTCTACATTATTGTATTCCAATGCCACTGAGATACTTTCGAATCAGATAAACAAGATTTTCACCCAATTGGCAATTCCTCTCGATTTAAGCTTTAATTACCAGCCCGGTCAGAATGGCAGGGATATATTTGATGCAGCTGTCTCTGCCCAGCTATTCAACAACAAGGTTATTGTCAACGGAAATATAGGAAGTTCCAAGTATGTGAATAAATCGGGAAGCGTGGTTGGCGACATTGATGTAGAGGTTAAACTTGACGAAAAGGGCAGGTTCCGTGCGAAGGCATTTTCTCACTCTGCCGACCAGTTCTCCAATTATCTGGATTACAGCCAGAGAAGTGGTTTAGGATTGGTTTATCAGGAGGAGTTCAGTTCGTTCAGGGAGCTGCTGAACAGTATCTTCATGAGCAAAAGAAAAAGAGCTCAGAAAGCGAAAGAGAGAGAGGCCAGATTGAAAGGAATGATGGAGGTAAAACCAAGAGAAGAGAAGCTCCTGTTCAAAGAGTGACAGACACTATCTCCCCTATCATTTCACGCTTGTATGGCAACTCAACCCTTATGTAATTCCTTGTATACCCAAACATCTTACCCCCCTTCTGTGTACTCTCGAAAAGTACCTGTTCTACCCTCCCCTTGTTGGCTTCAATAAAACCTGCGTGCATCTTGTCTGAAAGTTCTGTAAGTTTACCCACTCTGTAGCTCTTGTCAGAATCCTTAACCTGATTATCGTAATCTGCTGCAGGCGTATTGCTCCTTTTAGAGTATGGGAAAATATGCAGGAATGAGGGGTGAACACTCTCCAGAAAATTATATGTATCCATGAAATCGGCGTCTGATTCACCCGGAAATCCAACAATCACATCTACCCCTATGAAAGCCTCTGGCATGTACCTTCTGACTATCTCAATTCTCTGAGCAAACAACTCCCTGTTGTACCTTCTTTTCATGAGTGCAAGTATTCTATTTGAACCCGATTGAAGCGGAATATGCAAATGCGGAAGGAACTTTTTACTTAGCGACATCCACTTTGTTATCTCTTCTGTAATGAGGTTTGGCTCGATAGACGAGATTCTGTATCTTTCAATTCCGTCAATTTCATCCAGCTCCTTAAGCAGATCAGCAAAATGTTCTCCGGTGGTCTTTCCGAAATCCCCAGTATTCACACCTGTCAGTACAACCTCCTTTATTCCTTTTGCAGCAATCTCTTTTGCCTCGTTTACAATAAATGAGATTGGATGGTTCCTGCTCTTTCCCCTTGCAAGTGGTATTGTACAGTAGGAGCAGTTGTAGTCGCACCCATCCTGAACCTTGAGAAACGATCTGGTCCTGTCATCTGAAGAATATGCAGGAAATATTGTCCCTACCTCAGAAATAGCACAGGAGAACGCCCGGCCGCCCTTATGCACTGTAAATCCGCCCTCATTTCTCAACTCGGCAACCCTCATGAACAAGTTCTGCTTCTGGTCGGCACCAAGAACAAGATCGACCCCTTCAATATCAAGAATCTCTTGTGGTTTTAGTTGTGCATAGCAACCTGTTACCGCAATTATTGCGTCGGAATTTATTTTATGAAGTTTTCTTATTGCCGATCTGCACTTTTTGTCGGCATGTTCGGTTACTGAACATGTGTTTATAACATAAATATCTGCTTCACAGCTGCACGACACCTTCTCATATCCGTTTTCCACAAACTCTCTGGCAAGCGATGATGACTCTGAATAGTTCAACTTACACCCAAGTGTCAGAAAGGCAACACGATTTCCACTCTTCTCTTTCATCGGGACAACTGTTTAATATGAGAGAACAACTCTGGAGGCCTCTACCTTACCTCCGACCGGAGGATTAAGTTTAGATATGCTCACCCTTGCCCACTTGACCTGAGGGTATGTTCTTTTTACCCTGTTGATAATTCTCACTGCTACATTTTCCAGAAGTTTAGATGTTACAGACATCTCTTCGCTAATAAGGTTATACAGCTCCTGATAATTAAGAGCATCCTTAAGATCATCAGAAATTCCCGGCGTAATTACATCTGTCTCTGCAGAAAAGTTTACTATAAACTTGTTACCGATAATCTGCTCCTCTTCAAAGTGTCCGTGGTGGGCATAGAACTCCATGTTTACAAGCTCTATAAGATTTTTTTCTGATATATTATTGTTCATAAGATAAATACACAAGGTTTTTTATTGAGGTCCACCTTTTCGCGTCCCCATTGTTCAATAGTTTTTGTCTTTATAAATGCCCCCTCCAGGGAGATTTCCGCAGCAATGCAAAGTCTTGTCTTAGGAGAGCAAGCTAAAAGAATATCACCAAGAAGAGAGTTGTTCCTGTACGGTGTCTCAATTATTATCTGGGTCTGGTGCTGTGTGGCTGACAATTTTTCCAGTTGTTTTATTCTGGCTCTTCTCTCTTCAGGTTTAACCGGCAAATACCCTGTAAAGGCAAAGCTCTGACCGTTCATTCCGGAGGCCATAAGAGCCATCATGAGAGAGGATGGACCAACCATGGGCCTCACCTCTATTCCGTTGTTGTGAGCCAGCTCAACCAGCAAAGAACCCGGATCGGCAACAGCCGGTAGTCCGGCTTCACTTATGAGCCCTACGTTCTCTCCTGAAAGAAGTATTTTTACATACTCCTCAACCTCTTCCGGTTTTGTATGCTCGTTAAGCTCATAAAACTCCAGAGTATCAATTTTCCCTTTGAGCCCGATTTTTGAAAGGTATCTTCTTGCAGTTCTAACCTCCTCAACTACAAAATGTTTTAATGTAGATGCCAGCTCCATCACTGTTACCGGAATCACCTCCTTAGGGTCATTATCTCCTAAAGGAGAGGGTATTAAATATAGTATTCCTTTCAAAACAAAAATTTTCCAAAGGTAGGAAAAGTTTCTATCTTTATAATGTGAAAATGAGTTATACAACAAGAGTGACATTCCTTGGAACAGGCACATCGCAGGGAATACCAATGATCGGATGCAAATGCCCTGTCTGCACATCTGAAGATTTCCGCGATAATCGTCTCCGCTCGTCCGTACTGGTAGAGCATAACGGCCTTTCAATCCTTATTGATGCCGGTCCGGATTTCAGACAACAGCTCCTGAGGGCAGATATCAGCGACCTTGATGCCATTCTTCTCACACATGAACACAAGGACCATACAGGTGGTCTAGACGATGTAAGGGCAATAAACTATTTCAGTAAAAAGGCACTTCCTATTTATTGCGAAGCCAGGGTGAAAAAGTCACTTGAACAGGAGTATGCATATGCTTTTTCCGAATACCGTTACCCCGGTGCCCCTCAGTTTGATGTCAGGATCATTGATGACGAACCATTTGTGATAGGCCCCGAAAATGGCTCTGTAATTGTAACCCCCATCAGAGTAAAACATTACACCCTTCCTGTGCTGGGTTTCAGGATAGGGGACATTGCATACATAACCGATGCAAATAAAATTGATGAAGAGGAGTATTCCAAGCTGAAAAACCTGGAGGTACTTGTCATTAATACCGTCCGCAAACAGCGTCACATCTCCCACTTCAGTCTGCAGGAGGCAATTGATGTTGCCCAACGTATCGGCGCAAAAAAAAGCTACCTCACCCATCTGTCACACCAGATTGGCACCCACGCACAGCTCTCCACCGAGCTCCCCGACGGCATCCTTGCCGCCTACGACACCCTCGTCCTCACATTAGCACATTAGCATATTAGCACATTAACCCATTATGCCCCCTCCCACCAAAACAATCGGCATCACCGGTGCCTCCGGATTCATAGGAACTTCCCTGACACTATATCTTGAGGAACAAGGATATACAGTTAGACCTTTGAACAGAGGCTTTACTCTTGCAGATGTAGATGATTGTGATATTATAATAAACCTTGCCGGCGCATCAATAAACAGAAGATGGAGCAACAGTGCAAAAAAACTGATAAGAGAGAGTCGTATTGAAACAACAAAAAGGTTGGTCGGGTTTTTAAACAAGTCCGTTTCAAAAAGGACCTCGTTGCTAATATCTACCTCTGCAATAGGAATATACCCTTCAAGTAAAAGCAAAACAGATAATGACCATAAAACTTACGATGAATACTCTCCGGAACTAGGGGATGACTTTCTTGCACAAATATGCATCGACTGGGAAAACGAAGCCTTAAAAGCAAACAGTAAGATAAGGGTTGTCATTGCCAGGTTTGGTGTAGTACTTTCCAATAAAGGAGGAGCCTTACCCAAAATGTCACTTCCGTTTAAATTCGGATTGGCAGGAACAATAGGCAACGGGCAACAGCCGTTCTCATGGATAGCACTTGAAGATTTATCAAGAGCCTTTGCATTTCTGATTGAAAAAGAGGAGTTGAGCGGTTTCTTTAATTTGACCTCCCCAAATCCGGTAAATAACGATCAGCTAACCAAAACACTTGCAAAACATTACAAATGCGCCATAAAGTTTAAAATTCCCTCTTTCCTTTTTAAAGCTGCTTACGGAGAAGCATCGACACTATTTACCGATGGTCAGAGGGTCCTTCCAAAAAGACTGATTGAGAATGGATTTATATTCAGTTTTACGACGATACTTTCAAAAAAAACATTATTCATTTTCGTATTGTCATGGTTATCTACATGTTACTAAAAACTACTACAAAGTGTCCCTGCACGAGAATACAAATTGCAGCACAGTGTCAACACAAAAAATCGAAAATCTCTTTTTATGTACAGGCAATGTTACGCTAAGCCATTTGGAACTTCCTTGAAGTTTCCAACGTACTTTAGCTGATCTGCCAGTTAAAATAAGATATTGCTGTTTATCAGCTGTTTATAAAATTATTTTCTCGGAATTTTGATCGATTATATTTTACATGTGCCTTAATATTAACAACATGCTAAAACAACTGGCAGAAACTTAAAAGAGCTCAAGAAGGTATGTGTCGACAAAATTTGCCTCCACATGGTTTTATATTCAGCTGTAAATTAGATATCTACTAACCCCTTTGGCAAAGCAGTTGGTAAATAACAGATTAGTAGACGAATATGCATCGCTCTCATTTTCAATGAAGTGCTACCCCCTCTACCAGAGTCTCTGGCAGAGGGGGTAGCACTTGCATGATTTGCAAATACTTGCGAAATAGCCTGAAAATCAGACAAATATACAATTAGTTGATTATCGGATAATTGATAAAAGCTTTAGCCGAGTAAGGTGATAAAATTGCACCAAAGTGTCAAACAAAAAAAATAAAACAAAAAATAATCGAAAATCTCTTTTTACGTACTGACTATCTTGCACATAACCATGTGGAAAACTTCCTTGAAGTTTTTCATAAACGACTATCATACTGCCACTTATAAAATTTGTCTCAAAAAATTCTTTCTGGAAATATTTTGTATAGGTTTATCTATCTGATACTTACAAAAAACTTCAAGGGAGTTTTTTGTAAAATGCTGTAGTATTAGCAAATAACGCCCGAACCTAGCATCTCCTCTTCTGAATACCAGGCAGCAAACTGGCCGGGGGTGATTCCCCTTTGAGGTTCGTCAAAAATTATATAGAGACCTTCGTCCTCTTTATAGAGTCTGGCCTCCTGCAAAGGCTGACGGTATCTTATACGTACCTGATACTCTCTCATTTCGCCAGAAGACATTTTGAGATCCGGCCTTATCCAGTGGATTTCACTTTCGTCTATGAACAGACCTTTACGATACAGACCGTGATGGCTCTGCCCCTCCCCTACATAGATGATGTTATTCTCAACATCGGTAGATATCACGAAAATCGACTCAACATGCCCACCTATATTCAGACCCTTTCTCTGTCCAATTGTATAGAAATGGGCCCCCTGATGCTTGCCTATGACCTTTCCTGAGTCGAGGCCATACTTATAAGGTTGAGAAATGTCCTTAAGAATTGATCTGTCTGCCATTCCGTACCCATGTATGTTGTATGCAGTCAGATGATTATCTTTATAGAAGTCATTTAAGACCTCGACAACCACACCCTCCTTTGCTTCAAGTTTTTGCTGAAGGAAAACAGGCAAATCTATCTTACCCACAAAACAGATACCCTGAGAGTCCTTTTTTTCTGCCGAAGGAAGCCCCGCTTCTGCTGCCAGCCTCCTCACCTCCGGCTTAAGAAGGTGACCAATAGGGAATATTGCTTTTGAGAGCTGTTCTTGGGTAAGCTGACAGAGAAAGTAGCTCTGATCTTTGTTAGGATCGGTACCTGCAAGAATTCTGAATACCTCCACCCCGTTTTGGTCAATAAAGCTCTCTTTTCTGCAGTAATGGCCCGTAGCAACACAATCAACCCCAAGTTCGAGTGCTGTTTTGAGAAAAACGTCGAATTTTATCTCTCTGTTACAAAGAATGTCGGGATTGGGAGTTCTACCCAGCTTGTACTCCTCAAACATATAGTCAACGACTTTTTGCCTGTAAGCAACACTGAGATCTACAAAATGAAATGGAATGTCTAATTTTTTTGCGACTAGTTTTGCGATGGTTTTGTCATCTTTCCATCCGCAATCGCCATGAAGTGTTCCTGTTGTATCGTGCCAGTTCTGCATGAACAAGGCGATTACCTCGTGGCCGGCCTGTTTTAGAAGAAGTGCCGCCACACTGGAATCAACTCCACCGGAAAGTCCAACTGCAATTTTCATAAAAAAAAGGGTAAGCTTGATATATCGCACCGCTACAACCACCTACCCTTGCTACCTTCCGATCCTGGGGGAGTTCAGTGGGAGCTGGTCGTATATGACTTACCCCGCACAAAGATAATACAATTTTAAGAAAAGCAGAAAAAATCTACTTGGGAAGATTATCAAAAACAAAAGGCAAGAGAGAACCAATATTATCTACAATCTGCGTAACCTTCTCTCCTCCAATGATAATTCTGATTGGTTTTCCTGCTCTTGTTTCTGACTCAGCCATAACCTGACGACATGCCCCACACGGGTATGTAGGTGTCTCACAAAGTTTTTCGTTTACCGAGGCTGTTACTGCCAACGATTCTATAGCTGCTTCAGGATATTTTGCATGGGCGTAGAAAATTGCCACCCTTTCTGCACATAGTCCCGACGGGTATGCAGCATTCTCCTGATTGTTGGCTGAGATGATCTCTCCGTTATCCAACCTGACGGCCGCTCCCACATTAAACTTCGAGTAAGGTGCATAGGAACCCTTTATTGCTTCTATTGCTTTATCCAATAGCTCTTTATCTCTGATGTCAAGTCCTTCGTTAGAATAATATTCTTCGTAGGAGATGTTAATACTCTTTTGGCGCATATTTTTTTAATTGAGATTCTTACAAAATTAGTAATTTTGCGGGATTGAGTAACTTATCCATATGATAATAATAAGGAAATTTTGTTTTTCTGCTGTTCTTATAATAATTGCGGCCCCACTTCTCTACTCCCAGAAGACCGGCAGGGAGGAATATATAATAAAATACAGGGACCTTGCCATAGCGCAGATGAAGTCTCATGGAATTCCCGCTAGTATAATACTTGCGCAGGCCTGTCTTGAGTCAAATAACGGCAGTTCAAGGCTGGCAAAGGAGGCAAACAACCACTTCGGAATAAAGTGCAGTAACTGGACCGGTGCCACTATACTACAAGACGACGATTCCAGAAACGAGTGTTTCAGAAAATACGAAAAGGTAGAGGATTCATTCAAGGATCACTCCGACTTTCTCAGATACAGGGAGCGTTACAAGTTCCTTTTCGATCTTGAACCTACAGATTACAAAGCGTGGGCATATGGGCTCAAAAGCGCAGGCTATGCCACTAATCCTCAATATCCTCAGCTTCTTATTAAGATAATTGAAGATAATAATCTTACTCAGTATGACTATTTTGTAGATGTTGTTCCACCAAGTCCTACAAAGATTATTGCAGATCAGGAGTACAAGCCCGTAAAGAGCAGCTCTCTTTATAAATTCTCTCTGTCAAGGAAATTGTTCAGCAAGAATGGAGTTGCTTATATCGTAGGAAGCAGCTATGATACGTACGATAATCTGGCCAGAGAGTACCGTCTTTTCACATCTGAGCTGCTCAGGTTCAATGACCTCAAAAATGACGAACCAATTAAAGATGGCACAGTCATATATGTAGAAAAAAAGAGAAAGGAAGGCGATAAGTTCCTGGATAAGCATGTTTGTGAAGTTGGAGAGACTATGTATGGAATATCTCAGAAATACGCAATCGTGCTGAAAGAGTTGTACAAGATAAATAACATGAAAGCCGGAGAAGAACCTACTGAGGGCCGGGAAATCAGATTAAGATAAAATATGAAGCGGATATTACTTGTCATTGCCATTATTCTTGCAATTGTTGCATCGTTATTTGTATACACCGGTTATCGCGCCCTTTTCAAGCCCAATGTCACAGATGGAACAGGATACTTGTACCTGCCCACAGGAACAACCTACACGCAGCTTATGGACAGCATAAAGGTGCTTGACAAAATCATTAATATCAACTCATTTGAAATGGCTGCCAAATTTGAAAAGTTATATTCAAACATTAAGCCCGGACGATACAAAGTTGAGCGAGGTATGACCAACAGGGAGATTGCACGTTCTATCAAATATGGATGGCAAAGTCCCACCAGAATAACTATTGCAGGGAATATAAGAACCAGAGAGAAACTGGCATCAATCTTTTCAAGAAAAATTTCAAGTGACTCACTTACTATCCTGAATCTCCTGAAAGACAATAAATTTTCCGACTCACTGGGATTCACCCCAAATACTTTTATATCACTTTTTCTGCCAAATACTTACGAAGTTTACTGGACCATTACCCCTAAAGATCTTGTAATAAAACTAAAAAAAGAGTATGACAAATTCTGGAACCAGGAGAGAACAGGAAAAGCCAGAGAGATAGGACTCACCCCTTCTGAGGTAATCACACTTGCATCAATAGTATCCGAAGAGAGTAATATCAAAGATGAACAACCACGAATAGCAGGAGTATATATTAACAGGCTTCACAAAGGAATTCCCCTCCAGGCAGATCCTACAGTAAAATTTGCAATAAACGACACTGCAATAAAACGGATACTCTATAAACACCTTAAGATAAACTCTCCTTACAACACATATATAAATAGAGGGTTACCTCCCGGGCCTATTGTCATTCCTGCCCTTCACACAATTGATGCAGTTCTTAACTACGAAAGACATGGTTTTCAGTATTTCTGTGCAAAGCCATCGCTGGATGGTTCACACAACTTTGCGGTAACTCTGGAAGAACATAACCGGAACGCAAGAGCATACCAGAAGGCTATAAGCCGGCTTCACTCTTGATAACAGAAAGGGCTTTTTCAAAAGTCTCGTCGTATGAGGAGTTCACTACCTTGTAGTATGCCTCTGTACCAAATATAGTTCTGGCAGCCATAGCCTTTATACCTACCCCAATCTCATCTTTCACAAT
>Ga0074195_1000584_pt1 | contig 67091 bp, 62 predicted proteins | sample EPASupsiteHSE623_FD_64525 | JGI IMG/M metagenome (GOLD analysis project Ga0074195, IMG submission 64525) | Bioremediated contaminated groundwater from EPA Superfund site, New Mexico - Sample HSE6-23 | ecosystem: Environmental > Aquatic > Deep subsurface > Groundwater > Contaminated ...
GGAATTTTTCTCCCCGAAGGACAGGCTATTGGATAAATGCCTAAGCTGTATGGATTCCTTGCGGACAAATCACTCGGTTTCCAAGGGCCTCGCGGGTCATGGTCGGGGTTTTTGTAAGCCTTGTCTTGTTTCTCTGAACGAGGCATAGGGTTAGGCACCCAGGTATCGGCAGATTTTCCATAAATCAAAATATAGTCGTGGTCTTCGGAAAAGTGTTTCGCACTTGATTTGGGAGAGTAATTTTTCCGCCATATCACTGTTGCCACAAAATTTCCCCGTCCAAACACCTCATCCATCAACACCTTGAGGTAATGCGCCTCGCGGTCGTCAATGGAGACCCAGATGCTGCCATCCTCGGCCAGCAGTTCCCGTAGCAGCACCAAACGGGGATATATTAATGAGAGCCACTGGGAATGCTCCAGCTTATCGTCGTAATGAGTAAAGGCGGATTGGGTGTTGTAGGGCGGATCGATATAGATACACTTCACCTGCCCCCGGTAGAACGGTAGCAGGGCTTTCAAAGCCTTGAGGTTGTCGCCCTGAATCAGCAGATTCTCCGCGCCGGTGTCGCCATGGGCGGATTCAAATTGCAGCAGGTGGTAGGGCACTTCGGCGGCGCTGGTCGCCGCCTGGGTTTTGTTCACCCAATCAAGAAAGGGCATGGAGTTATCCTTGTCGGTGTCGCTGGTGTGTTTTTCCTTTCCCGGATGTGAATTTATTCAATCTTCATACCTGACAACCCCCGTCTTTTCAACCCATTATCCTTTAAAGCCAAGCCGGGCCGGACTCCGGCAAAATATCATTGCGGCGGCAGGCAAAGAGCGATATACAAATGGAAATCAATTTTCCCCCTGTTTAACCCGACCATCAAATCATAACCTTGCAGCCAATTATCCGATGAGTACACCCAGTTCCGATTCCGCCTCCGTCTACGACGAAAGCAAGATCAAGACCCTCAGTTCCCTGGAGCATATCCGGCTGCGGCCCGGCATGTACATCGGCCGACTCGGCAACGGGAGCCATCCGGACGACGGCATCTACATCCTCCTCAAAGAGGTGGTGGACAATGCGGTGGACGAGTTCATTATGGGGGTGGGCAAGCGGATCAACGTGGATATCGGGGCGGACGGCGTGGTCAAGGTGCGGGATTTCGGGCGCGGCATCCCCCTGGGCAAGCTGGTTGAGTGCGTGAGCGTGATCAACACCGGGGCCAAGTACAACACCGAGGTGTTTCAGTTTTCGGTGGGGCTCAACGGGGTGGGCACCAAGGCGGTCAACGCCCTGTCCGACCGGTTCGAGGTGACCTCCTTCCGCGACGGCAAGTTTGCCAGGGCCACCTTTGCCAATGGTGAGCTGGTCGGGGAAGAGCAGGGCGACACCAACGAAAAAAACGGCACCCTGGTTTCCTTTCATCCCGACCCCAATGCCTTTGAAGGCTACTACTACATGCGGGAGTTCGTGCGCAAGCGGTTCTGGCGCTATGCCTACCTCAATGCCGGGCTTAAGATTTACTATGAAGGCGAGTGCTTTCATTCGGTCAACGGCCTCCTTGACCTGCTGGACAAGGAGATCGCCGATACTCAGCTCTACCCGCCGATCCACGCCAAGGACGCCACCCTGGAATTCGCCTTTTCCCATACCGAGGGCTATGGCGAGACCTATTTCTCCTTTGTCAACGGCACCTACACCAACGAGGGCGGCACCCATCTTTCCGCCTTCCGCGAGGGGATACTCAAGGGGATCAACGATTTTTCCGGCAAGAAGTTTTCCGGCGAGGATGTGCGGGAAGGGGTTGTCGGGGCCATCGCGGTCAAGGTGAAGGACCCGATCTTCGAGTCGCAGACCAAGAACAAGCTGGGCAACACCGATGTGCGGGGGGATATCGTGAACAAGGTCAAGGACTTTGTCTGCGATTTCTTCTACAAGAACACCGAGCTGGCCGAGATCATCATCGATAAAATCCAGCAGAGCGCCAAGATCAGGAAAGAACTCCAGCACGTGCGCAAGGAGGCCAAGGCCAAGGCCAAGAAGGTCGCCTTAAAGATTCCCCAGCTCAAGGATTGCAAGTACCATCCCAGCGCGGACAAGCCCTCGGGCCCGGACCGCCAGAACATGCTCTTTCTCACCGAGGGCCAGTCCGCCTCCGGCTCCATCGTTTCCTCCCGCGACCCCATGACCCAGGCGGTCTTTTCCCTCAAGGGCAAGCCGATGAACGTCTACGGCCAGCCCCTGACCCTGCTCTACAAGAACGACGAGATGTACAACATGATGCGCACCCTCGACATCGAGGATTCGGTGGATAGCCTGCGCTACGACAAGGTAATCCTCGCCACGGACGCCGACGTGGACGGGCTGCATATCAGAAACCTGCTGCTCACCTACTTTTTGCAGTTTTTCGAGGCCCTGGTCAAGCGGGGGCATGTCTATATTTTGGAGACCCCCATCTTCCGGGTGCGGAACAAGGAAGAAACCATCTACTGTTACTCGGAAAAGGAGCGGCAGGCAGCGGAAAAGAAGCTGGGCGGCAAGGGCAAAAAGGCGGTGGAGATCACCCGCTTTAAAGGATTGGGCGAGATTTCCCCCAAAGAGTTCAAGCAGTTCATCGGCCCGGACATGCGGCTGCAGCAGGTGAACATCGACACCTTAAGCGAGGTGCCCAAACTGCTCTCCTTTTACATGGGCAAGAACACGCCTGAGCGCAAAGAATATATCATGGATCATCTGGTGGTCGTGTAATCATGGAAACCTCCCATTACGGCGAGCTGCACAAGCTCTTTGACACCAATTTTCTCGACTACACCTCCTACGTCATCCGGGAGCGGGCCATCCCCGACGTGGCCGACGGCTTAAAACCCGTGCAGCGCCGCATTCTCCAGACCCTGTTCAACATGGACGACGGTCGCTACCACAAGGTGGCCAACGTGGTTGGCGACTGCATGAAGCTCCACCCCCACGGCGACGCCTCGATCTTTTCCGCCCTGGTCAATCTGGCCAACAAGGGCTATCTCCTCGACCGGCAGGGCAACTTCGGCAACATCTTCACCGGCGATCAGGCCTCCGCGGCCCGGTACATCGAGTGCCGCCTCTCCCCTCTGGCCCGGGAAACTCTGTTCAACAAGGATCTCACCGAGTTTACCGAGTCCTATGATGGCCGGATGCTCGAACCCATTGCCCTGCCGGCCAAGATTCCTCTTTTGTTGATGCAGGGGGCGGAAGGTATTGCCGTGGGCATGGCCACCAAGATCATGCCCCATAATTTCTGCGAGCTGCTCGACGCCCAGAAGAAGATCCTCCGGGGCGAGGACTTTGTTTTGTATCCCGATTTTCTCCTCGGCGGGGCCATCGACGTTTCCGGCTACGAGGACGGCAATGGCCGGTTGCGCTGCCGGGCCAGGATCGAGGAGAAAAACGAGAAGACCATCACTATCAAGGATATTCCCTACGGCACCACCACCCAATCGCTGATCGAGAGCGTGGAAAAGGCGGCCCGGGGCAACAAGCTCAAGATCTTGAGCATCAACGATTACACCGCCGAAGAGGTGGAGATCGAGATCAAGCTGGTGCGCGGCATCTATGCGGCGGATACCATCAAGGCCCTCTACGCCTTTACCGACTGCGAGATGCCGATCAGCCCGAACCTTACCGTGATCCTGGACAACAACCCAGCGGTGCTCACGGTGAGTGAGGTGCTGCGCCAGAATACCAAAAAGCTGGTCCTCGACCTTCAAAAGGAACTGACCATCGAGCATGGCCGGCTCAAGGAAAAGCTCCACGCCCATCTACTGGAGCAGATCTTTATCGAAGAACGGCTCTACAAAGAAATCGAGGAGTGCAAAACCTACAAGGCGGTGGTCGAGACCATTGGTGCGGCCCTGCTGCCTTTCCGGGACAAGCTGGTCCGGGAAGTGACCACCGAGGACATTGAGCGGCTGCTGGAAATCCGGATCAAGCGCATCTCCCGCTACGACCTGGACAAGAAGAAAAAAGACATCAAAGAGGTCCGGGACACCATCAAGGAGGTGGAGAACTACCTTCTCGACATGATCGGGTACACCATCAATTATCTGGACGATCTCCTGGACCGCTACGGCCATCTCTACCCCCGCCGCACCGAGATCGCCACCTTCGGCGAGGTGGAGGTGCGCAAGGTGGCGCTCTCCAACCTGACCATGGGGTATGACCGGGAAACCGGCTTTTTGGGCCACCAGGTCAAGGCCAGGCCCGAGGATTGTTTTCCCTGTTCCGAATACGACAAGCTGCTGCTCATTTACCAGAACGGCATGTACAAGGTCATCAACGTGATCGACAAGCTCTTTGTCGGCCATGATGTGCTCTGGCTCGGCAAGGTCGAGGAGAAACGGGTTTTCAATATCCTCTACCGCGAAGGGGTGCAGAACCTCTGCTATGTCAAGCGGTTTCAGAGCCCGAAGTTCATCCTGGAAAAGGAATACCGCCTCTTTCCGGAGCACAAGAACTCCGCCATCCTCTTTTTGAGCACCGGAGACGGGGGCAGGGTGCGGGTGCATCTCGCCCCGTCCAAGCGGGCCCGCCATAACTATGTGGATTGCAGCTTCAGCGAGGTGCTGATCAAGGGCGCTTCCGCCCTGGGCAAGAGGGTTTCCGACCGGCCGGTGCGGCGGATTGCCGAGTTGCCCGCCGAGAAGGAGCCTGCCGGAGCACCGGAGGTGCAGCCGACCCTTTTCCCTGCGAAAGAGGGGGAGGGTGTGCCCCAGACGGCCGGTCAGACGACAGAGGTTTCAGGGCCAGGGTTGGCGGAAAGCGACGCCCCGGAGACCGGGGCGGAATAACTTCGCAGGTACGGACCGGGGTTGTTCCGGGATTTTCGAGGCCTGCCGCCTTGTCGATGCTGCGGGCAATCACCGGTTTCTGCTCAATAACTATCCTTTTCCATGTTTTTTCCTTGTTTTTCAGCCACTTATCAAGTAGTTGCACTCATATTCTTGCGGAAGAATAAACAAGGAACGTGCAGGTCCTTTTTTTGTCCGGAATAAAAAAATCTGGGGCTGAAACCACTGGAAATCGTTGGGTAATCCACGATGCTTAGGTATTATTTTAAATGCTACAATAGCACTATTTGTTGTGTTTTTATTTTCTTCCTATACTGTAGAAAGTAGATTTAGCCGGTTGCGTGGTCTGTGATCGTGATGTTTTGCTTGCCTTTGCATGAGGCATCTGGTATGTTCGCCTACCTCTTCGGGACAGGAAGAGGGGGAACAACGGCAACGGTCAGGGAAGAGCGTGTGCTCTCTTGTTGTGTGTTTGCACAGGTGGAGGACTGTATGGACTACCTTGCATCAAACCGTCCCCCGGACGTAACCCCAGAGCAGGACAAAGTTGTGGTCGTAAAAAAGAAAGCAGTTGCAGCGAAACACGATGAAAACCCGATGTATTTCGGCAAGAAGCCCGTGGATTCAGGGATGGTGCGGATGGTTTCCGGATTGTCCCTGGTCATTCTTTTCTTTCTTGTCGCCCTCCTGACCCAGCCTTCCTCGGTATTTATCCGCTTTCCCCAGCGGTTTCAGACCGTTCCCACCATCGAAGTCCATTCCGCCCAAGATCTGCTGGATCATCTCAAGGCAAATAATTTGTGGGAAGTGGAGCCATTTTCCGAGATTCCCGCCGTTTTGGTCAGCAAGTTTCCCGGGGACATGCCTACCCTCGATGCGGCCACCCAGAAAAAGGCGTTTTTGCATGTTCTTCTTCCCGCGGCAATGATCGCCCTGTCCGAGGTTGAGGAAGAACGGGCCGATCTGGAGAAGGTTCTGGCAAAATTCCCCTCCCTCCCAAAACGCTTGGATTTCGGGAGGCATGCGGAAGAGTATGCCCGGCTTGCCGGTTTGAGCCAGAATGAGGTGTTTTTTCTCCGGAACCTCTGCCGCAAATACCGGACTTATGAGGTAGCCGATCTGCGCCGCCGCATCAGTCCGGTCCCTGTGAGCCTGATCATGGCCCAGGGCGCCCTTGAATCCTCTTGGGGCGGTTCCCGTTTTTCCCTTGAGAGAAACAACCTTTTCGGCGTCTTGACCTGGAACAATGCCGAACATCTGGCTGACGGCCGCGAGGATGGCAAGGCTTACTCCGGCGTGGCGTATGCTTCCCTGCTCGACTCCGTTCGTTCCTATATCCTGATGCTCAACCGGGTTCCAGCATACAAGGAACTGCGGCAGATCAGGGAAGAAACCATGGATTCCCTTGCCCTGGCCAATGGGTTGCACCTGTATTCCAACCGGGGAACCGAGTACATTGCCGATTTGACCCTGCTTATCAAAAGCAATGATCTGCAGGTATACGATCAGTGCGTTCTTGCCGGCAAGGGCGGCGGTGGGTTGGGCAGGGTACGGCTGGCAAGTCTGGAATATCCTCGCTGAAGAACCGGCTGGGCTGCGCCACCACCATTTTGAAAATACACGACCCCAATCGGGCAGTCGTTTCTTCTTCATCTCCCATCATTGATTGCAACCGCAATCTTTCCCCTGCTCAGCGGGAGATTGCGGCGGGTTCCTGTCCACGCACATGCCCGATCGTGCCCGCAATCCTGGCATGATTAGGCCCAGGCAAGAACCGGCCGGGCTTCCGTAGTTTTTCCGTATTGTGCATCCGGCAATCCTTGGGCTATAGTGCAACGAATCAACCGGCCAGCTCTGGAGATCACCGTGGCAATGCCCTCTGCAACGAAAACAGATTGCGAATTTTCAGACTCCTGTGATTTCTTTGTCACGATCATGGCAAGCGTACCGCAATTTTCCGCGAATATCCGAAGGAAATACTGCCTTGCCGATTTCCGCGATTGCGCCAGATATGCCTATGCCAAACAGCATGGCAAGGGGTGCGTCCCCGAGGATCTCTTTCCCAACGCCTCGTATTTCTAGACTCTCCTCTACAGATTCTTTCTTCTTCTCCTGCCGTTGGCCCATTGCCTTTTGCCAAGAGGATATGCTAGCATTATTGCATGCGGCCATGGCCCGGTTTGGGCATCCATCCAAGGCAAAAGAGGCACGGCGATGTTCAAGGAAGAGCGAAAGTCTCCACAGTTTGACTGGTCACATCTCGGCGATATCGAATGGGGACGTCCCAACCTTGGCCCTCAAACCGCGGTCGCTGTCTACCGGTTGATGCAGTTCACCCTGCGCGACGCGATCATCTCCCATACCGATGTGGCAACGGCCAACCGTATTTTTTATGACGCCGGCCTGAGTGCGGGAAAGGCGATCCATGAACATCTGCTTCGGAACACCCATGATTTTGACCGGTTCATTGCCGAGCTCCAGGAAACATTGAGAACGTTTGCCATTGGTATCCTGCGGGTTGAGAGTTCCGATTTGCTCAAGCACCGGTTTGTGCTCACCGTGGCCGAAGACCTTGATTGCTCCGGTCTGCCCATGAGCGATGAATTGGCCTGCACCTTTGATGAAGGTTTTATCGCCGGGTTGTTTTCCGCCCACTTCGGCAAGCAATTCACGGCAAGGGAGACGGATTGCTGGTGCACCGGCGACCGGGTCTGCCGCTTCGAGGTCGTGCTTGTCGATGCCTAACGTGAAAAGGTAACCCGGGTAAGCACATGGAGCACGAGGATATCGAAAGGCTGGACAAGATCAGCGGTCATCTCCATGCCCTGCTGCATAATGAACAGCCCGCTCTCCTTGACCTGACAGGACAACAGGAGGATGAAATCCGCCAGGTGGGCGAATTCGTCAACACCTTTACCGAGGCCCTGTCCTCCCTGACCAAGGCCGCGCACCATCTCTCCATCGGCGACATGGATGTTGCCATCGTGGCCAAACTTCCGGCTGGCCACCATCTCAAGAACCTGCAGGCAACCCTCCGGCATCTTACCTGGCAGACCGGGCAGATAGCCAAGGGCGATTTTTCCCAGCGGGTGGAGTTTTTAGGCGATTTTTCCCACTCCTTCAATTGGATGGTCGAGCAGCTTGAAGCCTATCGGCAAAGGATTCTCGGCCAGAACCGCGAGCTTGAACGTCTGGCCACCACCGACCCGTTGACCGGGGTGTATAACCGCCGCTATCTCATGGATTTCGCCACCAAGGAATTTTTGCGTTCGCAACGCTACTCCCATGTCTTTTCCGCGATCCAGATGGATATCGATTATTTCAAGAAAATAAACGATGCCCATGGCCACGCGGTTGGCGACGAGGTTATCAAGGCCTTTACCGGCACCTGTCAGGAGGTTCTTCGGGAAAGCGACGTGTTGGGCCGGGTCGGCGGGGAGGAATTTTCCATTATCCTGCCCGAGACCGGCAGGGAAGGGGCGTTGATCGTTGCGGAACGGATTCGCCAGGCCATCGCCGATTTGAAGGTAGGTGCGGAGGATCGGATTATCCGTTTTACGGTCAGTATCGGGGTCACCCATCTCCGGCAAGAGGATGCCGGTCTGGAGGCTGTGCTGAGAAGGGCGGACGAGGCCCTTTATCTTGCCAAGAACGGGGGGCGAAACAAGGTGGTTACTGCCTGATGGGTGTTATGGCGCCGACATTTTCCGCCAGATCGGCAGGGAGGGGCTGAGCCTTTCGAAACGGCGATCCTGCGCGATGGCGTCGCTGTTTTTGTGGTTGGCGATGAGGAGAGCCCCTGTCTTCATGGAGTCTTCAATGAGTTTTTCAAAACGGAGCTGCTGTTCTCGCCCGGAAAAGGGTCGGTAGTAGTAGATTACCTCGTACTCGCCGTAGCCTTCATAAGTCCAGATATCAGCCTGCGTGATTCTCTCTTCGCCAATGAGCTTGGCCGCGGTCCGGTAAGGATATTCATCCTTTTCAAAGCCATACACCTCAAAGCCGAACTGCTCGGCAATGAGCAGCACGTTGCCGATGCCGCAGCCCACATCGAGGAGACGAGGCGGTGGGGTGGTCGGATTCTCTCGGTCAAGTCCGAGGAAGGCGCTCACATAGGCCATTTGGGCAAAAACCTGCCTGGTGTCCATGGCCACAAAAGGATATTCGCAGTTGGTGTCGTTGCGGGTTTCTCTGACGGCATCCTGGCTGTGAAATCCGACAAACCGGTTAATGATGTTGAAAAAAATATCGTTCTCTTCGTTTTTCATGAGTTTCCGGAAAGAGGGGTTGCAGGGGGAATGGATGGGATCGAAAACCGTGTATACCATGGATTGCCGATGAAATCCCCCTGAAACTTGTGCGCAGCGCTTATGCTCTGTCGGGCACCGGACTGCGCAGTTCTTCCATGCGCTCCAGGACGCTGATTGCAGTTTGTGCCAGGAAGAGGGCGCCCGTGGGCAGTACCTGTTCGTCAAAGTCGAAGCGGGGGCTGTGGGCCGGAGCATCGTGCAGCTCGGTGTGCCTCGCGCCAAAGCGCACCAGGCAGCCGGGGATCTTTTGTAGAAAAAAGGAGAAATCCTCTCCGCCCAGGCTGGGCAGAGGCTGGCCCTTTACCTTGTCCTGACCCACGATCTCAGCGGCCACCTCCGTGGCGATGCGGGCAGCAACAGGATCGTTGACCACCGGCGGATATCCTTCCACCAAGATGAAGGAGGTTTCCACCCGGTGTAGTTGCTCCATGGCCTTGATCATCCGCTTAAGGCCGGCGATACAGACGGCGCGGGTCTCCGGGCTGGTGGTGCGGATGGTGCCCTCAAGAATTACCCGTGCGGCGATGACATTGGCTGCAACGCCGCCATGGATTTTGCCTATTGTGATCACGGCGGGCAGGCAGGGATGGACCTCGCGGGCGACGATGGACTGGATGCTGGCGATGAGCTGACCTGCCGCCAGGATGCTGTCCGCGGTTTCGTGGGGCTTGGCGGCATGTCCCCCCTGGCTGCCAATTTCGATGGAGAATTCATCGGTAAAGGCAGAGATGAGTCCAGGCTGCACGACAATCTCGTTAAGTGCGTAATTGCGGTCGATATGCCCGGCAAAGATGGCTTCGACCCCGTCCAGGGCACCGTCGGCGATCATGCCCTGCGCCCCCCCGTCGCCTTCCTCCGCGGGCTGGAAGATGAGGACCACCCGGCCAGGAAGTTCCGCCTCCTTTGCCTTAAGAAGTGCGGCTGCGCCGAGGAGCATGGCCACATGGCCGTCGTGGCCGCAGGCATGCATTACCCCCGGTGTTTCCGAGGCAAAGGGCAGGCCGGTTTGTTCGGTGATGGGCAGGGCATCCATGTCTGCCCGTATGGCGACGCAGGGCGTGCCTGTTTTCTTGCTTCCCAGGCTGGCGACAATGCCTGTTCGACCCACCTGTTCCCGACAGGGGATGCCCAGTTCTCCCAGTTGCCCGGCAATAAAGCGTGCGGTGGCGAATTCGGCAAAGGCCAGCTCCGGGTGCCGGTGGAGATGGCGGCGAATATCCCGCATCCAAGCGATCTGCTGACTATTGGGCATTGGCAGGATTTTCAAGGGGTCTTTGTCTCGGAACTTGAAAAATGAGGTTGAACGGCCTGGTTGGGTCATGGCGCTGTTTTTTTTTTACTTGCGACTTTGCGCCATTGCGTTATTTTCTCGTCGTTACAAGATCATCATAATTCGAACTTGACCGCTGTACATCATTAAAATTCATCTTTCTGATGCCGATGAACACAGAATCATGCCCTGTGCAGACAAACGGGCAGGCTGCCGAGAATGGCCGGCCATGCCCCAGCAACGCGGACGATTTTTTCCACCGGGCTCTTGACCTGCACCGGCAGGGTGAGGCAGACCCGGCGGTGTCCATGTATCAGCAGGCCATCGACCTGTGTCCGAAACATGTGGATGCCTGTTTCTATCTGGCCCTTCTTCACCGTGCCATGGGGGCAGCGGAAGAGGCCGCCTTCTGGTTTGGCCGCGCCCATACCTTGTTGCCGGATGAGGCGACAATTGCCTATGAGCTTGGCATAACCCGTTATTCCCTGGGACAGCAACAGATGGCCATCGAGCATTTCCATAAGGTTCTTGCTCTGGACGACACGCACTGGCAGGCGGCCTATAACCTGGGCACCGCCCATCTGGCCCAAGGCAACACCAACGAAGCCATCAATGCCTATCACCGGGCCGCGCAGCTCAATCCCCAGGATGCCGATATCCATTTCAACCTCGGCCTGGCCTGCAAGAGGGCAGGGCGGCTGGAAGAGGCCAGGCAATCGTATCTCTGCGCCATGGAGATTGCCCCGGACGATGCGGAGGTGCATTACAATCTGGCTCTGGTCTACAAGGGGCTGGATTGCAAGGACGAGGCCATCGCCTCCCTGGAGATCGCCGTTGCCCTGCGCCCGGAATACGGCGCGGCCCACGGCAATCTGGGGGTACTCTATCTTGACCAGGACAGGGTTCCCGAGGCCATTTCCTGTTACCGCAGGCTCATCGATCTGGATCACAACGCGGCCTCGGCCCACCATATCCTCGCGGCCCTCACCGGCGAAACAACCGCCGTGGCCCCCTCGTCTTACATTACCGAACTGTTCGACAGCTTTTCCGGTCATTTTGAAGAGCGGTTGCTGGTTGATCTGGAATACCGCACCCCCTGGGAACTCAAAACTCTGCTGCTTGCTGATCCTGCCGGGCCTCAGCGTTTTGCCCGCCTTCTGGACCTGGGGTGCGGCACCGGGCTGGTGGGGCAGATTTTTCAGGAGATAAGCACCTGCCGGGTCGGGGTGGACCTTTCCCCGAAGATGGTGGAGGCTGCTACGGCCAAGAAGGTGTATGATGAATTGGCGGTTGCGGAGATTGTGACCTTTCTTGAGCAGAACCAGGAGCCGTTCGACCTGATTGTCGCGGCGGATGTCCTGATCTATGTGGGCGAGCTGGACCGGATTTTCGCCACCCTGGCCATGGGGCTTGCGCCACAGGGCAGAGTCCTTTTTTCCACCGAGCAGATGGCAAAACAGGGCTACCAGTTGCGTCCCTCCGGGCGTTATGCCCATTCATTTTCCTATGTTGAGTCGGTGGCTGCCCGGCATGGCTTTCGAATACTTGCCACCAAATCCGCCAACATCCGCAAGGAAAAAGGCAAGTGGATCGCGGGAGATCTTTATCTGTTGGGTGTCTAACTGGAGTACAGCGTGATAAAAAACGGGAAGGCTCTTTTGCCCTTGCTGAAAGGGGGCAAAAGAGCCTTCCCGTTGTGACGATAATAAGTTATTCTTTTGCCGACCGGTTATGTAGCCGGAACATTCAGCGGCAACTCAACCCCATGGTGCACGGAATAGCGTAATTCATCTTCCCGAACCAGATAAACAGAACAGTTCGCGTCTTTTAAGATCACGCCCGCGGCATCACGAACAACTTCCAGCCCTCGCCGGAAGGGATAACTCATGATCAACAGGTCATAATCTTCCCTGGCAAGTTCATGCAAAATCTCATCGGTTACTCGACCTGTGGCAGACTTGGTCTCGCAGTCCAGAGAACAACGCCTGCGAAACATGGCCAAGGTGTCAACTTCGCTGACCATTTCGTCATCCCTGACATATTCCAAAAAATCCGCGCGCGAGTCGCTGCCTGACAACCAGTCATGCCCGGTATAGTCATTCCAGGTGGTATCCATGACAAACAGGGCGGTAAGATCCGCATGTTTTTCAGCGGCGAATTTGATCGCCTCGTCCATGGTTCGCGTCGATGGGTCCAATGCCAGTAGTATTTTCATTTATGGAAGGGTCCCTTTTTGGTGTTCAAGCACCAGGATGTCGGTCTTGCCTTTTTTCACCTTATCCTCGGGTTTGGCGCTTACGGACAGAATCTTGCCATTGGTTACCGCCTTGTATTTCTTGGGTTCGGGTTTGCCCTTCAGCTCCAGGGAATACAGGAAATCCCCCTTTTTCACCTCCGCTCCCGGTTCGACCGCAACGGCGACGACCTTGCCTGCCGCTGGCGCTTTAATGGTTACGTTGGGAATGATAAAGGCCATATAGATGAGGATCGAAGCCACGACCAGGCCCACAAAAAACATGGCGGCCATGTCTTCATGACGATCTGTTTTAAAGACGGTCATTTTGGTGTTTTTCTTTGGTTCAGACATGGATTATCTCCTTAAAAATTAGCTTCTTTTGCGACAAAGAGCAGGACCACCACCAAGGCCAAAACATATTTGAAGGCACCTGCGGCCAAGCCGACCTTAAGTGGCGCTCCGCCCGCGGCCCTGAGCTCACGAATATCGATATAGGCGCCCTGACCGACAAGGCCGAGGCCGAAAATCCAGCTCATGACCGTACGCATGAGATGAATGGTCTCGGACCCTTCCGCGCCCAGCATTCCCAGAGAGGAAAGAGCGGTCATGCCGAAGAAACCAAAGATGAAGATAGGGAATTTATCTTTGATGATGCTCAGCAGGGAAACGTGTTCGGCCTGGGCTTCGGAACGCCAGTACCACATGGTGATAGCGAAGACCACAAAAGGAATGGAGATGACGCGAACCACGTTCCAGATTTCGCCGTAGGCCACGGCGGTGCCCGGGGCAATATCGGGATTGTAGGCCAGGCAGGTGGCCAAGACCTGGCCGGAATTGAGAATGCCGGTGCCAACCCAGGCGCCGAACTGGTAATCGGTGAGGTTCAACATGTGACCGATGGCCGGGGAAATAAACATGGTCACGATGCCGAAACCGAGAATGGTGGCAATGGCAAGGGCCACATCCGCCGGTTTGGCGCGCACCGCAGGGGTTGTGGCAACGGCCGCGGAAACGCCGCACACCCCGCAGGATGCAGCCATGACTCCGATCAGGGAGCGATCCATTTTCTGGCGCCCCCCGTACCAGATGACAAAAAGGATGGTGCCGAAAACAAAGGAAAAGATCAGGGTGATGGCAATGCCGCCAACCTTGAACAACCCCTGGATGGTGTACAGCGAACCCAGCATCATAACGCCTGATTTAATGAACAGGCGCGTGGTGCGGAATCCTTCCGCCGCCCAATCGGGAATCTTGCCGGCCCACAGGACATTTCGATACAGCATGCCGGTGAGGATGGCCAAAAGGATGTAGTTCAGGCTCAATACTTTTACCAGCCAGCCTTTCTGGCCCATGACCACCGCTTCCGCCATCCATGGTTCTACATAGGTGCGCAGGACGTAGAGGGTGGCTATCATAAACGCGAGACCGGGTATGATGGCCATTACCTTGGCAATGCCATGTTTCTCTTCCATAATTCCTCCTTTACTTTATGACGAGAACATGACAGGTCGCATGCTCTACAATTTTTGATGAGACGCTGCCGAGGAAAAACTTTTTAGCGCCGTGCCTTCCGTGTGAGCCGACAACGATGAGGTCGGCCCCGATCTCTCTTGCCGTATCAAGAATTTGTTCCGCCGGATGGCCATCCTTGATAACAATCTCCGCCTTGATCCCTTTTGCCGTCAGTTCTTCAGCCACTTTTTTCATTGAACTTTCCGCTTCTGAAAAGAGCGATTCTGTTATCAGTTTGCATTCACTGTCGGAGACTTCGGTAAGACACAGATCCGGCGCAACCGTTGTAATGGTGATCTCTGCTCCCATTTTTTCCGCTAGTTCACTTGCTTTTTGCAACGCTTTGCCCGCTTGAGCAGACCCATCATGAGCAACCAGAATCTTCATTCCCATGCCTCCTTTTGCGTGAATTAAGTCCATTGCTACCGCTTTTGAAACAAATCACCCCAGGCAAGCCTGATAGTTACAGGTGCCTGTTCCTCATCTGGGTACCGTGTTGTTGTGCAGTCAAAGAGGAGGTGTTGCTGGGATGGCGGTGCAAAGATGGTGCCGCATTGCACGGACACTTTATTGAAAAATAAAAACATCGTAAAAACAAGAAGTTGCAAGTGTGTTGCCGCTCTGTCTGTTCATCAAGAAAGCCGGAAGAATCCAGAGAGGTGTATCCTTTGGTATCCAGTGTTTCCTTTGGTTGACACCTTTATGGTTTCATGATTACTATGGAGTCATGTCAGCCGCAGGTTGTTGAGAAATCTTTTGCTTGTCACAGGGGAACGGCAATGGAGTTTGATAAAAAATCCAGGGAACTGCTGTCTCGTATCAAGCCGCCAGGGGCGCAGGGAAAGTTTTTGCTCGGCCTTGCCTTCGTTCTTTTTTTGTTCTGCCTTCTCTGGTCCGCCATTATCTATGCGCACCAGAAAAAACGGTTGCAGGACGAAGCGTTGCGCAAGGTGGATCTTGTCATGGCGACGGTAAACGCCAATCGATCGTATGTTCAGGAAATTCTACGGCCAAGGATGTACGACTTGCTAGGGCAGGACATTTTTATCATTGAGGCCATGTCCACCTCATATGTGACCCGAGTGGTCATGGAAAAGTTCAAGGAGAATCTCTCTGATATTTCCTATCGCAGGGTAGACATCAATGCCAAAAATCCGGAATTTGAGGCGAATGAGCTGGAGCTGGAGATGATCCGGCATTTCAACGATCAGCCCCAGGCTCAAGACTGGCAGGGAATACGCACCATTGATGGGGAGCAGTATTTCATGAAATTCAGTCCGGTTCGTTTTGCGGATTCCTGTCTTCGCTGCCATGGCAATCCGGAAAATGCGCCGGAAAGTATTATCGCGTTGTACGGCAAAACAAGGGGTTTTTTCAAAAAAACGGACCAGGTGAGCAGTGTGGTCAGCGTCGGTATCCCCGTGGGAGAAGGGTTGCGACGTATCGGCGAATTCGCCCTTTCCGTATTCAGCACAGTGTTTCTCTCCTTTTTCTTCCTGTACGCCATCATCGCTTTTTTCTTCAACAAACTCATTATTCGGAACATCCGGACCCTGCTGGATATTTTTCGCCTGAACCTTACCGACCAGAAAGGCGAACAGCTCTACCAGCAGGCCCGGAGCCTGGATGAAATAGGGGAATTGAATGTAACTGCAGTCCTTATTGCCCGACACCTTAAAGAAAACCGTGTGCAACTTATCGATTATGCTGAAAACCTTGAGGAAAAGGTAGAGGAGCGAACCAAGGCGTTGCAAGAATCCCAAGACCAGCTGCACGTGCAGATGCAGGAACGCAACCGCGAACTCCAAACCTTAAACACCATCGCCGAACTCATCACCCAGTCCATGGATCTCCGCACCATTCTCCCCAAGGTTTTACGGCAAACCCTGGAGGTGATTCAGGCACAAGGCGCGGGGATTTACCTGTTTCGCCCGGATCGGCAGGGGCTTTCCTTGCAGTGCAGGGAGAATGCCCCCGAGCTTGCCGAATTCCTTTCCTGCGATGTCATTCCTCACCAGATTATTAAGGATACGGAGGGCAATACTCCCGCCTCTTCGACAATCTGCGAAACGGTCTGCGGAGAGTTGAACTTCTTCACCTCCGATACGGATGGGGGGAAGTGCCTCAATATCCCGCTTTGCTGTAGGAACAGGATTCTCGGGATTATCACCCTCACGGGGTATGATATCGACGAGATTGATCCGAGGCACCGGGAGCTGCTTCTTTCCATTGGCCGCCAGGTCGGCGTTACCATGGAAAGCCTGCAAAACATGACCCGTCTTATGCAGAGCAAGGAGCTTCTGCAGTCGGTGTTCGATGCAATCGCCGACCTCGTCGCGCTTGTTTCGCCGGACGGATTTCTCCGCATGGTGAACAAGGCGTTTCTGGTCAGATATGACTTTAGCCCGGATGCGGTTCTCAATCGTCACATCGAAGAACTGGCCGCGAGGCAGCCGGTTCCCTTCGAGCTGTTCAGCCATATTTCCCAGGTCAAGTTGTTGGAACCGGTTTCCGATTTCAGCCAACTCCCCAACGGCCAGCTTTTCGAGACCTATTTCTACCCAGCCCTTGACGATCATGGCGAGTTGAAAAACATTGTCTGTTACGCCAAGGACGTTACCCAGCAGAAACAGGTGGAGCACCGCATGCAGCAGGCGGAAAAGCTTGTTGCCCTCGGGCAGCTGGCAGCCGGGGTCGCCCATGAAATCAACAACCCACTGGGAATCATTCTCTGCTATACGGACCTGCTGAAAGAGGATTTGGTCGATTTGCCGGACAAGGTCGGAGATTTGAGTATCATCGAAAAGCATGTGAAAAACTGCCAGCGCATTGTCCACGACCTGTTGAGCTTCGCCCGGAATCGGCAGACAACTCGGGCGCCAGGCTCTCTCAACGCAGCCATCGAACAGGTGGTTTCCATGGTTTCCAGCCAACTCGCCAAGCAGGGAATAACCGTGGAGCAGAAGCTGGATCCGGACATCCCGCTTCTTGAGATGGATGCGGAAAAAATGAAGCAAGTTTTCATGAACCTGTTCATCAACGCCGCCCAGGCTATTGGGGCACAAGGGGAAATCAGCGTGGAATCCCTTTGCCTTCGGGACAAAGGCCAGGTGAAAATTGTGGTGCGTGACACCGGCCCAGGCATTGCCCCGGAGATCCAGGACAATATCTTTGAACCGTTTTTCACCACCAAGGGACCGAAGGACGGCACCGGCCTCGGCCTCTCTTTGAGTTACGGGATTATTCATGACCATGGCGGGGAGATTTATGTCCAGAACAAACCGGGGGAGGGCGCAGTCTTTACCATTATCCTGCCGCTCCATGGCGCATGAAAAGAACAGAGCGGGAGGCAGGGACTATGCCGGTTGAACGGCTTTTGATTGTGGATGACGAAGAAGACATGCTCACCGGTCTGCAAAGAACCCTGGAGCGCAATATCACGGGGCTTGAGGTGGTCACCGCCACCAGGGGCAGCGAGGCCTTGCGACTGGTGGCCGAGCAATCCTTCGACCTTGCCCTGCTTGATGTGATGATGCCGGAGATGAACGGTATCGACCTGCTTGAGAAGCTGCGAGGTAAGGATCCGGAGCTCTCCATGGTGATGATGACCGCCTTTGCCAGCATCAATCTGGCGGTTGACGCCATCAAGAAGGGCGCCTACGATTTTATCACCAAGCCTTTTGACAAGGACACCATCCTGCGGGTGATCCACAAGGGGTTGGAAAGGAACCGCCTGGTCCGGGAAAACGTTACTTTAAAGGAACAGGTCTGCCAGAAGGAGGCCTTTGCCTCTTTTGTGGGGCAGAGCCCGGACATGACCCGGTTTTGCGAGCGCCTCAAGACCGTGGCCCTTTCTGACTACACCGTGCTCGTCCGCGGCGAATCCGGCACGGGCAAGGAGCTTGCGGCCCGGGCGGTGCACAGTTTGAGTAAACGGCGCAACCGCCCGCTGGTCATGGTCAATTGCCCGGCCATCCCGGAGCATCTTCTGGAAAGCGAGTTGTTCGGCCATAAGCGCGGCGCTTTCACCGGAGCGGAGCGGGATTATCCAGGGCTTTTCGTAGAGGCGGACGGCGGAAGCCTGTGCCTGGACGAGATCGGCGATATTCCGGTCTCGGTCCAGACCAAATTGCTCCGGGTCTTGCAGGAGCAGGAGGTGAAGCCCCTGGGCGACACCAAAACCAGAAAGATCAATGTCCGGATTATCGCCATAACCAACCAGGATCTGGAAAAGAAGATCATTGACCGTTCTTTCCGCGAGGATCTTTTCTACCGGTTGAACGTGGTGACTCTCACCCCTCCCAGGCTGTTTCAGATCCGGGGGGATATCCCCCTGCTGGTGGATCATTTTTGCAGGCAGGTCTGCTGTGAACTGGGCATCGGTGCGAAGCATTTCTCCCCGGAGGCCCTTAGTTCTCTCATGGGAAGGGCCTGGCCGGGCAATGTCCGGGAGTTGCAGAATGTGGTCCGTCAGGCAGTGCTGTTCAGCGCCGATGCCGTCATCTCGACCGACGATCTTCAGTTTCTCATCCCCACGGAAAACAGATTGCCGGCTGAGACCGCATCGTGGCTTGCGGCATCAGCCGGCGCAGAAAGGGTGGTAGCCTACAAGACGGCCAAGGAGGATCTGTTACAGAAATTCAAGAGCCAGTATGTGGTGCGGCTGCTGCAGGACACCGGGGGCAATGTGAGCCGGGCCGCGGAGATCTCCGGCTTGACCAGGGCGGCGCTGCAGAAAATCATGCGGCGCACGGACATCCAGGCGAACAGTTTTCGCAACCACGATTCCTGACCGGTACAGACGAAGCCATGCTGCATATCTCAAATACCATCATCATTCCGGACAACGAGATCGAGCTGACCGCCATCCGAGCCCAGGGGGCAGGGGGGCAGAACGTCAACAAGGTCTCCTCGGCCGTGCACCTGCGCTTTGATATCCGCGCCTCGTCGCTGCCGGATTTTTACAAGGAGAGGCTGCTGGGCTTGAGCGACCAGCGGTTGACCAAGGACGGCGAGATCATCATCAAGGCGCAGCAGTTCCGCAGCCTGGAAAAGAACCGGGCCGACGCTCTGGAACGGCTGGGGGCGCTGATCAGGGGCGCGGTGAAGCAGGAGCGCAAGCGCAGGCCCACCAAGCCCTCCCGCGGCGCCAAGGAAAAGCGGTTAGAGGGCAAGGAAAAGCGGGGCAGGGTCAAGGCCATGCGCGGCAAGGTTTCAGAGTAACGGTTACTTGCCGAAGCCGCAAACCGGATAGGCGCAGGTCTTGCACTGCCGGCACAGTCCGCCATGCCCCAACAGGGCCATGTCATGCCGGGTGATCTTCTCGCCGCACAGCACCCTGGGCAGGATCAGATCAAACACTGTTATCTTGTGGAACATGCCGCAGGCAGGCAGCCCCAGCACCGGCACCGCCCCGATATACCCCACCAGAAACATGGCCCCGGGCAAAACCGGGGTACCGTAGACGATCTCCTCGGCACCCGCTCTGGCAATGCCCTGCCGGGTCACGTCATCCGGGTCCACGGACATGCCGCCGCTGGTGACGATGAGATCCGCCCCCGCATCCAGACACGTCTTGATCTCCGCACCAATGGTCTCGATATCGTCCGGGGCGAAGCGGACCGCAACCACCTCCGAGCCGAGTTTTTCCAGTTTCTTGCGCAGGACCGGTTCAAAGGCATCCTTGATCCGGCCATGGAACACCTCGTTGCCGGTGATGATCAGCCCGGCCTTGGCCTTTTTCAGTTGGGCAACCTTGAGGATTCCCCCGGCTTTTTGGGCGATATCAACAGCAGCATTCACTATCCCTCGCTTGGAAACCAGGGGGATGAGCCTGGTTCCGGCGAGCTGTTCGCCCTTCTTGACCGGGGTATTGCTGTGCAGGGTGGCGCACATGACCTCTCCCAGCAGGTTGAATTGGTACAGGGACTCAATATCAACCTTGAGCAGTCCGTCGTGGGCCGCGACGATGTTGAGCTTGCCTTCCACCGGCTCGCCGGACACAGAGGTGCCTGAGCCCGCCAGGGCCTTGGCCATCAGTTCGGCCGCCTCGTTTTCATGGATGTCGTCGGGCCCCAGCTCCAGCACATAGATATTGTCCTTGCCGAGCCGCTGCAACCGCTCGACATCCTCCGCTTGAATGATGTGGCCTTTGCGAAAGGCGCACCCCTTGAATTCTTCGCTGCGGATTTCGGTGATGTCGTGGGGCAGGACCATGCCGACGGCCTGCTCAACCGGGATTGTTTTTGTCATGCAGTGCTCCAATTGCCCAAGCAGGCTTAGATGATTTCGTAATAACGGCCATGTGCACAAGGCTTGCAGAGTGGTTTGCCCTCCTGCATTACCTCGCGGCAATCCTGCACCCAGTCCCCGCAACGCTCGCATTGCACTCTGCGCTTGGGCCGGCCGGGCATGTCCTCTTCCGGCACGGAGATTCTGACCGGTTGCACCTTGAAAAGCTCATCCTCGGGCATGATCCGGTAGGCCTCCAACTGCTGCTTGTACTTGTCGCCGATTTCCGGGCAGTACTTTTTCGAGGTCTCCCGCGATTCCTCAAGGGCCGTAATCCGCACCGCCTTGCCGGTTTTAAGATTGACAAAGGTCGCGGCCATGATCCCGTAATCGAGCCATTTCAGGGAGCGTTTGCCCAGGGAACAGCCGGTGACGGTCTGGATGGCGTCGGTGGCGCAGCGGTCGATCTCCACCAGCACATAGAAATCCTTGCGCTGCCCCTTGGGATCGTCGATCCCGATCTCCCGCAGGCCGATCATGGACATGCGCACCCCAATGACCTGGCCCGCGCAGATGTGGCCATGTATTTTTGTCGATTTTTCAAGAAGTTGTTCGAATGTTTCCATGTGATTTCTCCGGTATTTCCGGCGGCCCTATGACCGACGCGAACCAATGCACACCTCCGACTGTAGGCGAAAGTCGAAAATTTTGCCAGAGAAAGTCAGGAATGAAAGAAAAAGCGTAGATGGGCCTCCGCACACTTCCAAACGGTCTCGGTGGAAGTGCGCGGAGTGCGGTGCGGGGGCGGAGGGAAATTATCCTTGGTTGCCTGGGTGAGAATCCCCGGTGATAAGCCGTTCCATGTCGTCAACAAATTCCTTCATTTGGAGGGATTGGGCGTTGAGCTCCTCGGAAGCGGCCGCCGATTCCTCGGAAGTGGCCGCATTCTGTTGCGTCACCACATCCAACTCCGAGATGGCTTTATTGATCTGGACGATTCCGGATGCCTGTTCTTCCGTTGCCTTACGGATATGGCCGATAAGTCCACTGACCTCGACCACGCTGGCCGCGGCCTCCTGAAAAACGTTACTGGTGTGAGCGACAAACTCCGATCCGGTTCGGACGCGGGCGACTGTTTCTTCGATAAGTTGGGCAGTATCCTTGGCCGCGGCGGCGGAACGTTGGGCCAGGTTGCGGACTTCCTCGGCGACCACCGCGAAACCTGCCCCTGCCTCACCGGCGCGGGCGGCCTCCACTGCGGCATTTAAGGCCAGCAGATTGGTTTGAAAGGCAATCTCGTCGATGGTTTTGATAATCCGTGAGGTCTGTTCGCTGGACTGTGATATTTCTTCCATGGAACGGGTGAGCTGCTCCATGGCGGAGCCGGCGTTACCGATGAGGTTGTCGGCCTTACGGACATGGTCGTCTGCGTTTCGGGTATGCTCTTCGCCCTGTTTTACCATGGCGGTGATCTCTTCCATGGTGGCGGAGGTTTCTTCCAAAGCGGCGGCCTGTTCCGAGGCGCCTTCCGCCAGGGTCTGACTGGTGGCGGAAACCTCGCTTGAAGCGGAAGCCACCTGCGCCGCGCCCTCGCTCAGGCCGAGGCTGATCTGGTGCAGGGGCGTAACCAGGGAGCGGACAATGAGAAAAACGAGGCCTGCGGTGAGGGTCGTGCTGAAGATGAGGATGCCGAGGTTGATCATGCCCAGCCGTTTGACCGGAGCGTACATTTCCGAGTCGGGGGCGGTGGTAGCCACGATCCAGCCTGTTTCCGGGACGGTCTGGAAACCGACCAGCTTGTCGATGCCTTTAAAGGTGTAATGAATAAGCCCCTGGCGCTGGGCCAGCATCTCGCGGCCAAAATCAAACTGGCTCAGGTCGAGCTTGAGAATTTTATCCTTCTCCGGATAGGCGAGCATTTTCCCGGTTGAGTCAATGAGGTAGGCATAGCCGGAGGTGCCGATTCTGGCTGGATCGACAAAGCTTGCATTGCAGCTTGCCAGGTCGACCACGCCCAGGAGCGCTCCGGCAACCTTTCCGTTGGTCTTGATAGGAGCAGAGATGACAAAAACAGGTTTTCCCGATCCTTTGCTGAGAATCACCTCGGAGATTACCTCCCTGCCGGACATGGAATCCTTAAAGTAGGGGCGGTCGGCGACATGCATGGTGCCGACGTGCTCGGGCAGGGATGAGGCGATAACGGTGCCGCTCTGGTCGGCGATGGCAATAAATTCATAAAAGTCCGACATGCGTTGCAGTTCGGTCAACTTAGCGTTGGCTCGATGGGCAGCGCTACTGTCGTCGGCCCCAGCAAGAAGGAGCCCACTAAAAATAGGGTCCGTGCTGTTGCCGCAGATGTCGAGTTTTCGTTCATGCAGCCAGGAGGTAATCTGTTGGGCGATGGAGTTGGAAACCTGGGAGGTCTGTTGGGAGATGCATTCTTTCAAGGCGGAAGCGGATTTGAAATAAGAGACTGCGCTGATGGTGCCCATACACAGGACAAGGACAACGGTGGTCGGGATCAGAAATCGATTGCGCAAACTGAGCTGCATGACGCCCCCCATTTGTTTGGAATTTTACGTTAGGTGTTTATACCTATATTATTTCTGTTCTTCGTTTATCTCATGGCAGATGCGATTTTGCAATGAGATTGACTGCGTTTGCATTGAAAAAATAGCGGGTGGAAAAACCGAGGAGCTAATGCTGTAAAATGAAGATGGAAGAATGCTGGCAAAGTTTCGCAAAATATGCTAGAGAACGGTTTCCAAGGTGCTCCATAAGGAGCTTAAACGGGAACCCCGTGCAAATCGGGGACGGGCCCGCCGCTGTAACCGGGGACGCGTTTCGCAAGCACGCCACTGTTTTTTTAAATGGGAAGGCGCGAAACAAGGATGAACCGGAAGTCAGAAGACCTGCCTTGAAAAATCATGTTGCATGATCGCCGTGGACAAGTGATCATGTAATGATCTGCCGTGGATGAAACAGGGTCTCCCCGGATCGAGAAAATCGGTCCGGGGATTTTTTTTATGCCGCTGGAACTGCATTTTATCACCTCCCTCTGGGCACATCTGCTCTGGCCGTTGGCCAAGATCCTCTTCTGGATGTCCGTGGGATTGATCGCCGCCAATTTCATCGAGGCCCTCAACTGGACGCATCGGTTGGCCTCCCTGTCCCGCCCCTTGGTTCGCCTGGGCAGACTTTCCCCCACCTCCGGGGCGAGCTTTTCCATGGCCTTCTTCTCCGGGGTTACCGCGAATACCATGCTGGCCGAGGCCTACGACAAAGGGCAGTTGAGCAAGCGAGAATTGGTGCTTGCCAATCTCTTCAACGGATTGCCCCGTTTTTTTCTCCATCTGCCCACGGTCTTTTTCCTCACCGCGCCGCTCATTAAAATGGCGGCCTTGCTGTACCTGGCGCTGACTTTTAGCGCGGCAGTGCTGCAAACCGTGTTGGTGGTGATCGGCGGCAGGTTGCTGCTCTCTCCACTCCAGGAGGTACAGACGGAGATCGCGGGCTTGGTCCGGGAAAAAACCGACTGGCGACAGGCCCTGGATAAAAGCATCAAAAGGTTTCGCAAAAGGATCAAGGGGCTCCTCTATTTCACCGTGCCCGTGTACATCCTGTTCTACTTCCTGAGCAAACATGGGGTGTTTGTCTGGCTGGAGAATTTTTTTGCCACCAAGGCCTGGTTTCTTGCCTGGCTCCAGCCGCAAAGCCTCGGCATTGTCATGGCCCATGTCACCGTGGAATTTTCCGCCGGTCTGGCTGCGGCCGGAGCCCTGCTGGCGGATAATAGCCTCAGTTATAAAGAGGTGGTTCTCGCTCTCTTGGCCGGCAATATTCTTTCCACCCCGATCCGGGCGGTGCGGCACCAATTCCCCTACTATGTGGGGATCTTTTCCCCGCGACTAGCCCTTGAGCTTGTGGGGGTCAGTCAGGTATTGCGCATGGGGTCCGTGGTTGCCGTTGGCCTGGTCTATTATTTTATGACCCTTGGTTAGATTGAACCCGTATGATTTTCGTGTATTTTGTGAGGTGAATCGCCAGTTTTTTGTAGAAACTACAAGTGTGTTGTCAATAAGGCGCCCATTGGGCTTAAAAGGGAATCCCGCGCAAATCGGGAACGGTCCCGCCACTGTAATTTCCTCCTGCTTCCAGCGCGAAACGGGAATACCGGTTCTCAGGCCACTGCCCTCTGTCAAAAGGGTGGGAAGGCGAACCGGTTTTCAGGAAAAGTCAGGAGACCTGCCTTGTTGATTTTTTTGCTGCAACCTTCGAGGAAAGGTTTCCGGCCTTGCGCGCAATGCAGATTACGCAGGGGGGTGCCGTCTTTTTTTTGAAGGGAACTCGTCAACCTTTTAAAAGATGGAGAAGAAGATGCGTTTGAAAAAAATGTCACACAATGCTGTTTGGTTGCTGGTCGCCCTGTTTCTGGCGCTTGGCGCTATGAATGCCCAGGCGGCCCCGGGCGAGAAAAAGGCGGTGGTGCTGGCGGTGTTCGGCACCAGCCATGAAAGTGCTTTGCCCGGCATCCTCAACATCCGGGATCAGGTTCAGGCATCCCTGCCCGGCGTTCCGGTGCGATTGGCCTTCACCTCGAACATCATCCGGAGGATCTGGCAGGAGCGGCGTAAGGACCCGGCCTATGCGGTGCAGCACCCCGAGGTGCCCACGGAGATCATCAATGTCAAGGGGCCCCTGGCCGCCATCGCCGACCTGCAGGACGAAGGCTATGGTTACATCGTTGTCCAGCCGACCCATATCTCCAGCGGGGAGGAGTTTGCCGATCTGGCCTCCTATGTGCAGGGATTAAACGCCATTAAGACCGTGAAGAAGCGGAACATGCCGTTCAGGAAGATCCTGATCGGACGGCCTGCCCTGGGAACCCACGGCATCGAGCACGAATACCGGCACGATATCGAGCAGGTGGCAGCCGTTTTGGCTCCGGACGTGGAGATGGCCAAAAAGGCCGGGCGGGCGCTGGTCTATTTTGCCCATGGCAATGAGCATTATTCCACCGGGGTTTATCTGGAGTTCGAACAGGTGATGCGCAAGCGGTATCCCGGGGTGCGCATCTATGTTACCATGGTCGAGGGCTTTCCGGATAACGCCCGTCTTTTCGAGGAACTGGCCGCGGACAAGACCAGGAAGGTGCTGCTCAAGCCCTTCATGACCGTGGCCGGAGATCATGCCAAGAACGACATGGCCGGACCTGAGCCGGATTCCCTAAAAAGTCAGCTTGAGACACGAGGTGTCAACGTGGCGGCCTCCCTTGTCGGCCTGGGAGAATCCGATGCCTTTGCGGCGATCTTTGCCAGGCACATCAAGGATGTCATGAGCGATGAAGGTCTTTAGGAACCCATGAGGCAGAGCGGATACACCATATGGCTGCTGACCCTGTCCCTGGCGGCAGCCACCTGCGGGGCCATTGTCTATGCAACCGGCATGGGGCATATCGCGGTGTCCGGCGGTGATATCCTCCGGGTGATCGCGGCCAGGGTAACCTCCAATTCCGCCCTGCTTGCGGGTATTGACCCGGTGTTTCCCTTTGTGGTTTTCGATGTTCGGTTGCCCCGGATCCTCACCGCCACCCTGGTTGGCGGAGGCCTTGCCATGAGCGGCGTTATCTATCAGGGCATCCTGCTCAACCCGCTGGCCGACCCGTATACCCTCGGGGTCTCTTCCGGGGCGGCCTTTGGCGCGGCTCTGGCTCTTTTGGCCAACCTGACCATGATGGGACATTTTTCCGTGCCGCTTTTCGCCTTTGGAGGCGCGGCCCTCACCCTGCTGGTGGTGCTCTATCTCTCCAGCTTCAACGGGCAGATCTCGGCCAACACCCTGATCCTTTCCGGCGTCATTGTCGGGGCCATCCTGGCGGCCGGGATCAGCTTTTTAAAATATCTGGCCGACGAGCAGGTGTCGGTCATTATCTTCTGGCTGATGGGCAGCTTCGCCTCCCGCACTTGGGCAGACGTGGCCGTGGTGGCGGGGGCGGTGCTCTGCGGCCTGGTCCTCTCCTTATTTTACGCCAGGGATCTCAACATCCTCAGCCTGGGAAGCAGATCGGCGGATACCCTGGGGGTTGAGAGCACCAGGGTGCGCTGGATTCTGCTCCTGGGCGCTTCCCTGGTGACGGCGGTCTGCGTGTCGGTCTCCGGGATCATCGGCTTCATCGGGCTCATCGTTCCGCATCTCATGCGTTTTCTGGTGGGGCCGGACAACCGGAAGCTGCTGCCGGTTTCCATCCTGGCCGGGGCTCTGCTCCTGCTGGTGGCCGATACCGTGACCCGGGCGGTGCTGCCGGTGGAGGTGCCCATCGGGGTGCTCACCGCCCTGATCGGCGGACCTTTTTTCTGCGTGATCTTTCGCCGGCGGCAGAGGAGAGCGATATGACCCCCGCCAGCGGCTTTGGACTGACCGGGGTGGACTTTGCCTACGGGGAGACCCAGGCCCTTGCCGGTCTGGATATCTCCCTTGCGCCGGGCAGATTTTACGGGATAGTCGGCCCCAACGGCTGCGGCAAGACCACCTTTCTCGACCTGCTCACCGGCGGCAAGTCCCCTGACCAGGGAAGCGTCACCTTTGAGAATCGGCCGGTGGCTGAATACCGGCGCCGCGATCTGGCCAGGATGGTCGCCCTGGTGCCCCAGGATTTTGGTATCGATTTTGCCTTCACCGTGCAGGAGGTGGTGCTCATGGGCCGACATCCTCATATCAGCCGTTTTGCTTCGCCTGGGGCGGAAGATTGGCGTCAGGTGGACGCAGCCATGGAGGCCATCGGCATCAGTCATTTCAAGGACCGCTTTGTCAACGAGCTTTCCGGCGGGGAAAAGCAACGGGTCGTTGTGGCCCGCGCCCTGGCCCAGCAGACCCCTTATCTGCTCTTTGACGAGGCAACCTCCAGCCTGGATGTGCAGTACACCATGCAGATCTTCAACGTGGCCAAAAAGCTGGTGCAAGAAGAGGACCGGACCGTGATCGCGGTGATCCACAACCTGAATCTGGCCGCGGCCTACTGCGACGAGCTCATCTTCATGCAGAAGGGCACGGTGGCTGCCTGCGGACCCACCGACACGGTGCTGGACCCGGCCATGATCAAAAAGGTGTTCGGGGTGGAGAGCAGGGTGGCGTTTGACGAGTTCAGCAACACCCAACAGATATCTTTCCGCTACTGGAGTTAAAATCGATGGCCTCGCAACGAATCGTCACTCCGGTGAAAACCGGTGTCCAGCCTTTCCGCACCTCCCCGGCATCCCGTCATTGCGGCTTTCGCCGGAATGACGGGATGCCTCGATTTTTGGCTTTTCACAAGTGCAGCTATATTGCGCCCGAAACAACTATACGTCTGCTTTTTTTTGTTCTTGCCCTGCTGGCCGGTTTCAGCCCGCATGCCCGGGCTGGCGCTGCTCCCGTCACCTTCCAGGACAGCGAGGGGAAAACCGTTACGGTGCCCCGTCCCTTTACCCGGATTATCTCGCTCTACCCGGCCCATACCGAAAACCTGATCAGCTTGGGACTCGGCAGTGAGATCATCGGTATTGAAGGCGGAAATGAGTGGCTACCCCAGCTCCGGGACAAGAAGCATTTCAGCTACCGGGAAGACCCGGAAAAAATCATTGGTGCCCGGCCCGACCTTGTTCTGGTCCGGCCCATGATCGAGCGCTCCGCACCGCAGTTGCTGGCAACCCTGCGCAAGGCGGGGATTACGGTGGTCTCGCTCCAGCCCAACACGGTGGAGGAGATTTTTGATTACTGGCGGGCTTTGGGGTTACTCACCGGCAGAACGCACCAGGCTGAGGAGATGGTTGCTCGTTTTCAGGCTGAGCTTGCGGCAATCCGGAAGATTGTCGCTAAGGTGCCAGAAAATGCCAGAACCAAGGTCTACTTTGAGGCCATCCACACCAAGATGAAAACCTTTGCCCAGGAAAGCATTGCCATGTATGTGCTGCAACAGGCCGGGGGCGTCAACGTGGCCGCGGATGCCAGCCAGGTCCGGGAAACCAATATCGCCGCCTACGGCAAGGAACGCATCCTGGCCAAAGGTGCGGAGATCGAGGTTTTTCTCGCTCAGCAGGGACGGATGAATCCGGTAACCATCGAGACCATTACCCAGGAGCCTGGATTTCAGGCGATCAAGGCGGTGCGCAACAACCGGGTTTTTTTTGTTGACGAACGTTTGGTTTCTCGACCAACCCTGCGGATTATCGAAGGAATACAGACCATAGCCGCGCTGCTCTACCCGGATCTTTTCCCGGGCACGACCCGAAAAAAAGGGGGTGCCGATGGCCGGTGAGCAAAGATCCGCCATCCTGATTGCCGGCACCAGCAGCGGCTCCGGCAAAACCACCATCACCTTGGGACTGCTCGTCGCCTTGCGCAATCTGGGGTTGGCGGTGCAGCCCTTCAAGTGCGGGCCGGACTTTATCGATCCGGGCTTGCACCAGATGGCCTGCGGCCGGGTTTCCCGGAATCTGGATCTGTGGATGATGGGCGAACCGCAGGTGCGGAAGACCTTCGCCGCTGCTGCCGCTTCCGAAGCGGACATCTCGGTGATCGAAGGGGTAATGGGCATGTTCGACGGCCAGACCTCTTCCAGCGCAGCCCTGGCCAAGGCTCTAGGCGTGCCGGTGGTGCTGATCCTTGACGTGCGTTCCGCCGCGGAAAGCGTGGCTGCAATGCTCAAAGGTTTTGAAACGCTGATGCCCGAGGTGGCGCCGGTGGCGGTTATCCTGAACCGGGTTGCCAGCCCTCGGCATCTTGAACTGGTGAGCGGGGCCATTCGTAAGCATTGCCGGGCCGAGATATTGGGGCATCTGCCCCAGAACCTTGATTTTAGCATGCCTGCCCGGCATCTTGGCCTGTTCACCGGAGAGGAGCAGCCCATCAGCCCGGAGGCCCTGGAGACTCTCGCGGCAACGATCAGCGCCCAGATCAATTTGGAGCGCCTGCTGGAGTTGGCAGCAGGCGCGGCGTTGCCTTCTGGAGAGGCTGTTTCGGCCCGGCAGGAAAACAGGCCGGTGCATGCCCGGATCGGGGTGGCCAGGGACAGGGCCTTTTGCTTTTACTATGAGGACAATTTCGATCTGCTGCGGGCTGCGGGCGCGGAGCTGGTTTTTTTCAGCCCCCTGAAGGATCAGAACCTGCCCGAGGGATTGCACGGCCTCTACCTGGGGGGCGGCTACCCGGAGCTGTATGCGAGAGAGCTTTCCGGCAACCTCACCATGCGCCAGGCGATTTTTGATTGGGCTCAATCCGGCAAGCCGCTCTATGCCGAATGCGGCGGCTTCATGTACCTGACTGAAGGCATAGTTGGCGATGATGTCGGGGTGCTGCCCATGGCCGGGGTGTTTCCGGTGACGGCCCGCATGCGGAAAAAACGGGCCAGTCTTGGCTACCGCGAAGTTCGTCTTGAAAAGGATTGTTTCTTCGGTCCGGCTGGCATTGTGCTGCGGGGCCATGAGTTCCATTACTCGGTGATCGATGAAATGCCCGCCCATATCGAACGAGTTTATGCGGTGAACAGCAGTGTTAGCGGCGACGACAGCCGGGAAGGCTATCGGTATAACAATGTGCTGGGCGGATATCTGCATCTCCATTTCGGCTACAACCCGCAGATGGCGGTTGAATTTGTCCTGGCTTGCCGGCCTGCGGGCAAATTGGGAGAGAAAAAATGAACAGTACCATCATGCAGATAGCCCCGGAAGCAATCGAGGCGGAAAGCTTTCGCATCATCGCCGAAGAGCTCGGTCCCACCTCCTTTGACCCCAGAACATTCAAGGTGGTGCAGCGGGTGATCCATGCCACCGGTGATTTCTCCTTTGCCGAGAGCCTGGTTTTTCATCCCCAGGCCATTGACGCCGGGATTGCCGCGATCCGGGCCGGCCGGAATATCCTCACCGATGTCAACATGGGAGCGGCTGGAGTGAGCAAGGGGCTGCTCGCCGCCTGGGGTGGCGCGGTGACCTGCAAGGTGGCTGACCCGGAAGTGGCGCGGATCGCCAAAGAGCGCGGTCTGACCCGTTCCGAGGTGGCCATTGAGAGAGGGTTGCAGGAAAATATAGGCATCGTTTCGGTGGGCAACGCGCCCACCGCCCTGCTCAAGGTGATGGACTGCTGGCAGGATATGGCGGCAGACCTTCGCCCCGGTCTGCTGGTCGGGGCGCCGGTTGGCTTTGTCAATGCCGCCGAGTCCAAAGAGTTGCTGAGCGAGAAGGTGTATCCATTCATCACCTGTCGGGGCCGAAAGGGCGGGACACCGGTGGCCGTGGCCATCGTCAATGCGCTGATCCGTTTGGCAGGGGAGAAGTAAAGAACTCATGGCGCGCAGGCTGCGAAGCGGATATACCACCGGTGCCTGTGCTGCTGCGGCGGCCAAGGCGGCAGTGCTGTTGCTCCTGGGTAGGCCCCGGCCAGATTCGGTGGAGATTCCCTTCCCGGATGGGAGCCGTCATGGTTTTGCTGTGCATCAATGCGAGACCAAGTCCGGGCACGCCTGGGCCTCGGTGCTCAAGGATGCAGGGGATGATCCGGATGTGACCAACGGCGCCGAGATCGTGGCCAGCGTTTCTTTTTTGCCGGAAGGAGCCTCTTGTCAAAATTCCCTCTCCCCCAGCGGGGGAGGGTTAGGGTGGGAGGGGGATAACCAGAGCGGCAGGTTGCAATTTCACCCACCCCCCAGCCCCCTCCCGTCAGCAGTGACAACGGCGAGGGAGGGGAAGTTAATTTGTGTCCGGCTGGAGCAGACAACCATCTTTCTCTGCGGCGGGGCAGGGGTTGGTTGGGTAACCAAGCGGGGGCTCGCCGTCATGCCCGGAGAGCCGGCAATTAACCCCGTGCCGCGTCGGATGATCCTGGCCTCAGTTTTGGAAGCCCTTGGGACAAAAGCGGGCAAGATCTTGCAGGTGGTGATTTCCGTGCCCAGGGGCGAGGAACTGTCGGAAAAGACATTGAATAAACGGCTGGGCATAGTGGGCGGGCTTTCCATTCTCGGCACCACCGGCATTGTCCATCCTGTGTCCGCCGAAGCCTGGACCGCGACGATCGAGGCCTCTCTGTCGGTGGCCAAAGAGGCAGGGCTGACAGAAGTGGTGCTCTCCACTGGCCGCACCTCGGAAAAGGGGGTGCAGACCCTGCTTGCCCTGCCGGAGGAGGGTTATGCCATGATGGGCGATTACCTGGAGTTCTCTCTGCTGGCTGCGGCCCGGATGGGTTTTTCTACCATCCATCTGGCCGGGATGTGGGCCAAGATCATGAAGGCGGCCCTGAAGATTCCCCAAACCCATGTCCGGCATGGAGCCCTGGAAGTGGCGGACGGGCTGGCGCTTCTCGCAAGGCTTGGGGCGGACTCGGCCTTGTTGGCGAGTCTCAAAGAGGTCAATACCGCCCGGGAGATTCATGAACGACTGCGGGAACAGGATCGGGACGATTTGATCCTGGCTGTTTGTGAAGCGGCGCGGCGCTATGCGGAAAAGGTTTCCGGTCTGGAGGTGCGGGTCTATCTGGTGAACAACCATACCCAGGTGGAGCTGCATGTTTAATCTGATCCTGATAGGCGTAGGCAGTCAGGGACTCACCGGGGAACAGGGTGGGATGCTGGCCCGATGCGGACTCATCGTGGGCGACATCCGCCATCTGGCTCTGTTGCCGGAGATGGCGGCGGAGAAACTGGCCATCAGTCCCCTGGCTCCAGCCCTGGAAGCTATCCGTCTCGGACTGGCCAGAGCGAATGTCGGGGTGCTGGCCAGCGGTGACCCCTTGTTTTTCGGCATCGGTCGCAGGCTGCTCAAGGAATTCGGGGCGGATCAACTGATCGTTCTCCCGGCGCTCTCCACCATGCAGGAGGCGTGTGCCCGGTTCCATCTGCCTTGGGATGACATGAAGATGGTCAGCCTCCATGGCAGGAAAACCCTGCATGGACCCGGTCTGCTGCTTGGCCGGGAGAAGACCTTTGCCTTCACAGACCGTCACAACACCCCAGCCTGTTTGGCCCGGCAGATGCTAGACTATCTGGAACTGATCGAAGACGAACCCATGCTGGCCGGGTGTCGGGTACATGTTGCCGAAAATCTGGGAACAGAGGAAGAGCGACTTTTTTCCGGAACCCTGGCAGAGGCGGCGGCACAGGAGTTTGCCGAGCTGAATGTGCTGATTCTCACCCGGCCGGGCGTGGAGAAGGAGAATGCCCCGGTGTTCGGGCTTACCGAGGATGAGATTGCCCACAGCCGTGGCCTGATCACCAAGGATGAGGTGCGGGCCGTAACCCTGCACGCCCTGCGGCTGCCAAGCACCGGGGTGTTCTGGGATCTCGGCGCCGGCAGCGGCTCCATCTCCGTGGCAGCGGCCCGCCTGCATCCGGGCTTGCACGTCTTTGCCGTTGACCAACAGGTCGAATCCATGGCCAACGTGAAGCGTAACATCCGCCAGTTCGGCTGTTACAACATCATCCCCATCCAGGGTGAGGCCACGGCTGTATTAAGCGACTTGCCTAACCCGGACCGGGTTTTTGTCGGCGGCAGCGGCGGCAAATTGTCGGCCATCATCGGCCTGGCTGCCGAGCGGCTGCCCATCGGGGGCAGGATGGTGGTGAACGGGGTGATCGGCCAAACCGTGGCCGAGGCGCCGCAGTGCATGGCAGATCATGGGCTCCTGGTTGATTTGACCCGGGTGCAGATTGAAAGAACGACTTTTCCAGAGACAGAACCGGGAAAGGCATTGAATTCCATAACCGTTATGACAGGAAGAAAATGAAGGGAACATTGTACATAGTTGGGGTGGGGCCGGGCGATCCGGAGCTCATGACCCTCAAGGCAGTGCGGATTTTGGAGCGTTGCGGGGTATGGCTTGCCCCTGCGGCGAAAAAAGACGGGGAGAGCACCGCCCTGGGCATCGTGGAAGGAGTGGTGGCGCGTGGGGACAAGGAGATCATCACCCACCATTTCCCCATGAAAAAAGTCCGCATGGGGCAAAGTCCGGACCCGGAGGTTAAAGAAGCCTGGGATGCGGCGGCGGCCCGGATCGTCGGCCATTTGCAGGCCGGCCGGGATGTGGCGTTCCCCACCCTTGGCGACCCGGCCATTTACAGCACCGGCTTCTATGTCTGCGAAACCCTGTTTGCCCTGGCCCCTGATCTGCCGGTGGTGATCATTCCAGGCGTCTCCGCCATCGGCGCTTCCGCTGCGGCCGCAGGCCAGCCGCTCTGCCTGGGGGATGACCGGCTGGTGGTCATCCCGGCTACCTTTGAGAATGGCCGCTTGCGGGAAACCCTGGAGCAGTTTGATTCGGTGGTCCTCATGAAGGTGCATCGGGTCATGGACCGGCTGGTGCCTTTGCTTACGGAGATGAATCTCCTGGACAAGGCCGTGCTGGTCGAGCGTACGAGCCAGAACGGCCAGCGGATCAGGCGCGATCTGACCACCGCCCTCCACGAGCAGCCCCATTACTTTTCGACCATCATCGTGAGGAAAACATGAAAGAGACCACGGAACGCTTCACGGTCTTTTTCGTGGGGGCCGGACCCGGCGACCCGGAACTGATTACGGTCAAGGGCCGGCGTCTATTGCGGGAGGCGGATTGCATTGTTTACACCGGCAGTCTGGTGCCCGAGGCCTTGCTTGCCGGAGTAACCGGCATGGTGCATAATTCCGCCGGCCTGAATCTCGACGAGGTGATGGCTCTGGTGATCAGCGCTTGGCAGCAGGGGAAAAGGGTGGTCCGGCTCCATACCGGCGACCCCTCGATCTACGGGGCCATCAATGAGCAGATTTCCCGCCTGGTGGCCGCCGAAATCCCCTTTCAGGTGGTGCCTGGGGTGAGTTCTGCCATGGCCACCGCCGCAGCCCTGGGTACCGAGCTTACCCTGCCCGAGGTCTCGCAGACCGTGATCATCACCCGGAGGGCAGGGCGGACCCCGGTGCCGGAGAAGGAACGCCTGTCCTCCCTGGCAAGCCATCAGGCCACCATGCTGATCCTGCTCAGTGTCGGCATGATTGAGCAGGTCGTGGCCGAGTTGCTCAGCGGCGGCTATCCGCAGGATACCCCGGTGGCTGTGGTCGAGAAGGTGAGCTGGCCTGAGGAGCGAATTATCCGGGGCACCCTTGCCACCATTGCGGCCCAGGTCAAGGAGGCAGGGATCACCAAAACAGCGATCATCGCGGTGGGGGAGGTGCTGGCCAGCAGTGCTAGCGGCGGTTGTCCGCCTCCGTCCCTGTCCAAGCTCTATGACCGGCATTTTGCTCACGGTTTTCGGGATGCGGCCCATTAAGCTATGAAGATCGGAATCCTCGCCATAACTACCGGCGGCAAGAGGCTGGCTGCCGAGTTGGCGGAAAAAATGCCGGAGGCTCTGGTGCTGCCGCCGGCAGATGGGGTGGCCCAGGCTCTGGCCGAACATTGGCAAGAACTGGACGGCTTTGTCTGCATCATGGCCACCGGCATTGTGGTGCGGGGTATTGCCCCGCTCCTGCAAGGCAAGGAAAGCGATCCCTGCGTGGTGGTGCTGGATGAGAAGGGGCGTCATGCCGTCAGCCTGCTTTCCGGCCATTTGGGCGGCGGCAACCATCTGGCCCACCAAGTTGCGGCGCTGCTCGGCGGTGAGGCAGTGATCACCACCGCCTCCGATACCTTGGGGCTTGCCCCCCTTGATCTCTGGGCCAGGGAGCAGAATCTGGTCTGTGAAAGCAAGGAGGGGTTGATCCAGGCCAGCGCCAGGCTGGTCAACACCGGCAGCTTGAGGATTTATGCCGAGGTGGCAATTCCCTCGCTGCCCCAAGGGCTGCTGGCGGTTCCCGGGCCGGAACAGGCCGATATCGTGGTTACCTCGCATCTTGGCGATTACGGTCCGGCCGTGGTGTTCCACCCCAAAAATCTGGTGGTCGGGGTGGGGTGCAACCGAGGGGTTCCCGTTGCGGAACTCCGGCAGGCCTGCGAGGAGTTGTTTGCCGGGGAGAACCTGTCGCAAATGAGCATCCGCAATCTGGCCTCCATCGATGTTAAACAGGATGAAGTCGGGCTGCTGGCCTTTGCCGAGGAGTTGGCTGTAGGTGTGGATTTTTTCAGCAAGGACGAGCTGAACAGAGTTGAGAATGTAGCGGTTTCCGAGGCGGCGCTGCGGAACGTGGGCGCGATCGGCGTGGCCGAACCCGCTGCCCTGCTCAGCGCACAGAGCAATGATTTACTGGTTGGGAAAAGAAAATGGCGCAATGTAACCATGGCGGTGGCCCGGGCAAACTGTACGTTGTCGGAACAGGACCGGGCTCAGCAAGACATATGACCCCCGCGGCGGGCGAGGCCCTCGGTGCAGCCGAGGTAATCGTCGGCTACCAGACCTATCTCGATTTGATTCCTGAGTTTCTTGTGGATAAGGAGGTGTTGGCCTCCCAGATGATGAAGGAGGTTGACCGCTGCCGCAAGGCGCTGGACCTGGCGGCGCAAGGCCGTATCGTGGCGCTGGTTTCCGGAGGCGACCCCGGCATCTATGCCATGGCCGGGTTGGTTTTTGAGATGGCCCGCGAGCAGTCTGTTACCGTCGATATCGAGGTGATCGCCGGAATCGCCGCGCTCAATGCCTGCGCCGCCCGTTTGGGCGCGCCGCTCATGCATGATTTCGCCGCGATCAGCCTTTCCGACCTGCTGACCCCCTGGGAAAAGATCGAACGGCGGCTTGAGGCTGCGGCCTCGGCGGATTTTGTCGTGGTGATCTATAATCCGAAATCGAAGAAACGGGCCGAGCATATCGTCAAGGCCCGCGAGATCCTGCTGGCCCACCGCTCACCGGAAACCCCGGTGGGCATCGTCACCGCCGCCACCCGCGAGAACGAACGGATCGTACTCACCACCCTGGGGAAGATGCTGGAGAGCGAGATCGACATGCAGACCACCATCATCGTCGGCAACTCCATGACCTTTGCCTGGCAGGGGTTCATGGTCACGCCCCGGGGATACGCGGCAAAGTATGCGTTGTAGAAAGCTGAAAGCTATTAGCTGGCAGCTTTCTGCTAATTCACGCTTTTTTGATCGCCGGCAGTAAAAGATGAGACTGCGCCAAGGGGGGGCGGAGCCGAGTGAAGTCTTTGGCCGGATAAAGGATCAGGACGTGGCCCATGACTGCTCCGGCAACGCCGCCTATCCCCTGACCAACACGCCTCGGTCAGGAAAATCTTCTTGATATGGCTCTGGCGGGGCATCAATGCTCCAAAGGTCGAGACTGGCGCAGCCCTCGGAACAGCTTTACACAACCTGAGAGTATTTCTGCGGAATCGGCGTAACGCGGGGCATTTGCCCCAGGGAATTTTTCTCGACCAGCATGGCGCAGCCATAGCAGGCGCTCAGGCGCTCGGCAGTGAGCACCTCGTCCGGTGAACCCACCATTTCCGTCTTGCCTTGATTCAGAAGCAGCAACCGGTCGCCATAGAGGGATGCCAGATTGAGGTCGTGGGACACCATGATGACCGTGGTGCCTTTTTCAACCCGGAATCGTTCCATGAGATCCATGATCTGGATCTGGTGGGCCGGGTCCAGGGAGGCGGTGGGCTCATCGAGCAGGATGATCTCCGGCTGCTGGCAGAGCGCCCGGGCAATGATCACCCGCTGCCTCTCGCCGCCGCTCAACTGATCAAGAGGGCGGTCGGCAAGATGGGCCACATCGGTAAAATGCATGGCCTCCCGGGCCAAGGCGTGGTCAGCTCCCCCCTCAATTCCCATAAGGCCAAGATGCGGAGCTCGCCCCATGAGCACGGTTTCCGCCACGGAAAAGGGGAAGTCCAGGGAAATCTGTTGGGGCACCACGGCAAGCTTGCGCGCCAATTGCCGCCTGGTATAGCTGGTCAATGCTTTGCCGAGAATCTCTATTCTCCCGTGGGCAACGGGGAGAAGGTTGGCCAGCCCCTTGAGCAGACTGGTTTTGCCGCTGCCGTTTGGCCCGATGATGAGATAGAACTCCCCGCGGTGCACCTGCATGGAAATATCCTGCAGCACCTGCCGCTTGCCGTAATAGAGCGTGAGCCCCGTGACAGAGATCACTGGCATCGGCGCGATCTCCACAGCAAGACGATGAAAAGCGGAGCCCCGATGAGGGCCGTGACAATACCCACCGGCATCTCGCCAGAAGTAGGCAGGGTGCGGGCCAGGAGATCGCAGAGGATCAGGTAGGAAGCGCCGCCCAGGATGCAGGCCGGCACGAGCAGCCGGTGGTCCGGCCCCAGCAGCAAGCGAAGGACATGGGGGATAACCAGACCGACAAAACCGATCAACCCGGACTGGCACACCACCAGGCTCACCATGCAGGTGGTGACCAGCAACAGCAGCATGGTCAGCCGTCGCACGTTGATTCCCAGGCTGGCCGCGGATTCCCGTCCGGTCAGCAGCAGATTCAAGGGTTTTGCCAGCGCGAAAACAACGGCAAAACAGGGCAATAACGCCAGCAGCACCGGCAACCGGTCGAGGCCGGACATGGAAAGGTCGCCCATGAGCCAGAAGAGGATCTGGTGGACCTCGGAAGTCTGGGTAATGGAAATGAGAAACATGATGATCGCCCCGCAGAAGGCATTCATCATCACCCCGCCCAGGAGCAGGGAGTCCCGGCCCATGGAGGTGTTGCCCGAGATCAGGCCGACCACCAGGAGAAGAATCAAGAGGCTGCCCGCAAAGGCGGCCAGGGCCATGCCGGGAAAGGGGGAAAACCCAAGGAGCATGCCGCCTATTGCCCCAACCGCCGAGCCGCCCGAGATCCCGAGGATGTACGGCTCGGCAAGCGGATTGCGGAGCAGGGCCTGAAACACCAGCCCGCCCAGGGAAAGGGTGGAGCCAACCGCCGCGGCCAGGATAACCCGGGGCAACCGGATCTTCCAGACAATAACGCTGAAGACCGATTGCGGGTCGGAGCTGCCGAAAACCGCGGCCAGCAGCTCGGGAATCCCGTTGCCGGATGGGCCGATTCCCATGCCGAGCAAGAAGCTTATTGCCAGCAGCCCGGCCAGCGCGATGGTCACCAGGGTGAGGCGAACGCCCAGACGAAGGTTATTGAGCATGCGCGGCTCCGAACAACTCGGGATGGAGGATGCGAAGCAGCGCCTCCATCCCGTTAATGAGGCGCGGAGTCGGCCGGTCGAAGAGGTTGTCGTCCACCACATGCACCCGGCCTGAACGCACTGCGGAAAGCTGCGTCCACTGCTGCCATTGCGCCTTCAGTTGCTCCGGTTTCTGTTTGCCGCCCATGGCGGTGACCACCACCACCTCCGGATCAAGGGACAGTATCTTTTCCCAACTCAAGCGCGGATAGTCAACTGGCCCGGCCCCCAGATTGACGCCGCCGGCAATGGTGATCAATTCGTGGATAAAGGTTCTGGTGCCGGCGGTGACGATGGGAGGTGAGTAGAGCTGGAAAAAGACCCGTGGCCGGGAGTGGGTTGCAGCCACCTGTTGTCGCACCTTCGCAATGCGGCCGGACATATCGGCAACAATCGCCTCGGCCCTTGCCTGCGCGCCGAGCACCCCGCCCACCCCCTGGATGGCTTCCATGATTCCCTTGATATCGCGCGGGTCGATGATGTACACCGGAATCCCGGCAGCTTCGATTTTTTCCACCTGATGCTTGGGATTGCCGTCCCGGATACCGAGGCAGAGGTCAGGCTTGAGGGCCACGATCCGTTCAAGGTCCAGCCGCACATAGGAACCGACCCTGGGGAGACTCTTGGCCTCGGCCGGGTAGTCGCTGAACTGGGTGGCCCCCACCAGCCTGGCACCCTGGCCCAGATCAAAGACGATCTCGGCCAGGCTGGGAGCGAGGGCAACGATGCGCTTGGGCGCATGGGGGATCGATACCGTCCGGCCGGCCTGGTCCACCACGGTGGCAGCGGAAATCAGCCCCGGAAAAAGCAGGGCAACAAGGAGGATGAGGGGGAAAACAGTGTTTCTTTGTCTCACTGTGCCTCCCGGCCGTGCCTGCGGCACAACTCGACGAGATGGGCGGCTGCCTCGGGGGTGGAGCCCAGATGCAGATGCATGTACCCGGCCAGGGTATTGTTCAGGCAGAAGCCTTCGGACCTGCCGTCATCGAGGCGATACATCCTCTCAACCCGGTCGGGCATGGGGTCTGTCTCCGAATAGTGAAACTCATGGCCGAAAAGGCTCGCACCTTCGGGCCACAGGGTGTTTTTCGTAACCGTTGCCGTGCAATAGCCGAGCCGCACCAGCCGTTTGTGCATCCGGGTTTTTACCGGAAATACCCCGGCCATGGGATATTCCGTCCCCTCCGCCGTAACCAGCGCCTCACACAGATACATGAAGCCGCCGCATTCGCCATAGATCGGCAGTCCAGCCTTGGCCTTGCGGCCAATCTCCTCCCGGAGGAAACAATTGGCCGCCAAGGCCTCCGCATGGAGCTCCGGGTAGCCGCCGCCCAGGTACAATCCGTCCAGGTCGTCGGGCAACCTCGAGTCGGCCAGGGGGCTGAACGGAATCAACTCCGCGCCGGCCGCCCGCAGCAGGTCGAGGTTGTCCTCATAATAAAAACAAAAGGCCGCATCCCTGGCAATGCCGAGGCGAACGCACGGCGCTGTTTTGCGTACTTCCGCCGCCCCCTGAATCTCGGGCAGGACCGCGCCCTTCTCCCGCAACAGCGCGAGATCGACGTGTCGGGCCATGACATCGGCGATCCTGCCGAGCCTTTCCGTGGAAAGCGGTTCGTCGTGGTCCATGTGGAGACCGAGATGACGGCCGGAAACCAGAAAATCGTCATGCCGGGGAACCCCGCCCAACACCTCGGCCCGGCAATGCTCGCGCACTGCCCGGGCAAGCAGCCGGTAATGGCTATCGCTGCCAACCCGGTTGAAGATGACTCCGGTAATGGTGAGCTGCGAGTCAAAGGACTCAAAGCCATGCACCAGGGCGGCGATGCTCTCGGCGCAGGCGGAAGCGTCCACCACCAGCACCACCGGTAGGGCAAGGGTTTTGGCCAAGGCCGCAGTGCTGGCCTCGCCGCCGTCAAAAAGCCCCATCACCCCTTCGACAATGACGAAATCCGCAGCGCAGTGTTGGGCATAGCTCTGCCGCACAAAGGCTGGGGTGCACATCCGCAGATCCAGGTTGCGCGACACCCTCCCGCTCACCAGCCGGTGCAGGGTGGGATCAATGAAATCCGGACCGCACTTGAAATACTGCACCGAGGCGCCGTCCCGCACCAGGGCCGCGCCCAGTCCCAGGCTTAGCAGGGTCTTGCCGCTGTCGCTGTAGGGGGCCGCCAGGACGATGCCGCGCCCGGTTTTTCGCAAGGGTTTTTGCACTGTTTTCAGCTCCCGGCCCGCAGGCTGAAACGCACCGGCACCCGGACCCGCATGGCCACGGGCTGCCCGTTGCGCCGGCCGGCGGAAAACCGCCAGGAACGCACCGCCGCGAGGGCCGCGGCGTCCAAGGATTCATGGCCGCTGCTTGCGGCAACATGCAGATCATCCACCCGGCCGGCAACGGAAACCAGCGCCTCAAGCTGCACAACGCCTTCCTGGCCAAGTTTCCGGGCCAGCCGGGGGTAGGGCGGCGGCGGATTGCTCTGGTAGAGTGGGTGGGCCAGCACCTCGCCGGTTGCTAAGCCTTCGTCTGTTCCTGCGACCGGATTGGCGGTGGGAGCGGTGCTGCCCAAGCCATCCCCTGCTTGGCGAGCAGTGGCGTCCATCGATGGCTCTGGCACCATGACGAATCCAGCCTCGGACTTGGCAGGCGGGGAGGATGAAGGTGAAGAAGTGGGCTCAGGAAGAACTGTATTATTGCCGTGTATCTCATTGCCAATTGGTTCTTTTATGTATTTTGCCGCGGTCGAATTTTTTGGGCGCGTTGCACCCGGAGCAACCGGTTCTCCTTCCTGCTGCACGGTAAACACCGAAATCACCGAAGGGGGCGCCTGCTCCATGGGCAACAGGTGCCAGCCGATCAGAGAGATAAGCACCAGGGCCCCGTGCAATAACAGTGAGAACAGCAGCGCCCGCACGGGACCTCCGTTCCAAACAGCAGAGGCAAGCCAAGCCAGAGATACCGTGGTGGGCCGGATTTCGGCCGTACTCTGCCTGTCCGATTGCCCGGCGGTATACAGCTCCAGTGCCCTTGATTCCATTTTCAATCCGCACTCCCTTTTTCCCTGGCGCATACCCCATTGACCAGCGACTCCAAGGCTTTTGCCGCCAACGGGGGCAACCGGCCCTCGAGGAAACGCTGGTGCCAGGGCTCAACCGCATGGCCAGCCAGGCGTGCAGCCACTGCCTTGGCCCAGAGTTCATGCCCTTGCGGATCGGCAAGCCCTGCTTGGACCGCATCGCTCATGGCCAGCGAACCTGCCATGAACCCGGCATATTCCGGCTGCATGAGCGCATCCTCCACGGCGGCAACCAACTGCCGACGATCCAGGGAGCATTCCTCGGGCTCAAGGGGAAGCAGCGAGGCAAGATGTATCCGCCGCTCCTCCAACCGGGCAAAGATGGAGCGGTCGGCGGTTATTCGGTTCTGTCCGGCGATGGCCTTGCGGACTCCATCATAGACTGCGGCGGCAATGAGTTCCCCCATCTTGGTGTGTCCGCCCGCGCCGTTGATCCCGGGTCCCTCGCCCTGCACCACCAGAAGGTTGTCGGTGCCAGTGCCTGTGGCGGCAAAATGGGGGCTGTAGGTGCTGCGGATGTCCAGGTCGGTCAAGGCCGCAGTCTTGGCCTCGGTGGCGGTGATAATCGCCCGGCTCATGGCCTGTTCGCTCAATCGGGCGTTGGTGAGCAAGACGATATTGATGGTGCCGGGCTCGTAGAAGTTGCCGCTGTCCGTGGCCATGCGCATGGCATTGGTTTTGACACCCGCAGTGACCAGGGCATACACGGTGAGGTCGCGAAACGATTTTTCAGCCACGACCAGATGGTCCATGTCCGCTCCGGTGAACAGCAGGCTGGTCTGGACGTCTGGCCGGGCCAGGGCCGCGGTCGCCGTCCGGCGCAAGCAGTCCAAGCCGCTGGTGTGGCCAAGCCCCCAGGAAGGCGGGGGGTAATAATGATTACCCACGCCCATGATGCCCTCCCGCATCCCCTCCAGGGTGGAGAGTATGCGCTGCGGCGTGGTGAAATCCACCACCAGGGTTTTGTTGATGAAATCGCGAATCCGGCTCTTCTGCACCAGTGCCTGCCGGACATAGGAAAGGGGCAGCGCAACCGGCCGCGCCTCGAGCATTTGGTCCGGATACGCCTGGCGCGATGGATCGGAAAACTCCTGTTCGTATACCCGTGCCGCCAGCCAGGAGACAAAGCCGCCCATGTTGACCCCTGCCCGGCAGGTGAACTCGCAGGGGAAGGAGAATACCCTTTTGTGTTTGACGGCCTCGATTTTTTGCAGGGCCGGGTTGGCAAGCACCGCCTCGGCGGCGTCCCCGCACACATAGATGGTCTGGGGATTGAACCGGACAATTTCCGCCGGACTCACCACGATGGCCTCCCCATTTCTGCCGAAACGGGGAGGGATTCCGCCGGCGCTCCGGATAAAGTCGTTTTGAAAAGAATCATCCCCCGGCGCCATGAGCTGCGCGACTCCCATGAGCCGCATCACCCGCTGGCGCTTGGCAGCGGGGATGGGCTCCACCTTGGCCCGGATCAGCGCCAACTCTGCGCGGATACCCGCGGCCAGAGTATCCGCCTCCTGCCCCCGGCCAAGCAGACCGCCAAGATCGTGGAGCCGTTCAAGGGCCTGCTCCACCGAATGAACCGGAGAAAGCTCCACCACGGCGCACTGGTCTTGAAAACGTTTTTTCACCGTGCCGTGCAGGCTGGAGACCAGAAGCAAATCGGGACGAAGCGCCTCGATTCTTTCAAGGGAGGGGGCAGCAAAACCACCCACGATCTCTTTTTTTCTTAGGTTCACCGGCAGGGTATCATGGCTGGTCACCCCAACAACTGCATCGCCAGCGCCCACGGCCACCAGCATCTCGGTGGCGGCGGGCACCAGCGACACCACCCGCTGGGGAGGATGATTCACCGGAAATCTTTCCTGCGCATCCCGCAGCGGATCCGCCCAGGCCGGGGCAGTTGCCCCAGCCCAGAGCAGCATGAACACAACAATACTAAAAACAGGTTTCATCCGCATATGGCTTCTTAGAACTCGTAGGAAAGAGAGGCAAAGACCGAACGGCCCGCGCCAGGGTATCCCTGCCGGGTGGTGCTTCCCAGAGTCTCATCGCGGAAGTTGGCTGTGTAGGTGTCATACCCGGCATCAAAAATATTGTTGCAATTGATGGCTGCCAGCCAGTGTTCCTGGAAACGCTGGCTTATGCGCAGGTCGGTGGTTATGTAAGAATCCAGGGTCTGCTGAGGGTCGATTGCTGTGTCCGAGGCGTAGGAAGCGGGACGATCGTCCACATATCGGACCACCACACCGGTGGTAAGCCCGGAAGGCAGAAAATAGTCGATCTGTCCCTTCAACAGATTGCGCGGGGTGTATTGGGCCTGCCGCCACATTCCGACAGCCTGCTCTTCCTCCGCATTGGTCCTGGTATAGCCTACGCTCACCCTTACTGAATCCAGGGGCTTGGCCGTCACCCCCAATTCCCAGCCGGTGGCCTCGTAGGAATTGGTGTTTGAGGGAGTATATTTGTCCCCCCACGGACCGGGGAAGGCCGGATTTTGAGCCCAGTCGATCTTGTCATCGATGTTCCACTTAAAATAGGTTGCCGAGGCAATCAGTTTCTTTCTCAGAAAGGATTGTTCCACCGTGAGGTCGCTGTGCCAGCCGGTTTCCGGCTTAAGATCGGGGTTGCCTCGCACATAGGCGCTTTCCGGCCAGTAGAGGTCGTTCATGGTGGGCGCCTTGAAGTGCTTGCCATGGCCGAGCTTGATGCTGGTCGTCTCCCGGGGGGTCACCACTGCGCCGAAACGGGGCAGGGTTTCGTGGCCGAACATGGAGTGTTCCTCATAGCGCAACCCCGCGAGCAGCTTCAGGTACTGGTTCGCCTGCCACTGTGCCTCGCCGTAGCTGCCTTGGGTGAAGACGTCATGCTGCGCCTCGGAGGTGGGTCCGGCCAGCGCCACCCCATAGGTATTCAGGGTGCCGACCTCGTTGGTGTAATCGTAATTGCGGTACTGACTGCCCACCAGCAGGGTAATCCCTTCCGGCAAGCGCATTTCCGCCGTACCCTCCAACCCCAGAACCTCGTTGGTGACCCAGGTTTCCTGGCCGGCGCCGGTTGCATTGTAACGCTGATAAAAATAATTTTCCATGTTCACCGCATCGCCCCGCAGGGCAAGGGTCAGCCAGGAAAGCGGCTGGCTTTTCAACTCCAGGGCAGAGTAAAAGTTTTGGTCACTGCCCTCGTTCACCAGGCTTGCGGCATCAGCGTTGTACATCCTGGTTCCATTGACAACATGCTCCTGGGTGGTGTCGGGCGGCTTTACCCCCGGAACCCCGTATTCCCGGTCGATCCAGGCGCCATAGAGGCTGGCGGAGAGCAGCTTGTTCTTGTCGTGGACCAGCTTGAGGGAGGCGTCGTTATGGCGGAGGTCGCTGTTGTCGCGGAAGCCGTCGGTTTCCCGGCGGGAAGCGGTGAGATAATAGCCCAGGCCGTCGGCGACATACATGCCCTGTTCCGCGGAAAGCTCGTAATTGCCTTCGCTGCCGAAGCCGCTTCCCAGCTTCAAATCCAGCGTGTCCGGTTGGGGGTTCTTGGTGAGGATATTCACCGTACCGGCCATGGCGCCGGTGCCGTACAGCAGGGAACCAGGCCCCTTGACCACCTCAACCCGGTCGATGCTGCCCATGGGCAGCAGGCCCAAGTCGGCAGTGCCCAAGGACGGAGAATTGATGTTGATGCCGTTCAGAAATACCTGGGTGGCGTCGCCGCCCATGCCCCGAATGTGGATCTCTTCGGTGGCCCCGCCGTAGTCGCCCCTGGTGCGCCAGTCAAGCCCCGGCTCGTTGGCCAGCAGCTCGCCGAGACTCCTGGCCGGCGCGTTCTCGATATCCCCGGCGTCCTTCAGGACCACGGCATTGGGCACATCATGCACGTTTTCCGCCGTCTTGGTCGCCGTCACCACCACCTCATCCATGACGATCTGTTTGTTGTCGGCTGCCTCTTGCCCTGCAGTGGCGAGACCGGGAACAGTCAGCAGAACCAAGGCCCAAGCCGGGTATGGTTTTTTCTTCATTGTACCCCTCCTGAATTGCCATTGGAAGAGCGCATGGCTCTTTGAAAACCATCCCACTCTTTGATGAGAAAAATGGTTGCCTTACTGAAACTCTGTTCGTTTAACTGCATTGTCGTCCTCCTTTTGGAGTCCGGGGGGCATCCTTGCAAAGGACAAAAAAAAATCCCCGGACCGATAAGTATCGATCAGAGGATTTCCCGAATTATCCACTGTACCAGCAGCACGCCTCACAGTCCACGGGAGGTATGCTATATAGTATCTCAAGGCAGGTCTTCTGACTTCCGGTTCGTCCTTGTTTCGCGCCTTCCCGTTCAAAAAAACAGTGGCTGTATTGCGAAACTCGTCCCCGGTTACAGCGGCGGGCCCGTCCCGGATTTACACCGGGTTCCCTATTAAGCTCTCTTCAGAGCACCTGAGATATGAGCGTCAAATCTAGCGGATTCCCGATTAAAGTCAAGAAATTTGTTGTTCCGCCGGCTTGCGCATATGGCTGTTAGCTGCGGGCTTACCGCTGACTATGCTTCCTTGATCGCCAGCAACGGCTCCATCCGGGCCAGGCGCAGGATGGGAATGGCTGCGCCGATGAGACAGATGGCGATGCCGCCTGCCATGGCGATGAGGCCGATGGTGATGTTGCCCGTGGTTATGACCGAAACGGCGCCAAGGGTGCGGAGCAGGGTGAAATCCTTGGCCAGATAATGGATCAGGGAGTGGCCCATGACCACCCCGGCAACGCCGCCCATAGTGCTGATCAGCAACGCCTCGGCCAGGAAGATCTTCATGATGTGGATCTGATGGGCGCCGATGGCCCGGAGGATGCCGACCTCCCGCCGCCTCTCGTTGGCAAGCACGGTGAAGGTTGACCAGGCAAGCAGCAGGGCGAGCAGCGAGGAGATGAGGATGGTGATGGAGAACACCCGGAGGATGTCCCCCAGGGTGTTTCGGACGTCGGCGCCGATGTCGCCCCTGGTCATCACTCCCACAGTGGGGTTGATGGTGCGGATATCCGCCACCACCTTGTCCGTCGACACCCCGTCTTTCACCTTGATGAAGATGATGGAGATTTTACCGGCCTGATAGCCGCCCGTTGCCTCGGGGGAGATCTTGTTCAGGTCGTCGAGGCGCATGAACACCCCATGGTCAAGGCCGGTGCGGGTCTGCTGGAGATGGCCGACCACCTTGACGCCCTTGCCGAAAAGGCTGGCCGTGTTGATCAGGCCGAGATACTCGTACACATAGCTGCCCACGTAAATTTCGCCCGGCTCCAAACGTTTGGGCCCGGTCTCCAGCCAGGGGACGACCACAAAATCCTTGTCCTGGTCAAAGACGATGACCTGCCCTTCATCGATGCTGCAACACCCGGAACTCAGGGTGTTGAGGTAGATATGGTAGGTCGCCTGCTTGATGTCGGGCAACTCGCTGATGTCGTCGAACACGAACTTATCCATGTAAAAGCTCTTGATCTTGCTTTCCAGGATGAATTCCTCGGCGTTGCCCTTGGCCTCGGAGGGCACGATGACGATATCCGCGCCGAGCCGTTTGCTTGCCTCCTCGATATCGTCTTCCACCGCCTTGTTAAAGAGCATGGCAAAGGTCAGCAGGGCGACGAGCAGACCAACCGCCAGCATGAGGATAAGGTTGCGGAACAATTTCCGGGTGACGCCTTTCCAGGCAATGGCGATGATGGTGTGGGCGTTGCGGGGTGTCATAGGGTTTCTGGTCTGTTGAGGAAAGGGTGTTGGGTTCAGAAAACACAAAAACCGGAGGGCTGTGGCCCCCCGGTTTTTGTATAGAACATAACGCTGCTGAAGAAAACTTATTTCTTCTTCGCTACCTTGGCCCAGTTCACGTCCAGGCCGCAGAGAACGGCGTGGGGAGCGTCTTCGCCGGTGCCGAGCTGCTCGTCATGACATTTGAGGCAGGCGGAGGTCGGCTTGCCGACCATCTTCTTGGCGGCAACGTCGAAGAGACGCATCTGGCCGTCCATGCGCCACTCGCCGTCAGCAGGCTTGGACGGATCCTTGCAGCCGGGGAGGATGGCTTTGGTGCGGGTGGTGATCATGACGTACTTGCTGTCCGGGGTGAAGATGGCGTCGTGGGTCTCTTCCAACGGAGCCATGGTCACGGAGGCCAGGGTCTTCAGGGTCTTGGCGTCGATCAGGAAGAGGATGTCGCCGGTGGCGTTGGCGATGTACTTGCCGTCCGGGGAGTAGTACTGACGGAAGCTGATGGTTTTCTTGGCGTTGCCGTCGGCCACGCCCTTGCGCAGTACTTTGACCTTGCCCTGCTCAAGGGCTTTGGCGTCAAGAACGAACATGTGCATCTTGCCGATGCCGTCGCCCAGCTCCTTGTTGTCCGGAGCAACGTCAGCCTCGTTGAGGGTGATCAGGATCTCTTTCATGTCCGGGGAGTTGATGCCGTGGGTGTACTTGACTCCTCCCTTGATGTCGGCCTCGGTGCCTTCAAGAAAGACGTTGTGCTTCATCTCCATGGTCTTCTTGTCGATGATGCTGATGTAGCCGGGCTTGTTCATGGAGATGGGCATGAAAAAGTCCTTGGTCTGGGCGGAGGCGCAGTAGCCGGCCTTGGTGTTCATGACCTTGGCCGGAACCGGGAAGGTTTTATCCATTATGACATTGCCGCTCTTGAGGTCGGTCTTGCCGTAATGGTAGGAGTTGTTGGCTGCGGCATCCGGCTTGTAGGTGGACCAGTACATGGTGTTGCGGTCCTTGTTGTCGATGCGGGCGTCATGGGTGGGGTGGGTCGCGCCGCTGCCGATGTCGATCTTGTCCAGTTCGTCCAGGGTGATGGGGGTCTCGGCCTTGGGGTCGATCTTGAACACGGCCTTGGCGAAATGGCCGCCCATGCCGGCAATATAAGCGGTCCCGGCATAGTTGCCCGCAGCCATGGCAGCGGTGGCGCCGGCGAGGCCAAGGGCGACGACGGTGCCGGTGATCAGGGATTTACGCCAGGTAGACTTGGTAAGTTGCATGATTTTCTCCTTGTTGTAAATGCCGGCAAGGTCATGGAGCGTGTCGGCATCCGACAGTTGGTGACTGTCTGTTCACTTACTGATCACCTTGGACGGATGCGATCGACTCGCCGCTCTCGCTCAAGGCGGAATTTCCATGTGCGACAAATTGCCATGCGACAAAATGCCGCATTGATGTTTACGATATTACCACTCAGTGGTATATTGGCAACCTCATTTTTACGCAGAGGCAAATAATTTTGCAGCAGGTCCTGCCCGGGGCTTTTCTTCTCTCTTCAGCCCCCTGGCCCATGACCTGATGCCGCATCGAAACAATGGGGAAAAACGTGATCATCGAATGCAAGGATCTCACCAAGGCCTACCCGGTGGAAACCACCATGGTCCAGGCCGTCAACACCGTGAATCTTTCCGTACACAAGGGGGATTTTCTCGTTATTCTGGGGCATTCCGGTTCCGGAAAAACAACGCTCTTGAGTCTGATCGGCGGGCTGACCTCCCCGGACAGCGGGCAGGTATATATTGATGGGGTGGAAAACTGGCAGCAATCCGACCAGGCCCTTTCCACCATGCGCAACAGCAAGATCGGTTTTATCTTTCAGTTCGCCAGCCTGATTCCCACCCTCTCGGTCATGGAAAATATTCTGCTGCCCTTGAGTTTCGGGCACAATCCCGCGGGCAGCCGGGATCTTGCCCTGGATATCCTCGCCCAGGTCGGCCTGGCGGACAAGGCCAAAGCCTTTCCCTCCCAGCTTTCCGGCGGCCAGCAACGCAGGGTCGCCATTGCCCGCTCCTTTATCAACTGCCCGGACATCATCCTGGCCGACGAGCCCACCGGAGATCTGGACGAAGAAACAGAAAAGGATATCCTTGCACTGTTTAGACGATATAATGAACAGGGCACGACCTTTGTGGTGGTGACCCACAACAGCGATCTTGCCGCAACCCAAAAGGGCGCCAGGGTTTTCTCCATGCGGCAGGGCGTTCTTTCCGCGCAGTCCGCCTGAGATTTTTTGTGCATTTCCGGATTGAACCCAGGACATTCCGAGTATTCTTATGGTAAAAAAAATTCTCCCGCTGTTTTTCCTGTGCACCGGACTTGTTTTCCTTACTGCCTGTTCCGGCGGCGGCCAGTCCGCCAAGAAATTGAAAATCGGCGATCCTGCCCCTGCTTTTGCCGGAACCGATTTGAGCGGGCAACCGGTATCGTTGGCCGGATACCAGGGGAAACCGGTCATCCTCCGTTTCTGGTCCACGGATTGCAAGTTTTGCCGGGCCGACACCCCGATCTTCAACCAGTATTTTGAAAAATACAGGCAAGCAGGGCTGCGGGTGGTCTATATCAACCGGAATTCCGACGAGGCAACGGTGCGCCAGTTCGTGGCCGATCTGGAGATCGGATTTCCGGTGCTCCTGGACAAGGACGGAGCGATTTCGAAGCAGTACAATATCAGGCTGGAGCCGCAGACCATTGTCCTCAGTCCGGACCATCGGATCCTCGCCGCCATCCTCGGCGGGGTCAGTGAGGCGGAGTTGAAGGGGCTGCTGGGCGACTATTTCACTGAAACAGCGGAAAAACAATAGGTTGACTGAGAATGACAAGCATGGTTGCCGGAAAAATTGTTATGCGGAAATATGCCCTGATTATCTGCGTGTTCTCTTTTCTCTTGCCGGCTCAGCCGCTCCTGGCCCAGCCCGCCAAGGAGATTTCCCCCCAGGAGCGCTGCCCGGTCTGCGGGATGTTTGTGGCCAAACATCCTGACTGGCTGACCCAGGTCCGGCTGAGCAACGGGACAGTAAAGTTTTTCGACGGGGTAAAGGACATGATGGCCTTCACCCTCAACCCGGCCTCCTTCGGCGTGCCGGGGCAGGCAGCCAAGGAACTCTGGGTGAAGGACTACTACACCCTTGCCTGGCTCGACGGCCGTTCGGCCTGGTATGTCCTCGGCAGCGATGTGTACGGGCCCATGGGCCTCGAGTTCATCCCCTTTGGCTCCGTTGCGGCGGCGGAGAATTTTCGCAAGGATCACAAAGGGACCAGGGTTATCCGTTTTGACGAAATCACCGAGCCGCTGGTGCAGTCCATGCGCCACGGCCAAAAGATGCGTTGAAACGATGCGGCCCGCGCTTCGTTTCGCCATGTTTCTCTGTCTGCTGCTGGCCCTTGACGGGGCGCTGTTTCTCGATGGCCTGGCCAGGCGCAAGGCGCAGGATGCAGCCCTGGTGAAACTGGAGGTGGCGGCCAGCGGCTTGGGGCTCACCGACCTGGCCGTGGCCACCGAGGCCCGCTACACCCGGCATCCGGCGGTGAGCGACCCCGTGGCCCCTTTCATGGATCATCCCGGGGCCATCGAACATTTTCCCACCGGCGCCTTCTGGCTGCCGCCGCAGCGTTGACCGCCATGGCCCGCTACAACCTGGAAAAACAGCTCAACATCCTCGAGTATGCCCTCTCATCCCTGTGGCGGCGCCGCATGAAAAGCCTCAGCGTGCTGCTGGTCTTTGGCGCGGTGATCTTCCTGCTCGCCTCCTTCCAGATGGTGACCCAGGCCCTTTCCGACAAGGCGAGGCAGGTGCTGGCCCATACTCCGGAGATCACCCTGCAGAAGATGTCCGCCGGACGGCAGGAGGGTATCCCCCTGGCTTACCGGGACAAGCTGGCCGGAATCTTCGGCATCCGCAGGGTGGTGCCCCGGATCTGGGGCTATTATTTCGACGAGGTCCGTTTGGCCAATTACACGGTCATGGGAATGGCGGTGGATGAGATGCCCGAGGGCGCTCGTCTCGATACTGCCCTGGCCCGCGGCACAATGCCGGGTCCCGCTGAGCAGGGCAGGGCGGTTATCGGGTCTTCCATCACCAACGCCCTGGACCTTGCGGGGCGCGACACCTTTTCGCTGTTTAGGCCCGATCTTTCCCTGAAATCCTTTGTGGTCATCGGCGAATTTTCCCGGGACACCGATATCCTGACCAACGACCTCATCGTCATGAACCTGGCTGATGCCCGTGACCTCTTCGGGATCCCCGGCGGGCTGGTCAGCGACCTCTGCGTCTATGTGGCCAACCCCACGGAGATCGAAACCATCGCCAAAAAGATTTCCGATGCCCTGCCTTCGGTGCGGGTGCTGACCCGGCCCCAGATCCAGAAGACCTACCAGGCGGTGTTCGGCTGGCGCAGCGGCTTCGGCTCCATCTGCCTGCTTTCCGCCCTGGCAGCCTTTGTCATCCTGGCCTGGGACAAGGCCTCCGGCCTTTCCCCGGAAGAGCGGCGGGAGATAGCCATCCTTAAAGTCCTGGGCTGGGAAACCAGCGACATCCTGGCGGTCCGTTTCTGGGAGTCGGTGATCGTTTCCGGGCTGGCCTGCATTATCGGGATGACCGCGGCCTACGTCCATGTGGTCTACGGTGCCGCCTCCCTCTTCCGGCCCGTGCTCATGGGCTGGTCCGTGCTGAAACCGGACCTGCACCTTCTTCCCAGGCTGGCGGGGGGGGACATCCTGCTGATCCTCGCCTTCACCGTGATTCCCTATCTGGCGGCCACGGTGATTCCGGCCTGGCGCAGCGCCACGGTTCCCGCCGATTCGGCGCTCGGAGGCTGATGCGATGCTGATCGAACTTTCCGGGGTGAGCAAGACATACAACCAGGGCAGGGCCAACGAGGTCCGGGCCCTGAGCGGCATCGATCTCGGGGTGGAGCAGGGGAGCATGGTCTGCCTCAAAGGGCCGAGCGGCTCTGGCAAGTCCACCCTGCTGGCCATCATCGGCTGCATCTTCCCGCCCACCAGCGGCAGGGCCGCCATTGCCGGACGGCAACTGGCCCGGCTGCCGGACCGGTTCCTCACCCTGCACCGGCGGGAGACCATCGGTTTTATCTTCCAGCGCTTCAACATTCTCCCGGAACTCACCGTGCTGGAAAATATCACCTTGCCCCTGCTGCCGCTGGGTGTTGCGCCCAAGGAGCGCAGGCAACGGGCGCAAGAGCTTTTGGAGCGCTTCGGCATCAGCCACCGGGCCCAATTCCCGGCCGGGCAGATCTCCGGCGGCGAGCTGCAGCGGGTGGCCATCGCCAGGGCGCTGATCAACAACCAGCCCATCATCCTGGCCGACGAGCCCACGGCCCATCTCGACACAAACCTGAGCCGGGAGTTCATGGAGATCATGCAACAGCTCAAGGAGGCGGGCAAGACCGTTGTCATCGCCTCCCATGACCCGGTGGTCTTCGCGCATCCGGCCATCGACCGGACCGTCACCATCCAGGACGGCAGAATCCATGTTCCTTAACCCCTGGAGCCTGGCGCTCACCCTCTGCAGCCTGGTGGTGCTGGTGCTTGGCGCGGTGGCTGCAAAAACGGCGGTGCGGGTCCTGCGTTTCTGGGAGCCGGGCAGCGACAGCAACCGCCAGATCAGGCTGGAAAACGAGATCTGGCTCTCCTCAACCCTGGTTGCCTACGGCCTGGGCTTCCAGATCGTCACCCTGATCCTCTTCGTGCTGGCGGCGGATCAGTTCTGCCAGGTCATCGTCGGGGCCATGTGCGCCACCGGCGCCCTGCTGGCAAACCCCTACGGCATGCCCGCGCTGCTGGTCAAGCTGTCCGGCGTCTTCTTCTACGGCTTCTGGATTCTTCTCCACCAACTGGACATCCGCTCGGAGCAGTACCCCCTGGTGCGGATCAAATATCTGGCCCTGCTCCTGCTTCTGCCTCTGCTTATCCTCGATGCCTCCCTGCAAACCCTGTACATCGCCGGGATCAAACCGGACATCATCACCTCCTGCTGCGCCGTGGTCTTTGGCGAGAGCACCGGCACCACCACCAACCTCATCGCCGGGTATTCGCAACAGGGCCCGCTCGTGGCCTTTGTCGGCTCCATTGCCGGGCTTCTGCTTGCGGGCTGGGGATTGTTGCGGCGGTGGCGGACTTGGCTGGCGGGGCTCTACGCTGCGGGCTGGCTCTGGTTCTTCGGACTTTCCCTGGTGGTGATCACCACGGTTATTTCATCCTATGTCTACGCCATGCCCTACCATAAGTGCCCCTTCTGCATCCTCAAGCCGGAGTACCATTATTTCGGCTTTGCCCTGTATGGCGCCTTGATTCCGGCGGCTTTCTTCGGGGCAAGCGTGGCTATTGCCGGGCTGGTGCGGGGCAAGGCAGGGCTGGGCGGGGTGGTTGATGGCTACCAGAGGCTGGCGGTAAAGATTTCGCTGGTCTTGCTGGTGATTTTTTCAGGGCTGTCGTTCTATCACTATCTCAAATACCTGATCAGCGGCGGGGAAGGGTAGGGCAACTAAGCGTATTGGGCTGTGGCTGCCATGACGCTGACCTCCTGCCCGTATCGATGCCTCACCTTCTGACCGGACACCTGTCTTCGGCTTCCGTGGCATTGTCGAGCAATCGACAATGCCACGGAATTTCGCGGTTCGGATCGATCTGCACCGCGATGCGGTCCGAAAGGTGGATGAGATGACTGAGCAGAGGGATTTCTCCTCCCCTGTCCACCATGCCTTGGCTGTTTTGCCAGTATACATGATGGAAGCGGATGAGCCGGGCAAGGTCCGCAAACGGCGCGAATCCGGCCAGCAGGGAATATCCCGGCAGGGTGTGGCGATCCGGCTCCGCCAGTCCGAATTCGAATGTTTCACCCGGGTCCTCATCGACAGCCCGCCGATATCGTGAACTGCCGCAGCCAGGATAAGCCGTTCCAGACCGTGCCGGTCCAATCCGAGCGCCTTGCCGATGGTGGCGGCGACACAAGTTTCATTGACATTGGATTTCCTTGCGGACTGCAAATTCAGAGGTCAGTTCGGCAGGCTCAGCATGAACGGAAGAAACTATAATGATTTCAAGATGGCTACCGTTCGCCCTGAGCCTGTCGAAGGGTGTTCTTCTCTTTTTACAAAAGGCTCTATTGTTATCCAATTTGATTGAATCTGTAAACACCCTTGAGCCACAAACCGAAACTCTTCCCTGGCCCCTGACCCACCAACTTGAAAATTCTTGACCCAAGTCAAGGCGGGTTGGCGCCCCTGTACGCTATGGTGGAAACAATTGGTAGTTTCTCGATGTTCCATCCATGGGAGGTGCGCGATCATGATGAATGCGGAAGAGCTTTGCCGCCAGCAGCAACTGCTGGAATCCATCGACTGGCAGATGACCCCGGAAAAGGCGGTGGACATGTATCTCGAATGGGGCTCGGGCTGGACCAGGGGCCACGATTTCGTCAGCTCCGCCCATGATGAATCGGTCTATTTCGTCTTGTTCGACTGGGAAACGCCGCCCCAGGTCACCCTTATCCGCCGGAACATGGGCGGCGCCGAGGAACTTGCCAAGGTGGAAGTGCCTGCCGGTCTTTTCGAGGCGGCGGTGCGGGAGGACGGGCGGTTGCCGGGGGGCACTGTGCATCGTCTGAACCAGCCGCTGGAGGAATGGCTGCGGGACAGGCTTGCCGCCTTGCAGAGGTAATCTATTTATTCGGAACTTTATTTTCTTTTCTTCCTCTCTGGGACGATTCTATTTTAAGATGAATCAGGTACATGCCTTGTTGGCTTTTTCCAGACACGCTCATTTTCCAGAGAGACAGCGTCATGTTGAAAAAAATACAACTAGTGCTCCTTATTCTGGGTGGCGTTTTTGCTCTTTCCGCCTGTATGAGCGTCCAGCAGATCAGGGACCGTCGCATCGCCTCGAATCAGGAACTCTTCAACTCCTTCAACGCGGAAATCCAGCAGAAAATCCGGGCGGGCCAGGTGGAACTCGGGTTCAACGAAGAAATGGTCAAACTTGCCTGGGGGATGCCGGACACGATCTATACCCGGACCACTGACACGGGTGACGCAACGGTCTGGACGTACTCGAGAACACGAATACTGACCCACACGGATCGGATGACCATCCCGGTGCGGGTGCGGGACGCATCAGGCAGGAGCAGCGTTCAGTACGAAAACGTCTGGGTCAACCGCGACACTCGGGAGGAATATGCCGTGGCTCGGGTGGAATTCACCGGCGGAGTTGTCACCGCTCTGGAACGACAGAACATGTAAGCCTCACCCCAGGGCACCTATCTGCCTGCGCGGATTTTTTCCTCCCGAGTCTTGAGACACTTGCGGTTGTGATCATCGAATTCGGTGCAGGTTTTCAGGACAAAGGCCTCCTGTTGGGGATAAAAGATGCATGTGCTTGTGTAGTCGCAGGTGTTGCTGAACGAATCCCAATACTGGCACTCTTCGACACATTCCACCTCGCCATAACTGTAGGTGGTTTTTTCAAAGAGGCATTTTTTGGCAAAATCGTCCCAGTACTGACACTCCCGCACGGCTATGGGTTGGACAAGGCCGGAAACCGCACCCGGCGATCCCTCGCAGATCACGGTAAGATCCCGGTCGCGGAAAACCTCTCCTTTATTGAGCCGTATCTCCCTGGCCTCGATGGCGCCAGGAAGTAAAACAAGCAAAACAGCCAACAGGATCAGCAGGCGCGGATTCATCTTCGTCTCCTTTGTATGGGCGGTACGTAAAGCGGGAAAAGCTTATTGCTCCAGTTGGCCGGAGTGTACTATCACCACTTTTGTCCTCGGCCGGCCGCTGCGCGACCCCATCTCTTCGATTCTCTTTACCACCTCGAGGCCTTCAATCACCTTGCCGAAGACCACATGCTTGCCGTCGAGCCAGGGCGTTTTGACGGTGGTGATGAAAAACTGGGAACCGTTGGTGTTCGGTCCGGCATTGGCCATGGACAGCATCCCCGGTTCCAGGTGCTTGCGGATGAAATTCTCATCGGCAAAGGTGCGGCCATAGATGGATTTGCCGCCGGTGCCGTCGCTGTTGGTGATATCGCCGCCCTGGAGCATGAACTCGGGGATAATGCGGTGGAAGATGCTGCCTTTGAACCCGAAACCCTTTTCATGGGTGGCCAGTTGCCGGAAATTTTCCGCTGTTTTCGGCACCACATCGGCAAACAGCTCCATCACGATCCGCCCGGCTTTTGCATCGCCGATGGTGACATCAAAAAACACCTTGGGATTGGCCGTAGCCGCTGGTTTTTCCTGCGCCGTTGCGCCTCCGGCCAGAAACAGACATACCATGACCAACCCGCCCAGGAACAGTTTTTTTCCGTGTTTTTTCATTGCCTTCTCCTTGCTTAAAAAAGCGGGATGCCCCCCGGGTTAATTGTTCCGGTGTTTAAATATCGAAAGGATTATCGCGGCTGAAGCCGCTCCTGCCGGGACGATGCCGGCAGCCGTTAAAGGCGGCCGTACTCTTTGCCTCCCCCTTTGACAAAGGGGGATAGAGGGGGATTTGATTTAAAAACGCCGGAATCGTACAGTCCCTTCGGCAAATCCCCCCTCGCCCCCCTTTGTTAAAGGGGGGATAAAAAGTGCTCCGCTTATAAGCCCCCAGACAACGCAGGGGTATCTTCTTAAGGTAATCAGCTTTTGCCATAACGGGTCAACACGTTCTTGATGCTGTCCCGCAACTTATCAATATTAATCGGCTTGAGCACATATCCCTTGGCCCCGGCGCCGATGGCTTCGATCACCATCTGCTCCTGGCCATGGGAGGTCACCATGATAATCAGGGCCTGCTTTTGCATGGCCAAAATCTGGCGGGTCGCGGCAATGCCGTCCATGTCCGGCATGGTGATGTCCATGGTAATGAGATCCGGGATGGAGAGGCCCTTATTGGTCATGTATTCGATGGTTTCGACCGCCTCCAGGCCGGTCTTGCAGATTTTGCCGACCTCGTAGCCAAGCTGTTCCAGCATGGCCACCAGCCGTTTTGCGGTCAGGGCCGAATCGTCCACCACCATGATGTTCAGTTTACTCATTACAGTTTCTCCACATAATCGAGATTCAAATCAAAAAGTTCCTTGGGGCCGATGAAATGAATGCTCAACATGCCGCTCTCGGTAACGATATCCAGGGTGTAAAAGGTCGCCCCCTTGCTGCGGGTAATATTTTTAGCTTCGCTGATAATAATGGGCGGGGAGATGGGAATGACCGTGCCCTTGGCCGCCAAGTCGCCCATGGCGTTGCCGACGATGATATTGATCAGCTCGGCCACGGTTTCCTCCCGCATCATTTCCTGTTCATCGTCTGCGATCTCCAACCCTTCGGTGCTGGCAGTAAAAACCCGTTCCGTCAGCTCCCGGTCGAAACTGAAGGCGATGAGCATGCGGATGTCCGCCTCCACCGACAGAATCGAGGTCAGATGCTGCAGTTGCATGCGCTTGACATCCTGCATGTGCACCGTTGCTCTCTGCACCGGGATACCCAGTTCACTCCTCAGGTAACCCACGGTTCGCTTGCCGATGGCCTGGACCAACCGGCTGTGTCTGTCATCTTGGGCATTGCTCATTGTTTTTTCTCCATAGCATCGTGCGGTGATGATTGTTGTAATCGCACAAGCCGCGATTACAACGGTTGTTGCTTTGTAACCCTGTGAGCCTGTCTTACGGACCTGTGGCCTTTTTCCCAGTTTGCGAGTCCATCAATGATTCAAGGTAGGGAAGGATAAATCTGAACCTGGTCCCCTGACCGAGGGTCGAGTCCACCTCGATCCTGCCGCCCAGCCTTTCCGTTTCCATGCGGACCGCCGCCAGCCCTACGCCGCGGCCGGACAGCTCGCTTACTTCCTCCTTGGTGGAGAACTCATCTTCAAAGATCAGCAGCCGCAGCGCGGCCTCATCCAAAGCCGCACCCTGTTCCGGGGTGAAAAGGCCCGTGGCCACACCCTTGCGCCGGATCGCCTCAAGGTCAAGGCCGCGGCCGTCGTCGTCGATCTCGACGATGATCCGCGCATCCTCCATAAATGTGCGGCAGCGGAGGTGGCACTCTTCCTCCTTGCCCTGCTCCAGCCGTTCCTCCGGAATCTCGATGCCGTGATCCACGGCGTTGCGGAAGAGATGGATCAGCGACTTGGTAAAGAGGCTGTAAATCTCCGGGGCGACCCGGACGTTGTTGTCCTCAATCTCGACCGGGGCCAGCTCCTTTTCCAGCCGTTCGGCCAGCCGCACCGCTGCTTTGGCGTGTCCGGAGAGCAGCTCGCCAAAGGAGACATAGCGCAAGCGCTTGATGAGTTGCAACATCTCTCTGGTTTCTTCGGAATCGAGGGCCGGCCCCTTGGCCTGCAAGAGCCGGTCGGCCAGACGCTCCAGCATCTCGGTCTGCTCGGAGGTCAGGGAGAGATGGCCCCGCCGGGCAAAGAAGGAATCGCCCAGGGTTTCCTGGAGCACGGCCAGTTCCTGCGCCAGGGCTTGATCGGCCAGGGCCTGCTCTTTTTCGAGCACAGTCCGGTCCGGCTGTTTTTGGGCCAGGTCGCGGCGCAGCCGGTTGAGAGCGGATTCGTATTGATGGAGACAGCGCGGCAGGTGAAAGAATTCCAGTTGGCCGAAGAGCCCTTTGAAGGTGTGCACCTGCCGGTAAATTTCGGCCAGACCTGCGGCCAGTTCGTCATCCGGGGCGGCCAACAGACGGGGCAGGGTGCTTGTACTGAAGTTGCGGTAATCGTCCAACACCTCGAACAACTCGGCCGATTCGGTGGCTGCAGCCACGATGAAGCGCAGGCGGGTCTGCTCCTCCGCCACCCGGGCCTCAAGGCGGCGCTGCTCGGTGATATCGGTGATGATCAGCATCAGCCGCCCCACGTCCAGCAAACGGTAGGCGATATCCAGGTAACGGTCGTTGAGAAACAGCTCCTTGGGCATCAGCGAGAGCAGGATGTCGCGCTGAAATTCGTCATCGGTCTGTACGATCCGTTCGATATTGGAGCCAAAACGGGCCCGTTCCTCGCTGTCTGCGGGAAAGAGCAGGGCTGCCACGGATTCACCGGCCACCTCCTTGCCGAAAAAGGTCACGCATTCCCGGCTGTATTCCGGTTCCACCGCCAGATCCGGGCCAAAGGAAAGAAAGCCCTGGCCCGAGTTGTTGAGCAACCCGGACAGCCGATCGCTCTTCTCCGCCAGTTGGCGCCGAGTGATGAGAATGCGCCGGTACATGGTGGCGATGAGAAAAGTGACCAGCAGCACCACCGTGGCATTGGCCAGCAGGATGTAAATGAGCTGCCGGGTGCTGTCCGCGGTTTGCTGCAGGAAGGCGGCTTTATTGATGGTCACCCCCAGCACCCCGGCGGTCTCTCCGGTCTTCCAGTAGGTATGGCAGACGGTGCACTTATCCTCCACCGGGATGCGTTCGTAAAAATGGGCCTCGCGGGCGTCGAGCACCTCGGCCCGGTTCTGGGCATCGAAGCGGAGATTTTTATCCAAAACGTAATGACAGTCAGCGCAATCTTTCCCCTGGACCTCCGCCAGGTGGGCCTGTCCGGCGGCGGACTCGAAACGGCCGGCCAGGTGCCAGTCCTTGCGCAGGAACATCCCCCTGGTTTTTTCGTACAGGGCGACGTTGGAGCTGACAACTCCGGCTGGTTGATTATGGACAAAGGGCAGCCCCACCGTCACTGTGCCGGAACGGTAGTTCATCAAGCCCTCGCGGGGATAGAGGGTTGTGGCGGTTACCCCTTCCAGTTGGGCGATATTGTCCATCACCAATTGAAAGGTCTTGCGCTGGCCTTTTTCGATGGAATCGCGGGTCTGTGAGACATAGCTGGAGAGGATGCCGTGGCCCTGCTCGTGGATGGTGCGGTTCATCATCTGCTTCTGGTAGTAATGAAAGACAATTCCGGCCACCACCGAGATCAGCAACAGGAAGGAGAAGGCGATCAAGAGAAAGCGCGGGACCACCCGGTCGGGGTTGGGCTCCCGGTGGTTGCCAGGTTTCGGTTTTTCCATCTCCGGCTTCCTCCTATGATTTCTTCAAAACGACCCCGGTCTCGGCCTTGGGATCATCGTGGGTGTGATAGAGCCGGGTACGGGGGAACAGCTCGCCGGCGCAGCCGATGCAGGGGTGACCGGCCCGGATGCAGTTATTGGTGTTGCCGTTGTAGCCGATGGCGATGCAGTCGTTGTAGGTCACCGGCCCCTGGCAGCCCAATTCCAGCAGGCAGCCCTCCTCGCCGATGCGGAGAGCGAAATCGCGGGCCTGAAAGGCGGGGTAGCGGGGGCAGCGCTCATGGACCGAATGGGTGAAGAATTGCCGCGGCCGCCGCGCATCGTCTAGTTCCGGCAACCCCTTGCTCTTGATGAAATGGAGCAGGGTGTAAACCAGGTGCTCTGGGTGCATGGGACAGGCGGGCAGGTTGACCACCGGGGTCTTGATCCCCCGCTGCCTGAGAAAATCATCAAGCGAGGCAGCGCCGGTGAGGGTGCCAGACATTTTCGCCACCCCGCCCGAGGCGGCACAGGTGCCGGCGGCAATACAAACAGAGGCTTTCGCGGCCAGCCCTTTTACCCATTCGCCGATGGGGCGGTCGGCCATCATGCAGGCATGGGGCATAGCCACAGGGATAGCGCCCTCCATGACCAGGATGTACGGCTTGTTGGAAACGGCAACCTTGGTCAAGAGCCGCGGCACCTGATCGCCGGTGGCCGCGGAGAGATTCGGATGGTACAGCAAGCGGGTGAAATAGGTGATAAAGTCCAGGATGGTTACCTGCTCGACATTGAGAAACGAGGCGGAGCAGCCGGAACAGGATGCCCCCTGCAACCAGACCAGATTGGGCCGGGACCAACCGGCGGACGAAGGTTTGGCATCGGCGGCCAGCAATTCATCAAAGGAGAGCAGCGGCGCAGCCCCGGCCGCGATCACCACCTGGTAGATTCTTTGCAGAAATTTCCGTCGATCCAGAGTCATTGTCATTTCAGTCAGCAGTACCAGCGTAGAGTTTTACAAAAACTCCCCCTCCCTCGGTAAGCGCAGACTCCGAGGGGAGAGGGGACTTTTTTTGCCTTCTGCAATATCCTACACGGACAACGCAGAGGCTGTGCTGCCGGGCATTTACGTCAATGCACAGAGCAAGCAACGCAAGGATCGGCGGACCGGACAATGCGGGCCAATTCCAGGGGATTGGCCGGGTCAGAGATCCGGGTGCCGATCAGCATTTTCTCCACTGCGCCAGGCTGTCCGGAGGCGTCCCTCGGGCCCATGTTCCAAGTGGTGGGCATCACCATTTCATAGTTTTTGATCAAGCCCTTATTGTCGATTTCCACCCAGTGGCCGAGGGCGCCGCGCGAAGCCTCGGTAATCCCGATGCCCCGTACGTTGCGGGGCATTTCCTTTTCGCTGAAACCGAGCACCCCCGGCTCGACCTGCTCGACCTGTTCCTTGAGCCGGGTGATCAAGAGCGAGACCGTGATATACCTGCTCAAATGGCGGCCCAGCACCGAATTATAGTCTTTCAGGCCGATACCGAGATCCCGGTTGAGCCGGTCCACCAGTTTGCGCAAGGCAGGATTGCGGCCCGCGTGATAGGTGTTCACCACCCGGGCCGCAGCCCCGGTTTCCATGACCTTGCCGCCGTAGCGGGGGGCGCGGCTCCAACTGTATTTTCCGTTTTCCCGCTGTTCCTCGCGCTGGAACTCTTGCCAGTCCAGGGGTTCGAGCCGATTTGCCCCCAGGGGCTTGAGTCCCTGGCCGGCTTTGTTTTTGTAGTAACTGTAGGTGTGGTCTTCGCTAATGGCATTGAGGTCGAGGGCGGTGTGTTTGCCCGCAATGGTCGCACCACCGGCAAAGAAATGGTTTTTGCCGGAAGAATCCGGGAAATAGGGGAACGAGAGGAAATTGCCGTAGCCGCGCCCTTCCTTGAAATAGCCCGGAAAAGCCTTGGCCACCGCCAGGATATCTTCCCGGTAGCAGGAATGGACAAAGCGTTCGACCCGGTTGAGCAAGGTGCGGTATTGGGCGAGATTGCCGATGGTAGGCCGGGTGGTGACCCCGCCGGCCTCGATGGCCACGGGGTGGGGGGATTTGCCGCCGAACAGGGCCACCATCTTGTGCAGGTCTGCCATCACGGCAAAGGATTCCAGATAATTGCGCACCGCCGAAAGGGAGTATTCCTTATCCTTGGGCAACTCGCCCTTGTAAGCAGGGAGAAAGGGGGCGGCAGGAAAGATCCGCTGGGAGCGGGTCTCGTTGCGCACCCAATCCCGCATCGTGGTCAAGCCGGGGTCCGCGCCCCGGTAGTCGAGCACCGAGGTGAGGTCGATGAAATCCAGTGCGCTCAGTTGATAGAAATGAAACAGGCAATCCTGCACCTGATACGCGCCGACAATGAGGTTGCGGAGCAGTTGCCCGTTGGCATTGGGGCGGATGCCCATGGCGTCTTCCAGGGCCAGGGCGGCCGCTTCCGCGTGGGCATACGGACAGACCCCGCAGACCCGCTGGGTCAACTGCAAGGCGGTCCGGGGATCATAACCGATGAGCGCTTTTTCAATGCCGCGAAAGAGCATGCCCGAGGTCCGGGCCGAGGCAACCACCCCGTTCTCGATCCTGGTTTCGAATTTGAGATGTCCTTCCACCCGGGTCAGGGGGTCAATGGTTATTCTGGTTGCGGTCATTGCACGGCCTCCATGCCGAATTCCACCCGGTTGCGTCTTCTTTCTTTCGCATCACTATGAAAGGGTACCAGATTTTGGAGTGAAAGAAAGCAAGGTTTTATTCAGTCGGGGATTGTGGCAGGGAAGGGGAGGGATTGAAATTAATAGGGAAGCGTCCCGCTTTTTTTCTCACTTCTCTCTTCTTGCATTAGTAGATATGACTGAAATTACAATATTTTTTTCGACAAACGCAACGAAGATGCTTACGGATGGCCGATATTGACGGACATCGGGTAATAGCTCTTGAGAATCTCCGGAGGCACTGCCGATTGCCAATGGCCGGTTAGATTGGCCACCGCCCAGGCGAGAAAAAAAATGGCCAGAACCCCCAGCGGCAGGAGCCACGCCGGCACTCTTACGCGGCGGTACGTTGAAACCCCCAGGCAGTTGTTCACCGGGCAGGTTGCCACGCATTCCAGGCACCCGAGGCATTCGGGGCTGGTCACCACGGTCTGTTCGGCCACCCGGATCGAGCCGGGGCATACCTTCTCGCATTTCTTGCAGTTGATGCAACTGTGCTCGTCCCGGTTGATCCGCAGCGGCCCAAACCAGGAGAGACCCCCCATTAACGCCCCGTATGGACAGAAATATCGGCACCAGAAGTTGCGGAGAAAAAAGGAGCCGATCACCAGGATGCTCACCACCCAGATGGTGGTGGCGGACGGAGCGATGAAAAAAAGCAGCATCCGGGCGTCCACCACCAGGTTGTAAGGAGTGTTCATAAAAGCTTCGATGGCGGCCAGGTCCATCGCAACCAGGATTATCCAGGAGAAAAAAGCCAGCAGGAGATACTTGAAGCTGAGCAGGGGATAGTCCAGCCAGTTCGGCGGGCGCCAGAGAATTTTCAGCCGCCGGGCAACTCTTTCGACCAGATGGGAGACGAAGCCCACCGGACAGATCCAGCCGCAAAAGCCCTTGCGAAAAAAAATGGCGATCAGCAGGGCGGCGATGAAAATGGTCAGGGCGGCAGGGTGGATGCGGTCATAACTTCCGGTCAGCAGGAAGCGCTTGAGACTGACCAGACCGCTGATCGGCAAAAAGCCCTCGACCGCCGGAGGCCGCTCCACAAAGGTCGCGGAGCTGCCCATGGCCCACAGGTAGAACTGATAAAAGCGGTAGCCGCTGTAGAGACAGATCAGCAGAAAGCCGGACTGCACCAGCAGCCGCAGTTTGTGAAAGTCGATCCGGGGCTGGGCTGCCGGTTGTTTTTGCGCTGGATTCATCGCCATCTCCTTTGATTGTTTTTAGCGCCAGCCTAGCCGGGAACGACGCTAAAAACCTTGACCTAAGTCAGGCCCCCGGATTTTTTCCTGTCTGCGCAATGCTGGACAGAGAAATAATCCGGCCCGCGCCTTTATCGGGAATCAGGATATGATCGGGATCCAGCAAAAGGACTGAATCTTCTACCGCAAACGTTATCGTAGGCGCATCTGGTACAAGCGGATCGGCAGCACCGAGGCGTAGCGTTCGAAATCCTGGTCCGTGGTGAAAATGGGCAACCGGTGGCGATGCGCCACCGCACAGATGAGGTAATACGTATTGGAGCCTTGGATGCCCTTGCTTCTGGCCAGGTTGAAAAACTCCGCCGCCAGCTCGAAGTCTGCCGAATCCAAGGGCAGATCAGGAAAGGCGGCGAGATATTTCTTGAGAGAGGAGAACTGCTTTTTCGTCTTGACCCCGGAGAGGAGTTCCTGCCGGATCGGGCCGATCAGTTGAACCCGCAGTTCGGCCACCAATTCGGTGAGTTCCTCGACCAGAGCATGTTTGTCCGTCTCATTGCGGCGCAATGCCAGGGACCAGACACAGGTATCGACCAGAATTTTCATTCTGCCTGCCGCTGTTTCTTGTAATCGTAATCCTGGTCGTAATCGACCTTGCCGAAGATATTTAGAATATCCTTCTGCTTACGGCGCTGGATGTATTCCTCCAGTGCCTCGGTCACCACGGCCTTCTTGGTCTTCTGCTTGCCCAGCACCCGCGCCTCTTCGATCAGGCTGTCGTCAATCGCCAGATTTGTCGCCATTTCACACCTCCGTTTACACATTCATTTGCTTTATATTATGTGTAAAAAAAGACGGTTTGGCAAGTGCTCTTTTGCGCTTAACGCGAGCGGGAATTTCTGACCGCCGCCAGGATATCCTCGGTCGTCGCCTTGGTCGTGATCCCTGGGATATCGAAAGGAGATTGGGTCGATTTCTTGAGGACCAGGGAAAAAGTCTCCCCGCTCCTGCGTTTGATCAGCACCTCTTCGTTTTTGGCGATATCGACACCTCGGAAAGGCGTTTGCGGGCATCCGAATAATTGTAAGCCTTCATGGTTCCACCTCCAGCAATGCAATGCCGAGTTTGACGGCGATTTTTTTCAGGGCGGCATCCAAGGTGACAGTGTGCTGCTCAGACCGGAGCCAGGTCAAAAGCCGCCGAAAAAAGCTTTCTGGTATAGGGATGGGCGGGGTTGGCAAAGAGCTGCGCCGCAGGGCCGGACTCGACAATGCGGCCGTTTTGCATCACCGCCACCTCGTCGGCCATGGCTTTGATTACCCGCAGATCGTGGGAGATGAAGAAGTAGGTGATGTTGTGCCTGGCCTGCAGGTTTTTGAGCAGCTCGATGATTTGGGCCTGGATGGTCATGTCCAGGGCGCTGGTGGGCTCATCCAGCACCAGGAATCGGGGCTTGAGCACCACAGCCCTGGCAATGGCGATGCGCTGCCGTTGGCCGCCGGAAAACTCGTGGGGGTAGCGCTCGATCATCTCCGGTTCGAGGCCGACCTCGATCAGCGCCTCGGCCACCCGTTTCTTCCGCTCCTCGCGATTGCCCAGGCCATGTACGCTTAAGCCCTCGCCCACGATCTGGCCCACGTTGAGTCTGGGCGACAGGGAAGAGAAGGGGTCTTGAAACACCACCTGGAGATCGCGGCGCAGTGGCCGCCACTGGCTGTTGGACAGAGTCAGCAGCTCGCGCCCCTCGTAAAGCAGGGTTCCCCGGCTGTTGACCAATTTGAGCAGGCACATGCCCAGGGTGCTTTTGCCGGAGCCTGATTCGCCCACCACCCCGAAGGTGGTGCCCTGCTTAATGGTGAGGCTCACCTCGTCCACCGCCTTGATGGTATTCACCGTGCGCCGAAAAAAACCGGCCTTGATCGGGAAATGGCAGGAGAGGTTGGCCGCGGTGAGCAGCGGGGGCGGGTTGTCCTTGGGGGCTGGCGCCTCGTGGGGCACGCTGTTCAGGAGATGGATGGTGTAGGGGTTCTGCGGGTTGCGGAACACCTCGGTGGTGGGGCCGCTTTCCACGATTTTACCCTCATGCATGATATGGACCTGCGCCGCGATCTTTTCCACCATGTTGAGATCGTGGGTGATGAGCAGCAAGGCCATGCCCAGCTCCTGTTGGATCTCCTTGATCAGGGCCAGGATCTGCGCCTGGATGGTGACATCCAACGCCGTGGTCGGCTCGTCGGCGATCAACAGGTCCGGGCGGCAGGCCAGGGCCATGGCGATCATCACCCGTTGGCGCTGGCCGCCGGAGAGCTGGTGCGGAAAACTGCTCAGCCGCTGGGCCGCATCGGGAATCCCGCAACGCTCAAGGAGATTTTCAGCTTTTAACGCCGCTGCTTTTTTATCAAGGCCCTGATGCAGCATCAGCGGCTCCACCAACTGGGCGCCGATGGAGTAGACCGGATTGAGCGAGGTCATGGGCTCCTGGAAGATCATGGCGATCCGGTTGCCGCGAATCTGGCGCAGTCTGCCTTCCGGGCAGGAGACCAGATCCTCCCCATTGAAAAGAATCTGTCCCTCGATCCTGGCCGCGTCCCTTTCCAGCAGCCCCAGGATGGAAAGAGCTGTCACCGATTTGCCGGACCCGGATTCGCCCACCAGGGCCGCGGTTTCTCCCTGAGCGAGGGAGAGGGAGACCTTATCCAGCACCGGGGTAAAGCCGCGGTCCGAGTAAAAACCGGCGGAGAGATTTTTCAGCTCAAGCAGCATGGGTTATCCTTTGTGAAATCCCCCTTGTATGTTTCGTTTTACTGGACAAGGAGAAGTGGTTGATAGTCAATCTTGTCTGGTCCGGCACAGCAGCTCGTATCCCCCTGGGGACATCAAGCCCGCG